>Ga0164294_10000156_pt1 | contig 62615 bp, 95 predicted proteins | sample GEODES005metaG_FD_111479 | JGI IMG/M metagenome (GOLD analysis project Ga0164294, IMG submission 111479) | Oligotrophic lake water microbial communities from Sparkling Lake, Wisconsin, USA - GEODES005 metaG | ecosystem: Environmental > Aquatic > Freshwater > Lake | place: USA: Sparkling Lake... | reverse complement strand
TGGCCAGCCCTACTGGATTCGAACCAGTGACCTACAGCTTAGAAGGCTGTTGCTCTATCCAACTGAGCTAAGGGCTGCTGTTGTGGTGGGCCCCCCGTGAGTCGAACACGGCACCAACGGATTATGAGTCCGCTGCTCTAACCAACATGAGCTAGGGGCCCTTGGTGTATTATGTTTCTCGGTATCCTTGAAGTAATGCTTGTGCTGCAGGATCGTCCGCTTCTTCGACAGCTGCCTGAGCACCTTGAACCACAAAGCGGTGCAGATCCTCCATGCGCTCCTGAAACACATCCGGCGCTGCTTGAGCTGCACGTTGCATGTCATACCATAAAGGATAGTGTCTAAGTATGCTGCGAGCTTCTTTACGAACTGCCTTGGGCACACGGGGATATTCCCCACCCGCTAGTCGTGCAAGAAACTGTTGTGCATACTGTACAGCACGGTATCTTTCATCTGGTAATGTCACTTCTCTGCTCCTCGATAACAGCTTTTTCTTAAGCATGTATATAGTGTAGCATCACTTGCGGTGCGTGTCAATCTTTTTATTGTGTTTTTGAGCAAGATGTTCGCAGTGTTCCAGGAACTCTCTGTATAGTACGGGATCTCGCTCGAAGATTGATGCCAGGTGACCCAGTAGAAAACCCTGTGTGTACACAGTGTATAGTCTAGCGTTATCGTTGGGATTCACCACTGCTATAGTGTTCTGTATGTGCTCTGCTATGATCTGTACACGGTTGTCTGCCAAGGTTCGCTCCTATAGTGTATTTACTGTGGAAGATCACATATACAGCAGCGGGGCCTATGTGTGAGTAGTGGATCTACGGTCATATATAGTTGATAGTCGCTGCTAAAAACGCCGTGATTCTATTAGAATAAATACTGGTAGCACCGTTAGACCAGCCTGTAAACTAGGCCGTTTGAATCGTTTGGTGGGCAGAATTGCACTTTATTGCACTATTTCACACTTTCTCACACTTTGGTTGATGAGGCATAGTTCAAATGGTGCCACGCATTTCCCACTCTGCTCACTGTCATCACTATATCAAGCAGCGGGGCCTATAGCCAATATGTGCTTTTAGCCAGAGAGTCACCGCTGACCCCCCAGCGTATCTACTCACACACACGCTGTATAGCATACTAGACACCTTGTGCTCACTGTAGCGTATACTATACATACACAATGCACACTCACACTCGTACACACGCACAATCAAATGATCAGCAGCGGGGCCTATACGCACAATTGAGTTTAGAGTGTAAATAACACTATGACGCATCCAGAAGTCACCATCTTGTGCTATCGTTATCAGGCCTGGACACACGATTATGATTGTGAAGCTGTATGGGCATTTGTACAACGGCACGGAGGCTATATGAGTATACGCAATGACTGTATAGACTACTTCCTTCCCGTTGATTATCGAGTTCTTTTTGAGCTAGCCTATCCAGAACTCACACGACAGTATAACCTAGACCTGATCTAATGATCACTGCTTACATAATCACAGATATCCACAGCAAGTTTAGCACAGCTCTAGCAGAACAAACCCAACACTCTCTACAACAATATGGTTGGAACTATTGCGTCTGGCCCGCAGTCAATGGCTTTGAGTTAACTGCTCATTCGTGGGCTAATCTAGGTATTAGTCTGTTAGATCGTGGAAAAATACTTACAAGACCGGGTGCTTGGGGCTGTATACATTCACACTTTACTCTATGGCAACACTGTGAGCAGTTAGGGGAACCCATTGTGGTACTAGAACACGATGCACTAGCACAAGCAGAATTTCCCTGTGATCTAGATCTAGAAGTGGGTGTTTGGAAGCTATGGCACAATCATAATATCAGACACAATAGCATAACAGGCACCTGGAGTCGTGGCAGCTGGGCCTATACACTAACACCTGGTCAATCCAAGGCTCTAATAGAGTTTAGCCGTAGTCAAGGAGTACAGGCTCTGGACAAACAATTGGGTACTAGGGCTGTGGCCTGGCAGGCTCTAGATTGGGATCTGTTTCAGCATAACCCCAGCTCTAGATGGAGCTCTACTGTATTTCGAACATATATAGGCTAGACTTAAATTTTTGCTAGCTTCGCTGCCACTTCGTGGTTGTTAGAGTTAAGTGACCAGTTAAATACGTGATGACAACCTTTACTGTACAAGATATCGACATGGTGTATTTGAGTTACGATGAACCCAATGCAGAATCAAACTGGGCTCATTTATTAGACATATGTCCCAGGGCACAGCGCATCCACGGCATCAAGGGATCGGATGCAGCTCACAAGGCCTGTGCGGCTATTACCTCGGGCACACACATGATCACCATAGACGGGGACAATCGTATAGATCCTGCATTCTTGGATCAGTCTTGGACCTTTGACAGTACATGGGATGTTGATGCCAGTGTGCTCAGCTTCAGTGCAGAAAATGTCATAAACGGACTGGCCTATGGCAATGGTGGCATCAAGATATGGCCTCGCAGTGTGGTTGAACTCATGCAGACACACGAAGCAGTTGGTTCTGACGCAGCTGCCAGTGTGGACTTTTGCTGGCATCTAGACTATGTGCTCATGCCCGGAGTATGGAGTCGTGCTCTAATCAATCACACACCCCATCAGGCCTGGCGTGCGGGTTTCAGGGAGGGTGTAAAGATGAGTCTCATCAACGGTGAGTTAATCAAACAGCCAGCCCAGTGGCGGCGCAGCATGGCCCGGGTAAACCTAGATAGGCTGATTGTATGGCTACAGGTGGGTATGGATCAACACAATGCAGCCTGGGCCATACTGGGGGCTCGCCAGGGCCTACATAGAGCCATGTTGACAGATTGGGATCACACTGAGGTCAAGGACTTTGATCTGCTGGATCACATATGGCAAGAACAAGTGGTGGGCCTAGCTGATGTCCGCAGCTATACCCAGGACCTGGGTCTTGAACTGCGTAATCGTTTGGGCCTTCCCATAGAACCCGACGCCTTTACACCAGCCCAGAGTCAGTGGTTTAAATCAGTGTTTAACCAGCCACTGCGTACAGAACCCCGGAGACTGCGATCATGACTGAATCAGCCACCAGCAGCGAATTCTTGCTGGGACTAGAAGAATATCTCAAGTATCTTGATGAACCTGCTGCGGCCAGCCTACTGCATACAGTTTCTAGAAGTCTACAGAGTGCAGAGCCCAAATTGGCCATTGCACGATCGCATCTACAGCAGCTCTCAGCCACCCTGCCGCCCGAGCTGGTAGACCTCGCTGATCTTGGTCACGGTATCACAAAAAATTCTCACAGCACCGAAGCTGTGTATCGTACAGTATTGACCTACTGCGCCCGTGTGCTAAGAAAGACAGGGCACGATCAAGAACTGGCCCTGTTGGCTGATCTCTGTCACAGCATCAACAGGAGTCAACAGCTGCCAGAAGATCTCTATCGAGCATTAATACAGTACAATGCCCGTGTGCTAAAAACAAAAGGTCTAGAAAATCAGGCTCGAGATACAGATCTCGTGCTGAAAAGCATGGATCAAGAACACATTGATCAGTCGGTGGTAAAAACTCAGTTGTCAAAATTAGATCAACAGTTTCCCAAAGACAAGATCTTTAGAAGCATCTTGAACTATCTAAAATTGAATCTAGACAACGAATCTCTGCAAGATGCCTTTAGCCGCAGCCAGATCAAGAGCAAGATTTGGCTGATACAAGAGCTAGCCCACATACAGGCACACTACAAACAGGTGGCTGTGCTAGCAGGATGGTTTGGGCAGATCAAAAGCATCTACGATCAACAACTGACCTACGGCAAGATGAGAGTGGTTGAACTGGATCGATCAGCCTGTGAAACTTCAGACTACGTGTTCAATCTCAGCAATTTGGAAAATCACAAGGTCAAGGCAGTATGTGCCAACATCAATGAACTAACCCTGCACAAGAATGGCTACGAATGGAGAGTGGAAAATTTTCGAGATGGCACAGCCTACAGTGAAAAGTTTCTGCCCGATTTGATTATCAATACTTCAGCAGAGCATATGACCGAAGAATGGTACCACCAACTGCGCTTCAAACAGCTGGCTAGTGACCCTATTGTGGCCATACAGAGCAACAATCTATTTGATATTGCCGAGCACGTTAACTGTGTACACAGTGTGGATCACATGATCAAAAAATTCCCCATGCGGGAAGTGCTATTTGCTGGAGAACTTCAGCTCAAGGGCTACAAACGTGTCATGTTGATAGGTAAACTCTAATGGACTTGGACACACTGGATCTTAGAACTCTGCAGAAAGAATCTGCACGAGCAATGACTGTTTTTGAAGCCACCAACAATGCCATATACAAATACAATCAACAGGCGCACCACAACAGTGAAAATTGGTACAAGGCAGTGATACGAGACTATGTGGCTGAATACGGTGATCTACCCAGTTGCGCAGGACCGGGACGTGATGTTAAACTAATCCTTGACTGACTTTACACAGTGAAACAAGATCTTTTTATATAAAGTTTTTCTATCGCCACAAAAAAATGAATGAAGTTGTTTTTCAAATACTGCAATGTCTTTTATGAGAAATCTCTTTGAAAGATTTTCGTGTATCCATTTGAAGTTTGGTTGCCCAACCTGAAGACTTTCAGCTGAAGGGTGCCAGACATTGTACTCTGAGTTGGTGTGTTCGTCTATCCATTGTATAGCTGGAAAGTTTTCGTGATAACCATCTTGTTGATGAAAAACTTTAGATTCAAAAAATAGTTCTGAGCAACTAGACTGTTCAAAAGCATCTAGGATTTCTTCGTGATTTGTAGCATGATAAAAATGACCGCAGTATATGATAGTATCTATATTTCTTAGACAGTTAACTAATGCAGCTCTGTTACCAATATCTATCAATTCGAAACTGTGATTATCTTGCTTAGGAACCTCAAAAATTGTAGACCTTGCGTCGACGAATCTCACAGATTCTGCGCCGTCTCTAAGAGCAATTGATCCTAAAAATCCTGCACCACAGGCTAGATCGATAACCCGTTTGTTTCGCCAATCCGGTTGAAAATTCAGTATCGAGTCTTTCCAGTTTTCAACTTCTTCTGACGGCTCTAATGTACACTGATTAATATCATTAATTTCTGTCATAGGTGTCCTTGCGATTAAATAGTATTTATAATGTACAAATATAATGAACTGCGAACTGTGCATCTAGAAATCACAGCAGCCTGTAATGCCAGTTGCCCCATGTGCTCGCGCAACATCAATGGTGGTGAAGTCAATCCACAGATGCCCACAGCCGAGCTTGATCTAACAGCCATAGAAAAGATATTTGATCCTGAGTTTGTTAGGCAGTTGGATAGGATCTATCTCTGCGGCAATTTTGGAGATCCTATTGCAGCACGAGATACCTTAGAGGCCTTGCGTTATTTTAGAACTATCAATGCCACGATCAACCTCAGCATGCACACCAACGGTTCGGCCAAAAGGCCCGAATGGTGGGCAGAGTTGGCTCGTGTGATAGGCCCCAAAGGCTATGTGGTATTCAGTCTAGATGGTCTAGAAGATACTAATCACTTGTATCGACAAGGCACTGTATGGTCAAAGATAATGGAAAACGCCCGAGCATTCATCGCTGCAGGCGGTCGAGCTCGTTGGGATTATATTGTGTTTGCACACAATGAACACCAGGTAGAAGATGCAGAAGCTCTCAGCAAACAAATGGGCTTTGAACGTTTTCAATACAAGAAGTCTGCTAGATTTTTCAGCAATGCCAGCGGGATGACCAAAGAGATGCATCAAGCTGCCAATCGTCGAGGACTGGCTACTACCCTGTTACAACCTCCAACTAATTCCAAATATAGGAATTCAGTAATTGACGAACTTAGCAAGATCAGCAAAAACGATCAACCTTTGAAATTTTTGCCCAGCAAGGTGGTCGACGTAAAAGACAAATTGTATTCTCAGATCTTTCATAAAGATCCTACAAAGAAGAAACCTATGGAGCGTGTATGGGACGAAGCAGAAATAAAATGTAAAGTGCAAGAAGAAAAAAGTCTATATATCTCAGCAGAAGGCATTGTGCAACCCTGTTGTTGGACAGCCAATCAGATGTATGTTTGGTATTGGAATCAGCGTGGTGGCCAAATATGGACGGCTATCGACGAAGTGGGCAAAGATAATTTAAATGCTGTTAGCCACAGCCTAGAAAATATTGTCAATGGAAGATACTTTCAAGAAGTCGTACCTAATTCTTGGGGCAAATCTAGTTGTGCAGATGGTAAGTTGGCAGTGTGTGCTAAAACCTGTGGCACTAAATATGATGCATTCAGCGAGCAATTCAAATGAAAGAAAGTTTATACTGCGGAGTAACCTATAAAGAACTCTACATCAATCACACAGGTAGATTTAGACAATGTTGTGTTCAAACGCAAAGCTACGGAGAAAAAGATTTTCTTAAATCTAAAGACCCCAACAAGTGGTTTGCAGAACAGATCGATTTAAATGTAATAAGAGAAGATCTACAATCTGGATTCAAGAATCCTTCCTGCGATAAATGTTGGAAACTTGAAGAAAAAGGACAGAGTTCCTATAGAATTAATTGGAATCGTAGTGTTTACCCCGATCTCAATCTAACACCAGAAATAGAAATAATAGATCTAAGAATGGGTAATCAATGCAATCTACAATGCAGAATGTGCAATCCCATGTGGAGCGATCAGGTAGGTAAACTTTATCAGTCAGCTAAAGATAGCGGCATTGTTAATTCTTTGAATCAAACTTTCACTGAAGGCACAATCAAACCCTACAAGGCATTTGTAGAAGATCTTATAGGATTTTGTCTAAGAACCCCCAGCCTAAAAGAGATAAAGTTTGCCGGTGGCGAACCGTTTGTTATGCCCGAAGTGGAGTATTTTTTAAATCGTTTGATACAAGAAGGTAAAATCAATTTGACAGTTTCTTTTTTGACCAATACCACTATGGCCAAAGAATCTACTATAGAAGCATTGAAACAATTTGATAAAGTTATTTTGCAATGTAGCATAGATGGCATAGGTGAACATATAGAGTTTCAAAGATTTCCTTGCAAGTGGTCTGTGATCGAAAGAAACTTTAGACGATTTTTAGAATGCGGATTTGAAGTATCATTAACTCCTTGCTGGAGTCAATTGAATGCTCTAGGAGTTGTTAACTTTCTCAATTGGGCCAGTGAATTTGATGAGGTACACGTTGCCTACAATGAGATATCAAATCCTTCTTACTTAGACTATAAATTAATTCCGTTAAAGTATAGAGCAGAAACTATCAATTCTCTAAGAACCTGCAAGTTTCCTAAGCGTATGCACAAAGATTATTTTAAATTCTTTGAATTGTTGTCAACTGAAGAAAGAACTATAACAGATATAGAAAAACAAACATTAACCGATGCTGTCGAACTTTGGAATCATAACGGCAATAATACATATCAAAACAAATATAAATGGGCAAAGGATCTGTTAGAATGAACACTGCTCTTTTATCTGCCTGGAGTCATAATACCAATAATCTATTTGACAACAAAACACTTAGAATTAATTGGCATTTAGGAAACACCTGTACATTTAAATGTAGTTACTGTGATCCATTGTGTCACGATGGATCGATCCCTTGGACTGATCTTGATAGATCAAAAGAGTTGGTTGATACTATATTAGATGTTTACAGCAAGCGATTCGATAAAGAAATTTTTATGTTTGAGCTAACTGGAGGTGAGCCTACAGTCTATCCACACATAGATGAATTTTCTAAATTTTTAAAACAACGGGGAATAATTGTTTCCTTATGTACTAATGGTTCTAGATCGTTACGCTGGTGGGATGAATTTGGAGGAAATTTTACTTCTATTACTAACAGTTACCACTCAGAATTCACCGATGTAAAACATCTTACAGAAGTATGTAATTTATTAAGATTAAAAAAAGTAGATGCTCATAGCCTAGTATTGCTTGATCCAGACAATTTTGACAAAGTTAAAAAAGATCTTGAGTATATGAGAGAGTACGGTACGTTTGGAGTTTTTGTAAGAAAAGTATATAAAAGAAACGAAGGAACAACAACGACTCGAGATTATACACAAGAACAGTTAGATTATCTAGAAAAAAATAATTATATTGCACCTAAACTTGATGTAGATCCGGATAAAGAACTAATCACTAGAACATTTTGGATAAAAGAAGATAACAGTCGAGAAGAAATTAATGAAAACTTTATTATGGGAAATCCCAAGTATAATTTTAAAAACTGGAATTGTTATAGTGGAATTGACACACTGTCATTAGATATAAGAGGATCTATATTTCCGGCATATTGTTCTACAGGAACAAGTAACAGCATAGGTAATTGGAGAACTGACAATATTAAAGATATCAAATGGCCAGAAAAGCCTATGATCTGTAATTCAAAATGTGTCTGCGTACACGATGTTAAATCAAGAAAAATAAAATGAATTTACCAAGCGAAACATTCTGTATCCTACCCTGGGTACACCTAAGCACAAGACCAGACGGCAGTATGCGAGTATGCTGTACAGCCAATGCCAGCGGTGTAGGAGCCAGCAACGACAAGAAAATTGGAGGGGCTCAAGTTGGTGTACTTAAAGACGACGAAGGTCTACCCAGCAATCTCAACAACACAGACTTTCAAACAGCCTGGAACAGCAACTACATGAAGAATGTACGTAAGCTGATGCTGGCCGGTGAACAACCACCTAGCTGTACTAAATGTTACAAAGAAGAATCTGCCGGCCACAACAGTAAACGTATGTGGGAAACTGAGTATTGGAAACAGCGAGTTAGCGTAGACAAGTTGATCAACGAAACTAACGAAGACGGCAGCGTCCCTCCACAGCTGGCCTACATTGATCTACGTTTTGGAACTAAGTGTCAACTGGCCTGTATCATGTGCAGCCCACACGACAGCAGTGGTTGGATCAAAGATTGGCAGAAAGTATTTCCTACATTGGAAAGCGAAGGCGTTAAAAAGATATGGCAATGGGACAACAAAGGCAGTATCAACGGCAGCAGTTACAACTGGCACAAACAAAATCCTGTGTTCTGGCAGCAGTTCTACGAACAGATTCCACATATGCAACAGGTATATTTTGCAGGTGGAGAACCCCTAATCATTGACGAACACTATGAAATATTAGAAGAAATTATTCGTCAAGGTCGTGCCAAAGACATTGAGATTCGTTACAACAGCAATGGAGTTGAATGGCGTGAAGACCTGTTTGAATTATGGAGCCACTTTAAAATTGTACGTTTCCATTATAGTGTAGATAGTATAGGTGCTATGAATGAATACATTCGTTATCCCAGCAAGTGGGAGCGCACACAACAAGTATTCCGTATACTTGATGAACAGACAACAGATAATGTAGAAGTAACTATTGCCTGTGCTGTAAATGCGTTAAATATCTATTATATTCCAGACTTCTTAAAATGGAAACTACAACAGAACTTTAAGAAAGTCAATATGTGGCCGCTGGGAGCAGGGGGTATCAACTATCACTTTGTCTACTGGCCAGCTTTTCTTAATGTAAAAGTATTGCCACAATGGTTTAAGGATGAGTGTGAGCGCAAGTATGAAGAGTTTATTCCTTGGTTTGAAGAAAACTGGGAATTGTGTTTATCTGAAAAAGATAGAGGGAAAGTAAGTAAAGAACGCTGGTCAAACAATAGCTATGGTGTTAAACGATTACGAGGTATGATCAGCTTTATGAAAAGCGAAGACTGGAGTCAACGCTTGCCAGAGATGAAAGACTATCTAGAAAAAATAGATGCCCATAGAGGAATTACTTTTTATGATACTTTTCCAGAAATGAAAGATATATTTAGGAGCTGATTATGTATAAAGAATTATTTGGAAAACAGAAGCCCATAGAACCGGTCCAAGAAGAGTCAAAAAAATTAGTCTTGGAAAATCCTTGGAAATACGCACTATCTTACGAATGTTATATGCCTGAACTTTCTGGAGAATATGCTCGCAATGCAATGCGTAATATATTTGAACCAGCAGTAGTTAGTAACGAAGAATTTAATGAAGAAGAACTGTCTTGGTTGTACGCATTTGCTTTTGGTTGTTGCAACAATGTTAGACACAATGCAAATGGAACAATGTTCGTCAGCGGGCATCATGATTTGATTGTTACCAAGTTTGCCGATAAGCTAGAAAGGATATTACCGGGCTGTACAAAAAGTCCGCAGATAGCCGGCAATTTTTTTATTACACCAAGTCAATATGGTCTGCACAATGACAGTACTCGTAGGGCAGACTGGGAAAGCAGTCTATCTAGAGTAGAAATTGACAGTCCACTGAGAAAATATACTCCTTGGAGAAATATTATTATTCCCATGTGGGTTGCATATCCTCAGACTGTAAGCCATGGAGTTTGGTTTGATCAGAGACATATAGATTTTGCACACGTTTACAATCACGGACAAAAAGTTCCACCACCAGCCACAACCTACCCAGTAGTGACAGACCATGCTACTATTGATTTTTACAATCAAAAAGGAGAACTGTTGTCTAAAGAACAGTCTGCAAAAACATACGATGCCGAGCATTTTGGAAAATATCTATGGCATACTCCTAGAGTTAGACTCACAGGCCTAACACCAGAAAGCACTATAGAATGGGTACCCGGAAAACCTATAATTTTTGATGCTGTACAGCTACATGCAACCAATCCCGGAACCAATCTTAAATCTGATCAACCAGGCGCAACACACGAAGTATGGAACAGTAAAATGGGATTGTTGTTAACCTTCTTAAAGGAAATAGAATGAAGAGTGCTACGTTTTGTGTAATGCCATGGAATAGTTTAGCTACAAATGCCAGCGGCAATTATAGAGTATGTTGTAACAGTACTCCCGGTAAAAATTTTATTAAAACTAAAGACCAAAAAGATGCAAAAATCTTTAAAGTAAAACCAAGTGAAATTTGGAACAGCGAAACTTATAAAACTATAAGACAACAAATGCTAGATGGTGTACAACCAGATATGTGTGAACGTTGCTTTAAAGAAGAAGCAGCTGGAATAAAATCTGCAAGACAAAATTGGAATGACAAGTGGTATGATGAAGAAAAAGGTTATGGTATAAAAAGTAATCTTGATATAGAATATATAGATCTTAGGCTTGGAAATCTATGCAATTTAAAATGCAGGATGTGTAATCCTTATGCAAGCAATCAGTGGATTGACGAATGGAACACTGTGGTAACAACTGCTAAACTTGTACCAGATTTTCCGCTGACTCTAGAAGAAACAGATCGTTTAAAAAACATGACTTGGCCTGAAGATCCTAGAACTTGGGAAAGTATTATAGAAATTGCAGATAGCATAGAAGAAATATATCTTACCGGTGGCGAACCAACGTTGGCTATAGAACAATATAAATTGTTTGATATTTTGATAAAGAAAGGTCTAAGCAAAAAGATCAAATTAAAATACAATACCAATCTAACAAACATTCCTAAAAAAATGATTGACTACTGGTTACACTTTAAAACAGTACAATTGAATGCCAGTATTGATGCATTCGGAGCATTGAATAGATATATTAGATATCCTACAGGATGGACAAGTGTAGAAAAGAACATTGACAAGTTTTTGTCTATGCCAAATGTTCAAGTACAGATACATTGTACTGTGCAGATGTATAATACTTTAAATCTAAAAGAATTGTTTGATTGGATTAAAGCTAAAACAAGTTTAACTCCCTACTTAAATATTTTAAACCATCCAGTTTGTCTAAACATACAAACTCTGCCAGCTGATTTAAAAAAACTTGCAGAAAAACGTTTAAAAGATTATCTAGAATGGCCCAAAGTAAAAGAAACAATAGCCTATATGAATTCAGCCGATACTAGCAATCACATGGATGAATTCTACAAATACACAGTTACCTTAGACGAACTACGCAACGAAAGTATAATTACTCACGTGCCTGAATTAGGAGAAAAAATATGGAATGGTCAAATATTATCACTAAAAGAAGAACTACCTATCGATGGACAGAACAAGTTCCAGATAGATCTTTAGTAGAACAAATTGTTCAAGAGATACATAATTATTGTCCCAGTAAACAAAAGAAAGTTCCTTTCTTTATTGATGTAATCGATAATACAGATCCCAATGCAGCGCCAAATGCAGTAGAATTATTGATTAGTAATAAAAGCCTAATACAAACACAGGCTACTGATTGGATAGCGCAACAGGTATCACAAGGAATCTCTCCATTTGACGGATATGTTTACGATGCATCAAAGTGTACTAGAGACATTGGGTATATGATGTCAGCTATTATCAATGACGTGAGATATAGTACCAACCAATATACTCGAGATTATGTTTCTACTTATTGGAAGAATAGTGTTCCTAGAGTAAGACAGTTTGCAGAAATTCCTACTTGGAACTACGTTAAAGATCTAATAATCAATCAAATTCTTCCATTAGACAGCAATGTAGAAATTAGAGTTGCCGAACAAATTTCCACACTCATTGACAATTTAAAATCTGTCATCCAACATGGTCCTTCTAGTCTACCTGCGTTAATCCCAGGACTGTCGAGAATCAGAATGAAGTTATGGGAGTCAGTTGATCGCAAAGGCAACGGCAAAGTTGATGATATCAGAAATCCGCAAGTACTTGCTCCTTGGCTACTACTTTTTAGTTATAGACAACTAACGGATCAAGAAATAGGTTTAAACTTAGAAATGAAAATTTCAAACAACAACAGAGAAATTTCACAGAATGAAATAGGTATGGCCAGTATGTTTGCAGTTCTTAGTGCAGAGTCAAAAGGACTTGACACAGCATTTTGTGCCTGTATACGAAACAAATCTGAAATAGCTACACTATTGGGACATAACAGTGCAGAGATTCCAGTGGTCGCAGTTGGATTAGGTCACAGAAACAATGATTCCGGAACAACTTATTTTAACAAATTGATCTACGATATTAAAAACATTCCAGATTCTAATTATGACACAAGACCAGCAATGACAAAGTATGTAAGGTATCACGTTGCCTAAAATTTTAATTACAGGAAATAAAGAATTTGGTTTAGCCAAAGAACTTTACACGCTATACCCGGATGCTGAGTTTTTAAGTAGGACTACTGGTTATGATCTAACTTCTAGTGAAGGACAAAAACGCTGTGCTGAACGAGTCTTAGAAGCTGACGTTTTTATAAACTGTGCTGCATTGTGGAAATTTAATCAAACAGTTTTACTTGACACAGTGTATAAAAAATGTGTAGAAAACAAACATCATCCTTATATTATCTGTATAGGATCAACTACTGATCGTGTGAAGAAGGGCGGTGCTTGGTTGTACAATGCAGAGAAGAAAGCCCTAAGAGATTACTGCAATACTTTAGGAATGAATGGAGTTTGGGGGGCTGCACCTAAATTGACTTTGATAAGTTTTGGCAGTTTAAGTAATGTACAGAGCAAACACCCAGACAGAAAATGTATGGACATTGATAGAGCAGCTAATTATATTAAATGGTTGGTAGAACAACCAAAAGATATTTGTGTAAATGAAATTAGTATAGATCCGTTACAACACCCTTATGAATGATTTAAGCTGGTCAGCATATGACTTTACTCAAATACCCTACGACGATATTGTTCGTGTGGGACAACGTACAATGTTGTACAAAGATCTCTTTACAGTGTCTTGGCTGTTAGGACGTTACTGCAACTATCGTTGCAGTTATTGCTGGCCTTATGCCCGCAGTGACAGCAAGGACCACAGACCAACAGAACTGTGTTTACGTACAATAGACGAAATCAAACGACAGGCTAGAGAACGTAACTTTAACAGTTTTCATTTTAGTCTAAGTGGCGGCGAGCCTACCTTCCACCCCGGTTACATTGACATCCTTAATTACCTAAATGATGATGTAGCTAACACAAACTACACCAGTGTACACATGACCAGTAATATGAGTCGCTCACTTAAATGGTTTGAAGAAAAGTATTGTCCTGCTGTAAGTCAGTTTCATCGTGCCAGTATCACTGCCAGTCTGCATACAGAACACGTAGACACTCCCGAGAAGATGCAGGAGTTTGCAGACAAGTTAATACTGTGTCAACAACACGATGTTCAAATAACTATCAATCAGGTTATGGTTCCTGAATGGTTTGAACGAGACTTTGAAAATGCTCTATTCTTTCACAATCAAGGAATCAATGTAACACTTAAACCGCAGAGTGATCCTACCGCCAGTCGTGTAGTTGATGGATATACTGATGAGATGTTAAAGAGATTGCATAACGGTATGCCGCAACGAGCGTTCACTGAAGACAAAGCCACAAAGACCAAGTTGGTTAAACGTCCAGAACCTAAGTTCTTTAAGACCCCTGACCCAATATACAAACAGGAACATAGTAAAATTCCACAGCATTTCCAAGTGGAGTTTATAGACAAAGAACAAAAGATTTGGTATATGGATCAAGCTGAACGATTTAATGCTTTTAACTTTAATAAGTTTAAAGATTGGGAATGTTCAAGCGGCTACAGAGGCATTATTATACGTGAACCAGATGGCAGCATCAAACGTAGCTATAGTTGCCACGATGCACCTTTAGGCAACATAGAAACAGGATTTCAGCTGTTTGATGGTCCTAAACCCTGTATCAGCCCTAGCTGTGTAAGCAGTGCAGACAGCAAAATACCTAAACGTGCCCCAGGAACAGCCCTTCCTCTCTGGCCCGGCGACAAAACTTTTGAATCCAAATAAATACTTTATGCGAATATTTGAAGTCATCCAAGATAAAGAATTAGACGAAGAGCCCGCAAGCCGAGCTCTTTGCACAAGTGGCAAGCCAAATGCTGCACTAGGTGCCAGTCAACTAGCCAGCTGTAAGAGCCAGGGCTATCGTGGACGTCACGGTAATAAATCACACAAAATCGGCAATGAGCGCACCACAGTAAAAGGCAAAAGAATCAAGGGCAAGAAATACGGCGGTCCACTTCCGGACTGGAGTTGATCTATCATGCATAGAATCGGAAAAGGAGATCTATTAATAGCCCCTCCTAATATGGGAGATTCAAGATTTGACAAAACAGTATTACTAGTTACTCGTAATACAAATCAAGGATCCCTGGCACTCTGCGTGAACCGTCCAACAAGTCATTCAATAAACAATGTTCTCAAAGAAATAAACATAGAACTATCGCAAGATTTCAATCTCTATTGGGGCGGCCCAGTGGGTCTCAACACAGTATGGATGTTACATCACAGTGATTGGAGGATGGAATCAACTCATAGGATCAACGCCGATTGGTCAGTGACCAGTAATGTTGGTATGTTTCATCATCTAGCAAACAATGATTATCCAGAACGTTTTAGAATATTCTTTGGCCAAAGCAGTTGGGGCCCTGGCCAGCTAGAAGGAGAGTTATTAGGAGACCCTCCCTGGAGCAAACATCATAGTTGGCTCACATTAAAAACACCAGACCCAGTTTGGCTTTTAGAAACTAACAACAAAGAGATGTGGATCGAATCTACTCAACTTTGCGGAGAACAGGCCACTGATAGTTGGATGGCCTAAATGAAACTTCGTAGCACTAGAGATAGTAATTATCTCTATATTGATTGGTGGCTAATGAACCACTGTAATTATAATTGTAGTTATTGCCCCGATATTATAAAAAGTGGTAGCATTGACTTGCCAAATATAGAACACTGCTTGAAATTTGTTGATCAAGTTAATAATTTTGCCAAGACCTTAAGCAAGGCCTGTAATTATTATTTTACAGGAGGAGAAGTTACTCAATGGCCATGGCTTGTGGATTTAATAAAACATATCAAAACAAAAAACAGCAGTGTGTGTATAAGAACTAACGCCAGCATGCCTATTGCGGAATGGGAAACTCTGTTGGATACAATTGACAGCATCAATCTAGAAGTACATTCAGAACACACCCCTATTAGTCATTTTATGCTGTGTCTACACGCCGCCAAAAAGAAAAATGTGAACGTGGGGATAACAATGAGTATGCTGCCGGACCGTTGGCAAGAACTAGAAGATACCATTACTAAAATAAAAAAAATGTGGCCAGAACAACACGTTCATAGAAAGATGTTGTTTGAAGATCCTGCTATAAACAAGCAGCCGATGGAATACAAACAGGAACACACAATAAAATTAAAACGCCAACACGGAGATTTGATTTATGTCAACGATCAAGGCGAAGAAGAATTTACAGATTTTCAAACTTTGATTTTGGAAAATAAAAATAAGTTTCGAAATCAAAGTTGTCAAGCAGGAATTGACCAATTAATTGTCGACGCATGGGGCCGTATAAAAAGAGGCCACTGTGGTCAAGGTGGCCTCATTGGGAAACTAGGAATAGAATTTACAGGAGTACAACTACCTGTAATTTGCAAAGCCGATGCTTGTCGCAACGGCTTTGACATAACAGCTACTAAACAGTAATTCCTGCTCGATCAATTGCTTCACGCAGTGCTCGTTCAACTAATTGATTAAAAGTGATATCTTGTTCGTGTGCCAGTTTCATATACTGCAACAACTCTTCATCTGAAAAGTCCATAGGAACACTAACTCGTGTGTCATAATCTTCGCCTGCCTTAATGGCCAGACACTTTTGAATAAAGTCATCGTCTACTTCTAAATCAACATAGTCAACATCGTCCCAGGCATTTTTTTTATCTATATCACGACGTTTGGCTTCCTTCTTGTTTTTCTTTTGGAAGTCTGGGTTAATCATACGATAGGCTCGATTGTGAACATAGTCGTGTGCCTGTACTTCATAAACAGTTTGATCTTTTGTATCAAAGATCACAGTAAAGCTATGACCATCTTGCTCCCCGTTCCACGAATCTAGTGCATAAGCATTAGACCCATAGCATTGCCACATATAGTCGCTACCTTCTGTAATTCGATAGCCTACCAATTCCATCCATTCTTTCATTGTAATCATTTCTTGTCCTTTAGGTAATTAAAAACACAGTTGCAAATAAAGAAATAACAAATACCACACTCATCATTGAAGTGAATATAGTAGTTGCCAATCCTCCCTCGGTCTTGTACATGGCCAGACCTGTTGTTATAGTAAAAAACATCAAGGATATAAACCATATGCTGATGTATATTTCTTTGTAAGTCATACAATTACTGCTTTCTCTGTGGCTCGTTCATCCCAGATCTTGTAGCTGTGATTCTTGCGCACCCAATTGGCAAAACTCTGCGCATCTGTAGTAAACCAATCCTGGATGTCTGTTTTTGTAATGTCATCATTGCTGGTGAACACGTAGATTTCATAGTGCCTATGCCCGTTAGCCTGAGCACGTAGCTTCAGGGCTTGAACACTGAAGCTCATGGGCTTCTCAACCCGTTTACTTTGTTTGATTGAATCAAACAAATGATTATGAGCCCAATTGTCCGGATGATGTTCTGTAATTTCTTCAAAGAATTCTACACCATTCATATCCCAACTGACGATGTAATAACGCATTTTTAATACCTTAAAATCAACGATATGTTACGTTGCCTACAACAGCACCGGGCTTCTGTAATGCTTCGGCTCGACGTTTTTTATATTCTTCGTTGTCTACTTCCATTAGTTTAAGCTCACTAATCGGAACAGGACGAGTTTCAACAACCGTTGCTGGTACAGGCTTTACTTCCGGCACAACCACTGAAACAACTTTGGATTGAGATTTACCAAGTTCTTTATCAATCATTGAGTCTTCGTCTTGTTTCTTAGAATCTCGTTGCTCTTGCTGACGTAACAATTTATTAGCATCGCCTACGGGATATCGAACTAACACAAATGTTCTGTATCCGCGATTCTCTGCTTGAATCTTGCTGTCTTCTAAATGGTGACCAGTGATAGCAGTTTCAATAATGTTCTTTCGAACAGTTACACTGGTATAATCACTGTTGACTGTGCCAGCTGTGTCTTTGCGTTGCTGCCTAGTTGAGGCATCGATCACACCGTTTAGCTTGGAAGCCAACTGATGTTGAGCATCCAACAAGGCTTTGGCTCGACTCATAGATAAGTCTGAACTGAGACCAGTGCCAGTTACAAACATATATTCGTCTGTACTAGCCGGTGCTTTGACATACCAAGGCGGAACATCAATAGTCAACGGAGCTTCAATCTTGCCAGGTGCTGCCAATGTTTGTACTTCTTTGACTGGCGGCGTCGGACTTGAGATCTGTGTCTCTGTGGGTTTAGTGGTACTGCATCCTGCAAGAATTGCAGTAGCGATTAGTGTTAATGCCAATGACTTTTTCATTTTGCCATCTCCTGACTGTGTGTTTTAACTGTGTCTACGCCCTTGTCCAACATACGAGCAATGCCGGAGAATCCAACAGTTGCTAGGATAAGTCCAAAGACTGTGCCTATAATAAAGTTTCTCATATGAGCCTTTCTGTGTGTGTGAAGTATATATTATAACGTGAAAATTACCACTTGTCAACCACCCGCCAAACCTTTTGATCGGGGCTTCGACATATGATTCCTTGATGCATATCAACTTTTCCAATACCGGGATTAGATTCAATAAACCATTTACAAAAACTACCTCGGTATCTGAATACATTTTTATAGGCAGGATGAACTTGAACTTCGCTTTCCCAAATCAAATCACCTACAGATACAGAGGCCTTTTGTTTGGGGTTGGGTTCGTCTGTACAAATCAATTCTTGACTGCCGGTAATTTTGGTACCACTTACGGATTCCAAAATACTTATACGTCCAGAATTTAATGCTTTGGCACAGATGTTATCCAAACTGTCATTGACACTGCCAATTTCCTCGCCTTGAGCAGTGTGCCATTTGTTGTTGATATAGGCTCGAAATGTGATGCGGCACAAGTTCTTGCCGTTGCCTTCGGGCAACACTTTTCGTTCTACATCTGCAATCTGTTCAATTGACGAAGTCAGTTTGCTCACGGTAGACGAGCGAGTATAACATTCCGCCTGCACAGTTGCGGCTGACAGCAATATCAAACTGGTTAGAATCCTTGACACTGTGTTCTTATTGTCCATAAGACTACCTTTGCTGACTGTGTTCGTTGTATAGCAGTTTGATTGCCGGATATTGTAGCAAACGTCCCCTGCCAAGTGGGATTTTCAATTTGCGGATTAGAAATTATTGCTTCTAGATCTGCTGACATCATGTTTCCATATCTACAATCAACCTGAAGCGGTTGTATTGCGTGATTGGGACTAGCACTGTTGTGCTGTGCAGTTGCACAGCCAGATAACAATAGAACAAGTAATAGTGGTTTCATTCTCTGCTCAATCTGCTCCAAACTAGAAACTCTTTAAAAGCATTATAAACTGTTTCTGCTTCTTTGTCATCTATTGGGACTTTTGTTCCGCGAACATAAAAACCATCGTCAGCTACCTTCAGCATCTCAGTACCTCCTGCAACGCAGGTGATAGTGTTAGGATTGAGTTCACCAACTGTTAATTCTTTGGATGATTCTTTGCCCCAATTATTCATTACATTCTGTAATGGTTGAAAGTTATAACTACTCATCGTGCTAATCCTGAAATAAGAACTTCTCGTTCGTGCATATGGGCTACAGGCTTGAGCCATCCTGCATTGATAGCTGTGATAAAGATACTTTTGTATTCAGCAGGACAATTATTGCTAATTTCAAATCCTGCTCGAGGACTGGTCATAACTCCGTCGATGATAGTAAATTCCGGATCACCGGGTCTAAAAGTTTTTATAAAACTTCTATTAGCAGTAATGTTCATTTGTGACTGTCCTTGATATTGGTAAAGAGTTCTAGTTTTTCTGTTTTGTACTTGTTCCAACTTTCCATAAGTTGCTCCCATACCCACCATTTACCAGTCCATATGAACAGCATGATCATAGGAATGGCAAACAGATACATGCCGTAGGGATCAGGTGCAGTAACACCTGCGCCCAAAAAGAAAGCACCAATAATGTAGCCTTTTTGCCACAGTTCCCATTTACGCCATTGCCAAGCGATAAAGTTTAGAATCTCTTTCATTAGATCTTCTCTCCAGCTTTAAATCCACGGAAGCGTAGGAAGCGAGGAAAGCGTAGACTGTAGGTACCGTCTTGATTCTGAGTGACAGCATCGGCACGTACTTCTACGACCTGCCCCACCACTGTATCACGTTCTTGCCAATAAGAATCACGATCCCCATCACTAAAACCACTGCCCACATTGACGCAAATTGTTTTATCATCGTCGACACCCTCGCAGACCAAAGCACCAAGACGGCCAACGTTTCTTCCGGTACCTTCTTCCACGGATGTGATCGAAAGGCTAACTTCGATAAAGGGTTTTTGTTTGAGCCACGAAACAGATCTTTTACATTCATATTTGGCATCCGGATCCTTAATCATAATACCTTCAAAACCTTCTGCAACCATTTTCTTGTTGTAGTCTTTGTATTCGATCTCTCCCAAGAACTCATCAAGGTTAACTTCGATTTGTGGAATGATTTCAATACAATTACTATCTGAAAAGATGTTGGACCAATTCTTCAGCAGATTAGAACGTCGACGTTGTCCCATCACACTCTTGCCAGCTTTGAACTCTACAAGTGGAACAGCGTCGAACAAACATAAGCGGGCATCCTGTGCCTGCACATTACTCTTACGATGGACCTGCTTCATAAGGTCCTGGAATGAATTGCTAACAACTTCGCCATCAAATACCATACTGCGACCAATCTCTTCGATATAGCCTTCTAGATAGCTAGTGATGTGTGCAAAGTTTTCAAGTACCTTACCATTGCGTGTGTACATGGTAACAGTTTTGGATTCGTAGTCTACCACAGTGATAGCACGAACACCGTCGAGCTTGGGCTCAAGCAGTTTCTTGCCTGTGATTTTCTTTTCGTAATTGGCTCCGTCGTGTGCTAGCATACATTCAAACACAGGTACTGATGCAATAGTCTTACCCTTGAGTACCTTGTTGACTGTTTTTTCGCTGACGCCACAACGTAGGTCTTTGATCAGTATGCGACGATACCAATCGTTCCATTGACCTTGTGTAGCCACATCCATGGCCAATTGAATAGCATCACGGGCATCGTGTCCTGTAAGTTTTCGACGATATAGACTGTCTGCAAGTTCGACAAAGTTAGTCCAGCTAAGTCCTTGTCCTTCAGCTTTGTCTTTTGTGGGAACCTGCTTGACACCAAAGGTGTACAAGTTATCCAAACACATTCTAAGCCCTTCAAAGAATTCGTCTAGACCTTCTTCAACGGCAGCTTCGAGTATCTGTTCTTTGTTAATACGGCTATTGTGGATTTCCAATTGCCGAATAATGTATTCTGGTTGTGTTCGCAAAATCAACTCCTAATCGTTTACTATTCTACTAGTATAACACATTAGGAGTTGTTTGTCAATCAGTTTCTACAAATAAAGTTGGATGTGCTTGGGCAGGATTGGATCGATCAACGAATCGTTCGCTCATTTTAGCAAACATCTTGGCATCACGCTCTATAAGGATGCAGTCTCGTCCTGTGTTCTTTGCCGCGATACCAGTACTGCCTGAACCTGCAAAGGTATCTAAGACAAGATCACCTGGATTGGTACACAATTCAATAAAGTATTCCAATATCTCTGTGGGCTTTTGAGTAGGATGTATTTTATCCTTGCCCAATCCACCACTGTAGGTAATGGTATTTGGAATGATAGCCTGCACCTTGCCGTTGTTCTGTTTACGGCTGAGAAGCATTGCTTCAGCTTCTTTTTTGGCATCTGCAAATATAGCATCCAAACTGCGATTACCCAGTCCGTCTTTGACTTCTCTGTAGACAATGCTGGATATCTTGTCTGCTACAGCATATCGATCAACAATACTGTTTAGGTCTGTGTCACTGTTAAATGTTCGTTTGCCTCCGGGCTTGATGCCCCAAAGTATATATTCGCAACCACTAACGGGATTAACGTGTCGATTAAATGGAACCGCCGCGGGCTTCTTCCAAGTCCAAACACGTTTTGGTTCAAACCCGACGTCGGCCATAACTTTCCAAAGATAGCTGACGTATTGGTCACTGATAAACACAGCAAACGATCCACCTTTGCGTACTTTCTTATACCACATCTCACTCCATTGTGTAAGTTGGAACAAGAACTGTTCGTGTGTGACAGCATCCCAATCTTCGTCAAAGCTCTCACTGAACTTTTGACTGTGGATAGTGTTTTTGTTTTCACCGGTTTCTTTGTCAATCCAAACAGGCTTTGCGCCATCATTGGATATGTTGTAAGGAGGATCTGTTAAGAGAAAATCAACAGAATCGTCTTTGATTTGATCTGCAATTTCGGTACAGTCGCCGTGAATAAGAGTAGTCATACTATGATTATAGCACAATTAATCTAGAAGAGCAATAAATCCTGGAAGATTGTTGCCCGGAATGTGGCTAGGTGCGTGATATTGAAATTGGAATTGCAATGTGCTAAATGGTTTGGTAACTAAACTCATTGTGCCGTCTTTGCTAACAGTGATGTGTCCAATTACAGCATCTGCTTCCTTTACAATATTAGTCATCATTGTCTTATATTTCTCAGCGTTCTTGCCGCCTTTAATATAGTTAAGGAGACCAACACCTAATGAATAGGTAATGATGTCAGCGGCAGCTTTAAATGGATTAGCACGGAAACTGGCGTAACCAGCAGCTTTTTCTCTAGCAGATGGTTTCTTTGCACCATCCGAACCCAGATAAAATTTACCATCAGCAGGCATACCAACAAACTTTACACCTTTGTTATCGGATGCTGAAAACACATCTAATGATACATTTAGGAAATCTCGATAACTGGCTATGCTACCGTTCTTCCAAGGCCAAACACTTATACGACGATATAAGCCGGCAAAATCATCAAATGCTCCAAACTTTCTAACAGCCTCTTTATATTCTTTGATATTGGCTTTGGCTGCTGCCTTAATGATCTTGTCTACGTTCTTTCCTCCGGCATTAGGATGGAAGGACTTTAACACTTCAAAGTGCTTCTTAGATTCTTTATCATCGGTAATAGTAGCTTCATACTTGTCCATTAGGTTAGAAATGGATCTAAAACTAGTACCCGAACCGGTCAGTGCCTTAATGCTAAGGTTCATTCCCGGAATCTTAACATCAACTAAAGGCTCATTACCTTTTGGTAGTTCTGCTTTCTGCCCCGGCTCAAGAATCAAAATAGGAGCAAGGATTTCCCCAAAGTCTTGACTTACTGTTCCAAGATAAGGAGAAATATGTGCCATCAATTCTGGATCAATTGGGGTCTTCCCGCCAGCGGCGGCACTGTCTAATAATGCAATGAGTGCATCGGCTAGCACGTAATCTCTTTTTCTAATCTTAGATTCTACAGCTTTCTTGGTATCATTGATCAATTCTTCCTTGTCGAAGAATCCACCAGCAATGCCTAGACCTGTAGGAGTTAGTTCTTTCCTGGCAAGCCCAACAGATGATTCGTCATCACCTTTTACACCTTTCATACCGATAACAACGGTAAAAAATTCTCCATCCTTTTCAAAACTGTGTGCAGGAAAAGAGCTACTAGCAGTAGATTGTTTATTGTCTGTTGTTCCCTGAACGGCACCGTATGCAGTCATTGCTTGCTTTAATGCAGCCAACGAAATGCCTCTAGCTCTAATAGAACTAACTTGTTTAGTACCGCCTGCATTTTGCACAGAAAACTTACCATCTGGTAGTTGTTGTTGTAGAAATGCCGCAGCAGCTTTTAGATTCTTGTTGTCTGCATAATTTGGTGTTGTTTCGTCCGCAGGATGTGGTTGTTTAGTTTGATCCGCAGGTGCTTCTGGTGCAGGTTGCATAGACGGTTCAGCAGCTGGCTGTTCTATACCGGGTGCTATAGGTGATTTTGGTTTAGTTTCAGACAATTCAAAAAATCTCATAATAATACTTAGCCCAAATAGTTGGACCAGCTAAGATGTTGTAGATGGTAGCCTCGAGATTTACGTTTACTTACAAGATCCCAAAATGTAGGTTTGTAGGGCGTAGTCTTTGGTTTCATCTTGCCCACGTGAGCTGCTTTCTTGTAGTTGCAGCTTTTACAGGCAGTGGTGGAGTTTTCCCAAGTGGTCTTACCACCCTGGCTTACCGGATGTACGTGATCCAATGTAGCAGTAGCTTCTGTAACAGTTGTGTTACAGTATTGGCAGGTGAAAGCATCACGTAGAAATATGTTTCGTTTGCTTAATCTTACAGTGTGTTTGGGTTTTTGATATTGATTCAACATGATCACCGCAGGCACACAGGTCTGCCATCTAGCACTGTGTACCACCCAATCTTTGTGCCATTCTAATACCTCGACTTTATCTAACACCATGTATCGTATGGCTTCTTGCCAATCTACTACCGACAAGGGCAAAAGACTAACAGGGTTCATATCTGCATTTAATAAAAGTGTACTGCTCATTTTGATTTATTGAGTATTTATTGGTCGAGTATTTAATTTACATCATCATTATATACTCAGATTACTTGCAAAGCAAGACAGATTAGTATAAAATATATGATACAGCAAATTTATAAAAGGATTAGTTAATGTTAGTACCAATGGTAATTGAATCAAGTTCCAAAGGCGAGCGGGCCTACGACATCTATAGTCGTCTGCTTAAAGAACGCATCATCATGCTGAATGGTCCTGTAGAGGATCAGATGGCCAATATTATTGTGGCACAACTTTTGTTTTTGGAGTCAGAGAACCCAGATAAAGATATCAGCCTGTTTATCAACAGTCCCGGTGGAGTAGTTACAGCAGGTATGAGCATCTATGACACCATGCAGTTTATCAAACCCGATGTATCAACCTATGTTATGGGACAGGCCTGTTCAATGGGATCATTGTTGGCTACTGCCGGAGCCAAAGGCAAACGTTTTATGTTGCCTAATGCTCGCCATATGATCCATCAACCCAGCGGTGGTGCTCGTGGACAGGCTACAGACATGCAGATTCAGGTTGAAGAGATCATTAAAATGAAAAAGAGTTTGACTGAAATCTATGTCAAGCACAACAGTCAAGGCAAAACTTTTGCGCAGATGACTGCCGATATGGAGCGTGACAAATTCATGAGTGCTGACGAAGCATTGGCCTACGGACTCATCGACAAAATCATCACGGAGAGATTATGAACTTACAGACATTAGGCAAAGTAGACAAAGGCTGGGGTTATGAAATAGTCTGGGCCAACAACGACAAATACTGCGGCAAGCTATTGGTATTTGAACGTGCAGGAGCTAAAACCAGTTTGGTATTTCACAAAGAAAAAGCCAAAAGTTGGTTTGTGAATGCAGGTAAGTTTAAAGTTAAATTTATTGATGTTGCCACAGGACAAGTAAAGGAAGCTGTTTTACAAGAAGGACAAACTGCTGACTTCGGCCAATTAGGACCACATCAGGTAGAATCTCTAGTGGACAACAGTGTGTTATTTGAAGTTGGTACCGGAGACTATGTAGAAGATCGTTTTAGACTTGCGCCGGGTGACACGCAAATGAAGCAGTCAGCGCAGTAATTAAATCTTCAATCATACCATCATCGTGAAACGGAGTGGGAGCAATACGCAACCGCTCCGTTCCTACGGCAACTGTGGGACTGTTGATTGGCTGTATGTAGATGTTATGCTCGTTGAGCAGTTCATCACTGATAGCCTTACAGCGTACAGCTTCTCCAACCAATATGGGCACAATGTGAGTTGTGGTACACTCCATTGCAGGCATACCCGCTACAGATAATCTATGCTTTAATTTTCTAGCTCTTTCTTGATGCTTGTCTCTGAGCTCTTGATGATCCTTTAGGTACTTGACCGCAGCCAGGGCGCCAGCACAACTCACAGGGCTCATTGATGTGGTAAAAATAAAACCCGCAGCTACTGAACGGACGGCGTCAATGACTTCCGCATCGGCAGCAATATAGCCACCTTGGACTCCATAGGCTTTCCCTAATGTACCATTGACTATGTCAATACGGGATTGTAGCCCAAGCTCTTCAACTTTCCCACCACCGTGGGGACCATAGAGTCCTACCGCATGAACTTCATCGATATATGTTATAGCACCATAACGATCTGCTAGGTCGCAGATCTCTTTGATGTGTCCAACATCGCCATCCATTGAGTAAACACTTTCAAACACAATACAGGGAACATTGCCAGTTAACTGTATTGAAGTTAAAATATCTTCTAAGTGATTTAGATCGTTATGACGGAACACAGTCTTTGGAGCACGACTGTGTACCATACCAACTACTAGACTGTTATGATTTTCACTGTCTGACACAAAATGTATGTTGGGTATAATCTTACTTAGAGCAATCAAGGTCCACTCGTTGGCCACATAGGCCGAACTGAATAGCAAGGCTTTAGCCTTGTTGTGCAAGGTAGCTAGCTCGTGTTCTAGTGCCACATGATAGTGACTGGTGCCTGCTATGTTGCGAGTGCCTCCGCTGCCGGCTCCTGTGTGATCTAGAGCAGTATGCATGGCATCTAGTACCACTTTGTGCTGACCCATACCTAGATAATCATTAGAACACCAGTTAGTGATGCTTTTGATATTGTAGGGTCCGTACCACATGGCTGAAGGGAACTTGCCCTTTTCGCGTATGATGTCGTTGAACACACGGTATTTTCCGTTGTCTTTAAGGGTTTTTAGCAGAGCATTAAAGGGAGCTTTGTTGATCATAGTAATGTTATTTACCCTGCTAAATATTGCATTAGGGAGTGATTATGGCCGATATTAACTATTGGGGACTAACCGGAACAAAACGCAGCGTTACTGGAATTACATTGGCCACTGCCACCGTTGACACCTTGATTACTGCAATTGCTACAGACGAAGGACTACCAGCAGATTATTATCACTGGAGTCTTTTAAGAGATCCCAGTAAAAACAGCATTACCTTTGGTGATAGTTCTACAAAGTTATCAGCAATGGGTGTTGTCGATGGAGATACTGTGTTGTGTACTCCTCAACAAAATGAATCCAAACAAGAACGGCAGCTAAGAAAATTATACATTGCTCAAGCAAAAAAACAAGCATTCGGCGACACAACTAAACCTTACTATCGTGTAAACAACACTTTTGACATCACTCTATTACCGGACACCTATGCCACTGCCGCAGATGATAATCCTAATACCGAAGGATTGTTACAAGGCCGCCCTTGGGTAAACTATGCAGGTATTGCATTTGCCCCAAACATTTGGCGAACAGACTACGAACTCTACTTCAACGATACGCCTTCATTCTTTGCCACAGCCGCATTAAAGGCCGCACCAAACGACTACAACGGCACTGATACAACTATCAGCGAACCAACTTTATTAAACAACACCAGTATTGAATACAAGGGTTATTTTCTAGCAACCTATACTGGAACACATACATTCTATCTAAATTCAGATGACGGCAGTTGGTTATGGATTGGACCAACTGCATTAACTGGATTTACCACAGCCAACGCACTGGTGCAGAACGGTGGCTTACACGGTCTCAGCGAAGTTAGTGCTCCCATAAGTTTAGTAGCAGGCACATACTATCCAATACGCATACAATTTGGCAACGGCCCCGAAGGTCCTGGACAACTATTTGCCAGCTATGCACACTCGGGTCAGGCCAAAACCAGCACCTGGACTGGCAAAGTCTTCTATAACACAGCCACTAACGGATTCTAATATGACTGAAGAAACAGAAACATATAAGCGTTATGAAAACAAAGGCTGCCCCTGCTGGTGTGGCAAACATTGTGGATCAAGCTGTATGACAGATGGCTGCGACTGCAATGAATGTGGTTGTTTTGAGTGTGTAGATAAAAAGGAAAGTGAGTGAGCTTCCTAGTAGCTAACCTCCCGCCCGTACACTGTTTTGTGCGTAGAGAATTTCTTTATGATTTTAAAAGTGGCCACGGTGAATATGAGCCCTGCATATGGGTTTCAATCAAAAGCCTACGCAGTCAAGCATTTCGTATAGAAGCCTACTTGCCACGCTATGGTGCTCTCTATGACAAGCTGCCCTTGCATGCCTATGTTAGTCGTGCAGACAATCTAGAACCCGACAAGTTTCTAAGTCTTGATACACTTCAAATATGGGACTGCTTCAGCTATGACATTGCTGTGATACAAAAAGCATTTCTACGCAATCTCAGCTGTAAATTCTACGCCAAGGATCGTCAACTACACAAGGGCAACTATTTGTTCACTGTGGACAATGCTGCCCCCGACATGAACATTATAGACACTACCTATTCAGAATGGCCTGAAGATCACAAGAGCTTCAACTTCATTGAACTAGACAACGGCCAGTACGCAGCACAGCCCAACAATCGCTGTTTGTTCTTTGATGCTGCCTCAAATCCCAAAGAAATGTTGCACCCAGACTTCAAAGTGGCTACTAAAAAGTGGGTGGTAGAGACCAATCCCAAATGGCGCCTGGGTGACTCGGACACCGTGATGTACGAATAAATAACACGGAGCATATAAATGAATATTAGAGATATTTTAGAACAACTAGACATGATAGAGACAGGATGCCCGGAGTGCGGTGGTCCTATCAAGTTGGCCAGTGAACTAGATGAAGGCAAGAAAGATGCCTGCTACTACAAGGTCAAGAATCGTGTCAAGGTATGGCCAAGTGCTTATGCGTCAGGACAATTGGTACAGTGTCGCAAAGGCAAGGAATCCAAGAAGAAATGAGAGCTCACGAGTTCATCACTGAAGATCTACGCAAGTGGTTCAAAGACAAGTGGGTACGCTTTGGTCCCGATGGCAAGATCCGTGGTAACTGTGCTAGAGGATCAGAAAAAGAAGGCAAGCCCAAATGCCTACCCAAGAGCAAGGCACAGAGTCTAGGCAAAAAAGGTCGTGCCAAAGCCGCTGCCCGCAAACGTCGTGAAGATCCTAACGCCAATCGATCAGGTAAAGCGATAAACGTTAAAACCAAATAGCATAATGCAATACATCGACGACAAGGATGTGTGGCATCGCTGTCCTATTGATTATCTTTGGATCTACGATAAACTTATTCTAGCTGCGAAATGTGGCTACGTTGCTGCCCCTGCTGGTATAGCTGTACCTAAGCCAGCACACTATATCGTTCGCCCTATAACCAACATACGCATGATGAGTCGAGGCGCTCGAAAACAATGGCTCACCCCCGAAGACACTGACCTAGTTCCTGATGGATACTTTTGGTCAGAGTGTTTCGAAGGACGCCATACAAGTGTGGACTTTCATTATGGGGTACAAACACTGGCAGTGGAGGGATTTCGCGATGATCCTGATAGGCTAGACAGATTCAGCCGCTGGCGGCGTATTGATGAGAAATACAGCTTTCCTAAACAGTTAGGTGAATTGTGGCATTTGACACCGTGGGTCAATGTGGAATACATTGGGAACAAGATCATTGAGGTGCATCTGCGTTGGAACGATGATTTTAGCAATCACAACAGTGACGTAATATACCCTGTATGGCGTGATGATCCTATACTCCAGCCTCCTAAAACCTCTTGGTATCCAAACCCAGGCGGAGATCGATTGGGGTTCTGGATAGAGAATAAATAAACTACTTACATTAAGGATATACAATGAAGAAGTTTCTATTACTGCTGTTAGCGGTTCCTGTACTAGCATTTGCACAAAAAACACCACAGGGTGTGACTTATGATGCACAAATTTTAAGAGTGACGGACGGCGACACAGTTGTGATCGCCGCACCCTTTCTACCTAAGCCGCTCAAGCCAGAGTTGGCCATCAGAGTCTTTGGAGTTGATACCCCAGAAAAAGGACATCGTGCCCAATGCCCTAGTGAAGCTCAACGAGGAGAAGCAGCCTCAGCATTCACTAAAAATGCAATTAACCAGGCCGCAGCAGCAGGGGGCAAGTTTCAAGCTACTTTCTATGGATGGGATAAATTTGGTGGTCGTGTTCTCGGCGACCTTTTAATCAACGGACAAAGTCTACGTGCTGCTCTGATCGCCAACGGATTTGCTCGTGAGTATTACGGCGAAGCTAAACAGAGCTGGTGTAATTAATTTTAGAACAGAACATCTACCTTAGGAACGCTTGCGTTACTTAGATGTGCCCGGCTGCTGGGCAGAGGATTAACGGAGTCGTGCCCGGGAATGGTCCTCTAAGTGAGCACTAATATAAAGAACTGTGATGAAAAAGATAGCATTATTCTTGCATCAACCCAAGTGCAGTGTGCAAAGCGGCAATGGGATTATGACAGCACTAAGCTCTCATTACAGTTTTAAAATCTTTACCCGCCACGAAGTTGAGCGGGATTTCTTTGACGATGTAGACTGTGTTTGCATACCTGGAGGCATAGGCGATGCCAGCAGCTTTGATTACCTGTTTAGTGAGAATGGAGATGCAGTCAAAAGATTTGTTCGGAGTGGCGGTAAGTATCTAGGCATCTGTATGGGAGCCTATTGGGCCGAACATCACTATCTTGATCTACTTAAAGACATACGAGCAGAACAGTACACTACCCGTCCAGGTGCTGACACACGCAGGCCACACGCCAAGAATCAACGAGTGTTGTGGCGTGGCGAAGAGGAATCTATGTTCTTCTATGATGGCTGCGCTCTAATAGGTCCAGGTGTCGACACTGCCAAGATATGGAGCCTGTATCCTAACGGTGATCCAATGGCCTTGATACAGGACAATGTGGGAATTATAGGCTGTCATCCTGAAAGTGAAAGACATTGGTATTCTAGTTACTCGTGGATGAATGGTCGGTACCACAACGGTCACCATCACGAATTGCTGTTAGACTTCGTTGATGAATTGATCACTTTGTAATCGTAGTGTAATCGAATATTCGTTGAATATTCCTTAAATACTTGATGCAAAAAACTTACCGTAGTATTTTTGTGAGTGATGTTCACTTGGGTACAAAAGACTGCAAGGCAGGACAACTAAATAATTTCCTCAAGCATAATAGTTGTGACACACTATATCTTGTAGGCGACATAATCGACGCCTGGCGCATACAACAAAATAAATGGCGTTGGAAGCAGAGCCATACCAATGTTGTTCGTCGTGTACTAGGACATGCCAAGCGCGGTACTAGAGTTGTTTATATAGCAGGCAATCACGATGAGTTCTTAAGACCAATGATACCATATAGTTTTAGTTTTGGACTTGTCGAGATACATAATCAGATAGAGCACATAGGTGCAGATGGTAAACATTATTTGGTCACACATGGGGATCTGTTTGATGGCATAACAAGATTAGCACCGTGGATAGCATTTTTAGGAGACAAGGCATATGATGTCATTTTATCGCTCAATAGCAAGTTCAATTGGATACGCCATCGTTTTGGTTTTGGGTACTTTAGTCTTAGCAAATACCTTAAACACAAAGTAAAAAAAGCTGTAGATTTCATATTCAAGTTTGAAAAGAATCTTGCTGGTTATTGTAAAAAACGTGGATTCGATGGAGTCATCTGCGGTCATATACATCACGCCGAGATCAAAGATATAGACGGTGTCACTTATATGAATGATGGCGACTGGGTCGAATCGTGTACAGCACTTGTAGAACATCACAGTGGCAAGTGGGAGATAATTACATGGACTGAGGAGAAGGATAATGTGGATATTAATACTAATAGCAGTTCACGTGAACAATCCTCAGGACGTTCCGGGAAGAATAGAGCTGGCATTCAAAGACCAGATCAGTTGCGAAGTAGCTCTAGCGTCAATGAAGTGGCAGTTAAAGTTTAATAATTTTAAGGTAGAAGGTGTATGCAAACGACAATAAGCGATAAAATTACCATTGTGGTACCTTGCAAGAACGAGGAAAACTACATTGCACATTTGCTAATGCATTTGCGTCAGCAATCAATAGGCAATACTAGAATCATCATTGCTGATTGTTCTACAGATAACACACGAGAAGTTATAGAAATAATGAAAGGCGAATTGAATGTTGAAGTTATCGACGGCGGCCCCGTTTCGCTGGCCAAGAACAAAGGAGCAAGATTAGTTACAACACCTTACATCCTATTTATTGATGCTGATGTACGTTTCTTTAAAGACACTGTAATTCAAGATGCAGTTGACACTATTGAATCAAAAAACTTGGATCTGATTGGATTAAAAATAAAATGTTATGATCGAGATTCTCGAGCCAAGATTGGATTTACTATTTTTAATACCATAAATCAAGCCATGAAATATTTCTCACCTTTCGCAGTCGGTGCGTTTATGTTAACACGCAGAGATCGTTTTGAAGAGTTCGGCGGCTTTCCTGAGAACTTGTTAACATCAGAGGACTACTTCTTATCCAAAAAATATAGTCCGAGAAAGTTCAAGATCATTCGACATCACTTTGGACAAGATAGTCGAAGATTTAAACGCATGGGATACTTGGGTATGGGCAAATACCTTGTTAAGAATTTTGTTAATCGAAACAACAAGGCGTATTGGAACAGTTTAGAACATAACAAATATTGGAGTTAACTGTAATATCAGTGTAATCACTTATCTCTTAAATACGTGTGTGCCGGGTGGCACACAACTTAAAGGAGTACACCATGAGATTCGAAGACCTAGCTGCAAGATTAGTAGCCGTAGAAGCCAAGTTAGCCAACCTAACTGGCACCACAGTTAACACAGACAGCGCCACAAGCATTGAAGAATTAGACGCAAGATTAACTCTTGTTGAAGTTCAAGTTGACCAATTGATCAGCGCAAAAATCCAATCACAAGTTGAAGCAATTGTTGCTGCACCAGCAGATGACGCACCAGTAGCAGTTGAAGCAGTTGTTGCATTATCAGCAAGTATTGATGTTCCAGAAGCCGCCGGCATTGTTGCTGATGTAGTTACAGCACAAGTAGAAGCATTATCAGTGGAGCACACAGAAGTTGCCAACATCGTTGCTGCCGCAGTAATGGCAGTTGTTGAGGCAAATCCAGAAGTTGTAGTTGATACAGCAGCAATCACAGAAGCTATCATGACAGCAGTTGCTGAAATGCCAGCACCAGCACCAGAAGTGGCAGCAGAAGCAGCAGCCGCAGTTGCTGAAATTATTGCAGCCGCAACAGGTGAAGAAGTTGCTCCTGAAGTTCAACAACAAGTTGCTGAAGCAGTTGCCGCTCCAGCAGATCCAGCATTAGACAACATTGAGCACCGTTTAAATGTTGCTGAAGCTAAGGTTGATAGCCTATTGGGAAAGTAATTAACGGCTTTCGAAGCTTCTTTGGAAGTCTTTTTAAATCGGACACAAAATAGCGTGTCGCTGGATTTGCGTAACCAGTACTAAGAGCCGTAAGGCTCTTTTTTAACGACCTACAATAATATTGTAGATTTCTTTCCAGTTCTTAACTATAGGATAGGTGCAAAGATAATCCATGTTATGTCCGTGTTCGATAAGGATGCTCCGCAATCCTAGGCCTTGACCAACATCAGCATTGGCTGGCTTGTCTTCAATCCACCACAATCCGCTATCTCGATATGGAGCCAATGCATCGTCTTTGTCTGCGCCTGTATCTAAACAGATCACACTTTCAATAGCATTGCCAAACAGCTTACGCAGATTCATTTCACGCAGTCGGCCTGCGTTCTTGTCTAAACTTAGGCTTGAGATGACACGGAATTCGTATCCGTGTTCCTCGTGCAGTCTCTTAACATAATGAGCACTATCACGCAGTGCAGGAAGGAATCCAATGGCTGCTGATTCGTTAAAAGTCTTTACAACTTTTTTAGAATCTTTTTCTTCTAGCTCATTGTAGTGATGATGCAGATAATAGCTTTTCTTATTATCTGCTGTTAGTGTGTAACCGCGTTCTTGCATCCAAACTGAGAATGCCCATTCCCAATCTAGTAGAACACCGTCTGCGTCTGTGAGTATAAGTTTGTTTTTCATACCGTATTATAGCACTAGTTTAGTGATGTGTCAACGGGCTAAGTAATCAATGAACATAATAATATGTACCTTAGTGATGGTACAAATCACCATAGCCTGTGTTACTCTGTATTTGCACAGAAGCCAAACACACAGAGCTGTACAATTTCACCCTTGGGTTAACCATTTTATGCGAGCCTGGCTTTGGCTAACAACAGGCATGGTTACTCGTCAATGGGTGGCCATACATCGAAAACATCATCAACGTTCGGACCAAGAGGGCGATCCACATAGCCCGCAGATCTACGGCATCTGGCGTGTGTTATTTGGCGGAGCATTTCTCTATCATTCAGCCAGCAAAGACACAGCAATGGTTGATTCACTGAGCAAGGACTGCCCTAATGATTGGATCGAACGCAACCTTTACTCCGCACACAGTCGCTCAGGTATTCTTTTAATGATGGTCATAGACTGCCTGCTCTTTGGACCGTGGGGACTGCTCGTGTGGGGTATTCAAATGATATGGATCCCGTTCTGGGCAGCAGGTGTAGTCAATGGACTTAGTCATTGGTGGGGATATCGCAACACAGATACCAAGGACACTAGCCGTAATATCATTCCGTGGGCAATATGGATTGGTGGAGAAGAACTACATAACAATCATCACGCAGATGGCGCCAATGCCAAGTTTAGTCAACGTTGGTATGAATTTGATCTAGGTTGGATGTATATCTGCATACTACGATTCTTTAGATTGGCAACAATTAGATAAAGAAAAAGCACCCGAAGGTGCTTTTCTTTTACTATTTTTATTTTAATACCGCTATGCGGCTAATAGTTTATTTTTTCACGCCGCTGTTTACAAATGAGTACATCTTTTCAGCTGTCTCTAGAACTTTGTCAAGTCCTGGGAACTGTGGCATTTCAACCTTACTAACAATTTGACCAGTCTTTTCGTCACGAGTAGCAGTCATTTCCCAACCTTGGAATTTAGCGTGGAAGTCTTCTTGTACTAGGCTTTTTGCCATACCTAAGATATCTGTACGGATTTCGTAGCCGTTTTTGTTGAATTTTACTTCTGGAAGTTTTGGTGCTGTAAAAATTTCTGACATATTAATCTCCTGTGTGTAATGTCTGTTTGCATAGATACTTGTTTTTCTCTATGTACTATTATATATGCTTAAGATAAGGAAAGCAATTATTTTACAAACTTTTTTGTTCGTTCTTGAATAACTCTTATAGTTTTATCACTAAGCACTACTTCATAGTGGTTGTAATATACTTCCACTAATTCCATGTCAGCATGGTGTCGCATACTGTCAATTGTTACTACTCCGTCATTGGGTGCAATAATGAACGGACTTTGTCCTTTTAATGTTACTATATTGGTCCAAGGATGCTGTATGTTAATACGATCTGCTTGTCGCATGGCCCAACTGCTGGGACCTATATCTCGCATTAGTCTGCTAAACGGTAAAAAATATTGAGCATAGTCTGCAACTTCTGCACCGCCATACGGTGTGCTGATAGTAACTGCGCCTAATACCTGTTTAGGAATAGTATTGGCAACATGTAGTGCATATATGCCGCCTAGACTGTGTGCAACAAAGAAAATATTTTTTATATTTTCTAATTGCGCTAACATATCTTTTAGATTATTTTCAAATCCGTTTCGACTGTCATAGTTAACATCTATACCATCGCCGATTTTACTTCTAATATAATTGAAGCTTTCGCTAGTGGCATTAGCACCGTGTATATACACTAGTTTCATGCCAGTATTTATCGACTTAGATCCAGCCGCGGAACTCAGAGTCAAGATTGATAGGATGTACTTCCCATCCTGTCCGACTCCATTCAAGTAACATTAGTAATGTGGTGATCACTTGTATACTGCCTTAGCGCCTTCAATGTCGCCCATACGTGCTAGACTTGCGGCAGCACGAGCTTGTGCAAATGCTTCAAGCACTGACCAGATTGAGTTGAAAATTGTTTTCATAGATATTTTTCCTTTTGAGAATCAAATTGTCGGATGTAGTTTTCCAACTGTGCGGTATCGGTAATACCTTTATTTGCTAGATAAGCGTCTAAACTGTTTTGGTAACTGCTACCTGGGAACATCTCAGCTAATCTTTCTAGCAAAGCTGCCATTTTTTCTGATATGTATTTCATTTTGTTTTCCTGTGTGTTTATGTAGACTCAGTGTTTCTACTGAGTATTTATACATTTTATGTTGCGACCGCACAAAAAGTCAACTTCTTGACAACCATTTAGTGTTTAGTTATACTATAACTCAATTGAGTTAAATACACAATAGGAATATTTCAATGAAGCTTCAAACCAGATCGATTTTGCAGGAACTAAATTCTATTGCCGATGTGCGCAACACTGATTCGTTGATAGAAAGTCGTGCTGCCAACATCATCAATTCAGCTATCAATCTATTGGAAAGTATTCATAAAAATTATGATTCCGCTTCGGCAGACGAACTTGAACGCAGATTTATTAATGCGATCAAGGGCCAGGATCCTGCAAAATTTACACGTGGTGTTCGCAGAATAGCAGAAGCACGTAAACTCAAGAAAAAATTGGAAGAAAGTAATGATCAGTAAACTGTTGGAAGGTGGCAATGTTTTTAAAACTGCCGACAAGCAATCATTAACACAGCGTATTGCTACCAAAGATGTGCCAGCCACTGTTGACTTTATTGAAAAAATCACAGGACTGGACTTTACAAAAGAACTAGACCCGGACGACAAAAAGCCAGTAAAATGGTTAGGCACTACAGGGCGCAAAGAAGATCCAGATGGTACATTTGATCTAAACAGCTCCGGAGATCTAGATCTCAGTGTTGACGCTAGAGAAATTTCTAAAGAAGAACTAATTGCAAAATTGGTAGACTGGTGTAGAGCTAACGGTGTTGAAGAAGAAAATATCTTTAATAAAGGCACAAAGAAAAACGACGGCTGGATCAAAGATGCCGGAGATAATGTGCATTTTAGAACACCAATCAGCGGCAGTCAAACCAACGGTTTTGTTCAAGCAGACTTTATGCTTACTGTTAACCCAAAGTTTCAACAAGGTTCTATGATTGGCGGACGAGGACAGTATCGTGGAGAACATCGTCACATTGTATTGAGTTCTATTGCTCGCGCTAGAGGATTCAAGTATAGTCCCAAATTTGGCCTACTTCACGGAGATACCAACGAACCTGTAGAAAACGGCGACGACTGGAATGTAATTGCAAAACAACTGTTAGGACAAACAGCTACTAATAAAGACGTCAAGAGTGTAGATAGCATTGTTGCTTATATTATCAAACTGCCTAACTATGATGAACTTGTAGCAGGCGCTAGAGAAACACTGGGCAAGCAGGGAATAGAATTACCTGTTAAAGAAGCCTTTGAAAGTTACGTACCAGGAAGTAATGCTTGGATGCGCAAAATGATTAATATAGTAAAATGAGAGCATTTGAATTCCTAACCGAAAAGTGGAGCGAGAAATACAAAAGCTCTATCAATTGTTCTAATCCCAAAGGATTTAGTCAAAAGGCGCATTGTGCTGGCCGTAAGAAAAACGAAAGCATTTATGAAAACGAAACACCTCCTGCCAAGAAAGTTGGCAGAGAGTTTAACCACCTAGAAGATCTAGTGTTCACAGAAGCCAATGGTGCTAACAAGGCCATCAAGATACTTAAAGATCTAGCCAGTCCGGAAACCAGTATCACTATCAAGTGGGACGGCAACCCTACAGTGTACTGGGGACGTGAAGATGATGGATCCTTCCGACTGGTGGGCAAGAACAACTGGGGACGTGAGGAAGGCAAAAGTTCCAGTCCAGAAGAACTCAAACAGTTTATCATGAGTCGCGGCAAGGGCGAAGATTGGCGTGAGAAGTTTGCTGGGGATATGGCAGCTCTGTGGCCCATATTTGAACGTGCAACTCCTGCAGAATTCCGTGGTTATGTTTACGGAGACATCCTATTCCACCCTGGAAAACCATATGCAGGCGCCAACGGCAAAATTACATTTACTCCCAATCAAACCACTTACTCTGTTGCCGGCACTAGTGAAATTGGTCGAGCATTGGCCAAAGCCAAGGTAGCAGTGGCGGCACACAAGGTGTTTGGTTACTTTGGAGACAAGACAGGTGAGGACTTTGATAATCCTGATCAATTCGGTGGAAATCCAGAATTAAAAGTATTTGGACTTACCAGTGTTAGTTATAGACCAGCAGTGGGTGCAGACAATATTGCTAAGATTGAAGCACTGGCTAAAAATCAACAGGCCATTGATAAATTGTTGGCACCTGTTGCCGGTATGGGCTATCTACAGAGTGAAATTTACACTTTTGTTAATAATCAATCCAAAACAAAACAACTGGACAATATCAACACAGAGGCATTTATGGCCTTTGTGCAAAAGACTCCTGCTAAAGCTGCCAAGATAGCAGCACACAGTGAACAACATCCCGGAGTCATGGATGTGATGTTTGAACTAGTGCGTGAGATCATGGCGGCCAAAGATGAAGTGATTCGTGAGCTAGATGCATCAGGTGGCGACATAGAGCAAACTACAGGCGGCAAGCCTGGTGGTGAAGGCTATGTTGCAGGGGGAAGTAAGTTGGTACCACGTGATCGCTGGACTCCATTTCGAGCCGATTAATAGTTCAAAACCCCTGATTTCTTCAATCCAATATAAATACTTGCATAGGAATCAAGGTGATTCTTATACAATGCCAGTCCCGGAGCGGGACTATTGATTTAAGGAGAACATATCATGGCAGCATTCACAAGAACAAATCCAACAGCAGTAGCTCGCGGTACAATTCAATACACATCCGAATTAACATTCTACAAAGTAGTTCTAAATGGATCAGGACTAGCAGTTGCGGCTACAGACGCAGCCGCAGCAAAGATTTCCGATGCACTAGGTTCTATAGCTCGTTTGTTTCAATTCAAAAGCAACGGTCTTGAAATTTTTATGGTAGCAGATCGTCATAGCACCGACATTGACTCTGTTGCTAGACTAATTGCTCAAGTGTTACAGACATCAGGCGCTGCATTTACTAATACAGCCGGCAGCGGTGTTGCTACATTGTCTGATTCCAACACAATTACAGTAACTGTTCCGACAGACCTAGAAGGTATGTAATTTTAAATTCTCAGGGATGGGAAGACTAAGCCCGGTTCGCCGGGCTTTTTTACGACTACAATTTTGTAGAGTTAAATAGTAGCATATAATTATGCAACTGTTCAAACTTGTCAGTGTGGTTGATATCACACGTTCTCTTCCATCTAGATCAGAAACAGATCATTTGAAATTGGGGCAACAGGCCAATTTCAACAGCCTCATACAGGCCATTGGTATTAGGTCAAATGTGGAATGGGATCAAGACCCAGAATGTCACACAGGTAGACTACCCGACGCCATAGAAGGTGCGGCCACTCATTGGATATGGCAATTTTCTGTAGAGAGAGATTTTGTTTTTAGACTGAACAATGATCCGGTGGGTCTGTTATTAGATGACTTGCAGGGTGTTCCTGTGATAAGTCAGCTAAATAATTCAGTAGATATTACACCTTCAATATTCCAAACCAAAGGCGATCATATAAACATTTGGATATACGAAATCACACAAGCGGGATAAATATAATTTAACAGGCAGACATATTAGGCAGTTACTAACTTAGGCACATGGCTCGGAGCGAGCACTTGACTTAACATACAAGGAAACAGCCATTATGGCCACAACCGTAGAACGACTTGGTGTAGTAGAGACCAAGGTAGCGAATCTAGATGAAAAAATTGACGAACTCAAAGTTGACGTCAAAGAAATGCACGACTGCTTGGATAAAACTAGAGATGGTTTAATGAACAAGTTGGATGAGATGTATTCTGCGTCCTGCGATCAGCATGCTCAATTAGCAGGCAAGATCAGCGAGCTAGAAAAATTTAGACTTAAATGGATCTATATGGTAGCCGGCGGAGTTGCAGTATTGGGGGTAGTATCAGGGCATATAGATAAGTTTGCCAAGTTCTTTGGTGTGTAACAATACCCCACTTAAATAAGGACCATAGGTCCTTTTTTTATGACAAACATACAGCGGCGTTTAGAGAATTTAGTAGCTAACGCACAGCGTAAACTCATAGCCGACAACCACATTCTGCCGCTGAAGGTAGCTGGAGGCATTCTTGTAGGTGATGTGTTAATTGTCAGTCAAGAAACTACAAAACATCTTTATAGGCACAACAGTGTAATCTACAGCAATATTAACCTTAATGCTACAGCAATCAGAATGGCCAATCTAGTGACAAAAAATACAAATCCTGCAATCGTGGATAAAATTTATAGATTAGACCAAGAATATGGCAGATGGTTTACAGACAGCCAGATTCTAAGAACACAGTATCAAAAAGCTATTATGGCTAAAAACTTTGAAAAAGCGGATACCCTTTGGGCAAGATATTGTGAAAGCAGGGATAAAACTCTAGCTGCCAAAGAAACTGTAACCGCTTTGTATTATTTCTGAATAAATAATACATCAATATGGATCAACCGATATGAAAACCACAGATCTCTTCAAAATTAATAGAACCAGTAAAAGACTGAATGAAAGCATGTTTAAGACTTTTGGTCGTAAACTGAATCTAGAAACATTTAACATTGAACAACTGGAAGATGCCAGAAACAAACTGCGTACACAGATCTATACAGCTCGTAACAGTTCCAGCTTCAACGAAACTGTGGAAAACGATGCCCTATCAAAGGCACAGTTTATGCACGATGCTATTGTTGCAGAACTTGCAGAACGTGACGAACCTATTGTGGACAATACACAACTAGAAGGTCGCAGTCCAGAAGTTGAAGAATTTTTGACAAAAGTTGCACAATCCGGCGACGACGGTTTTGACATGCTCTACGATGCGCAAGCTGGCAAGTATGGCAAAGAGATCGAACAAGCTGTACAAGAAATGTACGACGATATCACTATCGATACCGGCTATCACGGCGACGATGACTTTGAACAGATTTATGATCGTATGTTAGACAACATTGAAGCTGATTATGGTGATCGTGGTTCAGACGACGAAGGCGGCGATACCGATGATGGTTATGCTCTAGCATCAGCAGGGTTTGGATCAGATGAAGACTACGGTGATTTTCCTGAAAGCATGGGAAATAGTCAGTATGTTGTATGGTATATGGTTGACGATGGCCAATGGGACAAAAAAGGTAAATTCAACAACGAAGACGACGCTGATGCGTATATTCAACAACTTGCAGCTAAAGGTTACGACGACGATAATTTTGAAGTTCTCAAACCTGGTCAACACCCCGACGATGATTACAATTATAAGACCCCCGAAGCAATGGAAGAGCGTGTAAGAGATCCAGAAGACTGGGATGAAGGCAACACAGAACCACCAAACAACTTTGCTGTTTCTATCAACGGCAAGAAGTGGAAAGTATTCAAGGGTCGTGGCCAGTATGCAGACGATCAGCGTGAACAGGCTCACTATCAACAACTAAAAGATTGGGCTGCTAAAAAATCAGCCGACACTGGCAAGAAATGGACAGTGTCTATTACTGGTGAGAACCCAACTGAAAGTATTGAACAAAATAATGAAAGCATAAACACAGGAGAAGATATGCGTAATCTAAGAGAAGGTGAAATCCAGCAAGCGTCTGCGATTGTCACAGCTAAAACAATGGTTGACAGAGTAGGTCGTTGGATTGAAGAACTTTCCGGTATGGAGAACGATACTCTATTACAGCTAGGCGATTCAATTCGCGACGAAATGGGACAAGAACAGGCAAAAGGATTTATTGAAGCTGTTGCTCCGGCAATTCAAGCAGCTTTGGAAAATCTCAAGACCACACGTGAAGCATTGGCCACTGGAGTACGTACATTAACCGGTGAAGAGCAGCCTGCCAATATGTTGGGCGGTGAGCCAACAGCTGATATGGCAGCTGAGCCTGATGCCATGAATACTGATGCTGAATTAGGTGGTGATGAATTTGCCGCAGCTGAGCCAGCCGCAGGTGGTGCAGAAGAAGCAGGTCGTGAGATGCGTGAAAGCATCAATCATCAGAATCGTTTGATGAGAGTACTAGCAGGATGAAACTTCAAGAATTTGCCAGCGGTCTTCGGCTACAGGAGCTAACACCTCCTATGCCTGGTGCAGCAGCTTCAGGCGCTAAGCCGTCTCCGTTGGGAACATTTGCAGCTGGTGCCGCAGGATCAAAACCGCCAGCTACAGGACAGGCAACAGCTCCCGCAATGGATCCTCAGGCAATGGCCAAACAACAGGCCGCTCAGATCAAACAAATGGCTGAACGAAAGAAAGCTATTCAAGAGCAAATCAAAGAAATGCAAAAACAGATACAAGAACTGCAAAAAGAATTGAGCACACTAAAATGAGATTTTTTGAATTTGGCGGAAACTCCGGTATAGAGATTGATCGATTCGTTATGGTTCTCCGCAACTATATTGGTCGTGCTGCCAGTCAAAAAGCTCCTTCAAAATTAAATTGGAATGGCTTAAACAAAGTGCTGGCCACAAGTGGATTTGAGTTAACCGCAGACTACGAAACATTTAAAGCAATGTACGATTCTAGCCCAGCACTACAGGCAATGGTCTCAAATTTCAATGATGATGGCATTGAACTCAAAGTACCCGGCGCAGGCAGTGAAGCAGAAAAACCCAACGGCACCAAAGACAGCCAGGCAGAAGTAGATAAAATTGCAGCCAGTGCTGCTCCACAACAATTAGCCACCCAGGCTTGACATTGTTTTACAAATAGTGTAATATATACACTATGACTGATACATTACAACTCACACCACCTCCATTTGTTGAACGCTTTCAATATAAAGGATGTGTTCAAATTAACGATCCTATCACACGCAAGAGAGTTTATCAAACTCCAGACGGTGAAACACTACCTTCGGTGACTACTATATTGAGTGCTACCAAAGACATGACTCATTTGAACGAATGGAAGAAACGAGTAGGTGTTGAAAAAGCACAACAGATTACCACAGAAGCCGCTGGTGTTGGCACAGCAATGCACGCCAACCTAGAACGTTTTATTGCTGGTATACAACGCCAGCCCGGCAACAATCCTGTTCACGTACAGGCCAACAAAATGGCCGATGTTATCATTGAAAACGGATTATCAAAAGTATCTGAAGTATGGGCTATGGAGCAGAGCTTGTACTTTCCAGGCCTGTTCTCCGGTACCACTGACCTAGTAGGTGTACACGAAGGCGAACCTGCTGTAATGGATTACAAACAGACCAACAAACCCAAGAAAGCAGAATGGGTGGAAGATTACTATCTACAGCTAATGGCCTATACACTAGCACATAATGAAGTCTACGGTACAGACATCAAAAAAGGTGTTATTTTTATGTGCAGTCGTGCTTTTGAATATCAACAGTTTACACTAGAACCCAAAGACTTCAACAAGTGGCAGGATGCTTGGCTCACAAAGGTAGAGGAATACTACAAGCTAGGAAGATAAATATTCCATAACAGGAATTTATCTATGGCTGTCGTACAGATATCGAAAATACAAGTCCGAAGAGGACAAAAGAACTCAGGTATTGGAGTTCCACAACTGAGTTCAGCAGAATTTGCCTGGGCAGTTGATAGTCAGGAATTATTCATAGGCAACGGCAGTGTTGCCGAAGGTGCACCGGCAGTAGGTAACACCAAAGTTCTTACAGAACACGATAATATTTTAGAATTGGCCGCTAGTTATAGATTCGCCGCCGATGACAATTCAATTACTCTTAGTATTGCCCGAGGATTGCAGTCTAAAATAGACGAGATACAGGTTAGCGTGGTAGATTTTGGTGCAATACCCGACGGATCAACTGACAGTACTTTGGCATTTACCACTGCTATTAATGAACTGTTTAAAAACTCCAATGATAAATTCAAGAAAATACTAGCCGTGCCAAATGGCGTTTATCTGTTTCTTGATAATTTAATTATACCCAGCAATGTTTTGATCAAAGGAGAAAATTCACAAGAAACTGTGCTAGAAATCGGAGATAACAATATTATCTTTCAAGATATTTCTGGTAGACCGCAAGGCATTGTGATAGAAAATTTAACCATTGATCACAACGACGGTCAAACAGTGATAACTGGTTCACAAGAATGTAAATTCAAAGGTGTGAAATGGCGGGCTGGATATGTGCTAGGTGATGTTGTTTTTGTTCCAGAAAATGCTAGTTGTTTATATAGCATACCCACAATAAGTATAGGTGGTAATATTATAGTATCGGGCAGTGGAGTGAGTTCGACTATAAACACGGGTTTTTCTAGTACCTTTGCAAACACGCTAGGCATAACAGTAGGCACACTTAATGCTGATGCCACATTTAGCGCAAACTTTACAGCCATTGTGGTAGGCGGTGGTATTAAAATTAGTTCCAACTCAGAAGCAACACTGGCTGCCACAGTGCAATCTAATTTCACAGTGACTAGTTTGTCGTCTGGTAGCGGCAGCACCAGCACTATCACACCAGTACTGGCAGAATTCACAGATGGTTCCGCCAATGTGAATTCATCAGTATTTTGGGAAAATAACTTGTTCGGTACCAGAGTCAACAAGTTGGTGTTTGAAGATTGCAAATGGTATTCAACTCCACTAGCAGTGGAATGCCAACAGACTGTGGCATTTGATTCGGTAGTAGATTTCGAACACTGTGAATTTTTTGTATGCGACACAGGAATATACATTGGCGGTGTTAGTGGACAGGGCAACCTTTGGCACATCGACGACTGCCATTTTGAAGAAATAGCCAATCAAGCATTTATTAGTACTCAAGGAAGAGGAACACAGTTTCAGAGATCTAGATTTATCAACTGTGGCAACAATACCAACAGTGCATCTTCACCTTACACCAGCATAGTGTCATTTGGTGAATCCTTTGGCAACACATTGATAAACTGTTCCAGCAACCGACATCAAGAATCTGGAATTGTTAGTGTGGCCACTGCAGATACCAGAGTAGAATTTGAAAATGCCAGCTTGGCCAGCCTAGTGGATAGAAACTACAGTGAGATGTATCTCAGCGATGCACCAAGACCACTGGCCGTGTTCAGTGCATACAACAACTACATTTATATTGATTATGTTTTGAGATTGAGCCAGCACGTGAGGACCGGACAAATTGTCATAGTGATCAACACGCTCAACACTGATATAGAAATTTCAGATACATATACCTATTCAGGAGGAGGAATTCTTATGACAGGATTCGAATTTTTTGCAGAACTTAAAAACAACAGCAACTATGATGACTCAACCGGGCCGAATAATGACACGCTACTTCTTAAATATCAAAACCCATTAATTTCTGGTGCTACTGGTTCAATCGAATACAGTATTACCTACGGTGTTTGATCTTTACGACAATGATAGACTGATTAAATGGCGACAGTTTCGTGACAATATAGAAACCAGTTTGACACCACTAGAAGATGTAGCTCATCTTTGGAGTCGAGCACCATTTGTCAATACCTATCTCAATCCCCATACCCCGGACGAATGGCCGGATCCCTGGCATCTAGTTTTAAATTCTAAACTGGATGAGCTTGCTATTGTCCTAGGAATGCTGTATACTTTGAAGTTAACACAGCGGTTTATGACAAGTCGATTTGAGATACATATGTCTACAATGGAAGCTAGTAAGTACAGCAAATACTTTTTGGTAGTAGACAACCACGTTTTAAACCTGGAATATGGGTGTGTTTTGTCAACTGTTGAATTAAGCGGAGTTGAAACCAGCATCATTTGGACAAATAGCAGTAACAAATAAATATCAGATCGTAAAGAATAAAGTAGAGAAATACAATGACAATAACGGTGATTAAGCGTAATGGGAAAAGAGAACAGTTGACACTGGAAAAATGGCAGACACAGATTGCAAAAGTATGTAGAGGAATAGCTGATGTCAGTCAGAGCATGATTGAAATCAAAGCCCAACCACATTTTTACGATGGAATCACTACTCAAGAAATAGACGGCATCACACTGAGAGCTATTGTGGATTTGATTGATGTAGAATCGAATCCAGATGTAGGACATGTCAATTATCAATATGTAGCAGGCAAGCAACGTCTAAGTATGTTGCGTAAGGATGTATATGGCTCCTACGAGCCTCCCCACCTTTACGAGATCGTAAAGACTAATGTGGCCACTGGCCTGTACACAGCTGAATTATTGAGTTGGTACTCGGAAGAAGATTGGAACAAGATGAATGACATGCTTGACCACAGCAAGGATGAAGAATACGGATATGCTGCCATTGAGCAGTTGATTGAAAAATACCTGGTCAAGAATCGTGCCACAAAGGAAACCTATGAAACTCCACAAATTAGATACATGGTCGCGGCCGCTACTGTATTTCACACAGAAGAACCGAACTCTGCGAGAATGCGCTACATCAAGGAATATTACACAGCAGCTAGTGACGGTTTGTTTACTCTTGCTACTCCTGTGCTCGCTGGTCTTGGGACTCCTACTAAACAGTTTAGTAGTTGCGTACTTATCAGGAGTGACGATGATCTGGACAGTATATTTGCTTCTGGCGAAATGATGGCCAAGTATGCCAGCAAACGTGCCGGCATTGGTCTAGAGATAGGACGCTTACGTCCATTGGGTAGTCCCATCAGAGGTGGTGAGATTATGCACACAGGTATGATACCTTTCCTGAAAAAATGGTTCGGAGATTTACGATCATGTTCACAGGGAGGTATTCGTAATGCAAGTGCTACTGTATTTTATCCTATTTGGCATCATCAGTTTGATGATCTTATTGTACTTAAAAACAACCAAGGAACAGAAGAAACCCGAGTCCGTCATATGGATTATGGGGTTGTGCTTAGTGCTTTCTTCTGGAGACGATTTAAAAACAAAGAACAAATAACATTCTTTGATCCTAACGAAGTACCGGACCTGTACGAAGCATTCTATCAAAACACAGCTCGCTTTGAAGAGCTGTATATACAATACGAAAAGCGTAAAGACTTGCGTACCAAGACCATGAGCGCCGAGGAAGTTTTCAAGAGTGGTATACTGAAAGAACGCACAGACACAGGTCGAATATATCTTGTATTCATTGATAATGTAATGAACCAAGGGCCATTTGATCCCGAGTATCATACGATTTATCAAAGTAACCTGTGTTGTGAGATCCTATTACCCACCCGTTCATTTAAGAGATTAGACGACGAGGATGGACGCATAGCGTTATGTACACTGGGATCTATCAACTGGGGAGCGTTCCGGAACCCAGAGGATATGCGTAGAGCCTGCAGAATTCTACAGCGTAGCCTGTGTAACATTCTTGACTATCAAGACTTCTTGTCAATACAAAGTAAATTAAGTAATGACGAGATACAGCCATTGGGCATTGGTATTACCAATCTAGCCTACTGGCACGCCAAGCGTAGCTTAAAGTATGGTGAGAAGGATGCACTGACAGAAGTCAAGACCTGGATGGAACATCAAGCCTATTATCTCACAGAAGCCACAGTGGAACTAGCCAAGGAGAGAGGTCCTTGTACTGAGAGTGCCAAAACACGATACGGTCAAGGAGTATTCCCTTGGGAACTACGAGCCAAAGGTGTAAATGAACTAGCAGACTTTACCCCAGAACTTGACTGGGAAACACTACGTACAAATATGAAAGAACATGGTGTTCGCAACGCTACACTAATGGCTGTAGCGCCTGTTGAATCTAGCTCAGTGGTAATTAATTCAACTAACGGCATCGAAATGCCAATGAGTTTGATCAGCACTAAAGAATCAAAGGCAGGTAGTTTCACGCAGGTAGTGCCAGAATACAACAGATTGAAAAATAAATATCAAATGATGTGGGAACAAAAAGACTGTGACGGTTATTTAAAAACTGCGGCAGTTATTGCTGCCTATGTTGATCAAAGTATTTCAACTAATACTTTTTATAATCCTGCACATTTTCCAGAACGTAAAGTGCCTACAACATTAATTGCTAAAAATTTAATGCAGGCTCATGTCTGGGGATTAAAAACTTTTTACTATAGTTTAATCAACAAGGCTGGAAGTAAAATGCAAGAAGATCAATTAGTGGTACAAGTGAATGGACACGGAAATTCTGTAAATGGATATGAAATAGAAGAGGACTGCGAGGCCTGTAAATTATGACAACACACAATATCGGACAACAAATAGAAAACGTGAAGGCAACTTTGGAAACAATAAATTTGTTAATGGCTGAACTACACACTAACAATGTTGAGATTAGAATTGCATACAAAGAACCCGATAATGGAGAACCTCCAAAATTACATCTTTGGAAAGCTATTGCTCACGTGGATTATTTAAAATGAGTAAACAACAATACAATTTAAAAACAAAAACAGATTATTTGAATCGCAAGATGTTTCTAGACCCAGCCGGTCCTGTTACTATTCAACGCTTTGAAGAAGTCAAATACAAAAAGATTGCAGATTTCGAAGCCACTGCTCGTGGTTTCTTTTGGCAACCTGAAGAAATCAGTCTTACTAAAGACTCAAATGATTTTAAAGATGCCAGCGATGCAGTCAAACACATCTTTACCAGCAACCTACTGCGCCAAACAGCGTTGGATAGTTTGCAAGGTCGTGGCCCAAGTCAAATCTTCATGCCGGTGATTAGTTTGCCAGAACTAGAAGCACTGGTGTATAACTGGACATTCTTTGAAACCAACATCCACTCAAAGAGCTACAGTCACATCATTCGCAACATCTATAATGTGCCTAAGGATGTGTTCAACACAATTCATGACACTAAAGAAATTGTTGAAATGGCTTCAAGTGTAGGCAACTACTATGAAGCACTACACGTTATTAACTGCCGTAAACAACTAGGCGAAGCAGTGACTGAAAAAGAACATATCCGAGCAATCTATATGGCATTACACGCAAGTTATGCTCTTGAGGCATTCCGCTTTATGGTATCATTTGCTACCAGCCTAGCCATGGTAGAGAACAAGATCTTTATTGGTAATGGTAACATTATCAGCTTGATTCTACAAGACGAATTGCTACACAAAGGCTGGACTGCTTTCTTGATCAATCAGGTAGTCAAAGAAGATAGTCGTTTTGCGGATGTTAAACAAGAGTGCGAAGCAGAAGTATATGCATTGTACATGGATGTGATCCGTGAAGAAAAAGATTGGGCTACCTACTTGTTTAAGATGGGACCAGTAATCGGACTCAACGCAAACATTCTACGTGACTTTGTGGATTATACCGCAGTAGATGCACTCAAGCAAATTGGTATCAAGTATCAAGCTAGTGCTCCTAGATCAACCCCAATTCCTTGGTTTAACAAACACACTGATACCAGCAAGAAACAAACAGCACTACAAGAAAGTGAAAGCACCAATTACGTTATTGGTGTTATGGGAGAAAACCTAGATTACGATGAGCTACCAGCCATCTAGGAATATATATGTACAAGGTACAATTTAAAAGTAAAAGTCCTTTTGAATCTTGGAATTCGCTAGGCGGCGGTGGAACAGAGGCACAGGCTATTTCTATGGCACTGGCCAAAAAAGCCAAAGGTGCTATACTGGTTAGAGTGCTTGATAAACAAGGCAGAGTTATATATTCAAGTTAAAGGAAATGAAATGAAAGCTGTAGTATGGAGTAAGTATCATTGCCCTTATTGCGATCAAGCAAAGGCATTGTTAAAACAACGAGGTATTGAGTTCGAAGAAAAGAAAATTGGGGACGGATACACTCGAGAAGAACTATTGGAAGCTGTTCCAACAGCACGAACAGTTCCGCAGATTTTTATCGGCGAAGAACTGATTGGTGGATTTACAGAACTTAAACAACATCTAGAAAAGGTATAAAATGTTAATTAATAAAGGCGTAAGCGCAGGCGAAGTAATCACTCTTAAACTAACAAGCGGCGAAGAAATCGTTGCCAAGTTAGTAGAAGACGATACAGTTTATTACAAACTTAAAAATCCACAGGTAATCGGAATGGGACCAAAAGGTCCAGGGCTAATGCCCTATCTGTTTACAGTAAATCCAGATACTGAAATCAAATTGCAAAAATCAACTGTTACTGTAGCTGAAGCAACAGATGCACAGTTTGCCAAACAGTTTCTTGAATCAACTACTGGCATTGCGCTAGCCTAGGATTATTATTAGTATGCTTAAATTAAAAAAAGCGTTCTTTTTTGTTCTAGGTTGTCTTTGCCTAGTAATGGCCTATATAGGAGTTATAACTCCGGGCATTCCTTATAGTCCTTTTGTGGTTGCAAGTGCTTTTTGTTTTGCAAGAAGTTCAGAGCGTATGCATAACTGGATCATGAATCACAAACTGTTTGGTCCGTTCTTACGCAACTGGAGTGAGAAGCGTGTGTTCCCACAAAAAATGAAATACCTAATGATTGGTATGATGTCATTAAGTTTGATCTTGATGAGCGTTGGTTCAGTACCTTTACGTGGTGTTATCTATACAGGTATCTTTATGGCGCTTGTGGCTGTATGGGCTTGGAGATATCCTAGTACACCAGAAGAATATGATAGAAGAAAAGCTGCCGGAGAAAAAATAGCATGGCTAAAATAACTCTTGACGAACTTGTAGACATTGCCTTTGCTCACGAAGAAGGAGATCCTTTTGACTGGGGTGTATTTTCCAAAGGACAAGAACAGACCATGCGAATGATAGGATCCAGTATTCTAGAACAGTTTGACAAAGAAACAGTTACAGATGCTGATAGATTGATCCTGCTGGCCACCATTACCAAACTGGTCACTGAGAACATGATTTTGCACACCAAACTGATGAAACAGAATGAAATGTGAACAAGGCGATCTTGCCAAAATTATCATGAGCATACGGCCTACAAACATGGGCAAAACTGTGTTGGTGGATCAGTATGTGGGTCATTTTACACAGGGTGAAGAATTCGAGTTTAGAGGAGTTGCCTGTAAAGCCGCTATCACAGATCACTATTGGTGGATAGCCACAGAATTTGGATTGAGTAATATGTACGGAGATACACCGAAGGCTTATATTCCAGATTCTTGGTTAGAACCCATTCGTCCTAAAAAAGAAGTCCAAAAGCAACAACAAGACATTGACTTAACTGTTAAAATGTAGTTTAATACTGATTGAGACTGTATGAGTGATCGAGACCTATTGAAAGAGCTGCAGAAAAATTTAGCACGAGATTTGGTTCATTTTGAAGAAAAAGAATCAATATCTCAACAACAGCTAGATGAAATAACTATGTTTATTCAAAAGTTTATGATATTATCACAAAGCTAAAATCTTCGTGATAAGTAATAGTTAAGACTGTATGAAGTAGATTGAAAAGGATTCAAGACGCGGGGGCAGTGCCCGCCAGGTCCACCATAAACATATTGTAGAAACGCATGAGCAGGTTTCATACTACCGCTGGTTACGTATAGAATCGTAAGTGAGTGTAGACAGTATGTTTCTGATGGGCCTGACACAGGATCGATTGGGTCAAGAGTAATGAAATGGACAGTCCGGCAATGTAGAAGCCGTTAGGATTGGGGTAACTCGGTCGTAGAAGCAAAAAAAGTAAACGCAAACGACTCACAGTTCGCATTGGCAGCTTGATAAAAGCCGCCTAGGGTAGGAAATACCTCGTAACAGAAACCACCAAAATAGGCTCCTAGGAGCCTATTTTTATGGACTACATGGACCTACTACAAAGCCGCTAGAATCTGGTTTACAGGTTGTGGGTAACGGTGTGCAAGGGCCAACAATAAAACCATCAGTACAATAGTTGATTACTGGTTGAGTAATGCGAGTAGGCCCAATTACTACAGGTGGAGATACAGTAACCGTTGGTCCAGCCACTGGTCCAGCCACAAACGTCACAGTAGGCGGTGTAGGGCCGACCACAACAGGACTAGGAACGGTGCCACTAGGCCCTACAACAAAAGGTACTGGCAAATTAGCAGAGTCTGCTAATTTTACAATTTGAGGTTTTGGTGGTTCTGTTGTAGTGCCTCCACCGCAGGCAGTTAGTGTAGCCACTGCTAGGCTGATTACAATTTTTCTCATGAGAGTTTTCCTTTATGGTTAAGGAAACCCCTTAAGGAAAGATTCTCGATGCTGACCGCAACCCTTCCCTAATAACGCAGTAGGTCTCAATGGTATTTAGCATTGTGATTATTTTGGTTACATTTTTATTATTAATTTTTCCTATTACTGCCATTAAAAAATATTAGGCAAAACTAATGGAAAACCATTGATTTATAGCGTAAATAAATGTACAATAAACATTGTTTCATTCACACACAAGGAGAAGATATGAAAACAGTTGGCGATAAACTAACCCCATTCGCAGTAACAGGTGTTAACCCAGGTAAAGATGACTTCTTCACTATTACAGAAAAGTCATTTGAAGGCAAGTGGAAAGTAATTGTTTACTATCCAAAAGACTTCACATTCGTTTGCCCTACAGAAATTGTGGCCTATGACAAGTTATTCCAAGACTTTGCTGACCGTGATGCAGTGTTGCTCACAGGTTCGACAGACAACGAGTTTTGCAAATTGGCATGGCAGCGTAGTCACGAAGATTTGAGCAAGATCCGTCACATTCAGTTTGCTGACACTGCTCGTCACCAAAGTGGTGAAGAACGTGGTAGCGTAAGCCTAATTGAACAGTTGGGCGTGTTCTATGCTCCAGCCGGTGCCGCACTTCGTGCTACATTCATCATTGACCCGAACAATGAAATTCAACACGTTACTGTCAACAACTTGAACGTGGGTCGCTCACCAGAAGAAACACTTCGTGTATTGGATGCGCTACAAACAGGCGAACTTTGTGCTTGTAACCGCACAGTTGGCGGCGAAACACTGTAATTTGGCACTTGACACACAATCAAAAGATGCTATAATTAATACTTTAACTTTTTTAGGACTGTTATATGTTTAGCATACTCAAATTCTTTTGGTTGGTGTCTCGTTCATCTTGGGATATATTGAATCCTAATTTGAATCCTCTGCGTCATGCACCGTTTTACATCAAATACTTTCTCAGCATCTTGCTGGGCTGTTTTTGGAGTCTGGCATTTGGACTTTATGTTGGTGAACTGCTTACCATTGGCTACAACATGCTGGGGCATATTGCCATCATCAGCATGGTGTTTGCCACCTGGGCTGTGTTTCGTTCAGTGGAAAACACCTATGCACCACGTACAGGTGTCGATTGGTTGAGAGCTCCAGATTATAGTAGCCGTTGCGATGAACTAACCGAACAACAACGGCTCGAGGCTGTGAACCGTGCTGATAAAATGCTAAAGGAGACAGCATGATACAAAATCTAAGAATCCGTTTGGCCCGTTGGATCCTAGGTGAACATTGTCCTTGCTATAGAATGGGCTATCACACTCTGGTAGACTTCGAACAGCGCAGTGCTGAAGCCCGAGCCAAACACCAAGCGAGACAACAATGAACACACAATTAAAAGGTATTGATCGAGTTGGTGATATCGCAGTAACAGTGTTTCACAAACTGGCTCTATTTGGAATTGGTGCCGCCACTGTGTGGGCCGCAGGTTGGACCTTTGTGGAACTGTTTGCCAAACATCATGCCAGTGTGTCTGATTTACTCTTGATGTTTATCTATGTAGAGATTGGTGCCATGTTGGGTATCTATTTTAGAACCAATCACATGCCCGTGCGTTTCCTGCTATATATTGCTATCACAGCATTGACTAGACACATGGTGGATATCATGAGCCACTTGCCTATCAAGATAGATGAAATGATGGCAGTGGCTGGTAGCACATTTGTTATTGCTGTGAGTGTGCTGGTTGTTAGATACACCAGTGCTAGATTTAGCAGTGACCGAAAGGAAGAAGAAGTATGAACCAAGACGATAATGAACCTGAACAAGATCCAGTAGAAGAAGTGGTCAAACACATACACATTGTGATTCCCGTTGTGGGAGCAGTACTCAGCTTCATGCTGGCATTTATTGCTATTACAATGGCTTAAAAGAATAAGTAAAAGTATATTTTTAAAAGGAAAATTGTATGAAAATTTATATTGTATTAGCACTATTGTGCAGTTTATCTGCCACTGTTAAGGCACAAGATGCGACCGCTGGTAAAACCAAATACGCCACCTGTGCGGCCTGTCACGGTGCCCAAGGACAAGGCGGAGCGGGTCCCAAGTTGGCAGGGCAGAAAGCCGAAGTGATTGTGCAGAAACTCACAGCCTACAAGAACAAACAACAAGTGGGTCCACAAAGCCAACTCATGTGGGGCATGGCTGGTGCGCTGAGTGCTGATGATATCAAGAACATCGCGGCCTATACAGCCACCATGAAGTGATTTGAAATATCTTTTACTTCTCGTTCTGGTGGTGGTTGGCCTGGTGGCCGCACAGTCAGTGACTGTGCAAAAGCCTGTAGAATGTGCTGACACGGCTACATTATTGCGAGGATTAAGCGGCAGTGACTATAAAGAAAAGCCCATATGGTTTGGGATTGAACCAGGGGCCAATGTGTCGAGATACAGCCTGTTTGTCAACAAAGAAACTAAATCATGGACTCTAATTCAGTTTGATGAGACAATAGCCTGTGTGTTAGGCACTGGCGAAAATAGCACTAGAGTATATAACGGACCAAAAATATGAACGACATCTTTAAAAACTATTGGCAACGATTGCCAGATTTAGATTGGAGCCATATCCTGTTAAGGATTCCTCTCGCTCTGGTGTTTATCACCCAGGCTCTAAGCAAGATGCCGTTTGATGCCGCAGGTGGCGCAGCCTTTGGTGTACCAGCATTGGTATGGTGGTTTGTGGTCTATGGCGAATTTGCCGCAGGTGTTGGCCTGCTGGTAGGCGGCTTGGCCACACTACCTCGAATCAAAGACAGTCATATTGTAGCCGTGTTAGGTGACATGCTGACTCGCTTCAGTGGCATTGTGATGTGCTGTATAGCCACAGGTGTTATATGGACTGTGATCAAGCCCGAAAGCCTATTAGCCTTTATTGTCACTGATTACTTGCACTTCAGTCTTTGGGCAGGCGGCTTGTATTTTGCTCTGCGTGGCAACTGGGCGGTAGCAGTGAACAAGAAATGAAAACACAAGCGGAAATAGAATTCATCTACAGCCAATTGAGCGTGTCCTTGAGTGAGTACAAGGAAAGCCAACCCGATGCCAAGATACACGAACGTGCCTATACCAGTTTGATTGGTGTCATGCTGAGTGCCCAGAGTCAAGATGCCCGCACAGCCAAGGCCTGCGAACAACTGTTTTCGTTAGCTACAACTCCCGAAGAAATGATTACGCTGACACAAGATCAGATCATCGAAGCCATTCGGCCTGCTGGTTTGCATAATGCCAAAAGCAAAGCCATATTAGGAGCCAGTCACATGTTGCTTGCAGAGTTTGGTGGCGTTGTACCTAGCACACACAAAGAACTCATGCGCTTGCCGGGTGTGGGCAAGAAGTCAGCAGACATTGTGACTCGATTCGTGTTCCAACAGCCTTTTATTGCTGTGGACACTCATGTGTTTAGATTGCTCTGGCGATTGGGTTGGACTGACACACTGGATGAAGGCAAAAGCAGTGTCATAGTGAACGACACTACACCCGACAAGTATAAAAGAGCCGCCCACATGCAGTTGATAGTGCATGCCAAAACAGTGTGCTCTAGTAGATCACCCAGTTGCGATACTTGTGTGCTGTCTAGAGTGTGTGAAAAACGAGACATTGCAGTACCTAAGTCACGACTGAGACAAGTGGTTAAGGAAAGACATGAACATAATTGCTAGACGCATGATATATATTTTAAGGAATGAATAATGTTAAGAGATAGAAGAGTATTATTAGAACACGATCTCAAAATTGCGCATGATCAAGCCGCAGAGATGTATTTAGATATTGTAGTAAACAACGGTGATGTACATAGTGAAGAATATCAACAGATGCGAGATAGAATTTCTAAATTAGAGTTTGATCTTAATGTTGTTAATCAACTAATTCACAAAGGTCACGCATAATGTTAGAAACTATTTGCGACACCTTGGTCGAAGCATATAAACGCAACTGGATTACAAGTCGTGATGGCAATGTGAGTATTCGTCATCACGATCGTGACCACTTTTATATCACGCCCAGCGGTGTGCGTAAACAGACCATGCAACCTGACCAGTTCAAGAAGATTGGGATAATTGATCAGATTTGGCAAGAAGATCCGTCGTTGATAGAGCTTCCTTATTCAGATATAAGTCAAGGATTAAGACCTAGTGGAGAATTACCTTTGCATTTTGGATTGCAAAAGAGACTAGGACAACACAGTGATGATGTACGTGTGGTAGTACATCTACATCCCACTTACTGTATTGCCGCAATGCACGCCGGCATTGATTTAAGTACTATTAGTGTAGCGTTTCCAGAACTCAATCGTTACACCAAGGTAGCACCTACTGTAGGCGATGTGCCTCCTATTAGTCAAGAGCTTGCAGATCAATGCCATCGGCAGTTACAATTAGATAACAATGGAAATATTTCCTACGACATTGTAGGTATCAAGGGTCACGGTGTTGTGGCCATTGACACCAGCCCATGGCGGGCGTTTGAACACATTGAACGATTGGAACATATTTGTCAAATCGTATTAGCATCAGGAAAATATTAAATGTTAGAATGTTTGGTTCTAGGTGACAGCCTAGCAGTAGGAGTTGGACAAGTTCGTACCGAATGTGTTACTTACGCTAAGAGTGGTATTAACAGTTATGATTATTTTAATCGTCATATATTATATACCAAAGGCAATACCACAGCTAAGACTGTGATCATCAGTCTAGGATCAAACGATACAGCAAAGATAAACACTCTAGAAGAGCTAGTTGGTTTAAGACAACTAGTTGATGCTGATCGTGTTTATTGGATTGTACCTAATATAAAAGAAGATAAGAGACGGGCAGTTCTTGCAGTGGCAGACAAGTACAAGGACTTTGTAATAGATGCTAGACAGCACGACACTAGCCCGGATCGAATACATCCTACCTACAAGGGTTATAAAACAATAGCGGAGAAAACAAAATGAATTTTATTGAATCAGTAAAAGGTGCGTTACCAGACTACGCCAAAGATACAAAATTAAATCTGGATGCTGTGTTACTTCGCAGTACATTGGACGCAGATGTGGCCATGGGCTGTGCTGTGGCCGCACTGGCTGCAACTGGCAACGGCAAGGTATTAGGTGTTATGTTAGCAGATGCTCCGACATTTGCAGAATCAGCAATGACTGCCGCCAGCATCATGGCGCAGAACAATGTATGGTATCCCTATGTTGAAATGGCAGATGATACTGCGTTAAAAGGCCTGCCAGCACAGTTGCGCATGAACGCTATTGCTTCACATGGTGGCACTACCAAAGCAAACTTTGAAGCATTTAGTTTGGCAGCAAGTATTGTTGGCAAGTGTCACTTCTGTGTTAAAGCTCATTATGAGACATTAAAGACAGAAGGCTACACAGTGGAACAGCTTCGTGACATTGGACGTATTGCCAGTGTTATGAATTCAGTTGCCAAAGTTTTGAACAGTTAATACTGTTCATTTGTGTTTTAATCGTGTTAAGACTTTTAGAACATTAGCCCATGTTTTTTGAACATTCCACACTATCATAGTTGATCCATGATTCCACGACGATAGTCTATGCATTTTTCTAGTGTCAACATAGTAGGTAGTATTTGGCAAAAATGTTTTAATGTTACCTTCTACTTCCCATTCCAAATTATCGCTTGAGTTGCCTAAAAAAGTAACAAGCCTAAATGTATCACGATTAATTAAAAAGTGATCCCTATGTCTTGGATAAAAGCCGCCGGCATTTAATCTTATGATAAAACTACGACACATAGGGGAGAAGAACTCTATAATTTCTTGGCAAGAATGCAGTAAAGGAACAGCATCAGTTGGATAGATAAATTCAGTTTCTTTTGGAAAACGACCTACTTTTGCATGAACGTGCGACAAGCCTGTTGGACTAGTTGCAGTGTCACCATTTAAGCCAAACAATAAAATTGAATCCCTATCGTTGGTTATTCCTTCCTTGGGCTGGAACGGCCGCCATAGGCCATTAAGCCTGTCCTTGTCATTTTCCCAAATTGACTGATCAATCGAAAAGTCTAAAGGCTCCCAGCAGCCTATTGCACTTAATTGCATTTCGCACATTAAATGTTCTGTTGATATATCGATATTTAAAGACGATGCGAAGTCGTTTGGTTTAGTAGGAAAAGCAAATTTAGGATCAGTGGTCATTCTGTATTTAATAAATAACCACAATATGAAAATAATACTTGGACCTAAACACCTAGAACGTGAGTTCACTTTTACTATTCCGGAAGTAGATAATATTGGAATTTTTATGTCGGGCGGTTTAGACTCGTCTGCAATGTTATCTTTAATTTTAAAAGAACTAGACCAGACTGATCGATTAAAAACAGTATCATTGACTGCTTTCACTGTAGAAAAACCAACAGGCGAGACAATGTATGCAACTCGTATTTTAAAGCAGTTTGAAGACCATTTTCAAGTTGGCATATTGCACGTGAATAATATTCCTAATACCGAAGAGGCAATTCGCCAGGGCAGAATGGACTCTAATGTTGTTGCTGAAACATGCAAACAGTTTAACGGACAAATTTATCTCAGCGGAAACAATATGCCATCGCCAGATATTAAAACATTTAAAGGTGGCCTAGGATTTACCTACAAACAAAATCCATTGTATGAGCAACCGTTTTTGAATTTACTCAAACCACACATGACCGATATATTGTACAAACTAGGAACTGACTTTATAATACCATATACCCATTCTTGTTCTCGGCAGTTTAGAGGAAAATGTAATTTGTGTTATTCTTGCGAGGAAAGAAGTTGGGGTTTTGAAGAATTGGCATTGGTAGATCCCGAAACTATAGATTTGTAATATTGGGCATTGACAACTTCCAAACTTTCTGTTATACTAGTAGCATAGTTTAACAAGTTTGGAGGTTTCTTTTGACAATGCATTTAGAAGGTCCGTGGCTTAGTACCACAGGCAAACGCAAAGGCAAGCAGAAGTTTGCATCAGCTGAACACGCAAGAAAGGCTAGAGCTTTGGACGAAAGTTGGAAAGAACTACAGAAAAAATGGGGCATAGAGGCCGAAGAAAAGAAACGTACTCGTGGATTGAGTGCTCCTTGTTTGAGCAGCTCTTACAGCCTTAAAATTCCAGAAGGTCGCAACACTACTGCACATATCAAGAGTGTAGACACTGGCGGTAATGCTGTTCTCAAACCTGCTAAGATTTACACAGGAACCAAAGTCAAAGGCATTGCCACAATGCACAAAAGCAATGCAGTACCTGTGTTTTCAGATGAAGAAGCAATCGATATTTCAAAGATGAGGAGATAATATGGCAATTCAAACAGTCTATGAAAGTAAGTGGTATAGAAAAAATAGTCCTTCTCGCGAAGAATGTGAAACCAATCCCACATATTTAAAGCTAAAGTTCCTACGACAAAATTTGGCAAGAGCAGGGAGTCGTGAGAACCCTCAGTATATCAACGTAACACTAGATTATCTACTCGAAGTTGGAGAGTCTCAAGAATGGAAGGATCCATTTACCGGAGAAGCTTTGGAATTTGTTCGAGGCGGTGACTGGGGCATGAGAAATGCGTATGATACAAGGGCATCGAACCCATTGAGCTGTTCCATCGACAGGATAGATTCAGATAAGGGATATGTAAAGGATAATATACAATTAGTTACTGCTAGGACTAACTTGGCCAAAGGTAATATGAGTAACAAGGAATTCCGTGAATATTGTCAAATGGTAGTCAAAACGAAGCAATAATCACCAGTTCTATGGTACATTTTAGACCTATGAGGTATATATTAAACGTTTCGCAAAGAAACTAAGATAGTTGACATGAAAGAGATACCATCAAGATCATGTCCGCGGGTCTTGGCCAATGAGAAACCCGTATTTTCGGGATGCCAAGGGTCGCCAAAGGTACCACAAGTTATGAGCTGTGGTGGCTAATGGAGACAACTACACGAAAGTAGGGTTCTGTCAGAGCCTCGTGAAGTTAACTCCCTTTATGTAATGTTGTATTACTACAACACCAAGTCAAAGGAGGACTTATGGAAAAATTATTTAGATTTACAGCCTTTGTAATGGGCTTGGTTGCAGTGGTCTTTTTGATTCAAAATATCACACAGACCAAAATGGAAAAGCTACGTGAGGCTCAGATGTTATCATCGCCCGATATCGTATCAATTAAAACTCGTGAACGACAGCTCGATTGTCTAGCCATGAATATCTATCGCGAAGCAGGACACGAAAACTTTGAAGGCAAAGTAGCAGTAGCGCAGGTCACTATGAACAGGGCGGCGCATCCCTCGTTTCCAAAAGATGTGTGTGCAGTTGTTTTTCAAAAATCAGTATTTGTAGACAAAGTCATTTGCCAATTCTCATGGTACTGCGACACTGCTCACAAAGCTAGACCAGTTAATTCTGCCGCTTACAATGAAAGTATGGCTGTGGCCAAAAAGGTTTTATTAGAAGGCTTTCGACTTGACGTAATGAAGGAAGCCCTGTACTATCATGCAAACTATGTCAACCCTCGTTGGCAATTAGAAAAAATCGGATCTATCGGTAATCACATCTTTTACAAAGGAAAGAAAACAAATGGCTAATCTAAGCAAATTTAATCCACTGCCTCATTTTGAAAATCTACAAGAATTCAAAACGTGGGCCACGGCCAAGGTCAGTCATATCTCAGCAGAAACATTTGGATGGTTAGCAGTCATTGTACTACACGCCGCCACGGTTCCCAGTTTGTTTGCTGTGATGGGCGGACTAACTGACAAGATGCCCGCAGTTGATCTTGTGCTGTTATGCTGGGGCGGCCTAACCTTGTTGTTTGTCAAAGCCACTGTACAAAAAGACATGCTCAATGTGGTCACTATTGGATTAGGCTTTATTGTGCAGGCTGTAATGATGGCACTGATATTTTTTAAATAAATTTAATATAGTTTTTAACTTTATTAAGGCCGGTAAATACTAGCTCAATGAAAATAAATCTAAGTGATAAAATCATAGCCTGGTTGGCCCTGCTAAGTGGACTTACTATATCTTCTGTGGCCATTTGGTATAGTGTAGCTGGACTAGTTAGTATCTTTGCGGCTGCAGTTGTGCCTATTATTGTAATGGGTGTAGTGCTGGAAGTAAGCAAGCTGATTGCCACTGTGTGGCTCAAGATAAATTGGACTCGTGCTCCTGTTTTTATTAGGTCCTATCTAATTGCAGCCATTGCTATTCTAATGCTGATCACCTCTATGGGTATTTTTGGCTTCTTAAGCAAAGCACACAGCGATGCCGGACTAGTTTCCGGAGATATACAGGCTAAGATTTCAGTCTATGATGAAAAGATTAAGACAGCAAAGGACAATATAGATGCTAACCGTAAGGCGCTTAAACAGATGGATGAGGCTGTGGACCAAGTCATGGGTCGAAGCCAAGACGAAAAAGGTGCAGACAAAGCAGTTGCACTACGCCGCACACAACAAAAAGAACGTGCCCGTCTTCAATCTGAGATCCAAGCCGAACAGAAAACAATTAGTAACCTTAGCGAAGAACGTGCGCCAATCGCAGCCGAAGTCCGCAAGGTGGAAGCAGAAGTTGGTCCAATAAAATATATTGCTAACTTTATCTATGGTGATAACCCAGACGCTAATGTTTTAGAGAAAGCTGTCACCTGGGTAATCATAATTATTGTTGTGGTGTTTGATCCCCTGGCAGTGATCTTGTTGTTGGCAAGTCAATACAGTTTTCAATGGTTCAGAACTGCTCGAGAAGAGGAAGAACAGGCAGCGGAAGAATATGTTAAATGGCCGGGCTTGACTGAAGAACACCTTAATAATACTGCATCTGAAGTAGCGGAAACACCCCCTATCACGGAAACAGTTGAAGACAGAGAATTAAGTATTTTTGAAAAACATCCTTATCTTTTGAAACCGTGGGTAAGTCAAGTGCCGGAAGAATTTCGAGTGGGTCCACAGATTTATAAAACTGATGAACCGGCAGAATCAAAACATATCGATGAAGATGAAGATGTATTAGCACAAGTGTCTGAAAGTGAAGCATCCGCAATGACACGGTGGAAAGCTGATCATCCTGACAGCAGTTTGAAACTTCAGAGAAAACTCTTTGAACGTAATGTTATCAAAGAACTCCCGTGGGAATCTTATCTAAAACCGCAACCTGATCACGCAAATGACGCTGCCAGCGAAGCTGCCAAATGGATAGAAGAACAACGTGTTCTTGCAGACGAATCTAAAAAAAAAGACAGTGACCTGGTTGGAGAAACAAGGGACACAGCAGATCAAGAAAACCAAAGAAATGTGAGTTATGTTCAAAATGCAGAACAGACTGGTTCTACTCTTTGGCAACGTGTGAAAGCAAAAAAAGATGAACAGTAAAGTGATTTTGGTCACCGATCCAGATGACATTGCCTACGACGGAGTGAGACTATTACTGGTCAATCTCACAGCTGATCAGACACAGCTATTATCTACCGCCCTATCAAAAATCAATAATTTACCAATAATAATTCTTTATATTTGGGATAACAGTAGTTTAGATTGGTTATTTGATAAAAAACACAAGAGTCACTATATAATCTTTAATGCAGAACACCAAAATGAG
>Ga0164294_10000153_pt1 | contig 63539 bp, 63 predicted proteins | sample GEODES005metaG_FD_111479 | JGI IMG/M metagenome (GOLD analysis project Ga0164294, IMG submission 111479) | Oligotrophic lake water microbial communities from Sparkling Lake, Wisconsin, USA - GEODES005 metaG | ecosystem: Environmental > Aquatic > Freshwater > Lake | place: USA: Sparkling Lake... | reverse complement strand
TGCAGTCGCTCGATCTTGACGTCCTCGAAGTACGGCCAGCACGGCTGGCCCAGACCCCAGGAGTGGGAAAGATCGACGAATTCAAGCTGGGATTCAGCGTCCCCCAGCGGCCAGGTGTAGGTCATGATTTCCTCTCGCGCATTGTCGTGGTGGTTAAGCGTTGTTGTGGTGGTTAAGCGTTGAGCTGTTCGGAAATATGTGCGACTAGTCGCGCCGCCGCGGCGTCACGGGAGCCGGCTGGCCAGTCCAGGAAGCCCACCCCGGTCTTGGCGCCGAGTTCGCCCACGGAGACCTGGTGCCGTAGAAGCGGGCTGGGGTGCGGGTCGCTGTTGATACTCGGCAATACCTGTTCGTGGATAGCCAGGGTGAGATCGAGGCCGACGTAGTCCGCATTCTCGATCGGTCCCATCGCGCCGAGGCGCAGCCCGATCGTGTTACGCACGACGAGGTCGACCGTCTCGGCGTCACACACGCCACTGGCAACCAGGTCGATCGCCTCGCGCCACAGCGCGTGCTGCAGGCGGTTGCCGACGAACCCGGGCACGTCGCGCTGAACCCGGACCGGGATCTTGCCCGCGAACTCCAGCACTTCGAACGCTGCGTCCATCGATTCGGTCGATGTGTGTTCGCCGCGGATGACCTCGACGATGGGGATGAGGTCCGGCGGGTTCCACCAGTGCATACCCACAGTCCGGTCGGCGCCGGGTAGTCCCTCGGCGATGCGAGAGATGGGTATAACTGAGGAGTTGCTCGCCAACAGTGCGTCCGGGGCGGCGGCGCGAGCGGCGATGAAGAGCGACCGCTTGGCGTCGAGGTTCTCAATGATCGCCTCGATGATGAGGTCCGAATCAGCGATGGCTGTGGTCAGGTCGCCGTCAGCGGTGATGATGTCGGCCATGTCGGGTGCCATGGCCCTGGCTTCGGTGAGTGCGTCATTGAGAACCGCTGGCTGCGAGTCGTTGAGGACCACGGTCAATCCGGCGCGTGCCATCACCCCGGCGATGCGTCGACCCATCAGTCCGGCGCCCACGATTGCGACCGACCGGATTGATTGCGTCGAGTCCCTCAGCACGCCGTGTAGCCGCCGTCGAGGTACAGCACCTGTCCGGTCATGAAGGATGAGGAATCGCTGAGCAGGTAGATCAGCGCACCCACGAAATCCTCCGGCTCGGCGAACCGCTTGAGTGGAATTCGGGCGAACATCGCCTCCCGAGTAGCCCGGCCCTTCTCGTCATCGGCATACATCCACGCGGTGAGCTCAGAGCGAAAGACGGTGGGAGCCAGCACATTGCAGCGGATCTGATGCGGTCCCCACTCGGCTGCCAGTGTTTTGCCCAGTAGGTCCACGGCGGCTTTGGACGGACAGTAGGCGGTGTAGCCCGCGGGATGTCCGAGCTTGCCGCGGGTGGAGGACACCAGCACTACCGAACCGCCGCGGCCCTGATCGATGAGCACCGGTGCAGCGGACTTGGCCATCAGCCAGGAGCCCTTGACGTTGGCGTCCATCACCGCATCCCAGTCCTCAACGGACTGATCACCAATCAGGCCCACTTTGTTCATGCCGGAGGCCACAAGCATGCCGTCAAGCCCACCGAAGGCGTCCACCGCGCCTACGACGATCGCCTCGGCATCGGCCAGGGTGTCGGGCCGGCGGGCGACGATCGTGCTGCGACCGTCCAGTTCGGGCAGCGCACACAATTGTTCCAGCACAGCGATATTGCTGCCGGCGAGCGTGACATTGGCGCCCGCCGCCCCCAGCGCCCGGGCGGCTTCCGATCCCATGGCACCGGAGGCTCCGGTGACGATCACGGACTTGCCCGCGATGGAGAATCGCTTCGCGGGATCAACGGCGGCCGTCACTTACATGGTCCGCGGAGTGGTCGCCTGCAGCACAGCCTCGGCGAGCGCACCGGTCCGTAGGTGCGACACAGTGTGGTAGTCGGGGTCGGCCACCATTCGACTGAACGCCTCGCGGCTGGGATAGCGCACCAGCACGACCGCGTCCCATTCCTGGCCGGGCTCGGCTACCAACGCCGTGGATCCGTCGCCAAAGTAGAGGAGTTCACCGCCGTAGCGTTGAAGGAACGTCGCCGTCCGCTGCGCGTATTCGCTGTACTGCTCGCGTTTCCCCTCGGCGAACCTCAACAGATTCAGCATCACAAACGGGCCGCCGTCATCCTCGGTGATGAATCGTTTGAGATCGGCACCGCGTGGATCGATCGCCACGTCAGGACTCCTGTTCGTAGAGCGCGGGTAAGAAGGTGGCCAGATGGGTCATCTCCTGTGAGCAATGCACCAGCAGGGCACGGGCGTCGAGTTCGGTCAGCCCGACAAGCCGTTTGGCCACCGGTACGGCCGCTCGTAGCGGGGCTGATCGGGCTGCGAGGTAAGGCGCGCCCATCCAGAAACGCGACCGCATGACGCTGCCGCCGGGTACGGCCGCGACGTGGTGCGCGAGATAGCCGATGTCGACCGGAAGATCCACCAGGCCGGTGCGGGCACACACCGCGGTGGCGTCCACGCCGGCGGTAACCGCGGCGTCCACCAGACCCAGTTCCTCTGGCCGGCGGAACTGGATGGCTCCCCGGATCATCGTGCTGCCTAAGTATTCGTCGACTTCGGACGTGTACCCGACATAGCGGGCCCGGCCGGTGGAGCCCGGGGGCGGTGGCGAGGCCCATTGAGCGTGGACGTGCGCCTTCGGATGCCACAGCTTGTAGCGCTCTGGGCTGTCGCCATGCCAGCCGAACCACCAGTCGATCATTATCGGTGTCACGCCCGGCATCTCGGTGAGGATGTTCACGTGCATGGCACCATCGGAGGTGATGGTGAAACCGTTCTGCACCTCAGCGTCGGGAATGTTGCCGATGGCTTCGGCCATCGGGGGGAACAGCGCCTCGGCCATCGGGCTATTGGCCACGGCACGGTGCGCGTCCGCCGAGATATCGGCCATTTCGGGGTTGAAGAACCGCGCGTAGGGCAGGGTCGCGAGTTCGTGGGCGGACCAGCCCAACCGACGTCCCGGCACGGGTTTGACCGCGGGTACTTTCATGCGCTTACGGCTCCGATCCATCGGTTGAAACGACCTTCGGGGTCATGCACGGCACGGATCGCCTCGAGCCGGCTCTGCGCGGCCTCAGAGATACCGCGCGAGGGCCGCCCTGGGTCGTCGGCGAACTGCACCCCGGTCGATAGCGATTCCATGGCTGCGGTGTTGTCGCGCGACCAACGAGTGGTGGCCGCGCCGTCGTCGCCGTCGAGCCAGCCGCCGTAGAACGCGAGATATGTCTTGTCCTCGACCGTGTATGCCATATCGGGGAGGTCCGTCGTCGGCGCCCAGTTCAGCCACAAGAAATGCGCGGGTGGGGCCGGCACGGTGTCGGCGATGCGCTGGATGTGCGGTAGCAGTTCTTCGGCGCTTGCATGCGTCCAGAGGTTGTCGGTCTCCCAGTTGGCCACCGGATAGTGCTGCATCGCGGCCGTATACATCAGCGACATCGTCATGGGCAGCAGTGGAACTCGCAGTCGTGCACCCTTTGGCGCACCCGCCATGTACGCGGTGGCGGCTTTGGCTTCCGAACGGGAGTCGGCCATGACGGTCGCGGCTAGCTCGATGAGCACAGGCGATGTGACCGAGCGTGGGCGTAGCGGCGGTGGGAACGAGGGGCTGCGCGAGATGACGAATTGCATCTCCACTCCGGGAGGGACATCCGGGCCTACCCGGTCCACCCAGCGCGCCAGATCCGCGAGCCGCTCTACCGGATACGTGGTGATATACGATCCGATGAATCCGGGTTTAGGGAAAACACGAACGTGGAATCGAACTACCACACCGAAGAAATCCGGGCCCGAACCCCGCGCAGCCCAAAATACATCGGCGTTCTCAGTCTCGCTGGCATGGCGCAGTTCACCCTCGGCGTCGACGTAGTCGATGGCGATGACGTTCGAGCACGCTATTCCATAAGCGCGGCCATTCCACCCGAAACCGCCCTGTAGTAGGTAGCCGCCGACCGCTACACCGCGACAATGGCCCACCGGGAAGAACAGGTCTCGTTTCATCAACTCGGCGAGCAGCACACTGCCGCCGAGGCCGGGTTCGACGGTGGCGGTCAGGGCTGACTTGTCGACCGTGAAACCTTTCAAGCGGGACACGTCGATGAGCATCCCGCCGTCGCGCACATGGTTGGCTGACCAACTGTGGCCACCGGAGCGCACGCCCACCTGCCAACCCTCGGCCTTCGCCGCCCGCACCGCCGCCACCACATCGCCGACGGAGTTGGCCTGAACGATGCGGTCGGGGAACCGATCCGGCATATTCGTTCGCCATACCGTCTCGCGGCGGGCGGTCTCGTATCCCGCATCGTCGCGTGCCATCGTGCGGCCCGGCTCCAGTATTGGCTGTGCCATATCAGATCTCCTCAATAGCGGACAGTGGGAACGGTGCCCATTGAACGAACTCTTGTGGCGCAGCGACGAGTCGTTGTGCTTTGCGTGCGCTGACGCCCAGCGCACGGAGTAGGTAGCCGACGACATCAGGAATTGCGCTGGCTGGAAGCTGGCCGCGATAAAGGTCCAGGCAGGTGCCGAGCATCGTGCCGGTGTAGACGGTGCTGGCGACGTCAAAGTCGCTCACAGCGAAGTCGCCGAGGTCTATGCCGTGGCGCAGATCGTGGTGGAAGTGGCCGCGCAGACCGGTGGCGAACCGGTCGACGGGCAGGCCGGAGTCGAATATCAGCCGTCCGGCATCGGCCCGGTGGACGACCAGCATGAGCATCTGACGGGCTGAGCGGGCGACGATCTCGGCGGTATCGACAGCGCCCGATGTCACCACTTCGAGCACTCGGGTGTGCTCAGCCAGCAGCAGTGCGCCGACGGCATCGATGGCCTCGGGCATCGACTCGAAGTAGTTGTAGAAGGTGCCCTGCGCGGCTCCGGCCCGGCCGACGACCAGTGGCACGGAGACGGACGCGATATCGGGATCGAGCAGCAGATCCTGTAGCGCAACCAGTAGAGCATCGCGGGTGCGAGCTCTCTTTGTCGGTGCCGCCGTTGTCACGGGAAGTAGTCTGCGCATGCAAGTGACACTCTGTCAATAAAATGCCTTGGACGGCCTCCCCTTACGATCGACCGGTGAGCGTGGCACTCGCGGTTGCACTGGTGTTGGTGTTCGTCATGGGTATCGGTGTTCAACGCGGAAACACCTGCACCGTCGTCGCGTTCGACGATCTCCTCCACCGGCGCTCACCGGAACGGTTAATCGCGATCGCGTACTGCTGGCTGTGGGTAGCGGGCGGACTGGCCCTGCTGACGTTGACCACCGGCCTCACCCTGGATGCCCAACTGTTCCCCGTGACCGTCTGGTCGGTGATCGGAGGGCTCATCCTCGGGATCGGTGCGGTGGTCAACGGTGCCTGCACGGTCGGCACCGTCGCGCGCATCGGGTCCGGTGAGTACGCCTACGGCGTGACCCTCGTCGGTTTTTTCCTTGGCTGCGTTCTGGCACCGCATGTGTTCGGCCGGACGGCCACCAGCCACTCCGGTACCGCGGCGATAACCACGTCGCTGAACTATCCGGTGCCGGCCCTGATCGGGCTGACATTCGTGATCGCAGTGACGATCTGGCGTTTGGCCACCCATGAACGCGAGAGCGCGCGCGACTTCCTGCATAAGGCATGGGATCCGCGAACGGCGTTGATGGTGGTCGCGGTGCTGTTCGTCATCGTGGTGCATATCTATGGCGCCTGGGCCTACACCGATCTGTTAGGAGATGTCGCCAAGGGTGCCGACAACCAGATCGTCGAGCGATTCGCGCTCTTTGCGGCATTGCTGGCCGGCGCAATCGTCGGCGGACGGACGCTGCGGGGTACCAGGCCGATCGGGCCGCTGAGGCCTCGGGTCATCCGATGCACCCTTGGCGGAATGTTCATGGGCATCGGATTCTCCTTGGCGCCAGGGGCTTTCGATGGCATGACACTGCTCGGCCAACCCCTGTTGCTGCCGTTCGCGTGGGTCGTCATGGGCGCTTCCTACGTGACGGTGATACTTGGTGTGGTGTACCTGCGATCGGGTCTCGGGTCCTGGATCACGACCCGGCGCGGTTGAGCTACCGCCTCGGCTCGCTCGTGATCAGCGGCGCCAGCCGCTCGGCAGACCGCTGCGCCCGCGGCGAGGTCGAGATGACCGCCAGCGCGGCGATTGCCAGCCCCAGCGCGAACGTGAATAACCACAGCGGATCGGCCGAGGTGGCGAAACTTCCGTCGGGGGGTGACAGCGCACCGCCCGCCAGCACTCCGCTGAGCGCGACACCCAAACTGATGCCGACCTGCTTGCTGGTGCTGGTGATTCCTGCAGCTGCGCCGGCCCGATTCTGCGGCATACCGTTCACCGCGGCGTAGTTGATCGGAACAATGACCATGCCGAAGGTGACACCGAAGGCCCCAAAGATCACCACCAGTGCCCACAGCGGCGTCGTCGGCGTCAGAAACGCCAGCATCGTCGACATCGCGGCGATCATCAGTCCCGCGGTCAACAGCGACGGTCTGGTACCGACCCGGCCGACCAGCCGACCCGAAAGCGGCGAGAAGACCAAGACAGCGACACCCACCGGCAGCAGCAGCAGACCAGCGTGCACGGCGGAATAGCCCCGCCAGCCCTGCAGATAGATCGACATCATGAAGAGAAACGCTCCCCAGACCGTGTAGACGAGCAGCGCGACTACCGCTGCCGAAGCAAACGGAATGGAGCGGAAAAACCGAAGGTCGATAAACGGGTCGGCGTGCCCCGATTCGTAGCGCAGAAAGCCTACGAACGCGCACGCCGCCGCGGTCGCAACCACCATGATCGACGGATGTGTCCAGCCCCGGCCCGGACTCTCGATCAGGACGAACACCAGACCGAAGAGGCTACCGGCGGCCAGTGATTGCCCGACCGGATCAATGTCATGCGTCGTCGCTGATCCGCTTTTCGGTACGAGCACCGCGCATGCCACGATGGCCACCGCGCAGATCGGCAGATTGATCCAGAACACCGAGCGCCACCCGAACAGGTCGATGAGCACTCCGCCGACGACAGGCCCGAGCGCCAGAGAGGCACCGAATACCGCGCCCCAGACACCGATTGCGCGGGCCCGTTCGGCGGGTTCAGGAAATACCTGGGCGATGATCGCCAGGGCGACCGGATTCATCATCGAGCCGCCGACCGCCTGTAGCGCTCGCGCGGCGATCAGCGCGTCGATGACGGGAGCCAGGCTGCATAGCAGCGAACCGAGCATGAAGATCGCCATGCCGATCTGCAGCACTCGGCGCCGACCGAACCTGTCACCGGCCACGCCGCCCAATAACTGCAGCGATACCACCCCAAGTGCGTAGATGGCGATGACCCACTGAGCATGCGCGGCTGTGGCCGCCAGGTCGGTGCGAATCGACGGGATCGCGAGGTTGGCGATGGTGAGATCCATCCCGGTGATCAACGCGCTCAGGCAGCAGGTCACCAGGATCGCAGCCTTGCGGCGTTCACTGAACCCGTCGTCGGCCCCGATCGTCACGACTTGAGATTCCCACAATCGAGGTATCCCGGGTAGCGACCAATTGGCCCATCTGGAGGACGAATGCGGAGTCCCCTGATCAGGCGACCGCCATGGTCGCCGTATGGTTTTTCGATGAGCGATAACGAGATGCTGGTCCTGAACCGCGCCGACCTCGAGGGCCTCGGGCTCAACTGGACTGAGATCATCGACGTTCTGGAAGACGCCTTTCAGCAAAAAGCCAGGGGATTGGTGCAGAACCCGCCCAAGCCGAAGGTCACCTCCCGCAAGGACTCGTTCATCCACGCCATGCCGGCCTACCTCGGCGGCTCGGATCGCATCGGGTTGAAGTGGGTGGCTGGTTATGAGCAAAACAACGACAAAGGACTGCCCTATATCTACGGCGTCATGATCATGAACGACGCCGAAACCGGACGTCCGGTCGCGTTACTCGACGGCGGCTGGATCACTGAGATGCGCACGCCGGGGGTCTCCGGGGTGACCATGCGCCACGTTCCGGGCGATCCCAAACACCTGGCGATCGTGGGTTGCGGCCTGCAGGGCCACCGCCATCTTGAGGTCGCGTTGGAGGTACACCCCGGTTTGACCCATGTCACGGCGTACGACCGCAACGAAGGCCGCGCCCGGGAGATACTCAGCCTGGCCGGCGATCGGATCACCCGCGCCGCCACGTCACCGACCGATGCGGTGACGGGTGCGGATCTGGTAATCACCACCATCACCGTCCCGCTGGACCCGAAGCTTGATTGCGCCAACACCGACCCGAACGCACTGCTGCTACCGGTGGACTATGACGACGCGCTGGCCCAGGCAGCGTTTGATAACGCCGTCGTCTACTGCGTTGATGACCTTGGCCAGTACGGCTCGGTCGCCGACACGGTGTATTTCTTCGGTCTGCCGAAACCCGATACGCATCTGGCCGCGGTGGTCGCCGGCGAATACGACGTCCCGGTGACCGGGCGGCGGATGTTTCTCAATATGGGCATCGCCATGGACGACGTTGCGCTCAGTTCGCTGGTTCTCGAGCGTGCCCAAGCTGCCGGAGCAGGTCGCTACATCGAGTTCCCGTAAGACTTCTGGGGAGTATCCGCTAGAAGTCGGCGGCGTTCAGCTCGTCCGGTGCGTCGGACAACGCGAGTTTGAACAAGATGTTGAGTACGGCGAAGATGATCAGCGCCGAGGCGGCGTCGAACGGCTGGAACGGGTAAAGAGTCCCGTCGATCGAGAGCACCAAAATGGTCTCGATGGCGCCGAAGGCCACGAAGAAGGCGCCCAGACGGACACGGGATACAGAACGGTGCAGTTGATGTCGCCGAACCTCGACAGCCAGGGTCAACAGCAAGACAGGCAGGATCTGTGCCAGGGTGGCGGCGGTGGCGCCATCGACCAGATCTAATCGCATGGTGTCCGGATCAGCGTGCGGACGTGCTGCTGCCGGCTTCGGCCGGCAGCGGAGGTGGCAGCGGAACGGCCGAGCTCGACTGAGCCGCGGAGCTCTGCGGAGTTGCCGCGGCGGTGCTCGGTGAGGCAGACGGTGAGGCAGACGTGGTGCCGGAGGTCGTCGGTGTCGCACTTGCCGACGTGGTGGCCGACGTGCTCGATGAGGTCCCCGTGGTGGAGGTCGTGGCCGACGTCGTGGCGGTCGTAGCGGTGGACTTGGTCGTCCCCGACGTCGCCGGTGACTCCGGATTGTGGAAGTCGGTCCAGGACTCGGTGCGGACGGTACTGCCGTCCATGCTGACGCTGAGTGATGAAGTGGTGACCGTGTAGGTCACCCCGTCGTTGTTGACGACGTAGCCCCCGTCGGAGGTCTGCGAGGCCGCAGCGATCAACGTCGCGCCGTCGCGGACTCGGACGCCGCGGTACTCGAATTCACCGCCCGCGGTCTTGCATATCGCCACCCGTGAGGTCGCGGTCGTCCCGAAGAGGACAGCGGTGTCCGGCTGGGAGCAACGGGCCGTCGAATCGACGTAGCCCTGAGCGTCTGACGGGGGTGCGGCAGTGGGCGCGGCAAGTGCCAGTGGCACGCCAATCGCCACCATCGCAGACACAGCAGCTGCGGCGGCAAGGAGTCCGGGTTTTTGAAGTGCGGAAATATTCATCACTCTCCACCAGAGCACAGCCCTACTCCGTGGGGCGAATCGAGATGCGTGAAGATGCCGAGCTAAAACTCAATCGTTAGGCACCTGAGACCGTTTCGGCCATCCATGCGCCGCGGCTCATCACTGCCGTCACGACAAGTGACGTGTCGAGTGCCACCAGATCCGCGCGGGTACCCGGTTGCAGTACGGGGCTTGTAAGGCCGAGCGCCCGGGCTGGGTTGACCGAGGACTGGCGAACCGCCAGTGCCAGGGCATCATCGCGATGCAATGCCCTGCCGCCGATTCGGCCGTCGACGCCATGGGTAACGGCGAACCGGAACAACCGATCCATGGTCGCGGTACTGCCGGCGATGGTGTCGGTACCGGCAAGGTGCGCCACGCCATCGGTGACCTCCACCGCCAGTGGTCCGATCCGGTAGGCGCCGTCGGCCATACCGGCAGCCGCCATCGCGTCGGTCACCAGTGATACCCGATCAGGTCCGGCGCTACCGACGACGTGTCGATAGAGGGCGGGGTCGATATGGACCCCATCGGCGATCATCTCGACGGTGACCCGGGGATCCTCCAGTAGTGCGATTACCGGGCCGGGTTCGCGGTGGTGGATCGGTCGCATTGCGTTGAACAGGTGGGTACCCACCGTCGCGCCCGCGTCGATCGCAGTGCGGGTTTGGGCGTAGGTGGCCTCGGTGTGGCCGATCGCGGCGACCGCGCCCGCATCGACGACGCGGCGAATCGCCTCCAGCCCACCGGACCGCTCCGGAGCCAGCGTGACCATCCGGATGGTGCCGCCACCGGCGTCCAGGACCCGGGTCAGTTCGGCCGCTTCAGGGTCCCTCAACAACGCCGGGTCGTGGGCACCGCACCGGTGTTCGGACAGCCAGGGCCCTTCCAGGTGGATACCCGCGATCAGTCCCGTCCGGACCTGTTCTGCAAGATCGCGGACCTGTTGCAGAAGGTCGTCGGGTGCCTCGGAGACCAGAGAGGCCAACAACGTGGTGGTGCCGTGGCGGCGGTGCAATGCGACCGCGGTTGCGGTCTGGTTGGCACCGCCGGAGAAGCTACCGCCACCGCCACCGTGAACATGAGTGTCGATGAAACCGGGCACCACGGTTGACGCGCCGAGGTCGTGGTCGGGCGGTCGGGGTGGTGATCCGGCACCGACCGCGGTGATGCTGGCCTCTGATGTCTCAATCCAGCCGGGCCGCAACATCTTTGCGCCGGTGAAGATAGTGCCGGCAGTCAGCAGCACCTCAGACGCCCTGCCAGTCGGGTTTAGAGCGATAGGTCTCGCGGTAGTAATCCGCAAGCTGCAGCCGGCGGCCCGCTGCATCATCGATAAGCACTGTCGCGTGAGGGTGGTGCTGCAGGATGCTAGCCGGCCACAGGGCAGTGACGGCGCCTTCCGCCAAGTGGTGCACAGCCTCGGCCTTGCTTTGGCCGGTGGCCACCAGGACAACGTGTCGGGCCGCCATGATCGTGCCCAGACCCTGGGTGAGGCAGTGGGTGGGGACAGCGTTGATGTCGTCGTCGAAGAAGCGCGCGTTGTCCATCCGGGTCTGTCGGGTGAGTGTCTTGATCCGGGTTCGGGAGGCCAGTGATGAACCGGGTTCATTGAATCCGATATGCCCATCGGTACCTATTCCGAGGATCTGCAGATCGATACCACCGGCCGCGCGGATAGCGTCCTCGTATTGCGCGCAGGCGGCCGGAATATCGTCGGCCAGTCCGTCGGGTCCGGACACCGCGCCGGGTGCGAAGTCGACCCGGGAGGCGAATACGGTGTCGATGACGTTGCGATAGCGCTCGGGATGGTCGGGGGGCAGGCCCACGTACTCGTCGAGGGTGAATGCCCTGGCCTTGGCGAACGAAACCTTTCCGGCCTGATAGCGAGATGCGAGTTCGTCGTAGATCGACAGCGGTGATGACCCGGTGGCCAGGCCTAGTACCGCGTCCGGCTTGTGCTTCAGCAACGCCTCAATTGCGTCTGCGGCGACCCCGCCGATCTCGGCGGCACTGTCCAGGATGACGACTTCCATCGCTAGGACTACTTGTTCGCGGTGAAAAGCGTTGCGCGAGAAGCGATATCGGAATTCGCACCGACTTCCGCACCGACGATGATGTTCGAGGGCTCCCGCTCGTCCATGACCACCACCGGAACCACCGGACTGTAACCGGCCTCGACGATCGCAGGAACGTCATAGGTGATGATCAACTGGCCTGCGGTCACGGTGTCACCTTGTGCGACGTGCGTGGTGAACCCCGCCCCATTGAGCTGCACGGTGTCGAGCCCCAGGTGCACCAGCACTCCGACATTGTCCGCGGTCATGATGACGTAAGCGTGTGGCAGCAGTCGCAGGATCTTCCCGCTCACCGGCGCGAGGGCGTCGACTACCTCCCGGGGTGGGTCGATTGCGGCCCCGTAGCCCACCATGCCCTGGGAGAAGACCGGATCCGGGACTTCAGCGAGCGCTAGCGCACGCCCCTGTACGGGCGCGAGGACCGGTGTGGGACTCATGGGGTCTCCTTCATATGGGGGTGTGTGAAGAAGGATAGAGATCGGGCGGGGCTCGGGAGGCCAAAACAGGCTCTCACGTCGGGGGATTGGGTCTAAGCTTCCGCTCAGCTGCGATACAGGAAGGCCCGGCAGGATATGAGTGAAGTAACCAAAGCCTCAGGCGCGCAAAAGAAGTCAGGTTTCAACATCCCCGGATTTGCGCAGTTGCAGCGGCTCGGCAAGAGCCTCATGCTGCCGATCGCCGTACTACCGGCCGCGGGCATTCTGCTGCGGCTGGGCCAGGATGACCTGCTGGGCCGGATCAAGGCGCCAGTGATCGGACCGTTCTTCCAGGCCATGAGTGCTGCCGGCGGCGCCCTCTTCGACAACCTGGCACTGCTGTTCGCTGTCGGTGTGGCAATCGGTTTTGCCCGCAAGGCCGACGGGTCCACCGCACTATCCGCAGTCGTTGGCTATCTAGTGATGCAGGCCGTGTTCAAGACGATGTCGCCGTTCGTGCTGGAAGGAGTGCTCGACACAGCCGGCAAACAGGCGCAGATCAACTACAGCGTGCTGGGCGGCATCATCATCGGATTGATCACCGCTGTACTGTTCGACCGCTACCACACCATCAAGCTTCCGCCGTATCTCGGCTTCTTCGGTGGACGACGGTTCGTGCCGATCATCGTCTCATTGGTCAGCCTGGTAGTCGCCTTCGCGATGAGCTACTTCTATCCAATCTTCAACTCAGGCCTTACCGGACTTGGGCAATTCATCGGCGGCGCTGGAGCGCTCGGCGCCTTCACCTACGGATTCGCCAACAGGATGCTGATTCCCGTGGGGCTGCATCACATTCTGAATTCGTTTATCTGGTTTCTCTATGGAAGCTTCACTAAGCCCGATGGCACGGTCGTCACCGGCGAACTGCCACGGTTCACCGCGGGGGACCCGACTGGCGGGCATCTGACCGCGGGCTTCTACCCGATCCTGATGTTCGGTTTACCGGGTGCCGCGCTGGCAATGATTCACGTGGCCAATGCCCGACAGAAGAAAGTCGCATTCGGCATTCTCTCCGCGGCTGGACTCACTGCGTTTCTCACAGGTGTTACCGAACCGCTGGAGTTCTCTTTCATGTTCGTGGCGTTCCCGCTCTACATAGTGCATGCGATTCTGACCGGTTTGTCGCTGGCAATCGCTTATCAGCTCGACATCCACCTAGGGTTCTCCTTCTCGGCCGGGCTGATGGATCTCCTGCTGTACGGCACGGCGCCGGCCGCAAAAAACGTCCCGTTGTTGATCGGGATGGGCTTGGTGTTCTTCGTTCTTTACTACGTGCTGTTCCGGTTCGTGATCACCAAGTGGAACATGCGCACACCGGGCCGCGAGATCGAGTCCGAATTCGAAGAGGAGGAGAAGGCCAACCTCAGCGAAGGCACCAACGCACCGACCGCCATCCCGACCGGAGCCGCGGTTGCCACCGCCGAACCTCGGGCCGACACCAAGGCCGAACAACTGATCGCGGCCTTCGGCGGTCGCGAGAACCTGGTCAATGTCGACGCGTGCATCACCAGGCTACGGATGGACGTCGCTGACACCTCCAAGGTCGATCACAGTCGGCTCAAAGCTCTCGGCGCAGCGGGCGTGATCGAGGTCGGTACCAGTGTCCAAGCCGTATTCGGAACCCAAGCCGAGGCGTTGAAGAACGACATCCTCGACGTCCTGTAGTTCGTCGTCGGCGGTGCGGGTGGCCGTGTCGCAGCGAGCGACAGCCGAATCCGCCCCGGACAATGGGCACTGTGCCCACGATCCGCGCGTTGACCGGTTTGCGGATCGTGGCCGCGCTGTGGGTGGTGCTGTTCCACTACCGGCCACTGATCTGGGAGGCCTCGCCGCGACTGAAGGATGATCTGGCGCCGCTGTTCGACGCCGGCGCCCAGGGTGTGGATCTGTTCTTCATCCTGAGCGGTTTCGTGCTGACGTGGAATTATCTGGACCGGATGGGCCCGAATTGGTCAGCTCGTGCCACCCTGCACTTTCTGTGGTTGCGCTTGAGTCGGGTGTGGCCGGTCTATCTGGTCACCATGCATCTGGCAGCGCTGTGGATCATCTTCACGTTGCACGTCGGAGTGGTGCCGTCACCGGACGCCGACAAGCTGACCGCCATCAGTTATGTGCGGCAGCTGTTCATGGTTCAACTGTGGTACGAGCCGTTCTTCGACCGCACCAGCTGGGATGGCCCGGCCTGGTCGATCAGCGCGGAATGGTTGGCGTACTTACTTTTCGGCGGACTGGTTATCGTGATCTTCCGGATCGCGGCGGTATCGCGGGCGCGGACGTTGTTCGCATTGGCATTTTTCGCCGCGCTTCCACCGACGGTCCTGCTACTGGGAAGTGGTCTGCTCTACACCCCATGGAGTTGGTTACCGCGGATCGTTGCGCAGTTCATCGCGGGTGCGCTCGCCTGCGCGGCCGTGCGGAGGCTTCGGCTCGGCGACGGAGGCCGACGTGCTGCCGGATATCTCTCGGTGCTGCTGGTCGTCACCCTGGTCGCGGTGCTGTACTTCTACGACGTCCATCCGGTGGCAGGGATGGTCGACCCGGGTGGGCTGGTCGCTCTTCTGTTCATGCCGTTGGTGGTGACACTGGCGGTCGGCGTGGGGGCGCTTCCGACGCTGCTGTCCACTCGGCTGCTGGTCTACGGTGGCCAGATTTCGTTCAGCCTCTACATGATTCACGAACCGGTGCATACGGCGTGGAACTGGGCGGTGCAGCAGTACGCGATTGTCATGCCAAAGTCGGTGGCCAAGCTTGCTGTCGTGGGTCTGATCGCGGCGGCCATTGCGGCTGCGATGCTGCTGTATCACGTGGTCGAGGAGCCTGCGCGGCGCTGGATGCGACGAATGGTGGACTTCCGGGAAGATGTCGAATCTCGGGAAGCTACAGCCAAGACGCCCGCAGCGCCGAGGGCGCTGGCGGGTAAAAGCCGTCCCGCTGAGCATGGCACATCTGAGCCGCGCCCGGTGGCGCCTTCCGTGCGCACGGGGTGAGCTCCGCTTAGGCTGGGTGGCGCTATGAGATTGGTGAGTTTGAGGCACGCTCGACTTCTGAAACTGGCGGCGATCGTGATCGTGATTGCCACCGCGGTGGCGCCGGGTTTGGCTCCCCACGCGGATGCCTCCCCGATCAGCAGGATCGCTGTCATCGGAGATTCCTACACCGCAGGGTCGGGCGAAGGCGGCAACGGTCCCCGCTCCTGGCCGGAATTGGCCACGGTGTTACTGGCTCGCGACGGCGTGGAGATTGACGCCGATATCGCGGCCGAAGGTGGCGCGGGTTACGGACAGCGCGGCAGCCGCGGCAACGTGTTTCAGGATCTGACCGCTCAGGCGGTCACCCACAACGACGACCTCGTCATCTTCTTCGGTTCGCGCAATGACCAACCGGTGGACCCGCGGACATTCACGGCACTGGCGGCCGGGACGTTCCAACTCGTCAGATTCGCCGCGCCGGCCGCAAAAGTTCTCGTGATCGGCCCACCGTGGCTGACGGCCAACCCGCCACCGGCGGTGCTGAAGATCCGCGACAGTCTGCGCGAACAGGCCGTGGCGATCGGTGCGCTCTTTGTCGATCCGATCGCCGAGGGCTGGTTCGTCGGCAGGGGTGACCTGATCGGCCAGGACGGTGTTCACCCCACCGACGCCGGACACGCCTATATGGCCGACAAGATCGCGCCGCTGATCTATGCCCAACTCACAATCGCTGTGTAAGCAGTTCTAGTCCTTGTAGTGGGGCTCAAGGAGCGTGGCCCAGGCGTGGGCCAATTGACTGTATTCGTCCTCGCATTGACCGGCCCGGTCCTCGGGTAACAGGCCACTGCTGACGATGTCGGCATTGGCTTGCACATCTGAGCCGTAGATCCAGCACTCAAAGTTGTATGCCCGCGCCTGATCCAGAGTGTGCTCGTCGGCGAAACTCGCTTCATCGAGATCCTCGGGTGCCGCACTGGCCAGGTTGTACCAATCGGCCGTGTCCTTGGCCGCCTGGACGTAATCCGCGTTGACCTCGCCGTCGACGGGCTCGAGCAGCCAGTAGGCCGCAAGTTGGTCGGCCACATCCTCTTCCCGCCCGGTCACCGGCAGTTCGTAGATGTCGATCGCCATGTGACCGAGCTCGTGGTAAAAGGCTCCAACGGCGATCCGTCGTGCCGCGGCAGCTGGATCCGGGTCATCGCTGAACAGTTGCAGGCTGTTGTCGACGTCCTCGTAGCACAGGATCAACTCGTTCTCGTCAGGCCTCCAGAAATCGTTGGCCTCCCCGCACTGCGAGCCCACGACTGGGATGTCGTAGGGAAGTTCAAGCCAAACGTTGATCTCTTGGGCAAGTGATTCGAGCAGGCCTGTCTCTTGCATCAGCTCCTTGCCCTGGATCGCCTCCGGTGTGGTGGCGTCCTCGTAGACGACAGTCATCTGGGTTGATTCGGCGGCATCGTCCGTCGCCGCCTTAGCCTTCGCCTTCGCCGCGGACGTCATTGCGGAGTTGGCTGCGGATGTCAACGACGTGGCCTGCGGTCCGCCGGTGGTGCCGCAGCTGACAACCAGCATGCCAACGACTGCCACCATGCAGGAAATGCCGTGTCTCATCCGTGCCTCCTAGCCTCACGTGGGTCTCGAAGGACGGTAATAATGAATTACTATTTCCGGAAGTGCTTTGCCATCATTTTTTCCCGTATAGCCCGCCGTCGACTTCCTGCCCTTGTCTCGGCGCATCCGCGTGACGGAGGCTGGGCTGATGAGTCGTTGGCGGGTGGCGGTGTCGGGTGCCGCTGTTCTTGCCGCAACGGCGATCGTGGTGGCAGCCGTCGCCCCCGATAGGTCGCGAACCTCGCTGCTGGCCAATACCATCGACGGTCCCTACGCCAGGTTGATCGCGGAGTCCGTCGATCTGGGCCCGGCCCGATCCGATCGTGTCCAGCTCACCGCTGCGCTGAACCGGCCCGCCCGTCCGGTGGAGTTGACCGACTGGGCTACCGATCATGGGCTGTCGGTGCGCTGGCGCGACGGTGAGCCGTGGGCGATCGTCGAAGGTGCGCCCGACGCGGTAGCCGATGCGTTCGGAGTGGCGATTCACAACTATCGAGCCAGGCGAGGAGACACCTTCTACGCCTCCCCGCAACAGCCGGTCGTTCCGCCTGCCATCCGCGGCGAGGTCGCCGGGGTCGGCCGGATCCTGAGCTACACCCCCTTCCGAGAAGGCCTACCTCCCACGCCACCCCGCGACGTTCCCGATGGCGGGCTGATGCCCACCCAGTTGCTGAGCGCCTACAACGTCAAGCCCCTCACCGACCAGGGATACACCGGTAAAGGGGCCACGGTGGTGGTCTTCAGTTTCGACGGTTTCGACCAGGAGGATATGGACAATTTCGCCGACTGGTTCGACCTGCCGCCATTCACCCCACAGGTGATCGGTGGCATGCCGAGCCAGCGCAATGGTGAAGCGACCATGGATCTGCAGATGGTCCATGCCGTTGCACCGGATGCAAACCTGGTCATGGTCAATGCCCGTCCCACCGTCGAAGGTGGCGCGACCTACGAGAAGCTGGGCCGCCTGATGCAGTCGGTCGACCGCCAGTTCCCGGGGGCCATCTGGACCTTCTCCATCGGATGGGGATGCGACCGGTTGATCACCGCAGCAGACCTCGCCCCGGTGCGCTCGGCACTGGCCGAAGCCCATCGGAACGGGACCACGGCCTTCGATGCCACCGGCGATCTTGCCGGCCTTGAATGCAGGGGCGGCCATAACTGGTCGGATCCGCCGAGTCCGGACGACGTCGGAGTCGATGCGGTGGCGTCGGTACCGGAGATGACCGCCGTCGGCGGCACGACGCTGTCCACCGACTCCAAGGGCGGCTGGCTGGCCGAACAGTCGTGGTACGACGTGCCGCTCACCCAGGGCACCGCGGGTGGGGCCTCACAGTTGTTTGCGCGGCCGTCATGGCAGAACGTCAACTCCAACGCCGGACCTGCCGACCGGCGATTGGTGCCCGATGTCTCCGCGGTTGCCGATCCGTTCACCGGGGTGAAGTTCGTCTTCAGAAACCAGGTCGTGGTCGGTGGCGGAACGTCACAGGCCGCCCCGGTATGGGCCGGATTGGCGGCGGTAATCAATCAGCTACTCAATGCCAACGGACTGGTGCCACTGGGTGACTTCAACCCGCTGCTCTACGAGGTCGCCAAGGGTGCGGCGGTACCGGGTTTCCGCGATATCCGACTGGGTGGCAATGCGATCAGCCCGGGCGGGTCTGGCTACGACATGGTGACTGGTCTGGGAAGTCCCAATATCGAAAATCTCGTCAAGAACATTCTGCTCGTTCGCTCGGTGTCCCGATGACCGAGGCCGAAAGCGTTGGGGTACAAACGGATTCGTTTGAAGGCTATGCCGTACCCCCCGGACGTTACAGTGCGCTCAGGGCCCGGGGGCCGAAGTACTTCGCCACATTGGGAATCTGGGTACTCGTCCTGATGGCCGGGATGATGGTTCTCGCACTGGTCGACACCCGGGTACCCGATGTGCCGACCCGATACGTGTGTCCCCCGGACTGCGGTCGGCCACCGACAGGATTACCGGTGGCGACAAATCCCCGCTTCACCGCACCGGACGGGGAGTTCTCGGTGTCTTATCCCGCTCCCGGTGCGGCGTACATCGTTACCACCGAACCCAACGGTGTGACGGCGGAGTGGACGGCCGGCGACGGCGGGATCCTTCGGTTGTTCAGCCAGCCCGCGGAGGGCCGAAACTCCAAGCAGATCGCCGAGCAGCTGCTGCAGGCCGGATTCCCGGATGCCCGCACGGCGTACCAGCTTCCGAACGCGACGGTCGGCTTTCATGTGGGTTACGGCGAGGTGGCGGACTTTCAACCGTTGGGCTCCTCGGGCACCGACCCGTTGCGCATCATCATCATTATTGCCATCAAGAATGATCTCGCCCTGATTGCTGCCGCCGAGGGACCGCTACGCGTATTCACGCCGAGTTTCGGACCCGGTCCGCCGTCCCCGGCGAATCTGCAGATCGCTCAGGACATGGGCAAGTACGTCAACAGCTTCACTTGGCGCGGTGACCCGCCGCGCTGAGTTCACGGATGCGATCCGCCACCGGAATCCTCGGGTTGGTCCGGGTCGGTCGGCTGCGGGATCGGCTGCTTGTTGAGCCAGTCTTTGAGCCGGAAGAGCTGACTGGCCACCAGTCCGACCCCCACCAGCGCCAGACCGCCGACGATCACGTAGGTCATGGTGGGGCACCCTTTCTCCGAATTAATCTTACGCACCGGCGGCCCGGGTGCTCGGCTGCGCCGCCTATCGTTGGATAAGTGTCCGAGCCCGCTGTTGCCGATGTGCGCGCATTGCGTGGGCGACTTGACGGCCTCACCATCCGTGACGCCGCCAGGCTCGGTCGGCGACTGAACTCGCTGCGCGCCCCCGTTAGTGCCGCGAAGCTTCAGGATCTTGTCGGGCAGTTCACCGCGGCCGAGGCCGTTGTGGCTGCCCGGTTGGCTGCGGTACCTGAGATCACCTACCCGGATCTTCCGGTTAGCAAGTTCCGCGGTGAACTGGCCGCCGCCATCAGTGACCATCAGGTCGTGATCGTCGCCGGGGAGACCGGTTCGGGCAAAACGACCCAACTTCCCAAGATCTGTCTTGAGATGGGACGGGGCGTTCGCGGCATCATCGGGCACACCCAGCCTCGCAGGTTGGCGGCACGCACCGTCGCAGAGCGGATCGCCGAGGAACTGGGCTCTCCGCTGGGTGCCGACCGGCGCGCAGCGATCAACCCGGTGGGCTACACGGTGCGTTTCACCGATCAGGCAGCCGATCGCACGCTGATCAAATTGATGACCGATGGCATTCTGCTCGCCGAGGTCCAGCGAGACCGTCGGCTACTGCGCTACGACACTCTGATCCTCGACGAAGCGCACGAGCGCAGCCTCAACATCGACTTCCTCCTCGGTTATCTGCATCAGCTACTGCCCCGGCGGCCCGACCTCAAAGTCATCGTCACCTCAGCCACCATCGAACCTCAACGGTTTGCCGCCCACTTCGACGGCGCACCGATCGTCGAAGTGTCCGGCCGCACCTATCCGGTCGAGATTCGTTACCGACCCTTGGATTTCACCCAACCGGACGTCGAAGGCGATGAGGACCCGGATGACCCCGACCACGAGGTGGTCCGGATTGAACCGCGTGATCAGACCGAAGCCATCATCGATGCGATCGAGGAGTTATCCGCGGAGCCACCGGGTGACGTGTTGGTATTCCTCTCGGGTGAGCGCGAGATCCGCGACACTGCGGAGGCGATACGCGGTGTGATGTCAGGCGTTGAAGTGCTGCCGCTCTATGCCCGGCTGCCGACCGCCGAACAACAGAAGGTGTTCAAGCTGAACACCAGCAATCTGATCCGGCGGATCGTGCTGGCCACCAATGTCGCCGAGACATCACTGACCGTTCCGGGTATCCGTTACGTGGTGGACCCGGGTACCGCGCGAATATCCCGGTACAGCAGACGAACCAAAGTGCAACGTCTGCCGATCGAACCGATCTCACAGGCCTCAGCTGCACAGCGCTCCGGGCGGTCCGGTCGGACCGCGCCGGGCGTCTGCATCAGGCTGTACTCCGAGCAGGATTTCGAGAGCCGACCCCGATACACCGACCCGGAGATCCTGCGGACCAATCTGGCCGCAGTGATCCTGCAGATGGCCGCACTTCGCTTCGATGAGGTACAGAACTTCCCGTTCCTCGACCCTCCCGAACGTCGAAGTATCAATGACGGTGTTCAGCTACTTCAGGAACTCGGTGCATTCGACGACTCGGGCGCCATCACCGAAATCGGCCGGCGACTTGCACAATTGCCCGTCGATCCGCGACTGGGCCGGATGATTCTGCAAGCCGATACCGAAGGGTGTCTGCGTGAAGTGCTGGTGTTGGCGGCCGCGCTGTCGATCCCCGATCCGCGAGAACGTCCCGCCGATCGGGAGGAGGCTGCCCGTCAGAAACACGCCCGCTTTGCTGATGCGAACAGCGATTTCATGTCGTTTCTGAATCTCTGGGATTATTTGCGTGGACAGCGGAAGACTATGTCTGGCAGTGCATTTCGACGGATGTGCCGCGAAGACTTCCTACACTATCTCCGCATCCGGGAATGGCAGGACCTCACCGGCCAGTTGCGCAGTATTGCGGCAGGAATAGGCCTGCGATCCGGCGATGAGTCTGCAAACACGGAACCAGCCGACCCGGTGCGTATCCATGCGGCTCTGGTGGCGGGTCTGTTATCCCACGTCGGTCTGCGTGAGGGCGAGTCACGCGAGTACGCCGGGACCCGCAACGCCAAGTTCGTCTTGGCTCCCGGTTCGGTGCTGACCAAGCGCCCGCCACGCTGGATCGTGGTGGCCGATCTGGTGGAGACCAGTCGGCTCTACGGCCGAACCGCTGCCCGCATCGAACCCGAGAGTATCGAACGGGTCGCCGGCCACCTGGTTTCGCGCAGCTACAGCGAGCCGCACTGGGACCCGCAGCGCGGTGCGGTGCTGGCCTATGAACGGGTCACCCTGTACGGCCTGCCGCTGGTTCCGCGGCGCCGGGTCTCCTATGCGACGGTAGATCCGCCGGCGGCCCGGGAACTGTTCATCCGGCATGCACTCGTCGACGGCGAGTGGCAGACCCGCCACCGTTTCTTCGCCGATAACGCTCGGCTTAGGGCCGAAGTCGCCGAGATGGAAGAGCGGGCCCGTCGGCGCGATCTCCTTGTCGGCGATAACGAGATCCACGATTTTTACGATTCCCGCATCCCTGCCGATGTGGTTTCGGCGCGGCACTTCGACGGCTGGTGGAAAAAACAGCGGCACCACACGCCGGAGCTGTTGACCATGACCCACGATGATCTGTTGCGGGTGCAGGGGGCCGATGACGATCGACCCGACAACTGGCAGACCGACGATCTGTCCCTGCCGTTGAGCTACCGATTCTCGCCGGGTGCGCAGGACGACGGCGTCACTGTGCACGTCCCGGTCGGAGTGCTGGCCCGACTGGGTGGTGACCAGTTCAGCTGGCAGGTGCCGGCGCTACGCGAGGAACTCGTCACCGCACTGATTCGATCGCTACCTAAGGATTTACGCCGCAACTTCGTTCCGGCGCCTGACACGGCCCGGGCGCTACTGGCAGATCTTGGCCCGACGAGCGAGTCGCTGTTGGAGACCCTTCAGCGTGAATTGCACCGCCACACGGGAGTCCTGGTCCCGATCACTGCGTTCGACCTCGACAAGTTACCGGCGCATCTCCGGGTGACCTTCGCCGTCGAGGGCACCGATGGCAGCGTGGTGGCCCGCGGAAAGGATCTTGATGCGCTGCAGACTCAACTCGCCGGCCAGGCCAGCCGCGCGGTCACGGACGCGGTAGCTGGAGATCTCCAACGCAGCGGGTTGCGGAACTGGCCCGAGGATCTTGACGCGCTGCCCCGGACGGTCGGCAGTCGCGTCGGTGGCCACAGTGTGCGCGGCTATCCCGGTTTGGTTGATGCGGGCGGATTCGCAGATATCCGCGTGTTCGCGACCGAGTCTGAGCGTGACGCCGCGATGCGGCCGGGATTGCGGCGTCTGCTGCGGCTCAGCATCCCGTCGCCGGTGAAACCGATGGAGAAGAGTTTGGATCTGCGTCGGCGCCTGGTGCTGGGGGCCAATCCCGACGGGTCGCTGGCGGCACTTATGGACGATTGCGCCGACGCTGCGGTCGACGCGCTTGCTCCGCAACCGGTGTGGACCAAAGCCGAATTCGAGCAACTACGCCTCCGGGTTCGCACCGATCTGGTGTCGACCGCCACGGCGATCCTGGACCGTGTTGACAAGGTGCTGGTCGCTCTGCGGGAAGTGGAAGTGGCATTGCCCGACAGTCCGCCGCCGGCACAACGGGAGGCCACTGCCGATATCAGAGCGCAACTGGTCACGCTGACACCCGTGGGATTCGTCACCCAGACCGGAGCCACGCACCTCGCCGATCTCACCCGCTACCTCACCGCGATTGCCCGTCGGCTGGACCGGCTACCGCATGCGCTAGCCGCCGACCACGAGCGTTTGCAGCGAGTACAGGCTATACAGGACGCCTATGACGAACTTCTGCAGGCACTCTCACCCGCCCGGCGGGCCGGCGATGACGTCCGCGATATCGCATGGATGATCCAGGAACTGCGGGTCAGTCTGTGGGCGCAACAGCTGGGCACGCCCAGGCCGGTCAGTGAGCAACGTATCTACCGTGCGATCGACGCGGTGCTGGCCTAGAGCCTGCCGATACACTGCCGAAGGTGGCGACCCAGGATGATTCCGACCTCCTCGCGGCCGACGATGCCCGCATCCTGAATCTGGAGTCGGCGGCGATCACCGGCCACACACTGAAACTCGTCATCCTCGATCCCGGATCGCATCCGATTGATATCGACGGCCTCAAAACAGCTGTCGAGCAAAGACTTTCAGCACAGCCACGGGCGACCCAGCGTGTTGACACCGCGGGCACTGATCCGCGATGGGTCCCCGCGGCGGACTTCGCCATCAGCGATCACGTGCGGCGCAGGCCGACCCCAGCGACCGCCACCGAGGCCGATATGTGGCGAATCGTCAGTGAACTGATGTCTGAGCACCTCGATCGCAACCGGCCACTGTGGACCCTCGATGTGATCGGGCCACTCGCCGATGGTCGGGAAGCTATCGCCGCTCGTATCCACCATGCGATGGCTGACGGTATCGCGTGTGTGCGGTTCCTTGAATCCGTGCTTTTCGATGCTCACCAAGATTCACCGCCTGCTACCGGTCCGCAGCCAGGACTGCGGCCAGGCGAAAAAACGCTTACCCGCGAGGATGAGGTGCGCCGACTGCCGGGGGCACTGGTACGCGAATTGGTTCACCGTCATTCGGACTCGCCCTTCGACCAGCCGATCACTGTTGCTCGTGAACTGGCCTTCGCCGTCGCGCCATTGGCGGAGATGAAACGGATAGGTGCCTCACGGCCGGGCGGTGCCACCGTCAACGATGTTCTGCTGGCGATCGTCGCCGGCGGATTGCGCGAATGGTTACCCAACGACCCTGACCGCGCCCACCTGCGGGCACAGGTGCCGGTCAGCCTGCACCACCGCGATGAAGGAACTGTTGCAGCGGGTAACCGGGACTCGTTCATGAACGTCGATCTGCCTCTCGGCGAGGCTGATCCGCTGACCAGGCTCGACCAGATCAGCACCGAGACCACCAAGCGCAAGCGCCTGGATGACGCCGAGGAGATGTATGACCTCTTTCACGCCCTCGGTCGGGTGAAACGTCTCGACAAGGTGATTCAGCGACTGGCGGGCAGCGCAAGCGAATTCAGCTTCGCCATCTCCAATGTGCCCGGCCCGGCCAACCCGGTCACCGTTGCCGGGCGAACGGTTCAGCATCTGTTCTCGTCGTCCGAGCCGGGTGCCCATCACGCGCTTCGGATCTCGGCGATTTCCTGCGGCGGTGAGATCGGAGTCGGATTGTGCACCGACCCGTCCGCACTTGCCGATATCGCCGGACTGGCTGCCGCGATCGACCGCTCCTATGCCGAATTACGTTCGGCTACCCAGTGAAGCCTATGCCGAATCGTGTTCGGCTACCAAGGGAAGTAGGAGACCGGCCCGATCAGGCGATACCGACAGCCACTGGCGGAGGCTCATCGACAGTCGCGCTGTCGAGAACCAGTTCAGCCACTCGGGCACGTCGGCTCTCAGCACTGCCCAGGAGCGCGGCATCGGTGGCCGCGCGCTTGAAGTACAAGTGCGCCTGGTGTTCCCACGTGAAGCCGATGCCGCCGTGCACCTGAATGCTGTCGGCAGCGATCCGGCTGAACGCGGCAGAACACACCGCCTGAGCGATACTGACGGCCAGTTCCGGATCGTCGGTTCCGTCGGTCAGCGCCCACACTGCGTGGTAGGCCGTCGAGCGGGCGTGTTCGAGATCGACGAGCATATCGGCAAGCCGGTGCTTTATCGCCTGGAAGGATCCGATGTGGCGGCCGAACTGGAGGCGGGACTTGGAGTACTCCACCGATAGATCGAGCATGTGCTGGGCTGCGCCGACAGCCTCCACCGCGAGCAGTGCCGCGCCGACCTGAAGTGCGTGGGTGATCACCCGTTCAGCGTCCGCGGGTCCGGCCAGCAGGCGTGCGGGGGAGTCGGAGAAAATGACGTCCGCCTGAGGCCGGGTGAGATCCATCGTGACCAGTGGGGTGCGCCGGACGGCCGCAGCGTCGACGGCGTACAGGCTGACGCCGTCGGAACCCTTGGCGGCCACCAGGATGACGTCGGCCGCGGTGGCATCGACCACCCGGGCAGCTGTCCCGGTGAGCACCGCGGCGTCGCCGCTGCCGGCAGCGGTGATTGTGACATTCGGATCGAAGCCACCGGCGGAGTCATTGACCGCGAATGCGGCGGTGCGCTCGCCCTCGACGAGGGCCGCCAGCAGTTCATCGCGGGTGGGTCCGCTGCCGCAGGCCACCAGTGCGGGGATGGCGAGATAGACCGTGCCGAAAAGTGGTCCGCATCCCAGTGCGGCGCCGAACTCCTCGACCGCGACGGCCTGGTCCACCAGGGACCCGCCGACGCCGCCATCGGCTTCGGGTACCGACATTCCCAGCACGCCGAGCTCGGATCCGAGCCGGAGCCACACGGCGGGGTCATAGGTGACATCGGATTCCATCAGCGTGCGCACGGTCGGCTCATCGAAGTTGTCGGCGCAGAACTTGCGCACCGCGGCGCGCAGTTCCTGCTGCTCGGTGGTGAAGCTGAACTCAGCCACGGGGTACGTCCTTCCACGGCATGCCGGCATCGGCGCGCAGATCCCCAGGCAGGCCTAGAACCCGCTCGCCGAGAATGTTGCGCATCACCTCTGAAGTACCGCCTTCGATGGTGTTGGCCCTACTGCGCAGATAGCGCTGCTGGATCGGACCGCGCCAGTCGCCGTCCCGATGAGTTCCATGCATCGCGTAGCCGTGATACAGAATTCCCTCCGGCCCAAGCAGATCCATACAGAACTCATAGATACGTTGATTGAGTTCGGCCCCGACCATTTTGCCGATCGACCCCTCCGGGCCGGGCCCGCCGGCGGTAGCCGAGGCGCGTGATCGCTCCGACGTCAGCCGTTGGGCCTCGGCGCGCAGCCACAGCGTGGTGAGCCTGTCGCGCAGCACCGGAGTGTGCAGATCAGGCCGTGACGCCCACAGTTGCACTGCTTCGGAGATGGTGCCCGCGCCGCGACGGCTACCGCTGGCGCCCAGCGCACTGCGCTCGTTCATCAGTGTTGTCATCGCCACTCGCCAGCCGTCTCCCACTGCTCCGAGGCGGTGCGAGTCGGGGATGCGCGCGTCGGTGATGTACACCTCGTTGAACTCCGCCTGGCCGGTCATCTGGCGCAGCGGTCGCGTCTCGACCCCGGGTGCGTGCATATCGAGGATGAAGTAGGTCAGTCCCTTGTGCTTGGGGGTGTCTACATCGGTACGGGCCAGCAGCAGTCCCCAGCGGGCTTTGTGAGCCAGGCTGGTCCAGACCTTCTGGCCGTTGATCACCCAATCGTCTCCATCGAGCACTGCCGAGGTGGCCAGCCCCGCCAGATCAGAACCTGCCCCCGGCTCGGAGAACAGCTGACACCAGATGTCCTCGGTGGTGGCCAACGGTCGCAGGAAGAACTTCTTGATCTCGTCGGTCTGGGCATGCTCACGAACGGTCGGCGCGGCCATCCCGTAGCCCATCGGATTCAGGCCAAGCGGGACCGGGCCGCCAGCCCCCTGCAGGATGTCGTCGGCGACGGCTTGTAGTCCGCGGGAAGTTCCCAACCCGCCCAGGCCCTCTGGGAAGTGCACCCAGGCCAGGCCTGCGTCGTAGCACGCGCCGAGGAACTCCGGCAGGGGTACCTGCTTGGGGTCGTGCTCGGCCACGACTTCCAGAGCGATTTTGGCGACTTGATCGGCATCAAATGCGGTGGTCATAAAGCAACCATAGAAAACGGCGACATAGGGGTGCGGGGCAGGGCGCAGTTAGCGGATGCCGTGTCAGGCTCGGACTGCAGACGCCCCCGTGGGCACACCACATCCTCGAGTTGATTGACCGATCTGCAGATTGAACGAATACATAGGTCGTCGGCTGACCGACCCATCGCAGTACTGGGCGTTGGGCCGAAACGCGTTGGGCCGAAACTACGCTGCACCAGAGCCATATCACTCCTACAGTGAGGGCTGGCTTTTACGTTCTGCGACCCTCCCGAAAAAAGGATCACCCGTGATGAGTCTTCGTCAACGCGGCGGTTTCGCCGCCACTTTCGCCACCACCGTGGCCGCCACCTTGGCGGTAGCCGCTGCGACAGTCGCTGCCGGTGCCGGAATCGCCCAGGCCGATGACACTGCGGTGACGCCGCCTTCCGGTGGTTGTGCCACGGATGAATGAGGATTTACGCAGGCGGGATATCGCCGGGCGGTAGCGGCTCTGGGCCGGGTGGGGGCAGGGGCTCAGGTGCCGGCGGCGGGGGCGGCGCAGGCGGCATAACGGGAACCGTGATCGGGGGTAACCCGGGGATCTCGATCACATTGACGCCCGGGGGCGGACCAGCCTCGATCGGCGGGGCTTCAGGTGGCGGCGGGGCGGCGTTGCCGTTGGTGTAGTTCGGTTCGACTTGTGGCGGGCGATATTCCGGCGGCGGCGGCGGAGCGATACCCGTGCTCGTGTTGATCGTGATGATGGAACTGGGAAAAGCCTGGCCGGTCGGACTGGTCCCCACCACAGAACCCTTCGACACCGTTGAGTTCACCGGCGTCGGCTGTTCGGATACCTGAAAGCCAGCTTCTTTGATTCGCTTGCGTGCCGTCTCGAAGGAGAGACCGACCACGCTGGGCACCGAGACTCCCGGGGCGCCGTTGACATAGCGGGGCTCGGTGGGTGGCAGGACAACCGGGCCGAAACTGGTGGCAATCGGATTCATCGCGAGGAACCACGTTTGTGCCGGTGATGTTCCGCCGTAGAGGTTTCCGCCGCCGCCGCACTTGCGCAGCGGGTAGGCGCAGAGCGCGGCAGGTTTCGGTGAGTCGTCGAACACGTAGCTGGCTGCCGCGAGTTGATTGGTGTAGCCGAAAAACCCAGAGGACCGGTGTGATTCGGTGGTTCCGGTCTTGCCCGCCATTGGCAGGCCCCAGCCGACCGATCCGGCTGCCGCGGCGCCGGTACCCATCGTGGTGTCTTTGGCCAGAGCATTGGTCAGAGTGTTGGCCAACCCCTCGGGCACCACCTGCTCGCACGTGGCCGTCGGCACGTCGATCTGTGTGCCGCGGCGATCCAGGACCTTGTCAATGGGAGTCGGCGGGCACCACATGCCGCCGGAGGCCAGGGTGGCCGCGACGTTTGATAATTCCAACGCGTTGACTTCGAACGGTCCGAGTGTGAATGACCCGATATTGGATCTCTTGACGTAGTCAGCGAGGCTTTCATTGCTGTTGGGCACGTAGGCCCGCGCGGTACCCGGGTCGGCATAGGAGCGCAGACCCAGACGCACGGCCATATCGACGGCACGCGGTACACCGACCTGTTGAATCAGTTTCGCGAACGCGGTGTTGGGTGACAACGCCAGTGCGTCGGTCATGCTCAGTGGACTGCGGTAGCCGGCGGCGTTCTTGACGCACCACGTCCTCGGTGGACAGCCCTTGGTGTCGCTGTTGCCGAGACCGGTGCCCTGGAATGTCGGCGGAACGTCGAGCAAGGCATTGATGCCCAAGCCCATGTCCAATGCGGCTGCGCTGGTGAAGATTTTGAAGATGGATCCCGCGCCGTCACCGACAAGGGTGAACGGCTGTGGTTGGACGGTTTGGCCGGCGTCGAGTTTGAGGCCGTAAGCGCGGTTATCGCCCATGGCAAGCACCCGGTGCGCATCTTTGCCCGGCCGGATCACACTCATGACGCTGGCGACACTGTCGAGTGTCGGGGCGGCGACCGTGTTAATTGCTTTCTTGACGCTATTTTGGACCTTGGGGTCCAGAGTGGTCTTGATCAGGTAACCGTTACGCGCCACATCGGCTTTGCTGATACCCGCCCGCGCCAGATACTCCAACGCATAGTCGCAGAAAAAGGCACGATCGCCCGCTGCGATACAACCCTGCGGCAACACATTGGGTTGCGGCAGAACGCCTAAGGGCTGTTCTCGTGCGGCGCGAAGTGCATCAGCGTGTTCGGGGAGATTCTCGATCATGGTGTCGAGAACAAGGTTGCGACGGTCCAGGGCTCCCCGGGGATTGGTGTAGGGATTCAGTGTGCTGGTGGATTGCACCATACCGGCGAGCAATGCGGACTGTTGCCAATTCAGTTGTGCCGCATCGATTCCGAAGTAAGTACGAGCAGCATCCTGGATGCCGTAGGCGCCGTTCCCGAATGAGACGAGATTCAGATATCGGGTGAGTATCTCGGGCTTGGTGAGTACCTTGTCGAGAGCCAAGGCCGTGCGGATCTCCCGCAGTTTGCGTGTCGGCGTGGTCTCCACCGCCGCCCGGCGTTCGGCGTCGGTTTGAGCACTGACCAGCAGATTGAAGTTCTTGACGTACTGCTGCTCGATGGTGGATCCGCCGCGGGTGTCCCCGGCGCCCTTGAGGAAGCCGGCCAAGCCGGTCAGGGTGCCAGGCACGTCGACGCCGTTGTGATCGGCGAAACGCTTGTCCTCGATGGAGACAATCGCCAGTTTCATCGTGTCGGCGATTCCCGCGGTGGGTACCTCCCTGCGGCGCTGCAGATAGAGCCAGGCGATCGGATTACCGTCCACATCGACCATCGTCGAGACCGCGGGCACCTCCCCGCCGAGGATATCCGCGGAGCCCTGGGCGACTGATTCCGATGCGTGATTGCTCGCGACCCCGACGCCTCCGACTATCGGGAAAAGCAATCCCGCGGCGAGCACGCCGGCGAGCAGGCAGAGCAGCGCAATTCGGCGCAGAGTCGGCTTCACCGGGGGGTAGGTGTCCGACATGCCCGACACATTAGGTGCTGACAACCGGCAGAGCTAGTGCGGATATTCAGCCATGGCTAATGGGAACCGGTTCGCTACCGATGGTCGGTGACGGCCGCCACGACGACAATGCCGTCATCATCACTAAAGGCCACATCACCGGGCGCGAAGTCGACGCCGCCGATGGCAACCACGACCTCATGTTCGCCCACCCCTGTTTTGGCACTCTTACGAGGGTTGGTGCCCAGTGCCTTGATGCCGATGTCGAGCGTGGACAGCGTCGCGGCGTCGCGCACCGCTCCATTGACGATGATTCCGGCCCATCCGTTGGAGCGGCCTAACTCGGCGATCACGTCTCCAACCAGTGCGGCGTGCACAGACGCACCGCCGTCGATCACCAGGATCCGGCCGTCACCGGGTCCGGACAACACCGATTTCAGTAATGCGTTGTCTTCAAAACAGCGCACGGTGCTGATCGGCCCCGCGAACTGTGTGCATTTGCCGAACTGGCGGAATTGAGTATCGCAGCTGCGCACATCGGCGCCGATATCGTCGACCAGATCGGCGGTCGGTCGGAAGGCGACGTCCATGGAAAACCCGCGCCTCAATCGCGCCGACGCCGCCGGATGACCATCACGGCCAGGACGACGGCGCCCAGACCGATCACCAGCGGCATCTGGATACCTCGGGAATTGGGACCCGCCGGTGCGGGAGGCGGGGTCTCGCGGACGACGGGGTCGCGTGACGGCGGGGCGGCGGGAACGGCTGCGACCGGCGGAGGGGTCGGGGCGGGCTTAACAGGCGGTTCGGGTGCAGCCTTCGGGGGTGCTTTCTTGGCTGCTTTGGCGGGGGCTTTCTTCGCCGCCGGCTTTGGCGGCGGCGCTTTTTTGGCCGGTTTCTCGGATGCCTTCTTGGGCACCTGAAGTGGATTCGTGCCGGAACCCTCGGCGGGCGGGTCCTTAGGGTCTGCCATGGGTTGCTCCTCTGCTGTTATCTCTACGGATTGCGCCTGGTTCCGGTCACGTCCTGCGGCGCGCCCACCAGGCCGTCACACCGGCGATCAAAAGTCCGGCACCAACGATAAACGGCCACAAAGCAATCCGATGAGACTCCGTGTTATCGGCCGCCGCAGGCCCGGGCGATCCGGTGCTGGATACCGTGACAGTGAACGTCCATGAACCGGATACGACGTGGCCGTCGGCAGAGGTCACCCGATAGTTCACCGCGTAGCTGCCGGATGGGCCGAGCGGGCGAACCGCAACGCCTGCTGTCGCACCCCGCACTTCCGGGTCACCCGACGACCACAGGTTGCCGTCGGGTCCCACCAGGGTCATCGCCGCGAATCCGGTCTGCAACTCCTCATTGAATGTCGCACTGACCCGGCCGGGGCCGACGCTCAGCACGGCACCGGCCGGCGGATCGGATGCCGTCAACACGGTGTGCGCCGAGGCCGGACCGGCGCCGGTGACGGTGAAACCGATCATCAGGAGGGCAGCGGCCAGCATGCGTACCGGTGCTGTCACGGACTACAACACTCCCAGGCGGGCCATCAGGTCGGCGTCGATACCGTCGAGTTGTTCGGTGATCGAGCTTTGCGCGGCACGCCGACGTGGGCCGGGCATATTCTCCGCGGCCGCCACGGCCGCCGACAATGCGGTCAACCGGTCGGTCATTGCGGCGACGAACTGCTTTGTTTCGGTGTCCTTGGGTTTCTTCTCGGCGACAAGGCGCAGCGATTTCTCGGCTCCGGAAATCCGCGCCGAGAGCCGCCCGCCCTGCCCGGAGAACTGGCCCAGTGCGGTGAGCGGGACGCCAAGGCGGTCGGCGCGGCGCTCATCGATGGCACCCCGGGCAGCCATCGCGGCCCGGTAGGCGATCGGGACAATCACCGGAGCCACTAGCCGCGACACAGTCAGGGTTCGCCGGACCCTTCCCGGCGAGAGCAGTTTTCCCTCGCGTTTGGTCCGCAGTTGGGTCTCGGCGACCTTGACTGCTGCGCGGTCGCTATCTTTCTGCGCCTTCACGTGGGCCTTGATCGCCTTGGTCTCGGAGCGCTCAGTGGCCTTGATGCGTTTGGACTCGTTCTTTGCGGCGAGCTTGGCTTCCAACTTGGCCTTGGTCTTCAGCGCTCGGGCCTCGGCGCGCTTGGTCGCCCGGCTCTTCCGCTTGGTGAACAGGCCCATGGCCGCTGCCTCCCGAATAGATCGTCGGCGATCGCCGAGATGGGCTCGGAGACCGGTGCGACCAACACTATCGCCCGGGTTAAGCCGCGCTCTCACGACCTGCGGGTATGCCACAATTGACTCGACTCCGCAAACCCGGGCGCTCGGTGGTGCCCGCTCATGTCAAGGGATGTTTGTGAACCGGTTGCGATGGCGCACCGCAGCGATCAGCTCGACGATCGCTGCGGGTGTGCTGTTCGGCGCAGTCGGAATCGTCGGTGTGGCGCCTGCGATGGCCCGCCCGACCGAGGCCGGTGACACACCTGGCACCGCCGCGGGCACGGCACGCTCGGAGCGCCACAGCAACGGGGTCAGTGGAACACCTCAGGCTCGGCGGCAGGGGCCGGGCGCTGCGTCCGGTGACCCGTCACCGCCGCGCGATTACCCCGCACGGAACGCAAGGCGGGTGTCGGCCGGAGCTGCTGCTGCCGGGACCGCTGAGCCGGCTGGGCCGGCCGGGACCGCTGAGCCGGCTGGGCCGGCCGGGACCGACGAGATACACGAATGGCATGGGCATGGGAATTGGCATTGGCATTGGCATTGGCCGTGCCACATCATCTGGCCGTCGGCTGGGCCGTTGCCGGTCGATGCCGGAGGGGGCAGCAACGGCGTCGTCGCATTTGTTGATCTCCCGCCCACGTATCTCCAGGCAGTCGTGCCGTTCTCGGGCCTCGCCGACCCTCCGTTGCCAGGGTTCGCCATCGAGTGGCTCGGCGGCCCCCCGGAATCAGGCGCAGGCTTCGATCAGGCTCCACCGGCACCCCAGGGGCAACCCGACCGGGCGGCGACACCGGCGGCGCCGCCGCCGCCGGCCGTTCCGCTGGCCGGGGGGATCACTCCACCGGCGGCACCGGTGCCGCAACGCCCGAGTGCCGGTGCACCGCCACCTGAAGGCCGGTTGGGGTACCCGGCATACCTGCGCAACGCCGACTTCGCTCAGGTCGCCGCGGTGGCACTGCCGGGATTGGCCGCCATTCTCGGCGTCACCGCACTCGGCGGGTTCCTTGGTTATCGCCAAGCCAAGGCGGGCTTCGTTCTGCGGGCCGCCGGGACCGCTCGGTTCCTCCCGTGACGGACCGTCGGGTGACTGAGGCGGTGAATGACATCCTCGCTCTGGCACCCCGCCACGGTGAGGTGTCGTTGGCCGCCCTGGTGGCCGCTGTCGGCGAGCACCGGGCGCGGCCCATCGAGGTGAGTACGGCTGAATTGCCGATTGGCGTATCGGGGCAATGGCGTCAGTACGCCGATTATGACGAGTTTCTGATTCAGGACGGTCTACCGACCGCGGATCGCACCCTGGCACATGAACTGGGCCACCTGGTCCTCGGTCACGACGGTATGCCGGTTGCGGAGGTCGCGCGGGGCGCGGCCGAAGTCGCCGGCGACGATCTGATCAGCTACATGCTCAACCAGCGCACCGGCTGTATGGGTCCCGGCGGTGAGGACGTCGAACAGGAGGCGGAGGACTTCGCGGCTCTCCTGCTGTACCGCCTGGGTCGGCTGCCCAGCGACCGTGCCTCGATCGTCCAGGTCCGCCTCGGAGAGGCGTTTGGTTGATCATCTGGGTCATCGCCGGTCTGTTGGGGATGGCGACCGGGCTGCGGATCGGGTGGGGGTTGGTCAACCAGCAGTCGGTGGTCAGCAGCGCCATGATCGTCGCCCTCGGTGGCCTTGCCGTGGTGGCCGCCGCGAATTGGCCGCCGTTGACCTTGCTGATCGATACGGCGCTGCACTGGCCCAATATCGCGATCGGATTGAGTCAGGTCGCACTGATCGCCTCCGCCGCCGGTAGTTGCGTGATGATCACCTCCGTCGCTTCCACCCGGAATCCGTCGACCACCCGTCGTCTCGCGGTGATTCAGTACAGCGTCGCCGCACTGATCGCGACGGTCACCCTGGTGCTGTTCTTCGCCCGGGGGCGCGAGCTGGAGATGGCCCCCCGGGAGTACCTCGATCGCAACCTCGGATCGGGAACCCTGGCCCTGAGTTGGCTGGTTCCCCTGCTGTATGTGGTGTTGGCCTTGACCCTGGTGGCCTGGGTAGGAATGCGCCTGGCTAATCCCAGTCGGCGCGGACGGGCGTTGTTCACCTTCACTATCGGGATCGCGCTGATCGTCGCGGCCAGTGCCTTCTTTCTCATCCGTGCGGTCGGTAACACGCATCTTGTGGGCGTGGGCGCCGCTGCCACCTTGTTGGCGGCCGCCATGGCCGTCGTCGCGGCCGGATCAATGCTCCCCGCCGTCGAGGACTGGGTCGGCGCGCGCCGCGAGCTTTACCTGATCGGGCCGTTGCGCGACGAGATGGTGCATCGCCATCCCGATATCGGCATTGGGGTCCGTCCGCGCGGGCCGCTGGTTTTCCGTGTCGCCGAACAGCTTTCGCTGATCTCCGACGCGCTCTATCTCGAGGCGTCGGTGGCCCGGGAGGCACCGGGAGCGGGCCCTCTGGCGCCGAGTGTGGTCAGCCCGTCTGAGCAGGCAATCACGGTTGCACGGTGGGTATTCGGCGGACGCCGCGGAGCCGTCGGCGTTTTCCCGGGCCGGGGATGGCTTCGCCAGCCGGCGAGCTATTCCGACCGGGAGTGGATCCTGGAAATCGCGCGTTACTACCGCATGCTCGACCGTGGCAGGACGCCTGGCGACCCCCGTGGCTGAGTGAACGCTCAGGCGTCGAGTTGCTCCCGACGGCGCAGTTCGTCGACCTTCTCGGCGATGTCCCGCTGGGCTTCCGGGGACAGGCCGACCGTGCGTGCAGCAATCCGGCGGACCCCGTCATCGCGCATGCTCGCCAGGAATGTCAGCTCTTTGTCGAGCTTCTCGTAGTAATCGTCATCGGTGAAGAATTCCGGCTTGATCCGGAAGAAGTTAGCAAGAGCAACCATCGTGGTGACCGAGGGATTCGTGCGGTTGCCCGAGCGCAGCTGGGACAGGTACGGCGCCGACATGGTGACGCCCTCGGCTTTGAGGGCCGAAATGACTTCAGCAGAAGTGTGAGGTCCGCGACCTGGCGGGTAAACAGTGTCGAACAGGCGATTTAGCCGCGCGGAGAACGTCGTGCTCAATTGGGTAACCTCCAGATGCGATCAAGCCCGTTCATGAAGCTGAACGTGTTTGCTGTCCAATGTAGCGGGTAGTTGCCCAAACCAACAAGCGCAAACTCTTCACGACCCGAATTCGGCTGTTGGAATCTGTTCCCGGGCAAACAAAAAACGACCCCGCACCGGCGGTCAGGAGACTCAAAACTGTATTTATGCTGAGAAAATCGGCTCGGGGGTCCTATGCCGATACGTGGTGCCGCGTTTAGATCGCCTGTTCCCGAGTGGTGCTACTCACAAATTCGCGGCAATCGTCTTTACGAACCCGCCGCCGCTGAGGTGAGTTTGCTGTGAACTTTCAGAGAACGTTAAGCCAGTTATCAGGCTGACTGAATATCTGACGACCGATGTAATGGACCTTTCGGGGGTGCCCCGGACGGGGCGTGTCGGTCGGCAACGGCACGGGTGGACTGCCCGCTTCCGCAGCGAATTCAGGCTGCGGCAAGCAGCATCGCCAGGATCGCCGTATCGGGATGGCTGATCGGGTCTACTCCCACACGGCTGACCATGCCCGTAATCGTGCCGTCGGCTTCTGCCTCCACCCAGGCTGCGCGATGCTCCAGCCCGAGATGGGGCAGGCCGGGAAGCAGCAGACAGCCAGAGGCCGCACCCGTGCACTCCGGCAGTGAGGGAGTCGTTTCAGATGGCGGATGTAGCAGGATCAGAGCGGGCGGCTGTCGCTCGGCGAAGTGGCCCGGAGGGATCGCCGTTTCACCGACGACCGTGCCCTCGGCGAGAACAAGTCCCACAGTTCCGGGCTGTGGACGTTCGGGAAGTTCCTCGCGAACGCCGAAAATCGTTGTCGTCGAGAGCAATCCGGGCAGCGATGCGACACGGACGGCGACCATCAGCAGCTGGGCCCATTCCTTGGTGGAGTTCGGCCATCGGCCCGAGACCACGAACCCTTTGAGGCAGCCACTGGAATGGAAGGGGGCGATTTCCACGGCGTGCCCTGAATTGCTCTCCATCTCGCCTCCGCGACACTCGTTGATCTCAGCGCGACACGACTGCGGGTCGATCGCATCAGCATGAGCTACCAGGCGTCGGCATACAACAGGACACGACCGCTGAGTGCCAGCGGAATTGAGCCAGTGGAATGGAGCCAGACAGAAAGGGGGGCGCCGCACCGATGCGCGACGCCCCCTGCGGAAAACCCATCAGCCGAAGATGAGGCCCTTGGTCTTTGTTGTCGCCGCCGAAAAACGCTTCTGGACATCCGCCCAATTCACCACGTTCCAGAACGCCTTGACGTAGTCGGCTTTGACGTTCTTGTACTGGAGGTAGAAGGCGTGCTCCCACATGTCCACCTGCAGCAGCGGGATGATGCCCAAGGGCACGTTCGCCTGCTGGTCGTAGAGCTGGAAGGTGAGCAGCCGATCGCCCAGGCTGTCGTAGCCGAACACCGCCCAGCCGGAACCCTGCAGGCCATTGGCGGCTGCGGTGAATTGTGCCCGAAACTTGTCGAACGAGCCGAAGGCCTCATCGATGGCGGCCGCAAGGTCACCGGTCGGTTTGTCGCCACCGTTGGGGGACAGGTTCTTCCACCAGATCGAGTGATTGACGTGACCGCCGAGGTGGAAGGCGAGGTTCTTCTCATTGAGGAAGATGGCGGCGTGATCGTCGTTGGCGCGCGCTTCCTCAAGCTTGGCCACCGCCGCGTTGGCCCCGGCGACATAGGCGGCATGGTGCTTGCTGTGGTGTAACTCGTTGATCTGGCCGGAGATGTGGGGCTCCAGTGCGCCGTAGTCCCAGTCCAACTCGGGCAAGGTGTAGTCAGGCACGAAGTTCCTTCCTGAAGTATTCGGTGATCAGCGGTCGACGATCCACTGGAACTCACACATTGCTCTATGGCCGCTCGCACCGCAAGAACAGGTGTCGCCGTCGAGCCTCCCGATGCAGTGCGGGATCGGCTCAGATCAGAACAGGACGATGAGGGCGAGGACGCCCAGTAGCACCAGGGCGATGACACCGGCGCGTATAGCGGCAACCAGGTAGGAACGATTACAGGTCGATGAGCACGCCGTCCAGGGGGAAACCTGGGCAGCGGACGAGTCGGCCGGCTGAGATGCCATCAGAGTGATGTGACCTGCGTGTTCAACTACCCATCCCCTGCCGGTCCTCGTGAAAGTCCTGTTGAAAGTCCCAGTGAAATTTGTCACAGCGACGTGCGCGAACGCGATCATAGCCCGCTGTCCCGTGCGTTTCAAAGAGTGCACCGGCCGGACCGCCCGGCCCCGTCCGCACGGCGGACCAGGGTCCGGCGGCGTGTCGCACGGTGAGTCGGGCGGAGGGTGCTGAACGTTAGCCCACCAACGCATTTCGCTCGACGGCTATTTGCCTGTTGATCAGCAGCCTGAATCACAGGTGAGTTATCCACAGAGGGGGTCGCCTGGTGGCCGGAAAATAGATGTTCAGAGCACTTTTTGTAGCTACAGGGGGTGTGTATAGACCTGTGGAAATTGTGGATAGCCCAGTTATTGCTGTGCCCGCCGAAGCGTGTAATCGGCACGGTGTGCCACATATCCGCTCGGCTTGGCGTCCCTGCCTTGCGGATCGGCGAAGCGTGTTGCGGTCCAGGGAGACAGGTGTTTGAGGCGATGATTGGACGATGCGGCCTGGCAGGCGATGAGCGACGATGACGGGTGACAGTTTCCGACAGTGGGTGCGGAGGCAGCGCGCTGCTGAGCATGAGGCACGGGCGACGGGCATCGGAGTCGATGACGTCCTCGGACGCCGCGAAGAGGAGCGAGGACGCCGCCTCGCTATTTCGCTGGAGTTATCCGCCCACCGGCAGGACGAACGTGACCGAGTCGGGGCAATGCTGCGGGCCGGGATGGGTCGCCGCGACTTTCTGCAGCGCAGTGCGCTGATCGCGGCGGCAGCGGCCGGGGCGGTGACGGATCTGAGCGGGCTTTCCCCACCGGCGAACGCGGCGACCGCGCCCCGCGTGGTGGTCGTAGGGGCTGGCTTCGCCGGCCTGACCGCCGCCTACCGGGTCTACAAGCTGAAGGGCTGGACACCTGCGGTGTATGAGGCGCAGACCCGCGTGGGTGGTCGAGCGCGCACGATTCGCACTGGTTCCGGCGGCCAGTACACCGAGGCCGGACCCTCGGGCATCAGTTCCAATGAACCCACGATCAAGAACCTGGTGACTGAACTCGGTCTCGGCCCTCTCGTCGACACGTTTCTGAACTCGACCACCGCTGATGAGCTGTACTTCTTTGGCGGGACCAAGATTGGTTGGAGGTCGCTTGCCGCGCCCGTCGGCGCGTTCAACAAACAATGCGCTCAAGACTGGGTCAGGATCGGCAGGGCCATCCCTACCTATACGGCCTCCAATGCGTGGGCCAGGACCAAGGATGCGCAGTCGCTAGCGGCGTATATCGACGCGGCGACATCGGATCGAAACGCCCGCAGCTATCTGAAGGCGATGTTCGGACAGGAGTACGGCGGACCTGCCGAGCTGACTAGTTCGATCCACGGAATCCTGGAGGAGGGGAACTTCTGGGGGGCGGAGTCGGGTTATGACGAGCGCTATGCGGTGCCGGGCGGAAACGACACTCTCGCAACGGCACTCGCCGCGAACCTGCCCACCGGTACGGTCCGCCTGGGACAGCAGCTTACGGCGATCCGTCTCAACAGCGATAAGTCCTACACGCTGACCTTCAGCAGCGGAGCCACGAAGACAGATGTGGTGGCGGACCGTGTTGTGATCGCCATTCCGTTGTCCATCCTGCGAACCGTGGACCTCACCCGAGCAGGTTTCTCGGCTGCCAAGACCCTCGCGATCCGCAACGAACCGATGGGTACCAACGCCAAACTGAACATTCAGTTCAGTGCGCGGCCGTGGTCGGATCAGAAACAAAGCGGTGATTCCTCGTCGGACATGGTCACGGGAGCAACCTGGCAGGCGAGCTATCAGGCCAAGAGCCCGGCCTGGCTGCTGGCGCTCAATAACCGCAACTACGGCACCGCGCCCGCCCATGGTCTTGCATCGGCTGCGGTCATTGCAGAGACCAACGTCGCCATCGACAAATTGTGGGCCGGTGCCAGCGCGAAGGAAATCGCCGGGCAGTTCTACCTCGACAACTGGCCCGCCGATCCCTGGGTGAAGGGCTCCTACGCCTATTACGGGCTGAACGGTTTCACCACCTTCGGCGGAACTGAAGCCGGCCGGGAGGGCTCCGTCCACTTCGCCGGCGAGCACACGGCGCCCTACACCAAGCGCGGGACCATGGACGGCGCGGTCCAATCGGGAGAACGCTGCGCCAAGGAGATCACCAGCTATTAACCGGGAATACAGCGAAGCGGTCTGGCGACGATCGCTCGGCCATGCCGGTGTCCTCGCTAGGCTGGACCGGTGATTCAGGTGTGCTCCCGGTGCGGGACACGGTGGAATGTGCGGGATAGCCAGCGGGTCTGGTGCCCGCGCTGCAATGGTCCCCTGCTCGGACCGTCGGCTCCGCCGCCGCCGTACGGGACGAGTGGACGTCCGAGCGCTGCTGTTTCGCGTGATCAGCAGCGCACTGCACCGAAGCTGCCTGCGGGCTTCCGGTGGATCGCGGTCCGCCCGGGACCACCGCCCCCGCCGCGGGTCAGGCGGCGAAGTCTGGGGCCGACCCCGCGGTATCGCAGCGTCCCGCGCTGGGGGCTGATCGATCCGATGGTCCCGGGCGTTGTCGCCGGACACCAGGCGCTGAGGAAAAGCCCGTCCGTCATCGCGGTGCGAGCCACATTGATGGCGGCAGCGGCTGTTTTCACACTGGCTGCAATGGCGCACATCCTGCGCTACCTACTGCTGCTCATCAACCGAACCAGACTCCTGCCGCCACTGGTGGCCAATGGCACCCTGCTGATGGGGGTGTTGGTCAGTCTGGCGGCGATAGTGGCCGTCATCGTCACCGCCGCTGTCATGACCTCGTGGCTGATCGGCCGGCGGGCCGAGGTGTTCCGATTCCACGGCCGTGACGATCCGCGCTCCGAATGGGAGTTGTGGGCCGGCTGCCTCATCCCGGTCGTGAACCTGGTGTGGGCACCGGTGTTCTTGATCGAGTTGGCCCGAGCCGAGCATTCCCAGACACGGCTGCGCGGGCCGATCACGCTGTGGTGGATCGCATGGATCTTGTCGACGGCGATTTCGCTGTGGGCGATCTGGACCAGTACGGCCACCGAACCCCAAGCGATTGCAGATAACACCGTGACCGTGATCATCGCCTATCTGGCGGGGTTGGCAGTGCTGGCACTGCTGTGGCGGGTCTTTGATGGATTCGTTCGCAAGCCGGTGGAACGCCCGTTGAACCGCTGGGTGATCGTGCCCGGCGATCGCCCCGTTGTACCACCCGAGCACGACACACCCGTCGATCCAGCCGATGGTGATGACAACGAATCGCACGCCGTTGCCGAATCCAAAGACCGGGAACCGGCAGCGTAGGCCCATGATGTCGGCCGCCGCAGCGCACGGAGAGCACCGCCCCTTCGTGGTGGCCCATCGCGGCGCGTCGGCCGATCGTCCCGAACACACCCTGGCCGCCTACGAGCTCGCTCTTCAGGAAGGCGCCGATGGAGTTGAGTGCGACGTTCGGCTGACCCTCGACGGTCATCTCGTCTGCGTGCACGATCGACGGGTTGACCGCACCTCGACAGGAACAGGTCTGGTCAGCGATATGACGTTGGCCGAGCTGAAGCAATTCGATTGGGGCACTTGGCATAGCAGTTGGCGGCCCGGTGACGCCGCAGGCAGTACCGGACTGCTCACTCTTGATGAGCTTGTTCGGTTGATACTCGACTGGAACCGGCCGGTGAAGGTTTTCATCGAGACCAAACATCCCGTGCGCTACGGCGCACTGGTGGAGAGCAAGGTATTGGCCTTGTTGCACCGCTACGGAATTGCCTCCCCGGCATCGGCTGACCTGTCCCGCGCCGTGGTGATGTCGTTCTCCGCCGCCGCGGTATGGCGCATCCGCCGCGCAGCGCCCATGCTGCCCACCGTGCTGCTTGGCGAAACCTCGCGCTACCTAGGTGGTGGCGCGGCGACGACCGTGGGTGCGACGGCCGTCGGTCCATCCATTGCAACATTGCGGGAACACCCCGACCTTGTCGACCGGGCTGCGGCGCAGGGACGGGCGATGTACTGCTGGACGGTCGACCAGTACGAAGACATCGAGTTCTGCCGCGATATCGGGGTGGGCTGGATCGCCACCAATCACCCGGGGCGGACCAAGGCGTGGCTCCACAACGGATTAACTGAAGACCGGGAGCCCAATGAAAACCGGGGGTCCAGCGGAGCCGACCGGAACTAGCTACGGCTGTGCGTCAAGAACCTGCTGCGGTATCGCAGAATCGGTGCGCAGTGCGTCGAATAAGGCGCCCGCGGCGTCGTAGTCCCAGATCACAACAGAGCCGGACTCGTTTCCGGTGAACTCACCGATGGGCACGGTGACCGTCTCCAGCGATCCGTGCAGAGCCCAACCAAGCTGGGCCAGGTTCCACACATGCGAATCCTCATCGACCGTCAGTGCCGCCACCGCGGCATGCGGGGCGCGATACCAGCGCCACGGATCGAGCAGAAAAGCCGGGCTACCGGCGCGGCTCAGCATGGCCGACACGAACTCCCGCTGGTGCAACATCCGATCCAGGTCTGCCCGGGGCGTGGCGCGACTGCGAACGTAGCCCAGGGCATTGCGGCCGTCGAGAGTCTGACAGCCCGCCGGCAGGTCGATTCCGGCGAGCGGGTCGTTGATCGGTTCCGGCAGACACACCTCGATACCCCCGAGTGAGTCGACGATTGCGCCGAATCCGCCGAATCCGATTTCTGCATAGTGATCGAGTCGCAAGCCGGTCGCAGTCTCGACTGTCTGCGCCAGCAGTTGCGGCCCCCCTTCGGCGAAGGCCGCATTGATCTTGTCGGTGCCGTAGCCCGGAATGTCCACATAGGAGTCGCGGGGGATGGACACCATGGTCGCCGGCTGACCGGAACCGATACGCGGGATGTGCACCAGCAGGATCGTGTCGGTGCGGCCGTTCCCGAGATCGCCGCCGGTGGACAGCTCAGCCTGCTGCTGTGGACTCAGGTCACCGCGGCTGTCGGACCCGACCAATAACCAGTTGGTGCCGCTTGCTGCGGCGGGACGCTCGGGGTATTCGCTGAACACCGTGATCCGCAGAAGCGATGACTCGATCCAGATCGCTGTTGCCAGTGTTGCCATCACGGTCACCAGCCCGAAAGTAAAGGTGCTCAAAATGATTCGTCGTCCCCATCGAATCTTCTTTCTGACAGCGACTCGCTGGTGTTTCACCGATCTCGGTGGCCTGGCCGGCTTCGCATCCGTCGGAGGCCGCCCAGCGTCATGCGCTGGCCGGGCCGATATCTTCCGGGGTGGGCTCGGTCGCGGTGGTGGTGGCAGCGGCCGAGGGGGCGTACTTGAGGGCGGCGTCTGTGCTGGCCATGACGTCGGTGGGGCGACACGCGCCTCCCGGGGTGGGATCGGTCGTCTCGGCGCAAGCGGTGGTGGCCCCGGCGCGCGAGGAGGAACCCGGGCAGGGGGCGGCCCGGGCGCCGGACGCCGCCGGATGACTTGTGTGGGTTCTCTCGACGGCGGCGGAACCGACGGCGGACGTACTCGCGGAATTCGATCCGTCGGCGGATCCGCGCCCGGGTACTGGTGCCCGGTCACCGGAGCCAGCCGATGCGGCCCGCCAGCAGTGCGTACCCGACGAAAGCCACCGAGTCGATGATTCCGTGTGCGATCACCAGTGGCCAGAGCCTGCCGGTCCGGCACCAGGCGTACCCGAACACCAGGCCCATCACGACGTTGCCCAGGCCGGCACCGAAGCCCTGGTAGAGGTGGTAAACCCCGCGCAGCACGCTGGATGCCAAAACCGCCCGGGGTGATGTGAGGCCCAACTGCCGCAGTCGCGTAATCAGGAACCCCACCACGACCACCTCTTCGGCGAAGCCGTTGGCGAATGCCGCCAGGATCAGTACCGGGATGCGCCACCAGGAACTCTGCAATACCGACGGTTCCACCTCGGCGTTGATCCCGATTACTCGGGCGACCAGGTAGAAGCCAAGTCCGGGGATGCCGATCAGCGCCGCCAGACCAAGACCACCCAAAAGATCTGGCCGCCAACGGAATCGGCCGAGTCCGATACCGGCCGGGCTGATTCCGCTACGCCACAGCAGGTAAAGCGCCAAGACGCCCCACGCCACCAACTGTCCTACCGACACCAGGTTGAGGCCGAGGTTGATGAGGTCGTAGCGGGACTGGTTCGGGTTGAGCCGCACCCGGTAGCCGGGCAGACCAGAGAGAATCGCATCGGAAAGTTTCAGAACCGCGATGACCGCGCTGACACCGAATGTCATGGCAAGCATGACACCGACCTCGATGCGCACGGTCCTCCGGTCGGCTTCGAGGAACTCGCCGTGCGTGGCGTTCACCGCTGCAACGGTAGTGCCTCCCGTGGCGCGCGTCCGGACCCGTCGGGCTCGTGGCCCCGACCGGATAGTGTTGTCCCGTGGTTCGCATTGCCTACCTCGGACCCGAGGGAACATTCACCGAAGCGGCACTGCTGAAGATGACTGCCGCCGGTGTGGTGGCGGGTGGGGGTGAACTGACGCCCGAACCGGCCGAGAGCACCCCGTCCGCACTGGAGGCTGTCCGATCCGGCGCCGCCGACTTCGCGTGCGTCCCCATCGAGAACTCAATCGAGGGAAGCGTCCTTCCCACGCTCGACAGTTTGGCCAGTGGCTCCCCATTGCAGATTTACGCCGAACTGACTCTGGATGTGTCTTTCAGCATCGTGACCCGGCCAGGGGTCGACGCCGGACGGATACGCAGCGTGGCAGCGTTTCCCATCGCCGCTGCCCAGGTGCGGCAGTGGTTGGCCGCCAATCTTCCGGCGGCCGCACTCATACCGACGAATTCCAACGCGGCGGCGGCACTCGACGTTGTCGACGGCCGCGCCGACGCGGGTGTCAGCACCGCCTTGGCAGCTCAGCGCTACGGCTTGGCTTCGCTAGCCGAGGGTGTCGTCGATGAACCCAACGCGCGCACCCGCTTCGTGCTCGTGGGCCAACCCGGCCCACCGCCGGCCCGCACCGGTGCCGATAGAACCTCTGTGGTGCTGCGAATCGACAGCGCGCCCGGTGCACTCGTCTCGGCGATGAACGAGTTCGGCATCCGCGATATCGATCTCACTCGTATCGAGTCCCGGCCGACCCGTACTGGGCTGGGTACCTACGTCTTCTTCCTCGATTGTGTTGGCCATATCGAGGACAGTGCGGTTGCGGAGGCACTCAAGGCGCTGTACCGACGCTGCGCCGACGTCCGCTACCTGGGCTCGTGGCCGACCGGTGCCGCGGCAGGAGTGCTGCCACCGCACCTCGATGCCGGCGAGCAGTGGTTGACCCGATTACGTGATGGCAGGCAATGAGCGGTCGGTTGATCCTCGTTCGGCACGGCCAGTCGCTCGGAAATGTGGAACGACGACTCGACACCAGACCGCCGGGTGCCGAACTTACCGACCTTGGCCGTGAGCAGGCGCGTAACTTCGCCCGCTCCCGCCGAAATCCCCCCGGCCTGCTTCTCCATTCAATCGCGCGGCGGTCGGCGCAGACCGCGGCGGAGATCAGTGCCGAATTCTCGCTAGCCGCAGACGAAGTGGAAGGAATCCACGAGGTACAGGCCGGCGATCTGGAGAACCGTTCCGACGATGATGCCATCGCGGAGTTCAACGCCGTTTATCAGAGATGGTGTGAGGGCGAACTCGGCATCCCCATGCCCGGCGGCGACAGCGGCCGCGATGTGCTCGACCGCTACCTGCCGGTGCTTACTGATTTGCGTCTGCGCTACCTCGACGATCCGAATTGGACAACCGACATCGTCGTTGTCAGCCATGGCGCGGCGATCCGCCTTGTCAGCGCGTGCCTGGCCGGAGTGGAAGCCAGCTTTGTTCTTGACCACCATCTGGCGAACACCGAGGCGGTCACCTTGGCACCGATCACCGATGGTCGGTGGAGTTGCGTGCAGTGGGGATCGCAGAGCCCGCCGTTTTATCCCGAGCCTGATGTGCACCCGGTTGAGGACGCACTCCGTGCCGCAGACCCGATGGGGTGAGCACCTTTCCCGCACGGACATCGTGACACCGCCAGTTGGCAGCGCTGCGATAAGCTAAGGGCTTGGCTGACAGGATCACGATGGCATCGACCAGCGACGAGCCCGCAAACAACGTGCCGGCCAATGACGTTGTGCCCACTGAAATCTGCGCGGGTTGTGGTTCAAGAGTCCCACTCGGGCTGTTCTGCGGATGCTGCGGCGCGGAACTTGATAAGCCGGACGCCAGGTTCCCCTGGTTGCGGCCGGAAGTTTTTGCGGTTGCGCCGCGGGAAGCCGTCTGGATCCCACTGGTGACAAGTTCGCTGTTCCCACACCTGCCACAGTCCGATCGCAAACCATTTCGGATCGGCATGCTGATACTTCTCGGCGGATTACTCGGCTGCGCGGTGCTGAGGCTTCTGGGACCGTTGGTCATCATCGCCGCATGGGGTGTTCCCTTGCTCTTCGTGCTCTACCTCTGGCAGTCCGATCTGCTTCGGGACATGCCCGGTCATGCGCTGGCGATCGCGGCAACCATGGGCGGGGTGCTTGGGGTCGGCTGGGTGCTTTTGACCGGGGGAGTGCTTGCCCGTTCCTTCGGCATCCCGATGGCTGCCGGCTTCGTGCTCCAGAATTTGGTGGGTGCTGGACTCGTCGTCTCAGTGGGCGGTGGAATTCTGATGGCCGTTCCCTCAGTGGTGGTCCGGTTGCTGAAACCGCCGACACGGGAATCTCTTGATGGATTCGTCATCGGGGCGTTGGGCGCGCTCGCTTTCACCGGTGCCGCTACCACCACTCGGCTTGCGCCACAGTTCGTTTCGGGATTGATCGATGACGTCAGACCGCTGCGGCTAGTGGTCGAGTCCGTGCTGTACGGCGTCGCGGCTCCGTTAACTGCCGCGGCTACCGGAGGACTTCTCGGCATCCTGCTGTGGTTCAGGCCCGGGAAGCGCGCTGGGGAGCATCCGGGTAGGGTTCGGGCCGCTTTGCTGGGGTTCACCGGTTTGGTGGCGGTGATCTACTCGGCGCTCTGGGTTATCGACGCGGCGAGGTTGCCGAAGCCACCTCAGCTCGCCCTGCACATCCTGATGGCATTGATTGCTCTGCTCGCGGTGCGGATCTGTGTGCAGCTCGCATTGCTGCATGAGGAGCCCGATCCGTACTCTGGTACTCCGGTGCTGTGCGTGCACTGCGATCGGGTGGTTCCGGATATGGCGTTCTGCCCGGCGTGCGGCGCAGCCGCGCGGGCATCGTCGCGAACCTCGCGATGCTCGCGCCAGGATTCGCCACCGGTGCGGCAGGCCATAAGTGACGGAACAATAACCGGCGACGTATAGTTGTACCTAGCAGGCCCACGTATGCGGGCAAAGAAAGCAGGAGAAACAACAATGTTGTCAACACGCTTGACCAAGAAGTTCGCGCTGGTGACCGGTGTGGTCGCCATCGTCGGTATGGGGGCTCTGTCCGCTTGTAGCACCACGAAGGACAAGGACAAGCCGGCCGAGACTCCCTCGCAGAGCACGAGTGCTCCGGCGGTCGCGCCGGCTCCCACCGAGAAGGCTGTAAGCCCGGCGGGTCCCTCGTTCTCCCCGACAGCCAAGGCACGGCCGGCGCCCACCGCGCTGCCGGGCAATGTCATTACTGGCGGCTGAGGCGCACGCTCACATCGGCTGAGCTAGAGCACCACAGCCGATGACGGCGAAATCTTTACGGCGCACGGTGATCGCGGTGTTTCTTGCCGCGGTCACCGTTGCTGTATTTGTGGCCGTTGTCGACCGTCGCGGACCTTCAGCCGCAACCACCAATGGCCGGATAGCAGGTCCGTATGCGGCCCTGCTTGGCGCCTCGACAGATCTGGGTCCATCGCGTGGGCAGCATGTGCAGGTGACTGCGACGCTGCACCAGGCTGGGCGCCCGAACGAGCTGATCGAGTGGGCAGAGGGTCGCGAACTGTCGGTGCGCTGGCGAGCCGGAGATAGCTGGGCGATCATCGAAGGAATTCCCGGCGCCGTGGCGAAGGCCCTTGACGTAGAAGTGCACGACTATCGCGGTCGCCGCGGACAGGTGTTCTACGCCTCCCCTCAGCAGCCCGCAATTCCATCCGCGTTAGCGGCTGAAATATCGGGACTGGGACGAATCCTCGGCTACACCCCGTACCGCGAAGCCAAGCGCTGGGTGCTGCCTGCGGAGGTGCCGGGTCAGGGGCTGACACCTGACGCACTCCTGAGCACCTACAACATTCAACCGTTGCGTGACAGCGGCTACACAGGCAAGGGCGTCACGGTCATCGTGTTCGCGTTCGACGGTTTCGACCAGGCCGATCTCGACCTGTTTGCGACGACCTTCAACCTGCCGAAGTTCACCCCCGAGGTCGTCGGCGGCCAGCCGCCGAATCGGCGGGGTGAAGCCACGATGGACCTTGAGGCGATCCACGCCGTCGCACCCGATGCCAAGAAGGTTCTCGTCAACGCCCGTCCAACCGTGGAAGGTGAAGGCTCCTACGAGAAGATCGCCACCATGGTGGAGGAGGCCGACCGTCAATACCCCGGTGCGATTTGGAGTTTCTCGATCGGCTGGGGTTGCGACAAGTTGATCACGGCTGCTGATCTCGCACCCGTGCGCGCGGCGCTGTCCGAAGCACTGGCGAACGGAACGACGGCCTTCGACGCCAGCGGTGACCTCGCCGGTCTGGAATGCAAAGGCGGCCAGGAGTGGTCCTCCCCGCCCAGTGTCGATGACGTCGGTCTGGACGCGGTGGCATCCATACCGGAGATGACCAACGTGGGCGGCACCACAGTGTCCACCGATGACACCGGCGGATGGCAGGCTGAACAGGCGTGGTTCGACATACCGCTGTCGCAGGGCACGGCTGGCGGGGTATCGGCGTTGTTCGAGCGACCGGCCTGGCAGGAATCGTTAGATGTCGGTCGGGGCGATGGTCAGCGGCTGACGCCCGATATCGCCGCCGTGGCCGACCCGTTCACCGGCGTCAAGATCGTTTTCGATCAGCAGGTTCTGGTGGGGGGCGGCACCTCATTGTCCGCCCCGATCTGGGCCGGGATCGCCGCGGTGACGAACCAGTACCTGGTCGAACGCGGCGGTCAGCCCATGGGGGACCTCAACCCGCTGCTCTATCGGCTGGCCGAGGGCTCCCGGTTGCCGGCTTTCCACGACATCGTCCTGGGCGGCAACGCCGTTGATAGCGCCGGGCCGGGATACGACCTCGTGACCGGACTGGGCACGCCGAACGTCGACAACTTCGCCCAAGACCTTCTGCTTCTCCAGAAACTGCTGCGATGAGTACTGACGTCGCGAACGACGCGGCACCGCGGATGCAGTGCCGGCGCTGTGGGTCCGATGTCCCGGCCGGCAACTTCTGCGGCGTGTGCGGATTCAATTCGGCAGCCGGTGATGTTGAGCGCCGGGGGTGGCTCAGACGGACGACATTCGGCGCGGCGCCGAATGAAAGTGTGCTGCGCCCATATTTGGTCAGCGCCCTGTTTCCGCATCTGCCGAACCGGTCGCGCAGACCTTTCCGGCTGACACTGATCATCTCCGTCGTCGCTCTGTTCGGCTTCGCACTGTTGAAGTTGCCCTCGGCGGGGGTCACTGTTGCCGCACTCGGGCTTCCTCTGCTGTTCATGCTTTACGTGCGTGCGTCCGGTGTCGGTCTGGACATTCCACGCACCTCACTCATCCTCGTTGTGGTGCTGGGAGCCGGGCTGGGTGCGGCATGGGTGCTGGTGAGCGGTGGCCTCATTTCCCGTTCCTACGGTGTCCCGATGTCCGTCGGGCTCGCGTTACACCATCTCCTGGGTGCCGGTTTCGCCATCCCGACGGTGGGAATGCTTCTGATGGTCGTACCGGCCGTCATCGTCCGACTGATTCCATCCGCCACGCGAGAGTCGTTGGACGGGTTCGTGATCGGAGCGCTGGGCGCGTTGGCCTTTACTGCCGCGGCGACGTTGGTGCGGTTTGCTCCGCAATTCACCACCGGGCTGTTCGCTCATGCCAGACCGGTGCCGGGCCTGATCGTGCAGGCTGGCCTGTGCGGGGTGACGGTTCCGGTGACCGGTGCTGCCGCCGGCGGAATGGTCGGCATCATGCTCTGGTTCAGTCCCTCAACCGCCGCTGACAGCGACGGCCGTCCCGGTCGTCTTCGCGCGGCGCTCGCCCTGCTCGCCGCAACCGCATTGCTGATTCACACCGCCGCAGGGGTCATCGACATCGTCGGTCTACCGCAGACCTCGATGCTGGTTCTGCACCTACTGATAACACTGCTCATCCTGATCGCGCTCCGCATCTCATTACAACTCGCACTGCTTCATGAGACCCACGACCCGATCAACGAACACGAACCACTGCTGTGCATCTATTGCGAGATGGTCGTGCCCGATATGGCGTTCTGTCCGGCGTGTGGCGTGGCTACGCGAGCCTCTTCCCGCGAATCGCGGCGTGAGCGCAGAGGGATTTCCCGGGCTGAGCCCCTAGACGACTCCGGCGATGCCGTTGGCGGGTCAGTTGGCGGACCCTTTCAGCAGCTGTACCCGGGTTACGCGCTGCCGGCCGGAAGTTATACCGCTCCGGTAATGCAGCGTCCCCGCGCCCGTTGGTTGCTCGGCCGCTGGGGGATCGTCATTACAACGGTCGCGGTGGCTCTGGGCGCAGTGGCATTTTCACTGACACCCAAGATTGCGCACTACATGTGCCCACCGGAATGCGGTCACCCCCCGACGGGTACGCCGGTGACGGCGTTACCGCGCTTCACGGCGCCGGGCGGCACTTTCTCGGTGGCCTACCCGGCGGAGGGTTCGGCGTACTCGATCTCCACCGAAGCTGCCGGCGTCACAGCGATATTCACCGGTGGAGACGGTGGCGTCATGCAGTTGTTCTCAGAGCCCGCGAACGGCCGTTCCGCGCGCGACATCGCCAAGGCGGCAGTGAAGAAGTCCTACCCGGACGCCACATTTGCTTACGAGATTCCCAACACCATGGTCGGCTATCAGTCTGGCTACGGCGAGGTGGCTGATGACTGGCCGCAGGGCTCTACCGCCGGTTACAGCCGGCTGCGGATCCTTGTTATGGCGGCCGTCAAAAACGACGTGGCGCTCATCGCCTTCGCAACCGGGCCTTTTCGTGAGTTCGGCCCGGACTCCGGACCGGGAATCCCCTCTGGAGCCAACCTGCAGTTGGCTCAGGACATGGGCAAGTACGTCAACAGCTTTCAGTGGCGTGACGACCCACCACGGTGAGATGGCCCTCGAAAGAAGTTCAGTCCCAACCTAATTCGTGCAGGCGATCGTCATCAATCCCGAAGTGGTGGGCGATCTCGTGGATCACCGTGATCGCGACCTCTTCGATCACGTCGGCCTCGGTATCGCAGATTTCCAGCAGACTTTCCGAATAGATTGTGATCGTATCCGGCAGTGACCCTGCGTACGTCGAGTCACGCTCGGTCAGGGCTACTCCCTCGTAGAGTCCAAGCAACTCCGGTTCGTCGACATTGCGATCGGCCACCAGGACGACGACGTTATCGAAGGTGCGAGCGAGTTCGGGCGGAATCAGGTCTAGCGCATCGGAGACGAGTTCCCCGAACCGCTCTGAGCTCATCCGGACTGGCACTACGCCGGCGCCAGAACCGGTTCCAGAACGGCGGACGGTGCCGGCTCCGCCGGTGGTGGCACACCGGGCGGTGCCAAGGCGCCCAGGTCGTCGGCTGGGGGAGGCGGCGCGACGGGCGCGGGTTCCTGCCACACCGCGGGAGCCGCCTGTTGGGGCACCGGTTGCGTCGGCGCGGCGGGTTGCTGGTTGGATCCGGGAACCGCCGATGGAGCAGAGGACCCAGGCGGCAACGGTGGCAGCGGAATGTTGAGCCGTTCCTCGGGGATGCTCGGCGGCGGGATCGGCGGCTGACCGTTGATGAGCAGTGGGCCCTTCGCGGTGTTGATCAATGTGGCCCAGCCGCCGTTGCCGAGGGTCGCACCGATGCTGCATGCGACCTGGCGGCTCCCGGCGGTCCAACTCGGCAGCGACACCGTGCTGTAGATCAACGTCAGTGTGGTGTCGCGCAGCTGGACGGGCGCAAGGTAGGCATCCGTCAGTCGATTGCATACCTCTTTGATGAATGCGTCCTGGTCGGCCTCGAGTGGGAGCAGGTCGGGAAACCTCTCGGCCAGGTTTACCGTGCCGGTGACCTCCATTGCGTGTGGTGCCGAGCAGTCGACGGGGGCATCGGTGGGCTGATTCGTCGATGGATCGATCCCTAGGCAGGTGCCGGCAGGCCAGACCTTGGACTGGTCGAGACCCGCGACGTTGCCCTTGAACGGGATCTGCTGATTGGCCGGGCCGGGGAGTTGTAATCCGCACAGCATTCGTCGCTCGCCGGACTGCTGCCAGGCCTTGTCACCCGCCCACAGCAGGCTGATGCTGAATCTGCTGTTGGGGTCGTACCGTTCGCCGAGGTACTGCTTCACCGCGGGCTCGCACTGCTCCAGGCTGATCTGTTGGATACGAGCCGGGGAGGGGGGTGGTGCGTCCGGACCGTATTCGGATCCCGGGAAGGTTCGCATGTCGATCGACGCGGCGACTTCGAATCGGTGGTCCTCGGTGCAATCGACGATCTTGGCCTCATCTGGCGCATTGTCGGGCCAGTTGAGGCAGCTACCGGGCTTGGCCTCGGCGAAGGTCGCGGTTGCCGGGTTCCTCAGCGCCTCCATGGCGCCGAAGCGGCCGAGTGGCCCGTTCTCACCGATCGGCAGTGCGGTGACGACCCCGGCGATCAGCAGTCCGCCCAGGGCGGTCAGCATCAGCACGCGCCGGGTCGAGGTGGCGTGCAGCGTGCCAATGAAGGTCCGGGAGGGGACCGACTCGGGTTCGGGCTGCTCGGCCGCCGTCTCGTCAAGCTCGGATAACTGCAACATCGACTCCATTGTGGCAGGCCCGGACAGTGCTGTGACAAGTGATATAGGAGGACTGTTATGGGGTTGTGCTGTGTTCTGCGTTCGGGCCGAAAGTAGGGTTCAGGGCGTGATTGACCTGAAACTGGTGCGAGAGGACCCCGACAGGGTGCGCCGGTCCCAACTCAGCCGGGGTGAGGATCCCGCCTTGGTGGACGTCCTCCTCGGTGCCGACGTCGCCCGTCGTGCGGCGATCTCGGCGGCGGACACGCTGCGCGCCGAGCAGAAGGGGGCCAGCAAGAGCGTCGGGTCGGCCTCACCTGAGGAGCGCCCGGCGCTTCTCGAACGGGCCAAACAACTGGCTGCGGAGGTGCGCGATGCCGAAGTGCGCCAAGCCGAAGCCGAGGCTGAATTCGGGACCGCCCACCTCGCCATCTCCAATGTGGTCCTCGAGGGCGTGCCGTCCGGCGGCGAGGACGACTATGTGGTTCTTGACGTCGTGGGCAAACCCCGGGCAATGGTGGATCCTAAGGATCATCTCGAGCTGGGGGAGTCGCTGGGACTGATCGACATGGAACGTGGTGCCAAGGTGTCAGGCTCGCGGTTCTACTTTCTGACCGGGCGCGGCGCACTGCTACAACTGGGGCTGTTGCAATTGGCTGTCCGGTTGGCTGGTGAAAACGGCTTCACTCTGATGATTCCACCGGTGCTGGTTCGTCCCGAGGTGATGGCGGGTACCGGATTTCTGGGCGCTCACGCGGATGAGATCTACCACCTCGAGGCTGACGATCTCTACCTGGTGGGAACATCCGAGGTTCCACTTGCGGGCTATCACGCCGATGAGATCCTTGACCTGGCAGCCGGACCGCTCCGGTATGCCGGCTGGTCGACCTGCTTTCGGCGCGAAGCGGGTAGCTATGGCAAGGACACCCGCGGAATCATCCGGGTTCACCAATTCGACAAGGTCGAGGGGTTTGTCTATTGCCTTCCCGAGCAGGCTGAGACCGAACACCAGCGCTTACTGGGTTGGCAGCGCCAGATGCTCGAACTCATTGAGGTGCCGTACCGCGTGATCGATGTTGCCGCAGGCGATCTCGGATCCTCTGCCGCGCGCAAGTTCGATTGCGAAGCCTGGGTGCCCACCCAGGAGGCCTACCGTGAATTGACCTCGACCTCCAACTGCACGACATTCCAGGCCCGCCGGTTGGCCACCCGCTATCGCGATGCAGCAGGCAAACCGCAGATCGCCGCGACGCTCAACGGAACCTTGGCGACTACTCGCTGGTTGGTTGCGATTCTGGAGAACCACCAGCAGTCGGATGGAAGTGTGCGGGTGCCGGCCGCATTGGTGCCTTTCGTCGGTACGGAGGTGCTGACGCCGTGATCGAATTGGATCTCGACGAAGCCCGCGACTGGTTCGGCTTCGGCGTAGCCGGTAACTTCGCCGGCCATCTCGAACAAGCTGGGGAGGCAGTCGATTTCGCAGCCGTCGAGAGTAAGGGCGATGCCCCCAAGGGGATTTTTCCGTGGTACGCCCCCGGCCACGACAGCTTCCTCGGCGAGTTTCCGCTCTCCCACGACGCTTTGATCGTTCCGGCGACGACGGAAGCCGATGGTCCGCTGAACCTGCAAATCGAGCCTGAGGTGGGACTGGCGTGTCGGGTCACCTGGGAGGGTGACACCGTCGTCTCGCTGAGCCCTTTCGCGTTGGGCGCCTTCAACGACTGTTCGATTCGCCGGCCGAATGCACCCAAGATCAGTCACAAGAAAAACTGGGGCCCGGCCTCCAAAGGGGTTGCGAGAGAGTTCTTCGACATTCACGACCTCACACCGGAAGGACCCACCGCAACATTGCGACTGCTATGTCACCTGCGCACCGCGGACGGCGTGCATCATGAGTACGGCGTAGACAGTCCACTACTGGGCTACTCCTACTACGGCGAGGTGCTACTCGACTGGATCACCGAAAGGTTGGCCAACCAGAAGGGTTCACCCGAGACTCCTCTGGAGGATGTCGGTGCGCTGATGGTGGCGTGCGGTCGGCCCCGAAATGTCCTGATCGGCATCGGCGCGACCCGATACACCGGATACGGTGAGACGACCTACTTGAAGCCAGGCGACGAGGGAATTGTGCGGGTTTATGACACCGTCGGCGACGATTTCTCTGAACTGCGCCAACTCGTATGGGAGAACTGAGGATTCGAAGGCCTCTAGCTGCCTAAGACCTCATCAAAGAGTGAGAGAAATACTGCAGGCTCAGCCGGGGTGAAAGCCGGACTCGGCCAGACACCCGGGATATCGAGGGTGATGAGAGTTGATCTGGTGGGTCGTCTGGCATCCAACGGTAGCCAGCGCCGCAGATCCGAGGTTCCCCAGAAGCGGAAACGCTGCAGCCACATACCTAAGGGTTCGGCGTGATAGCCCTTGATCGTCTGCAGCGGAATGATTTTCGCGGTGCCGGAGGGAAAGTGGTAGCGCCGTAGCGTGAGTGCCTGCCCATCCAGTTGCACAAGGCCGTCGTCATAAAACTGCCGCGGTGGCCGGGTCATGTCTGCGAACAACGCAGCGGATGCCCCTTGCTGGTCATGCAGCGGCCTGACGCTAAATCCCATTGCCAGCCGTGCAGATTGCAGGTCAATGTCGTTCCCTCCACCACGCCGAACTTTGACAGGTCGGCCTTGAGGTGGGGGCAGCGCCGCTGAATGTCCCAGCCGTCCAGGGTGATTGTCGAGCTGTCGTCGTGCGCCTCAGCGAACCAGCCGTCGGCATATGCGATCCGCTCATCGGTGAGGCACTTGAAGAAGGTGTACAGGTATTCGTTATAGCCACCAATCCGCCAAGCTTTAAACCGAGTAGACAAAAAGATTGTGTTAACCCAGTCCGGCTCGTTGTCGCGTAGCACCGTGCGCACCAGCTCACGAGCGATATCGAATCCGTAGCGAAACTTTTCATCCGGAACAGGTTCACGCACAGTGCGTTTGGGGAAATCCAAGACGACGGTCTCGGGCCCCATCTTCAACTCGACCGGGTAGCCGATTCCGTCGCAGATCTGGTCGCTTTGCAACATGAGCGGCTCGAAGCGGGCCCGTAACGGTTCCAGTAATGGTTCGCCGTCAGCTGGAGCCCAAGCGGCTTTTACTCTGGCCAGCACCGGTGCCATTCGCTCCGCGTAGGCGGCGATGTAGTCAGCCTTGCCCGTGGTGAAAATTCGCTCCACCGCTTCGACTGGAATCGGGTGGGTAAGCGAGTTCAATTGCGAACCGGTGAAATCCGCGACCGTACCGGGGATCATCAACAGTCCGCCATGATGCCCGTGTTGACGCATCTGATCCAAGAAGACCATTTGGTCGGGAAAGATGTTTCCAGGATCGCCATGATCGTCGTTCAGATCGCGCAGGGCGGGGTCGAGGAAGCAGGGCGGTCCAGCCGAGGGGATGACCCAGGTCGCGTCCACATCGGCGATGTACTGCCGACAGCGGTCCATTCCGCGCTGGCGTTTCTGGACTGCGAACGCCTCCTTGGCGCGTTCGGGCATGTCGTAGACCATCGGATACCAGATAGCGCCGGAGTACTGCGTCATGTGCACATCGACGCCGCCGAACTCAGCGAGCACGTCGAGGCTCAGTGGTCGGGAATCGTTCATGTTGAAAACGGTGGTGATGCCGTCGGAGATGATGATGCCGGAGTCGCCGATAGGCCCATCGGCAGGGGCGCGCAACGCGATGATCGTGACGTCGAGATCGCCCTGCGGACCGCTGAGGTGGTGCTTGACGGAGTCCTCGGTCTCGAAGAACTGGTGAAAGCCCAGTGACTGCAAATCGCGCTTCAGATCGGGCACCGGGAAGTCGGGCAGCAACACGACGGCGTCTTTGTTGACGTGTTCGGCCAGGAGTGCGGGGTCGAAGTGGTCTTTATGCAGGTGCGAGATATAGAGGTAATCGCAGTCGCCAAGGGCGGCCCAGTCAAGGTCGCTGTTATCGGGGAAGACAAACCACGATCCGAAATAGGCCGGGTTAAGCCACGGATCGCACAGAACGCTCCCCGCCTGTGTGTCGATTCGAAAGCCGGCGTGGCCGACGCTGGTGAGCTGCACTAATACCCTTTCCCGCGGTCGACGTGACTGCCCAAGAGCTTAGCGGCCCGTGCACTAGGCTCAGCTCTGTGGAGCCGGCATACGGAACTGTGATCGCGGCCGTTCGTCTGCTGTGGCGTATCCAGGGTCTCGATTTCACGATCACCGGTATCGAAAACCTGCCCAGCACCGGTGGTGCGGTCGTGGCGATCAATCACACGAGCTATTTTGATTTCACCTTCGCCGGCCTGCCGTTCTACCGCCGCAAGCCGTCCCGTTTGGTGCGATTCATGGCCAAACAAGAGGTCTTCGATCACAAGATCACCGGTCCGATCATGCGCAGCCTGCACCACATTCCGGTCGACCGTTCCAGCGGCGCAGCCTCCTTCGACGCCGCGGTGCGGGCGCTTGAGGCCGGCGAGTTGGTCGGGGTGTACCCGGAGGCGACGATTAGCCGCAGCTTCGAGCTCAAGGAGTTCAAATCCGGAGCGGCCCGCATGGCCATCGCCGCCGACGTGCCGATCATCCCGCACATCGTCTGGGGCGCCCAGCGCATTTGGACCAAGGACCATCCGCGCAAGATGTGGCGTCCCAAGGTGCCGATCGCGATCGCCGTCGGCGAGCCGATCATGCCCAGCTTGCCCGCGACCGAACTGACCGCGCTGCTGCGTTCGCGTATGCAGCACCTCCTCGAAAGCGTTCAGGACGCCTACGGTCCGTATCCGCCCGGTGAGTTCTGGGTGCCACACCGGCTCGGTGGAGGTGCGCCCACCCTTGCCCAGGCCGCCGATCTCGAAACTGCCGAGCTCGCCGAGCGGGCTGCCCAACGCCAGCAGCGCGGCCTCGGGGCCTCGGACTAACGCCCTATGGAACCTGTTTACCGCACACTGCAGATCGCCGCCGCCATCGCGACGCGTGCACTGGGAATCACGATCACCTATCAGGGTTTGGAAAACATTCCCACCACCGGCGGCGCGGTGGTGGCGACTAACCACACCAGTTATGTCGATTTTCTCCCCGTGGGGATGTCCGGCCGGAAACGACGACGCTCGATCCGGCTGATGCCCAAGGCTGAGATGCAGAAAGTCGGCATCGTCAACTTTGTCATTAAACACACCGGTGCCATCCCGGTGGATCGTAAGGCCGGTGCCGCCGCCTACAACGAGGCCGTTCGGGTATTGAAGGCCGGGGAGTTAGTCGGGGTCTACCCAGAGGCCACTATCAGTCGCAGCTTTGAGCTCAAAGACTTCAAGAGTGGTTCAGCCCGAATGGCATTAGAGGCCCAAGTGCCGATCATCCCGATGATTGTGTGGGGCACGCAGCGCATCTGGACCAAGGATCATCCGAGAGATATCGGGCGCAGCCATATCCCCATCATCGTACGGATCGGTAAACCGTTGGCGCCCATAGGTACTCCGTCCGAATTAGATGCCGCACTGCGCGCGAGCATGACGACGATATTGCACGAAGTGCAAGAGCTCTATCCGCACCCGGCGGGTGCGTACTGGGTCCCGCAACGGTTGGGTGGCGGTGCGCCGACGCCAGCCGAGGCGATCCGGCTCGATGAGGCCGAGTCGTTGGAGCGTGCCCGCCGCGCCGCGCAGGGACCGTGATGGTGCCGGCACTGATTGCCACGGATGTCGACGGCACGCTGCTCAACGGCAAGGATCGGATCACCCGGCGAACCCGGGAGGCCATCGAGGCGGCCATGGCTGATGGAGTTCAGTTCGTACTGGCGACCGGCCGCCCGCCGCGATGGATTCCCCCGGTGGTCAGCGAACTCGGTTTTGCACCGATGGCGGTATGCGCCAACGGCGCGGTCGTGTACGACGCCGCCACGGACCGCGTCATCTCAGCCCGGACGCTCTCGGTGGATACGCTCGCCGAACTCGCCGAGATAGCCCTTCGTTCGGTGCCGGGCGCCGGGCTGGCGGCCGAACGGGTCGGCAAGAGCGCTCACGACTCGGCCACGCCGCAGTTCGTCAGTGCGCCAGGTTACGAACACGCCTGGCTTAATCCCGATAACACCGAGGTGTCCTTCGCGGATGTGCTCAGCGCGCCGGCAGTCAAGCTGCTGGTCCGCAAACCAGGTATGCCGAGTTCTGAGTTGGCTGCCGCTCTGGCCAAACACGTTGGGGTGCTCGGTGATATCACCTACTCGACTAACGACGGCCTGGTGGAGATCAGCCCGATCGGCATCAGTAAGGCGATCGGGCTTCAAGAGGTGGCCCGGCCGCTGGACATCGCCGCCGAGGACACGGTTGCATTCGGCGATATGCCCAATGACGTCCCGATGCTGCTCTGGGCCGGTCATGGCGTGGCGATGGGCAATGCCCATCCGGAGGCTCTCGCAGCGGCTAATGAAATCACCGAGTCCAACGATGACGACGGATTGGCGAGGGTTCTCGAACGCTGGTGGTCATAGGGCGTTGGTCCCGTAGTCAACAGGGTGAATCGACAGGAAGCGCGACCACTTCTAGCGTGAGGCCCTATCGCGGCGGAGGTTCGCGACCAAAGGGAGGGCAGACTCATGATTCTCAACGTCAATGCTGCAGTGGTGAGCACGTCTGCGGCAACTGAGGCCGGGATCGGCGCACAGATGGGTGTCGCCACCGCTGTGGTGGCGGAGGCGTTAACCGGTGTCATGCCGATGGGCGTGGATCTCGACTCGGTGCAATTCGCGGCAGCTCTGAACGCGGTTGGTGCCTGCTACATCGGAGCCGCGGTCGAGCATCTGGCCAGCCGTGGCCTTTTTGCCGAGGCGCAGAATCTAGCGGCCGCCACGTACACAGCGACGGACGTGATCAATAACGCGACACTGGCCCTTTAACCCAATCAGATCCGACCTGACACGGTGGGTGCAGGATTAACGGACAGCTATGCCAGATCCGTCGTGGCCGTCTCTGACGCCTGAGGCCAACTACTTCCGGCTGGTTGGTCCCGGCGCGGCCGGAACGGCGACGACGATCGCCAGTGTGACTGCATGGCACACGCTGACCGCAAGCAATGAAGCTGCATTCGCGCAGTCGACACTTAACACTGCAGTGACGGCCGCGAACTTCGAGGGCGTGGGCGCTGCGAGCTCGGTTGCGACAATCAGCGACCTCAATGCGGCGTTACAACTCCTTACCGGCTGGGTGCAGTCGAAACCACCTGTGGCGATCAGTGCGATTGCTGCCTACGAGACGGCGGTGTCGTCGATGATCCCGGCTCAGATCTGCATGGCCAATCGTGCCGAGCAGGCGGCCAATGTGGCAGCCAACCCGGCCGTTCTCGGGGCATTGACGCCGGCAATCGTCGCCCTGGATGCCGAGTATTTCGGTGAACACTGGCCCCACAATGCCGGGGTCGGTGTGGCCTACGGAGCCGCGTTAGCCGCGCTGGTCGCCGCACTGGCGATTCCCCCACCTGTGGCGGCGCCCGGTTCCGCGGCTTCCGCACCGGTGACGGCCGCCGCCGCGGTGGCGCAGGCTGCCGGGCGGGCCCTCGCGGGCGAGGTGATGAAGGAGTCCGGAGAGTTGGCAAAATCAGTCGGCAGCGGCACGGCAGTCCCGACCGAGGCCGTGGGTCAGGCTGGAACGATGATGCAACCGGTGCAGGCGGCGTTGGGTTCGATTCAGCCGCTGATGGGAATGTTCCAGACCCCGATACAGGGAATGCAAACCCTGGCTGGTCCACTCCAGTCGATATCTGGAGCGCTCCGCGCGATGCCCAGCGGGCCAGACGGCGATGAGTATGAGTCCGCCTCGACGGCACTGTCCGGCGCGAGCATTCCGGCAGGGGACCACAATGCGGGTGTCGCACGCGGTAGTGCCGGTTTTAATAGCGCCGGCGGGCTGCCCGGCCCGGGGATCACCAGTTACTCCCGTCCGGCAAGCAGTTTCGCGCCGGAGACCGCAGGACAGCCCGCCGGGCTGAAGACCGGACTGTTGAGCGCGGCCGACGTGCGGGGCGCCGCGGCCGCAGGAGCGGGTACTGGGGCGCTACCGATGTCACCCGCCGCATCCGGAATGCTGGCGCGCGGAAGGGATTCGGGCGGTCAGGACGGCGGCCCTCGCGCGCGCATTGTCGCTCAGGCGCAGGCACACCCGGAGAGGCCGATCTGACTGGCGACCAGATCGACCCGAGATGCTGCGATCAGGCCCCCCAATGGTCGGCGACCACAGCGGACACCGTGTTAGGTTCACCTTCGCCGAACCTGGGACGCTGAGGAGGCCGCACGATGAGTAAGGGCCGTTCGCTGGCCTTGGTCACCTTGGCCTATGTCCTCGCCATCGCGGTGGGGGTCGGATGGCTGTGGTTCGGCCCGCGCACCGGCCGGATGTGGCTCGACACCCTGATCGCCGACATCTTGGCCACCCTCGTGATTTTCGTCTTCAGCCGGATCTATCGCAATTCGAGCTTCTATGACGCTTACTGGAGTGTCATCCCGCCATTGCTGGCGCTCTACTGGTGGTACCAGGGCCCCTTGGATTTGACCGGACCGGGGTCGTTGCGGTGCTGGTTACTGATTGTTGTGATGACGTACTGGGCGGTGCGACTGACGGGCAACTGGGCTTACAGTTTTCCCGGCCTGCACCACGAGGATTGGCGATATCCGCTTCTTCGCGCCGGTGCGGGCCGCTTTGAGTTCCTTGCCGACCTGTTCGGCATCCACCTGTTCCCGACAGTGCAGGTGTTCGTCGGCATGCTGCCGGTGTATGTCGCCCTGACCCGCCCCGGCGAAGGACTGGTGTGGCTGACATGGCTGGCCTTCCTCGTGGGCATGGTGGCGGTGACCGTCGAATTGATCGCCGATGTTCAGATGCACCGTTTCGTCGCGGAACGCCGGACCGGCGCGGCAATGGACCGGGGATTGTGGGCATGGTCGCGCCACCCCAACTATGTCGGCGAGATCGGCTTCTGGTTCTCGCTGGCACTCTTCGGCATCGCCGCCTCACCGCGTGACACATGGTGGTTGTTTGTCGGTGTCGCACTGATGGTTGCGATGTTCCTGGGTGCCAGCATTCCATTGATGGAGAAGCGCAGCCTCGAGCGCCGTCCGCAGTACCAGCAGGTTATCGATCGGGTGTCGAGATTGGTTCCGCGTCCGCCCCGCCGGGCGCCGGAAGTCGCTGGCCCGGTGTGACTCGTCCCCGGGTGGTGATCGCGGGCCTCGGTGACAGTGGTCTGCTGACGGCTATCCGGCTGGCCCGTTTCGCCGACGTCGTGGGTATCTCCGTGAAGCCGGCTTTGGTCAGCGGTCAGGAATTGGGTGTACGACTGACCCGACCTGCGGATTGGGCGAACGATTACTTCGTTCCCTTCGACCGGTACCGCGCGTTGGATCGGGTGCGCACCGTGCAGGCCAGGCTCACTCGTGTCGACCTGGTGGCCCGCGTGGTCTACGCGCAGCGCCCTGATGGCACCGAAACATCCGAACCCTATGACGCGCTAGTGATTTCAACAGGGGTCAGCAATGGCTTCTGGCGCCGGAGCGTCCTTCAGTCTCCGGTAGAGATCCGCGCCGAGATCACTGCCGACCATGACCGGCTCGCTTCAGCCGGATCGGTAATTGTGGTGGGCGGAGGCGCGGCTGCGGTCAGTGCCGCCGCCAATATCGCTGCCCGCTGGACAGGTAAACGGGTCGATCTCTATTTTCCGAACGAGCGCCCGTTGCTCGAGCACCACCCGCAGACATGGGAACATCTGCGGCGCAGGCTGATCCGGCTCGGAATCGGCCTGCATCCCGGCCACCGGGCGGTGGTGCCAGACGGGTTCGACTGTGACGCGATCACTGACGAACCGGTCCAGTGGAGTACCGGGCAACAGCCCGTGCGTGCCGATGCTGTGCTGTGGGCTATCGGGCGGGCGCGGCCCAATACCGACTGGCTGCCGGCTGATCTCCTCGATACCGAAGGGTTCGTCAAGGTCACCCCGGAGTTGCGGGTACCGGGATATCGGGGCGTGTTCGCGATCGGAGACGTGGCCGCAACCGATCCACTGCGCTCGTCGGCGCGCAATCGTGCCGACGCGGTGCTCGCCCATAACATCCGTGCAGAACCTGCCGGTCGACCACTGCGCTCCTACAAACCGCCGCGTCGACGTTGGGGTTCGGTGATCGGGATCCAGTCCGATGGGGTGGAGGTATTCGCCCCCAATGGTCGGCCGTTCCGGGTGCCGGCGTGGCCGGTCGAACGGGTGTTGATGCCGTGGATCGTGCGCCGGGGTATCTATCGGGGTATCCGGCGTAACCAGCCATTCGGCTGACCGGGAATAACCGATTGCCACTCTGGCAAATATCACGCGGCAATGCTCGACGGGTCGACCCCTGAGGCTTTGTGGCCAGGTGGCACATCGGCTTGGCGCCGAGGATCGCGTTACCCCGCGACCTGCGTTGCTGGGACGGATGATGTAAGCGAGGTTGCTGGTGACAGTGTTCACCAATTCGGTGTGACGTTGAAAAAAGTGAATTGACGCAGATGGGAGTGCCTCCCATACTTGGTCGATGGAGGGGTCCGCCGAGGGGCATGGAATTAGCGACAAGGATCTTGTCGAGTCGGTGCTGCGTGAGTTGGATGAGGCAGCCGATCGCTGGGAGGCTCTGCTCGCGAAGGCCGAATCCACGGTTTATACCGTCGACATGGGTGATATCCACGCGGTCGCCAACTCGGATGGCAAACTCGTCGATCTCACTTTGCACCCCAATGTAGTAACGAATTACAGCCACGGCGAGCTCGCCGAGCGGATGAATGTGGCGTTCGAGGCCCTGCGGGATGAGGTCCAGCGGGACTACCGGAATCGATTCGGTGGGGAACTGCAGTGACGGCGAGTGGTCGGCAGGGCGGAATCTGACGTGCCACTAAACCTGTCCAATCGCGATCAAAACTCGGGCCATTTTTTCTACAACCGGCGGTTGCGCGCCGCGATCACCAGGTTCTCGGTGCGGATGAAGCACGACGATCGAAAGCAGCAGGCGGCGCTGGCGTTGTCGCTGGTTTTCGTATTGCTGGGATGCGGATGGATG
>Ga0164294_10000151_pt1 | contig 63873 bp, 68 predicted proteins | sample GEODES005metaG_FD_111479 | JGI IMG/M metagenome (GOLD analysis project Ga0164294, IMG submission 111479) | Oligotrophic lake water microbial communities from Sparkling Lake, Wisconsin, USA - GEODES005 metaG | ecosystem: Environmental > Aquatic > Freshwater > Lake | place: USA: Sparkling Lake... | reverse complement strand
AGATATGGTTACGTCTGCCATAGATATACAATATTATTTATGTTGATCTTGTTATAACTTATAATATAATAGCTAATATGTCTAAAGTAAAACTCGCTTTCGCTAATCACAACCATCCTCATACTCAAGAAGAAAGAGAACAAATAATTGAAAGAGCATCTAAAGCTTATGAAGCATATATGGATGCATTAGGGTATGATTGGAGAAATGATCCTAACAGTGATAATACCCCACATCGCGTGGCTAAGGCCTTTGTAGAAGACTTTGCATGGGGCTGCTACAGTAAGCCACCTAAGATTACAGCTTTTGATAATATTGACCAATACGATGGGATGGTCTGTCAAAATAATATTAAATTAACATCACTTTGCTCACATCATCATGCACCCTTTACTGGTGTAGCTCATGTCGCATATATACCCTCAAAAGAAGGTAAAGTTATTGGATTGAGTAAGCTTAATCGTATTGTTGATTGGTTTGCGCGACGCCCGCAAGTACAAGAAAATCTTACCATGCAAATACATGCGCATATTGATCTTGTCTGTGAAAAGAATAACGGCGTTGCGGTTATGATTGAAGCTAATCATACTTGCTGCTCTAATCGCGGTATTAGACACGATTCAACAATGCGTACAGCTAGAATGTCTGGTGCGTTTTTAGATAACAATGATAACTCACGAGCTGAGTTTTATAAGTTTGTTGAATTCGCGCAAAATAACTAATTAATTTTCTATTGTATCGGTTTCTGAGGTCTTTGTCTTCTTCTTGAAGATGATAAACGCTTTCTTAGTAATTGGGTTAATTATTTTAAGAATACTTTTACCTCTAAATTTTGGATTTCCAGTCTTTGAAACAATTAAAGTTTTTTGTCTATTTGCAACTGCACGTAAGGCATTTTCACTATAACGAGCTTTTTTCCAATCTCTAGCCAATTTATCTTTTTTATTAAGCATCACAACATTATATTTCGTAGATTCGTTAACAGATTTCTTATTTACATCTATAACTGCATTTAACTTCTTCAAAAAAGGTTCACCGACAAGAATAGGATCTTCATTTTCTGTTCTATCGGCTATACTAAAAGGTACACCTTTGTATTCTTTACCATCTATCTTTATATCCAACATTACTATTGGTCTGTCTTCCTTTACACCACTACCTATATGTATCTTTATTTCACCGCTTCTTGGTGCCTTTATTCTCTTATTGCCTACTGTAGTAAATGTTATTTCTTCACCATTTTCTTCAACATCAACACCGTGCAGCACGTTATAAGCTTCGTTACCACTGTCAATCTTTGCCTTTAATCGGCCAATGCCGTTAATGTCAATATATTCATTAACACCAAGGACAGGTTTATTATAAAAATCCTTAAAGGGTTCCATCTATATATTTATTGATTATTGAGCGGTTTTCATTTATCTAAATCAATGAATAATTTTAAAGAATTTGATTAAATAATTATATGTTTGCCAAAGATTTTGATACATTAAACGAAATTTATGATAAGAAGATTTTAAAGGAAAATCTTGGTCTTGGGCCTCTAGCGGATAATGAAGGTGTAACACCTTCCCCTTCAAAAATTCAAAAAATTGCAATGCCTCCTAAAAGAGACTGTGTACAAGATAGAAGCGAGGATTGTGAGGGGTATACAGATGAAAATAGCGACAACAACAGTACAATGTCTAGACAGCTTTTATTTAGAATTTTTAAACTTTCAGCTATGCTACACAATTTATTGAAGAATAAAGGCAATGTTGAAGCCTGGGTTCTAAGCAAAATAACTAATGCGCATGATCAGTTAGACTCAGTATTTGGTTATGAGGATTATGAATCAGCACGTCAAGAAATGGAATTAATGGGTGTTGAGGAAAATAATGAAGAAGAGCTCTTTAGTGCTATTTCAAAAGGTGGCGATGATCTCGTTAAGCAGTTAAAAACCGTTTTGAGAAGAGAATCAAAGGAAGTTTTAGAAAAAGTACTTCTTGAAACAATTAATATTTTAGAAGCTAAAAACAGTTAACGCAGCTTTTCGTTAAAGATATTATAAATCTTTGGATCAAATTTACCTAGTATTTGTGTAATATATTCTTTTCTTTGCTCTTCGTTTGCAGCTTTATAAAGGTTTCTTAATTCTGTTGCACTCGTTATATTCTTTCCACCGACATTAAATTTAATAGTACCTGGTGAATATATGTATCCATGTCCGCCTTGCTCCTTGAAAGGCTCCATTTCGTTTAAACTTTTAAACGGCTGAAAATACGTTGGTGTACCTTTTTTTGTTATACCGAAAGCAAATCTCGGATCCTCCTTCATATCCTTTTCGCCTACTATATAAATAACTTTTGCGACATTTTGATCATAATTCTTTAAAATTTCAATAGGCTTATAAGGCTGAGCAACCTGAAAAATCTCCTTTTCGGGTATACCAGCAGCTTGCATAATTTGTTTCTTTTCTGCAAAATTAAAAGGATATCTATCTGGTTCTTTCGAAGCAGCTTTTGCAGGGGTATCTGATGTAGCTATATAAAAATCAGCTCCAGGAAACTGTTTTTTAGCCATATCAAAAAATCTCTTATGACCAATATGAAAAGGCTGAAATCTCCCCGGAAATATAACTACAAGATTATTTTTTTGATGCTGTAATATCTCTTCTACTAGTAAATCAAATTTCATATATTAGATCCAGGTGTTAAAGTAAGTCTTGCGCCCTCTCTACCGTAAACTGGGTTTGTTTGGTAGTTAAATGGATTATTAACGCGATTAACGTTTCTTATTTGACCAGTAATACCACCCTCTTCATTTTCTGCCTTTTTAGCAAACTTACCAGCTTCTTTACCTAAAATAAAATTGCCTGTTATTTTAACGGGGTTAGGGGATATACTAGGATCTCTTACTACTATACCTTCCTGCGTACCTACATCACCCAGCTCTGATGTGGTAACATCTTTAATCTTTTGACCCAGTATAATTGTTGCATGATATAGTACAGCACCAGAAATTGCTTTCTCAATATCTTTTGTATTATCACCAATATACTGATGCATAGGTACACCTATAGAAAAATTCTTATAATTTTCTAAACTCATCGCATTTATTTTTTTGCCAGAAGCTAGAGTAATTTTATCTGCCCCAGGATTTACTGCCTTTGAAAGCCATTCCTTCAATGGCTTTGTAACAATATTTCTTGTATCATAATTAACTGTGAATTTAGAATTTAAAACATCATTAAAATCAATTTTTTTATCTACCTTAACAACAAATTCATGCGAAACATCAAACCCCTTTTTCTTAGCAATTGGATCAACCTTTTCAATTAATGATTGAAGTGCTTTCTTATCATAAGGAATTTCTCGCGATGCTCTACTAACACTTCCTTTTACCGGACTCTTTACTGTTATAATTTTATTTAAACCATGTATAGCAAGAAAGTTATTAACATAACCAACAACGTTAGTTGCTCCTTTAACATATTCCATATTAAATAAAATTTGATCGTTATCCCACATTCCAAGTTTTTTAAGTTCCTTTTCTATGGATGGAATTGCGGTGTTAAATATATCAAGAACTGTTTTACCCGTTTCAATCATACCATGGCCAGTAGGAAAACGAAAGCTCAACTTATCGATTGTTACACCTTCAACATCTTCTTTTTTATTTGAACCTCTATCCATTGCAAATTGCTTCTTACCTTCTGCATCTGTAATAAGTCTTATTGATGTATTAACACCATCTATCTTGACTACGGAAGGTTTTTTTGCAAGACTGTTTGCTAGTTTATTGAAGATGTTTATTAGATCTCTGCCAGAATTAACGTTAGCGAGATCAAAAGGATGAGCCATATGGCCAGCAGCACCCCCTTCGAGTAAAAACTGCTTAAAAGATATCATAAAATTGTTATACCAAATGCGCTGTATTTTGCATCTGATTCCGGCCTTGTAATAGAAAATTTCTTTTCGAGCATAGCAGCATAATCAAGAAACGTAAAATTCGATACATCGATAACGAGGGTATTAAAATTATCGTTATATGCTAAAAGCTTCAAAAATTTATGACCATCTGTTTCTCTATAAGTTTGCATCTGTAGAGCTGTAGATAATTTTTTAATAAAGTCTTCACTTTTAAAATCTTCTTTTGTATAGACTTTGGATGATTCAAAAAATTGAGCGACAACGTTTTCAGGGGTTACTGGTTTCGGTGAGCTTTTTAGAATGAGATTAAAAAGTTCTTGTACTGTTGAATTATTAATTTTTAATATTTCATTAATACTGTTATATATATTTGTGATTAATCTCGTACTGCGACCACCAATATCTACTAATTCATATTCCTTATTAATGTTATGCTTATTGTAAAACTCATTCATATAATCTGCCAAACCCTTTAAAGCGGTATTATCACTGCCATCACCCATTCTTCCGCCCGGTCCCTTCACCTCATACGTTATTGTACCAATTTGTATGGGAACACTATTGTATATAGAGCGCTCCATAGCCACATCTCCACCTTTAGCTGCTTTTTTTGCATCTGCATAAAAAATTGTTAATCCTAATTCTACTTTACCTAAATTTGTACTACCTTTGCCTGAAGTATTGAGAAGAGCTCTTACTAATTCAACAGGGTATTTATTATTAGTTTTTGACATTATTTCTTGAACTAAATCAAACTTCTCATCTTCTGGAGGTAAATCTCTTATTTTATTTTCAGGTTTTTGTAAATTAATAAGGATGCTCCTTACATTACTATACTCTTCATTTTTATCATTATTATAATAAATTTCTCTTATTTTCGAGACAATTACACGAGCGGCATCTTCTGTACCTTGACCCTTACCGCCAATTATTTTAATAGCTAGTTGAATTAGCTCTACTTCACCTTTTTTTTCTTCTCCTGGCACTTCATACGCTAAGACCTTAGTACCTTTTTTTGTTCCTTTAGGTGTTTTATATCCATCATCAGGCTCAAAGCCGGACAAATAATATTGTACAGTTTCCCCAGGCTTAGGTGCTCTAGGAGTTAATTTTTCGAAAAATATCTTTTGACGAGGTAGCGCAGGTACAGGCTTTGCAAACGATTTAGCTAAATATACCTCGTGTAAGCTCTTATACGGTTTAATAGGCATATCATTTTAATTTAGGATCGTTACTATAATTTTTCATAATAGCTAAAATTTGCTTATATTTTACCATAAAATTATTTTCATTTATTGAGTTAATAAAATGCTGCACATGAGGGTCTGCAATTTTTTGAGGGTTATCTGCATAATTCTCGTTTGTATTAATTGCATCCTGAAGGCCCTCTCTAACTGCTGTTGCATTTTCCTTTGTAATAGGAGTTGTGAAAAGCGCGTCGATTGAACCTGCAGGTACATTCATTACTAGAGCTTTAGCAAGCAATCTAACCATATCTACGTAGCCTTCCGGTGGTACGGTAACTGTTTGTTCTTTGCTCTTCGGAAGAGCCTCCGGTTGCTCTGCTTGTGGTGCAGGAGCCGCTGCATCTTGGGTAGCTGCTGGTTCTTGTTCTACGAGAAGAGAAACATATTTGTTTATTAAGTCGTTAAATGCCATATTATTATTTATTGTATTATATAATAATAAGTTGCTTAGCTTTCAATTGGCTAAAATATTCTCTATTTAAAAACGTTAATCCATTTACCTGTGTAAATGTTTTTATATTGCTAAATGTATATCGCTCAAGGTTTATTGAGTTTAAATAGCTTCTTATATTGTTTATTAATTCAACACTTCGCCCGTCATTTTTTTGTAAAAGATGAGCCAAGTACTCAAATGATATACTTGAAACAAAGATTTTTATAGGAAGTAATCTTTTTATCTTCCGTAATATATTATCAATTATTTTACCAATATCAGCTTCCTTAAAATACTTAAACAGCTGATAATTTTCTGTTTGAGTATTGTTATAGTATATAATTGTTTTTTCTTTAGTACGGTCGTGAATAAGAACCTCGCATAAACCGAATATTATATGATGGTAGAAGAGCCTTTTAACACTACTTGTAAGTCTACCATTCAAGAGTTCAAATTTATGTAAATCATTAATAATATTAACCTCTACATCTTTAAAAATATAATTAAAATTAAGTATTCTAAAATTATATTGCTTAAATTCCAGTTTATCGAGCATGCTTTATTATGAATGAAAGATTACAAACTTTCAAGAAAATTCTTTGGAGGACGACCAATTCTTACATTTATAATGCCATTATAATAGTCATCTCGCATTAAAACATTCCTCTCTAATTGCTCGCGTATTTCAAAGTAAGCCAATTCCCACTTTGAACCACATGCACGCAATATCTTAAAAATAAATTTATCTTTGCCAAATTTTTTTATATCTTCATTAAGCTCTGCGGACGAACTAGTATACTCCTTCCAGTCCGATTCCTTAATTTCTATTCTCTTATTTTTCTTACCCTTTAAAGGCTTGCGCTTAAGCTTAGATTTACATTGCTTTTTTCCTATATATTTCTTGCTCGTTACAGTATTAGTTATTTCATATATAAAGCCAAAAGTATCATCTGTTAAAATAACATCTTCACCTAATAACCAGTGCCCTAAATCCATATGCAGTTATTTAGCAGAATTTAATTCTAATCCAGGAAGTGGTCTTCTTTGCACTATAAATTTTTCCTTTTTACGCTTCTTTCTTTTAGCGCCCAGAATCTTAGGCAACCGTGCATCACCCGGTGCATAAGCTTTATCATTTTGCGAAGGAAATTGATTACCAAAAGATCCAATGGGCCCATCTGTACCCGGTCCAAAGGCACTACCTACTCCCCCCGCAACATTATCTTCCTCAAGGAGATTGTTAAATGCCTTTTCGAATAAATTTATTGATTTCATAATACTATATACTATTATTTAAGTTAATGCTGCTAGAAGATTACATAAAAGAACTGGAAAACGATCTTAAGATTAACGAGCTAAATCTTAAAGACTATCAGCTTATGTTACCTGGCGTAAAGCACAAATGGGCAGGAAGATGCATACGTCATAAATTACAGATCAACGATTTACGCAAAAAACGTGAACAGTTAAAACGTTCTTTAGTTGAAAAAATACAAGAGCAAAGTCCTGTTAAATTAGCGCTTACTGCAATTGAAAGAACAGCCGATAAATGCAGTGAAGTTGCTGATATAGACAATCAAATAAAGGAATTAGAACTAATTATTGAATTGCTTGAGAAGTCTGAAAAGACCTTGAGCTCTGCTTCATACGACTTAAAAAATATTATTGAGATTATAAAGCTAGAAACTACATGATTAATTTTTCTTTTGATAGCAAGAAAGGAGCAGGCATTCTTACGGGAGATTTATTTGAAGAAATTCGTGAAGCTTTTTCTGTAAAAAATGAAGCTGCTTTTTTTATGAGACGCTATGGGAGGTTTCTCCCACAACGCACATACGCAATTACACCTACAGGTAGGTTTGATCCCGGCTTATATTTTGAAATAAGGAAGTATCTTACAGCGAATCAATTTGTTGGTGAAGTAAGGACGGATGACGAACTATACAATCATATCGCCCCTGCAAAAAAATGGCAGTCTAGTCCGCTTTACAGTAATAATATTATTCCGCTAGCGCTGCCTTTGCGCGACTACCAAGAAGAGATAGTTAAGAAGGCCTTTTCTATTGGTAGAGGAACAGTGGTACTAGCTACTGCAGGCGGTAAAACGCTCACAGCTGCTTCGTTATTAACTAAAATATTTCTTCAACACGGTAGTACTTTTAAGTGTTTATATATTGTACCGGATCTAGGCCTCGTCGAACAAACGTTCTCCGACTTCGCAACTTATAATGTACCTTTTACAACACGCAAATGGACAGGTAAACATAGTATAGAAGATTGTAATACTGCAAACGTAACTATTGCAAACTTAGGTATTCTTCAAAGCAAAAATACAGACCTCACATGGATAGAAAATATCGACTGCCTTTTTGTTGATGAAGTACATAAGATTCGCAAGGGTAATGAAGTTAATAAAATTTTAAAGAGAATAAAGACGCCACATAGATTTGGGTTTACCGGTACTATGCCCGAGGGTTTATTAGATCAATGGAATATTATTGGGAAAATTGGGCCTATTATATATGAAAAAAATAGTCACGAATTACGCTTAGAGAACTATGTAAGTAATGTACAGGTACAAATTCTAAAACTAAGCTATAAGCTCGATCCTTTTAGAAATGCTACAGTATCGTCGACAGATTTATATCGGGAGGAGCTAAGATTTCTAATGAGAAGTGATTTTAGGAATAATGTAATTAGTAAGCTAACATGTAAATTGAGTAACAATTCATTGATTCTTATTGATTATATTGAACACGGAGAAGCGCTCTATCAGTCAATAAAAGCTCAATGCCCCGACAAACAGGTTTATTTTATACGAGGAGAGGTTGAAGTATCTGAGCGAGACGAGATAAGAAAGTTAATGGAAGATAGAACTGACATTATAGTGGTAGCTATATCTAAAATATTCTCTACCGGTATTAATATTAAAAACCTACATTATATTGTTTTTGCATGCGGTGGAAAAGCTAAAATAAAGATAGTACAGTCCATAGGAAGAGGTCTTCGCTTGCATAAGGATAAAGATAAGCTTATAATATTCGACATCGCGGACAACTTCAAGTACAGCTTGGCGCATATGGAGAAACGCGTAACACTTTATGAAAAAGAAAAAATACAGCACTCAATCAAAGAAATCAAAGAACCATAAAGAGGTTTTTTCAGAGGATGTTACTAACGATCCTACTTTAACAAAAATATTGGCTACAGGTGTGTTAGCTGTTCCATCCACGACACCTGAAGTCAAAAAGAAAGTAAAAGCTAAGGATAAAGTTCACTATGTTAATAGTAAAGAATTTGAAGAAGAGATTCGCGCTTATTATAAATCTGGTCACGTAACGCAAAAGCTAGGAGAAAGTTTGACAAAGATTGCCCATGGTCTTTCGTACGCTCCTAACTTTATTAACTACTCTTACAAGGATGACATGATAGGTGATGCTGTAGTTAAAATGTTCTCCGCTCTTCGTAATCAAAAATTTAAACTCGATACAGGATTTAGTCCTTTCTCATATTTTACTACAATTGCGTTTCATGCTTTTATCAATCGAATTAAAAAAGAAAATAAACATCACGCTGTACTTAATGAATACCGAGAAAAGGTATTTACCGAGCTTATGCTTGATACAAAAGAAACAGGCGGCGCACATATATATGTCGAGCCTAATGACGATAATTATAACACATCTGAGTGAGTACGACGAAGGAATTAAATATACGTACCGATAAAGTCTGCTGCATTGCAGACTTACATATTGGTGTACATCAAAATAGTATCTTTTGGCACGAAACTGCGCTAAGCTGGGCAGCGTGGCTAAAAAAAGAACTTCTCGCTAAAGGAATAAAAGATATATTTATTCTTGGTGATCTCTATCATTATAGAGATGAAATTGCTGTAAACACTATTCATGTTGTAAATCAGATCCTTAAACTATGGGCTGACTTTAATATTGTGATTATTGTCGGTAATCATGACGCTTTTTATAAAGATAGATCCGATATTAATTCACTCTCTATTCTAGACGGCTGGAAGAATATCTTGGTAATCAGTGAAGCTGTAACATATACAGTGCTTGGTAAAGAGGTATCCTTTTTACCTTGGGGAGCAGATGTGAGGTCTATTAAAAAGTCAGATGTATTGTTTGGACATCTAGAGATCGAAAGCTTTAAAATGAATAGCCATAAGCATTGTGATCATGGTATGAAAACTTCAGATCTTTTAGCTAAGGCCGATTTAATAATGACCGGTCATTTTCATTTACGCGACGAACGTAAATATGATAAACAGACAATTATATACGTTGGTAATCCGTTCGAAATGGATTTTGGTGATACCGGCTCAACCAAAGGATATTATATTTTAGATTTTAATAATTTAAATTATACGTTTTATGAGAACAAGCTTTCACCTAAACATAAGAAAGTAACACTAACTGATTTAATGACATTTAAATCACTTAGTGCAACAGAAGTAAAAGATACAGTCAATAACAATATTATCAAGCTTATTGTAGACAAGAAAATTACAAGCGATAATATTGAACTTCTCATTCAAAAAATATCTACCCACAAACCGTTTAATTTATCTGTTGACTACACTCTCTATAATGATTCAATTACAGTAAATGAAGATCAAGCGTATGATTTATCTGGTGTAGATATGAGTAAAGCTATTGAAGAATTCGTAACATTACTTGATATAGAGAAGAAGAGCGATGTGTCTCGCTATTGCTTAGATCTATATAAGAGGGCTAATAATACATGAAGAATATAAGTTTTAATAAAATTAGCATTAAGAACTTCCTTTCCGTCGGCAATCAACCTGTGACTGTCGATTTTAAGCGCGGGCTTCATATTATTACCGGTCTTAATAAAGATAAAGAAGACCGAAGGAATGGCGTAGGTAAATCGACAATTGCTGATGCAATATACTTCGCTGTATTTGGTGAAACGCTCCGTGATCTTAAAAAAGAAAATATTATTAATAATGTAAATCGAAAAAATTGTGAAGTTATTCTAGATGTAACTATACAGCATCTTGATACTAAGGAAGATATTCAGATTATAAGGACGCTCGAACCATCAAAATGCTATCTTTATATTAACGGTGAGGATAAAACTCGCGATAGTATTACTAATACAAGTGCCTTTATAATGTCGAAATTTAATAGTACGCCAGAGGTATTTCAAAACTGTGTGATTATGACCATAAACAATACTATACCGTTTATGGCTAAAAAGAAACAAGAAAAGAGAAAGTTTATTGAAGACATTTTTAATTTAAGTGTATTTGGTGAAATGCTTGATTTGCTTAAAATAGATATTAACGAACAGAAAAAGGTCTTTGATATTGAAGTCGTAAAACACGATGAAATTGCTAAAGGCGTCATTTCTCTCGAGAAACAAAAAGAGAATTCATCTCTAGAGAGACAGCGAAAAAAGGAAAAATATTTAACTCGTCAAGAGAATAATAAGAGAGAGATAAAAGATATTAGTACACGATTAGAATCTTTTGAGTTACCAGATGTCGCACAAATTAAAAAGGATATCGAAGAGCAGGAAGAAAATAATAGAAAAATTGATAAGAAAATTCAAGAAATTAGGCATTCTATTTCTGAGAAATCGACTCTTATTACGCAAGCGAATAAAAAACTTACATCTGTTGGTACTGATAGAGATGTCTGCCCTACTTGCTTACGGAGCATTCAAGATGGTGATAGAGATCATATCAAAGAAGAAAAGAAAAAGATAAAAAGCGAAATATCATTACACGAAGATACTATTAGTGATCTTAAAACAGAAGAAAAACAATTTACATCTGGTCAATCAAAAGTTGAATCTAAGATACAAAAGCTTCGTGATAGCGCAGGAGCTTATAGGCATAAATTAAAAGAAAAAGATGATTTAGTACAGAGACTTGATCAGCTTAACAGATGGCAAATTGAGCTAGAGCAAGACTTAAAGGAAATAGAGCAAGATTCGAATTCTTTTGATACTATTATTAAAGACCAGCAAGATAGATTGAACGGTGTAAAAGAAGTAATTGAGACTATTAAAGATAAGCTTAATACTCTCGATGTTGTAAGGTTTGTTGTTTCTGAAGAAGGTGTTAAATCATATATTGTTAAAAAAATATTACAGTTGTTTAACAGTAAGCTTGCTTATTATTTAAAGAAGATGGATGCTAACTGTATATGTACATTCAATGAATATTTTGAAGAAGAAATTGTTGATAACAAAGGAAAGCAATGCTCTTACTTTAACTTTAGTGGCGCTGAACGAAAGAATATAGATTTAGCATGTCTATTTACCTTTATGGATATTCGTCGCCTACAGGGCGATGTATCATTTAATTTTAGTATTTATGATGAGCTATTTGATTCAAGTCTTGATGAGCGTGGTGTGGAGTTGGTTATCGGAATTTTACGTGAACGTGTTGAAAAGTATAATGAATGTATTATGGTCATAAGCCATAGAAAAGAAAGTATAAAAGCAGCTACAGGCGATATTATTTTCCTTGAGAAGAGTAATGGCATTACTCGTCGAGTTGATTATATTGAATATAGCAGTTAATATATCATATGTTTTCTAGCCCCTTTCCCGTACCCTCACCGTTTGTTTCACCTTTTCCCTCACCTATTGTAGGTAATGCACCAAAGCAAAATGATGTACCTCGTCCACCAGAACTTGATCTACCTCGAGCTTTAAATTACTACGCCGACTATAGTGGATGTGGATTTTGGCGCATGATCTGGCCTGAGCATCTTTTAAATGCGCATCAAAAACTAGTTGTACATGGCAGCACTGTAATGTGCTTTGATCCCAATTACTATAGAGGTGTTAAAGCTGTTAGAATTCAGCGTCAAGCAACAGAAAGTCAATTAAAATTTGTACAATTTCTTAAGGAGGTAAGCCAAAAAGTTGGGTTCCGTATTATATATGAAATCGACGATCTTGTATTTAGTGAAGATATTCCTGAGTATAATAAGTTTAAGCCAGCTTTTACAGACCCTTCAATTCGTAGAACCGCGCAAGCAATTATGGAGCTATGCGACGAAATTACAGTAACATGTGATTTCATGAAAGATTATTACTTAGGTAAAACAAAGAATCAGAATATTACGGTTATTCCAAATTATCCTCCAAAATGGTGGATGGGTAATTTTTATAACGAAAAAAGAATTTCAGAGAATTACGACGCCTTTGAAGATAAGCCTCGAATACTTTATGCGGGGTCAGGGGCACATTTTGATGTCGATAATCGCGTAGGCCAGAAAGACGATTTTCATCATGTAATCGATGCTATTGTCAAGACAAAAGACAAATATAAATGGGTGTTTCTAGGTGCTTTTCCGCTTCCTCTACAAAATTATATTAGGAACGGTGATTTTGAGTTTCACCCATGGTCTCAACTGTATAGCTATCCAGAGAAAATATATAACCTCCGTGTTAATATGATGGTTGCACCACTTCAAGACAACACCTTTAACAAAGCTAAAAGTGATTTAAAGTATATTGAAGCATGTAGCTACGGGTTACCGGTTGCATGTCAAGATCTTGTTACATATAAAGACGCCTCTATTAAATTTAAAACGGGTGAAGAAATGATCGGTTGTATTGAGGATACTTTGGAGAAAAAAGGAAAATATATGAACAGCTGCGCTAAGTTTAGAAAAGTTGCAGAAAGTAGATGGCTTGAAAATGAAGATAATATTAACAAATATGTTGAATTGTATTCACATCCTTATGGTGATTCAAAACGAGCGCTCCTAAATTCTATTAATGGGTTATGACCTTTAACGATCTTTGCAATAAACACGGGACTGATAAAGGCGACGAAGTTCGCGAAAAACACTGTTATTCATTTACTTACGAAAAAATATTCGCACCCTTTAAGAATAAAAAAATTAATATTTTAGAAATAGGAATTGCAGATCCATTATTTCCTGGAGCGTCTTTAAAAGTATTATCTGAATATTTTTCTAAAGCTAATATTTTCGGCTTTGATATAGTTGACTGTAGTCACTTTAATATTGAAAGAGTTAAGACACTAAAAGGCGACGCTGGCTGCAAGGAAGATATTTTAAATATTTTAAAAATACAGTCTGAATTTGATATTATTATTGATGATGGAAGTCATTTACACGATCATCATATGAATTGCTTTTTTAATCTTTTTTCTTCAATTAAAAAGGGCGGGCTCTATATTATTGAAGATCTACAGGCACCGACATCTGAAAAAACAACAAACTACTTCTTTAATGACACTAATAAGAATAAAATAAAAAGCTGTGGGGTCAAGAAGATAGAGCTATACAATTTTGGTAAGCTAATAGCTCTATATAATGATATTGCTTAATTATTTTACTTGATTTGACAAGCAGCTGTACTATAATTGTCTTGTGTACCGTAACGTAGCCTATCTTCCTCGCGATCAAATGATGCGTCTTTTTACCTGGGACGATACTGGTAAGCGTATTGCTGTTGATTCAACATGCGAGCCATACATATATCTCGAGACAAATAACCATCCAGATTGTACTAGCATTTTTAATACTAAGTTAAAGAAGAAAAAATTTAAAAATCAAGCTGAAAGATCACGCTACCTTAAGGATAATAAAATTACCCGTATATTTGAAAATCTCAATATTCAGCAACAATTTTTAATCGATTGCTTTTGGGAAACTAATGAGAAAGAAGAATTTAATAAACACCCAATACGCGTACTATTTATTGATATTGAAACCTATAGTCCTGACGAATTTCCAAAGCCTGACGACCCTCAGCACCCTATTAATATTATTACAGTTTACGATACTTTAAGAAAAAGATTTGTCTCGTGGGGGTTAAAGCCTTACTATCAAACGAAAGAAAATTGTACGTATATATACTGTAAGACAGAAAAAGATTTATTAAGTAAGTTTATAAGTTATTTTTCCTCCGATTATCCAGATATTCTATCGGGATGGAATAGTGAATTTTTTGATCTTCCTTATATCATTAACCGGATTACTCGTATTCTAGGTGAAGATGAAACAAAAAAGCTTTCTCCTGTAGGGTATATCCGCCCTATTACCTTTAAAGGTCGCTTCGGACGTGATCAAGTACATTGGCATATAGAAGGCGTGTCTTGCGTTGATTATCTTGATATATACAAAAGGTTTTGCCCTGTTCTCCGAGAATCATACAAGCTTGATTCGATTGGTGAAACCGAACTTGGTGAAAATAAGATCGATTATGGGGATACAAATCTCGCAAGTCTTGCCGACGATAATTGGGAGCTATTTGTCGATTATAATATACAAGACGTTAATTTGCTTATTAGACTCGAAGAAAAGCTGCAATATCTTAAGTTATTAAGAATGATTGCATATGCAGGGTTAACTACTTTTGAAGGCGCCTTAGGGTCGCTCTCCGTAATTACAGGGTTATGTGCTATCCGGGCTAGGGGGAGAGATCAGCGTATACCTACATTTAATAAAGAATCACATAATGATGAGCAAAATGCCGGTGCATATGTTGGAGAACCTAGAAAGGGATTTCAAGAAAATATTGTTTCCTTTGATGCAAACAGTCTATATCCAAATGTAATGATTACTCTTAATCTTTCACCGGAAACAAAAGTTGGTGTAATTACAGAGAAGACAGATAAGGAAATAACTATTAATCACGTCAACGGTCAAACATTTACCCTCTCTATTCCTAATTTTACAGAATTTATTAAGAAAGAAAAAATAGCTATTTCGAAAGCTAAAGTTCTCTTTACACAGAAAGAGAAAGGTATTATTCCTGAAACTGTCGATCATTTCTACAAGAAGAGAGTTGAGATTAAACGTCAATTAAAGATTCTTAAGAAGAAGCTTGTAACGCTTGATAAACTAACTGATGAATATTCAAAAACAAATACGCAGGTAGAGAATTTAAATATTACTCAACATACAATTAAGATTTTAATTAATACAATTTACGGATATTTTGGGAACAAGCACAGTCCTCTAGGCGATGATGAACTGGCTGAGTCTATAACACTCACAGGTCAAGCAGTTATTAAGGAATCGAATAGACTACTTGAAAATTATATAAAACAAAAAGCATCGTTAACAGACAATGAGATTACAACAGATACGCCAATTATCTATAATGATACAGATAGCTCATACGTTTCGATTAAACATATTGTAAGAAAAACAGGATTAAAAATGTTTGATAGTAAGGGTAAGATAACACCCGAATACTATAGGCAGGTTCAAGATATAGAAGATCATCTTAACGAAAATATCGTCAAGTGGGGTGAATCTGCTCTAGGCTCTATAGATTGTAGATTAAATTTTAAACGCGAAGCCATAGCAGATACAGGGCTCTTTCTACAAAAAAAGCGATATGTACTACATGTTCTTGATGAAGAAGGAATCCCGTGCGATAAATTTAAATACACTGGAGTAGAAGTTGTACGTACTACAATGCCAGCGCCCATTAAGCCATATGTTAAAAAGATTATTGAAACAATGCTAATGACCCACGATTTAGCACAAACAAATAAAATTTTTAATGAAACATACGATATATTCAAAAAATTACCCGTTGAAGATATATCCTTTGTTATGGGTATCAAAGGATATGAAAAATATGCTGCGCAGTGTGATGGATTCAAAACTGCAAAGCATATGCCTATCCATGTCAAAGCTGCTTATTTTTATAATTTACTATTAGATAGATTTAATACTGGTAAGAAGTATGAAAAAATTTCATCTGGCGATAAAGTTAGATATTTTTACGCCAAGCAACCTAATCGATTTGGAATAACAACTGCAGGCTACAAGTATACGTATCCTAAGGAATTTGAAGGTGTATTCGAGCCTGACCATGAACTTATGTTTGAAAAGATTATTTTTTCTGTAATAGAAAGGTTTTATGATGCTGTAAATTGGAAGCTACAGACACCAGGAACACAAGTACAGACAGATTTATTTGAATTATTAAAAGTGTAGTTGATTTTTAATAAAAGTAATATAAATTTTTTTTATGAGCAAAAACAACTTAGTAACATTTATTGATCACATCGGAAGAACAATTTTAGCAACCCAGGTGTCTCTTGACAAAACACATCTAACAGTTAAGAACCCCGCAATCGTACACGTACAGCCGACGCAACAGGGTCAACTCAACGTGCAAACAATTCCTCTTTATTTTAGGGAGTTTGTTGGCGAGAAAGCTCGTAATGAGGGAACAACTTGGAAGTTTAATATTAATACAATTGTCATCGGTGTTGATATTGACAATGATCCCCGTCTCATTGATCAATATGATAGATTGTTCGCCGCGCAAGCTACTGCACCTTCTTCTGAACCAGTAGTAAAGTTGTTTGACGAGTAATTTTTTACTTGTATTTAAATATACTTCATATATAATAGATCTATGAATAAAGATCTTAATAAAGTATTCGCGTCGTTAGATAAGTTAAATTCAGAAGCATCTTTTTTAAACGAAAATGCACTTAGTAAAGTTGATCAGTGGTTTGATACAGGATGCTATGCTCTTAACGCTATTCTCGGCGGTAGTTGTCGTAATGGTGGCGTACCTCAAGGAAGAATAACAGGTTTCTCAGGACCAAGTCAGACGGGTAAGACTTTTATTGTTAATAAGATCCTTGCTACTGCGCAAAAGAAAGGCTTGACGCCCGTCATATTTGATACTGAAATCGCTATTGATGAGAATAGTACAAAAGGAGTTGGATTAGACCCTGAAGGTACAAAATATGTACCGGTTGATACTATTGATCAGTGCCGTAATCAGATTAGTGCTTTTCTTGATAGTGTAATCGAAAATAACGCAAGAGGTAAGTTTATTATTAGTATTGACAGTCTCGGTAATCTCGCTTCACAGAAAGAGCTTGATGACGTTGCTAAAGATAAATCTGCATCAGATATGGGTCTTCGTGCAAAGTCTTTAAAAAGTATGTTCCGTACATTAACCTTTAAAGCTGCCAAGGCTGGCGTTACGATTCTGTTTACTAATCATACATACGAAGATCCTGCCTCAATGTTCCCAAGTCTGGTAAAAAACCAAGCTGGCGGTTCAGGGCCTGTATATATGGCGAGTATTCTCGTACAGCTTGCTAAGCGCCATGAAAAAGAAGGTGAAGGTGATTCCATGGATACTGATGATAAGAAGCTTGCAGAAGCTAACAAGTATAGCGGTACAACACTTCGTGCGCTAACTGTGAAGAATCGCTTTCTTCCTCCGTTCCTAGAGACAGAAATGTACCTTTCTTTTAAGACCGGTCTTAACAAATATAGCGGGCTGCTCGGTATGGCGACTGCAAGAGGCATCGTTGAACAAAACGGTGCAACTTATACAGTTGGTATTACTAGCGGTAAGTATAAGAAGGGTGATAAACTGGGTTATGCAAAGACTTTTGCTAAAGACCCCGCTTTCTACGAGGAATTTATTATTCCTGAACTCGACAAGCGCTTAACAGAGGAATACAAGTATAACGTCAATGAAGCGCAAAGCGAAGAAGCACCAGTCGAGTAAAGCTGTAGTCCCTATTTCTGGGGGAATGGACAGTTCTGTACTGTTACATTTAGCTGCAAGTCAGTATGATGAGATTATAGCAATTAGTTATAATTACGGGCAGAAGCACAAAGATAAAGAGCTCAATTGTGCTGCGCTACAGGTTGAATCGATTGATACACCTGTTGAGCATATATGGGTAGATCTACCGTTTTTTAAGGATATTTGTCAAGTCTCTTCACTTCTTAATAAGAAGATAGCTGTTGCTAAGGCTAAAGATGTAATGGGCGATCCACAGACGGTAAACTATGTTCCATACAGGAATTTAATGCTACTAAGTATTTCACTCGCAATTGCAGAAAACGCAGGGGCTAGTACTGTTTTTCATGGAGCTGCACAAGCTGATAGTGTTGCAGGGTTTTGGGATGGTAGCGAAGAATTTTTAGAGCAAATTAATAAAGTATCGGCTTTAAACCGTCGCAACAGAATCGCTGTGCAAGCACCCTTAATTGATAAATCTAAGGAAGAAATCATAAAACTCGGTATTAAACATGATGTAAATTTTAGTAATACTTGGACCTGCTATGAAGGAGAAGAGCAGGCTTGCGGTGAATGTACAGCGTGCTCTTTGAGGATAAAAGGCTTTATAGATGCTGGGTATATAGACCCGATTTCTTATAAAATTACGATACCTTGGGAGAAATATAACTGTAAAAAGATATCTTAGTTGAGATATGAAACTTTTTGTATCGCTTGTTTAACCGCCATCCACATATCTAAATATTTATAAGTAGCCAGGCGACCTAAAAATATAACATTTTCTTCTTTTCCCGCAAGTTCACTATATTTCTTATAAATCTCTACACCCTCGCCAAACGGAATTGGGTAGAAAGGAATATTATTTTCTGTGTGGTCGATTGAATATTCTTTTGTTATAATTGTCGGACCCTTATGGTCTTTAGTATAATAACTATGATCATAAACACGCGTATAAGGGATGTCAGCTCGATTTTGATTAATAATAAATGTATTCATCTTTTCATAGCTCAAAGTATGTTCAAACTTTAATGATCGGTATGGTAGTCGACCATAACAAAAGTCAAAATATTCATCAATTTTACCTGTGTATATTGTCAGATCTGTATTATACTCTTTCCAATCTTTATTAGTTGTATTAAGATGCACCTTTATATCGCGCAGCATATTCTCAAACATCTTAGTGTAACCCCTTAAAGGTACGCATTGATATTTCTGACCTTCAAACCATGTGGGATTCTCTTTATCTGCTACTTTTGGTATTCTACTTAAAATACTATTAGAAATTTTTTCTAACGGCATACCCCATTGCTTTTCAGAATAGCCCTTGAAGATATATTTTAAAATTTCTTCTTGTGTAAGCTCTCTTCCAAGCTCTTTAATTGTTGTTTTGCTGTATGGTAGCGAGATTAATCCAAGCTCTGTATTGCCTTTAGGTCTAAGTTCAAAAGGAAACCATTCCGTGTAGCGACTTAAAAAGTTAAACACTTCATCGTCATCTGTATGAAATGAATGTGGTCCGTAACTATGTACTAAAGTACCTGCTAAATTAGTGTCATGGCAATTGCCACCTATATGATTTCGAGATTCAAAAATTTCAACATCATGACCTCTTTCTTCTAGCAATACCGCAGCAGTAATACCCGATATACCACACCCAATAACCTTAATCTTCACTAGACTACTTATTATATAAAAGTTATTAAAACAACTCTAGAATTAGTCACTGTAGCTAAAATTGCCTTGGTCAACAGGCCGCTGTCTTAATCCAAATTCTTGCTTAGCCGCTGAATACGCATCATCACCCTCTGGATACTCATCTATTATGGGCTCTTCGCCTGTTCCTTCACCTTCTTTTTTCTCGGCTGCAGGTGTATAACTATTTTTAAATTTTAATGAGTCGATAAAATCTTGAACCAATTCTTTGTCTTTTGCTTTTGCTTCATCATATGCACGAGTTATAGCTTCAACAACTTCATTACGTAGCTCAGGAGACTCATATAGATCTCCCTTAGCAATTGTTATCTCATCCGGAAGTTCTACAAAAATAGGCATCCATTCCTTAATAAATCTAACACCCGAGTTTTTAATAAACGAATTTGCAGCAGGAGCTGCTTGTACTGATGCACCACCTGGTCCGATATCTTTACCCTCGATACCTGAAATGACTGCTTGCTTGACTTGAGCTGGGGCAGCACCAATACCACCCTCCGCATCAACTCTTAAAACATTAAGCAAATTATCAACTATTCTCGCTGTATACTTTGCCTCTGTCCCACCGATTTTAAGCTCACTTTTAATTAAATTTTCTAAATCTGTTCTAAATTTCATCTTACTACCCGGGTAAAAGAGTTTATATTCTTTACCGTCAATAGTATGCAACGCAGGCTTAAAGAGTTTTGTTTGAATTGCTCTTAAAAGGGTATTAGCTACTTCGGCCTTTGACTTTCCTTCTTTTGAAGCAACTTTGCCTATACCATAGCCTTTACCCGGAGCTGAATCGACGTCGCCAGTATACTCTAAATCACCGGTACTATATATAGGTGCTTCCGTTACAACGGTTTTTGCTTTTTTATACGCTTCGAAGATGAGATTTACATCTTTATTCATCTTGAATTATTTAATCTTCTTATTATAATAATTTAGGAGGTAAAACATATTTGCGGCATATTTGGCTCTAAAGAATTTACAAAATACGTAAAGCTCTATAATAGTAATAAGAAAAGAGGTACTTTTTCTTATGGCGGCTTATTGATCGGTCATAAGATACACGCTATTCTTAAGACCCCAGGGGTAACTAAGTTGGCCGATAATCTCATTATTGAATATGGAAAAAAGAAGAGAAAAATAGCAGATTTTGATTTGTTTCTCGGACACACTCAAGCACCGACGTCTGCTAAGAGAACATTTTCGCCCACGACATCTCATCCCTTTCAGTATAAAGACTGGCTTGTTGCTCATAATGGTGTATTGACTAACGATAAAGAGATAAAAGCGCAATTAACCGATAAGAAGTCGTTTAATACTGTCGATTCCTCGGTTATTGCACCTCTTATTCATACCATGTATAAAAAGAGTAATGACGAGGTTGCAGCTATATGTTTCGCTTTATCACAGCTCAAGGGCACATTTGGTGTGTGGATTTATAATCAGAGATCAAGAAATACGTATATAGGTCGTTCGGGTAGTACTGTATTTGCTAATTTTTTAACTAACGATTTTTCATCTATAAAAGAAAAAGGATTTGTTGCCCTAGAAGAAGGTGTACTATATCTTTTAACGCAGGAAGGTATAACTTCAGTAGGTAAGTTTAAAACAAACTCACCATTTTTTACAAAATGAAAATTGCCTTTTATTTCGCAACCCGCGGTGCTAGAGAACGAGAGACGCTTGCTTATAAATCCCTTCAAAGATTAAAAGAAAGAGATTCTAATATTGATATTTTATATAATACAAACAACACAACAGGGCTAAGTATACTATATAACAGTATAATTGAAACGCATAAAACCGATTATACACATATCGTCTTTATACACGATGATGTATACGTCGATGATCTTGGGGTTTGCGAGAAATTAGAGCGGGCGCATACACAGTTTGATATAGTTGGTCTAGCTGGTGGTATTAATCCTGTTATCAAAGAACCTGCATTATGGCATTTAATGTGTGGAGGGTTTCAGAGCGGTAATCTTCGTGGTGCTGTATCTCATCCTTGTGCAAAAGATCAAATTATGTTTACAAGCTTTGGCCCCACGCCAAGCCGTGTTGCTATTTTAGACGGATTATTTTTAAGTGTTGATACAAGAAAAATAAAGTCTGTAGGCTGGAAATTTAATGAAAACTATAATTTTCACCATTATGATATAGCAAGCAGCATTGATGCAAATTATAAGAAACTTAAGCTTGGTGTTGCTCCGATATGGGTGCTCCATAATTCGCCTGGGCTATTAAGTTTTGAAGATAAAAATTTTCGTGAAAGCCAAGAAAAGTTTATTAAAGAATATAGTCAACATTGATTACCGTTAAATTGATTGTATATTATAACTAATGTCGAAGTTAGATCTAGATTATTTTGAATCATTAATAGCATATAAGTCGCTAACTGATGAAACATATCTCGCATCAATTATTGATTATATCAAACCAATTTATTTTAAAAATAAAGACATTAAGGCTATTTTTAGTATTATTAGTGATTTTTATGAAAAGCGTAATACCAAACCTACAGTAACAGAAATTAAGTCTTATCTTATTACCGAAGAGCTTAAAACTTCTCTCAAGAATGTAATTCAACTTTTTAATAATATTGAAAAAAATCTTAATCCTGATGAGTTAGCTACAAATACTGAGACTTTTTTAAAAGAAAAAGCAGTCTACCATACTATGATGGAAGTCGTAGATGACATTAATAAAAGTGAAGTTGATACATCTAAAATTCTTGAAAAGTTTGAAAAGGCGTGTAGTTTATCTCTTACTACTGAAATAGGTTTAGATCTATTTACCGATATTGATCGAGTTATAACAGATTTAAATTCGCATGAAAATTATATTCCCTCTGGATGGAAATGGCTTGATGACAAGATTGGTGGCGGGTTTCTTGAGCAGGGCCGCGCTCTTTACTTGTTCGCTGGAGAAACTAATATAGGTAAGAGTATTTTTTTAGGCAATGTAGCGGTAAATATTGCTAATAAAGGTAAAACCGTATTATTGGTATCTCTTGAGATGCCTGAATTAGTTTATGCCAAGAGGCTCTGTTCCAGTGTATCTAAGATACCACTCAGCCAGCTTAAAATAGAGTCTGAAACGTTAAAAAGCCAAATTAATGAGTATTGTGTTGAGAATCCTAACGCTAAGCTAATTATAAAAGAATTTCCACCCGCGACTATTACAGCAAATCACTTAAGGGCATTTGTCAAAAAACTTATTCAAAAAGGCATTCATATAGATGCTATAGTATTAGATTATGTCAATTTATTACGTTCGACAACAGGGGATAGTAGTTATGAACGTATAAAGATGTGCACCGAGCAGTTACGCGCTCTTTCTTATACATTCTCTTGTCCAATTATATCAGCTACACAATTAAATAGAGAAGGGTATGAGACTACAGATCCCGGCTTAAAGACGATCTCAGAGAGTATAGGCTTAGCAATGACGGGCGACGTTATCTTAAGTATTTGGCAAGAAGATACAGATAAAGAGCTCGGAGTGATAAAAATGGGATTTATGAAGAATAGATTTGGACCTAATTTCGGCCATTGCGCTATGAGAATTGACTATTCAACCTTAACTATTACGGAGGACGAACATATAAACGATACAGAAGCTAGTACATCTTCTATTAGTACTCTATCAAAACTTGCCCTAGACATTTGATTTTTAATAAATAGTCAATAATTAGTTGTTGACTGTGAAAGGGTACGATCCACTAGAACACTTAACAGAATATGAGCAAACACACTTGTTCTTATCTTTTTGTTCATTCGTAACACTTATTAATACAAAAAAACTTAATTTAGCTAATGTTTTTATACACTTATTAAAGAATAAGAATTTAAGAGATTTATTTAAAGAGTATTGCGATCTCAAAAATGATTTTAGCGCTGTTAAATTTTTCTTGCAATTTGACTCTAGCCTATATAAAAGTAAATACATCATGAAATTTTTAAACAGTAATAAGAAAATGTTGACCGTATGAGTAGAGTAATAAAAGCATCAGTTACTTTAGATAAAAAGAGATGTACAGATAAAGCATACTTTGATAAGGCTTACAATAAGTTTAATAGAGAATTTCTTAAATCTGGTGTTTTAGAGGAATTACGTATACGTAGATGTTATTACAAGCCAAGTGCGCTTCGTAAGATTAAGAAGCAAGTGATGAGAAATAAGTGGAAGTTTTACAGTTGATTACAGAGCACGATAAGCGCATATACAATACATATTTAAAGGTATCTCGCGGGAGTAATAATTTACCCTTTAAATATAGAAAAGATTTCGAAAAATTAGACGAAAAAACTTTTGTAGCGATTAAGAAAGTCTCTTCTTTTTTAAGAAAATTTCCACATATAAAAATGGAAGAGTATTTTAAAGCGCCTTATGCTCTTTATCCTGATGAAAAACATTTTCCGTTAGACTATTATTTTACTCTTAAAGCGACTAAAGCATATACCCTTTATAATAAGAAGCAAACTTTGCAAGATCCGGATAGCACAGAACAACTTAATAATATTAAAACATCCTTGGTTTTTATATATAATTTTTGTAAACAAAACAATATATTAGTACCGCAATATATAGATCATAAAACTAATAATGAATATTCTTTTATATTACATCTTAGAGAACATAATATTTGCCTGTATACTCTATTTGGTTATTCTGATTTTGAAAAGCGGATTAAGTCTCGTGATGCTGAAGTCGTTAGATTTATTATAGGTGAAGAGATCTATAATAATATTTCAATGTTTAGAACAAAATTATATAATTCTAGTAAAGCTATGAAATTAGTCGAGCTTGGCTTTAAAAAAATTTCAAATCGTGCTTGATTTATTTTAATAAGCTAGTATCATATAGGGATGAGTACATTTACCAATTCAATGTTTGAAAGTATTAAAGGGGCCCTAACTAAAAATAACGAATCTTCGTCTTCAAAAGCTAAAGATTACTTGCGCTGTGAAGTAGGCAATACATATATTGTCCGCTTACTACCTAACGTTAAAGATCCAACTAAGACGTTTTTTCATTATTATTCTTATGCTTGGAATAGCTTAACAACCGGTCAACTTATTACACTAATTAGCCCTACCACTTGGAATCAGCGCGATCCGATTGCTGAAGAGCGATATCGTGTACTACGCAATGGTACTGAAAAAGAGAAGGAAAAGGCTCTGGCTATTAAACGTAGAGAAAATTGGCTAGTTAGTGTTTATATTGTTAATGATCCCGTAAATGCAGATAATAACGGAAAAGTAAAGCTGCTTCGCTTCGGTCGTCAGCTTCACAAAATTATTATGGATGCTATTGAGGGTGAAGAAGCCGCTGATCTCGGTCCGCGTATTTTTGATCTCTCTCCTAAGGGGTGTAATTTGAGAATTAAAGTAGAGAAACAAGGTGATTATCCTACATATGTTTCTTCAAAATTTTCCGCTCCTAAGGAAATTGAAGGTCTTGATGAAGATGCATTCAAAAAGATCTACGGCAATGCATTTGATCTCGAGTCATATGTTAGCGTTAAAAGTTATGACGAATTAAAGGAATCACTTAATGCGCATTACCATGGTACAAAAGACCCGGAAGATGCTGAAAGTATAAGTGAAGTAGTCGAGAAAAAGACTTCTGCACCTACGCCCGTAGTTGCCGTTACGGCTAAAGTGAGTAAAAAAGCTGAAACGGACGAAGATGACTCTATTAGCGAACTGCTAAAGGATCTCTAATTAATGGACGACACTTTTAAGGAATTAACGCCTGAAGAGATAAAGCTGGCGGCCCTGCAGTTTATGGGGCAGCACCTTACAGGCGATTTAAAAGAACTTAATCGTAATATTATTGGGCAAAATGCTACCCTAAGAGGTATGACATTAGATCCAGCGCATGTTTTAAATTCGGTTCCTGGTGCCCTATCAGCTCCTGCAGTTGTTAATCACGTACCTATACAACAGCCAATGCATACAGTTGTTAATGCAGGGATTAATATGCAGCAACCCTTGACGCCTATTCCTGTGCAGCAGCAGTCTGACCCTAATCAATTAGAATTTAATTTCGAAAGCTCACCTCTTTCGAAGCAAATATTTGACCTTATTGATAGAATGGATAGAAAGCTTGATAAATTAATCAGTTTAATAAAAAACGATTGATTTGTATGTATAAAGAGGTTATATTATTATAATGACCTTAAAGGTTTCTAGTAAAGAAAAGTTTTTAAATAATTTTTTAACGCCGTTAAGTAGAGTATCAGATAGCGCTGTAATTAAAATTGATAATAAAAAAATAACTTCATTAATATCGACTAGCGATAATACAGTAATTGTATATGTCGAACATACTGAAGAAACAAATACATCTACTAATACGTTAAATGTACCTGATCTTAAAAAGCTTTGTAGAGTTATATCGTGTATTGAAGAAGAGTCGTTCGATCTAGATATATCATCTAATTTTATTGGCTATAAGTCGAATAGCGTTAGATTTAAGTATCATCTTTATGATGATAATATTATTTCCTCACCCAAACTTAATGTAGAGAAGTTAAATCAATTCGAGTTTGATGGTAAATTTACCTTACTTTACCCTGCAGTAATGAACCTCATAAAAGGTAGTTCTGTTAGTACAGATACAAATAAAATATATATTTCTGTTAAGGATACTGTTGTTTACGGTGAATTAACAGATAAAATGAGACCGAACATAGACTCATATGGTATTAATATTTCCAATAATTATCAAGGAACACAGTTTGCACTAGCTATACCGTTGAATTTTGAGATATTTAGAATAATTTCTTCTATGAGATTTAAAGAGATAAACTCACAAATAATAACTAAAATGGGAGTAGTTACGCTTGATCTAAACCTTGAAACATCTGCTTTTAAGTTTATTGTATCGGCGCTTTCAAACTAATGAGCAAGAATAAGCTTAGAACCCCAAGTTACTTTATTAAACGGCTCCGTGATAATGGGTTTATAGTTATAAAGATTTTTGCTGTTTATGCAAAATCAGATCCTAGACAGTGGTCGATAATGGTTAATCCTAGTGAAACTTCTGTACTTATTACATGCTATCGTAATAAAGATACACTCAATGAAGTGGTATTCGAACTACACGATGGTGGCCGTCGTATACCTAAGAATATGTTTATTAAGACAGATAGTATTGAAGTAATTATTGAATATCTCATTAGACATGGTGTATCAAACAGCGCTGATTATCATGGTCGCGATAGATATATGACAAAAAGATTAAATAATTATGATGAAAGACAAACGATCATCAAAGAATAATAATAAAAGCTTTGACCCTAACGAGAATAAAGAAGTCAAAGAACTTACCCATCGCGCTCTTATTTCATTTCTTCGCGATCAAATGAAGGATCGTGTAGCCAACAAAAGAGATCTCGATGCGTTAACGAGTACAATATTAGAATTTTTAAATAGCTTTATTTTAATTGGTTATAATTTTGACGGCGAGCCAGTTAATTTAATATCTGCGCACAATCAGCAAGAAGCTGACTCCTTGGGGGCTCTTATTAATAAATTTCTTTTTAATTCTCAAAAGGATAATAATCCTGGAGAGTAATTTTTTTTAATATAAAATATATTTGTGTCTAGTATATTAGTTATCGGCCGCGGCTTTATTGGTACGAAGCTATATACCTATTTAGCAGAAAAGAAATTATCCGTATTATCTATTTCGCAGAAAGTTATTAACTATACAAATGAGCAAGACTTATTTGAGTATCTTAAAAAAAATAATTTTAGTCATGTAATAAATTGTTGCGGGTATACCGGAGTGCCTAATGTAGACGGTTGCGAACTTAATAAGGATATGTGCTGGAAGTATAACGTCACAATCGCTAGCACAATTGATAGAATTTGCGCGCAATTTAATATAAAATGCATGCATGTTTCAAGCGGGTGTATATATTCAGGATATGAAAAAGAATACGAAGAGACTGATATACCTAATTTCGGTCTGTTTAACTCAAATTCAAGCTTTTATTCAAAAAGCAAACATGCATTCGAGACGGTATACAATAAAAATAATTCAGCTATTTTACGTATTAGAATGCCGTTTACTCCATTAAGAGAGAATAAAAATTATCTCTATAAATTATTAAAATATGATAATCTTATTAGCTATAAAAATAGCCTAACTTCTGTTGAAGATTTATGTGAATTTATATATAAGTTTGTAGACGCTTTTGCCCCCGGTATATATAATGTAGTAAACCCTAATCCGTTAGATGCACAAGAGATTACTAGTATTATGAAAAAATACGGAAAAATAAACGTAAATTGGAAATTTGTTGAAGTTAAGAATCTCAACATTATTGCCGGTAGATCTAACTGTACACTATCATCTAATAAGCTCAAATCTCTCGGTCTATGTCTACCTGATTCACATGCATCATTAGATAAATGTATAAAGGAGTTATAATGTTTTCGTTTCTTAAAAATGACCATCCACGTCCTAAGATTGTATATGCTGTAACAGGCGGCAAATATCTCGGAGAGTTGCTGGTCTTTATGGAAAAAAACGATAGTACGTATTCCTTTCTTGCATTACCTGAAATGGTTATCCGCGAGGTACCGGCTGATAAGTTTAAGTTTGGGTTAACCGAAAAAATAATAGATATCGTGCAGAAGATACCAACTGATGTGTATAGTGTTTGTAAGGCACAATATACCAAAAATAAGAGTTTAATTACTAATACATTAGCTTAAATAATAATATGGACTTAATTACGCCGAAACCTATTGTCTCACCTATAAGCGGTCAAACGATCAGACCACGTCTTAAGACCTATATTCGTGAAGGTAAAGAAGTTGTTGAAGCCGAATATATTGATCCCGCTAGCGGTACATTTATACGTAAGGGTGTTGTATCTATTAGGGATTTGCCAAAACCCGAAAATAAGCAGTAATTAAAGCTTGTTTTTTGGTATTATATTCTTTATACTCATACTGTGCTAATACCGTTCGAATATATACTGCAAAAATTTTACCAATACGCAGGCTACCCACAATTTAAAAAATCTAGTAATACGTATATTGCAGGCTGCCCTATTTGTAGAGAAGGGTCATCATGGGGTAAGAAAAGACGATGTATATATATTGTTGAAGACAACGCTATTTGCTGTCATAATTGCGGGTGGTATAGCGATGCTATAAAATGGATAACTGAAGTAGCAGGGCTAACATTTAATGAGATTTTAAATGAAGCAAAAGAGTTTGATATATTACCTCTAGAGGTTATTAAGAGTAACGATGCCCCGGTAAAAGCTAAACCCGTTGAAAGGCTTCCACTTGATAGTATAAACATATTTGACGAAAATCAGATTAAATTTTTTGAAAATAATAACATTATTAATGATGCGATAGATTTAGTGAAACAGAGAAGAATAGACACCGCAATTAATAGACCCGATACACTCTGGGTATCGCTAAAAGATAAAGTACATAAGAACCGTATTATAATACCGTTTTACGATGAGCATAACAATATAATCTTTTATCAATCTCGATTAATTTATAAAGAAGATATGCGTCTGTATCCTAAGTATTTAAGTAAAATAAACGGTGAAAAATCGCTATATAATATTAACAAGATATCACAAGATCTAGATTATATTTTTGTTTTCGAAGGACCTATAGATTCATTTTTTGTTAAGAATGGAACTGCTGTATCAGGCATTCAAGAAAATAGTAGTAACACTTTCTCTTTATTACAAGAGCAGCAATTAGCGCCTTTTAGATTTTATAAAAAAATATGGGTACTCGATAGTCAGTGGCAAGACAGCGCTAGTAAGACAAAAACACAAAAACTTATTGATAGCGGCGAAACGGTGTTTATATGGCCTGAAGAGCAAGGAAAAAAATATAAAGATATCAATGATCTCTGTATTGCTGAAAAGCTTGATAAAATCGACCCAAGCTTTTTTATAGACAATTCTAGTAGCGGGATTAAAGCTAAGCTACAGATGTCAGTTATTTATCGTTAGCAGAAATTAAGTAGCCCTTAAGCGACTCGCTCAAAGAGCTTAATTCTGCAGCAAGCCTTGCGATCTTCTTTTTTTCACTTCTTGCAATGTCTTCAAACATTGAATCACAAGCTGCAGTATGGAGCTGTACTTGCATTGATGAGGGATCTGTACTATTTAAATACTTAATAAACTGGTCTATGTGAGCAATCCATTCCGTAAGCTTTTGAACTTGCTCTTTTTTGCGATGATCGACAATCTGCTCCCGGCCACCCTGTACATCAAAATCATTTGGCTTAGCAGTATCTAATGATTGCGCCATTGCTTCTTTGTCATTTTCTGGAGCTGCAACAGGTGCATCAGCATCTGCTTCTAAAACTAAACTAAATTTACGTTCAAAAGTGTTCATACTATTATTTATTATAGGATGAATAAATAATCATGTGAAAAGAAAGCTTTTATTTGAGGAAGTAATGAGCTACAACAAGTGGACGTCTGGCATGGCTTCAAGAGAGCTTGGTGCGCAAAGAGTTACATTAAAAGACTTATTTGATAAAAATGTTAGTCAATTTCCTGACGACGCTAAAGCAGAAAAAGCTCTGCCATACCCTCTCCCTAGTGTAATAGAGCAGCTTGGTGAGCTCTATATAAATGCTGGTAATGCTAAAATGCTGTTTAAAAATTCACTTAATAATCCTGTTATACAAAATAATAAAGAAGCCAAAGAACAGGTTATTATGGTGGTGTCTAAGTTATCTAATATTATTAATGAGCTCAAAGGTATATTTGGTGCTACTGCAAAACCGGTTGCAAAAAAATAATCTAATAGTATAATATATAGATGTTAAGACGAATCTTTACCCAAGTTGCAATACTTGTATCTATCGCATCACTTACAGCTATTATATTGAATCATTTTGGTATAAATATTTTTGCTAGTTTTTTTGTAGGTATTGTTATACAATTTCTTGCTTATTATACATTTATTATAACTCTAAATACATATGTTGCATTAAAAAACAAGGAGCTTGATAATGAGAGATTAAAAGAATTATCATATCAGGGTCTAGGTGTTACATGTCCTTGTTATAAACAAATTAACGATTTTATACCTGTGAGATTAAACACCCCAACTTACTATAGGTGTTCGGGGTGTAGTAAAGCCATCAGTGTGCTTATTAATACAGAAACAGCAGTTGTAACAGAACCGCAAGATTCAAGCATACAGCATATGAATGCTATACTCGGTAAAGGAATACAGAATGCAAATCCCTGAAAGCATTAATAAATTAACTAAAGACGTAGAGGCAGATAAATTTAATATATTAACGAGGCCTCAAGATCTTCCTATCGAGGAGATTATTTTTGCTATTAAAAAATCTTTAACATCAAAAACATTATCAGATTTTGAACACGGTTTAGCATTTTACAGAAAAGATATTAGTTCAGATAGACAAGTCATTAAAAATTTCATTTATTTATTGAATGAATACTTAGATCGTGCAATTAAAGAAAGCGATATTAACGTTGATTATAGAGATAATATTTCCTTTAACGCAAAACAGTTAATTGAGAGTATAGGTACAAATATTGACGCATTATACAATATTTTATTTAACTTAAACCAACAAAAGAATTTACTTGACGTTAATAATATTACCTTCATAATACTTGGATATGCAATCGGACTTATCAAAAAAATACGTAATAGTTGAAACAGAAAAAAATAAACATAAACTAAAAGCAAGTGAATATGCTAGGTGGTTATGTTTAATTGAGGCTTTAGATATTATATCTAGAAAGGCTACTCAATTTAAAATGGACCTTCACGGTAAAGATGTTGATTGGGTTAAGCCTTTAGCATTTCAGAAATATATTACGGAGAGGTATGAATCGATGATCGACGAAGTATCATCTAACGAAGGTATAAAATTAACTTTAAGAAAACCAAAATGCACTACATCATTGGAACCAACTTTACAGTAAATCCTAATCCTAGTAAATCTGGGGTGAGAGATAAACGATTTAAACCAGGGAATAGCTATAGCCTTTTGCATATTAGCAAAAAGCAAGATAAAGCCCTCTACACTTTTATAGGCGCTGATCGATCAAGATTTGATGTCGAATTTAATAGTTGTAGAGACGCAGATGTGTTTATATCAAGAATCCGTAATGAAAATATTCCGAATTACGATGTATCTTCTTCTGTTATTGATACTGTTACTGATGATTAATAGTAACCACCGTAAACATCACCGTAATTAGTCTGTGTATAATCAAAAATCTTTTTGGAATCGTTATCTACGCTATTTGAATATGGTTTAGTCGCTCCAGAAGCTGTTGGATTTTGTGTATCATCAAATATTTGATCGTTCTGTGCCTCTGGCGTAACACCTGGTTCAAAAGAATATTCAAATCTTTTCGCCTTTATTAACCATACATAATGGCCCGCTAGTGGGTTAATTTGTGCAATATCTTGATCTAACCGCTGCGTTATTTCATAGATATTACCGTTTCTACCCCCTGGTCTATCACTCCCGTATTCTGTTAATTGGAACAAATCGCCAGACTTAGGTTCAGCACCATATCCAAACGTTTCATAAAATGCACTTATATGAACAAAAGCAGTAACTTCATCATCAGAAACAAGTCCAAATTTACTTAACATTAATGCATTTTCATTTAAATTGATTGCAATAATTAAGTTTACTGGCGGTGAATATCTTTGAGTTGTTTGCTCACCGTAAAGCATATCTGCACTTAAAGTTGTAGTATTATTAACAATATAGCCAACCTTCTGTCCATATAAGTTAATTTGCTCTCTCCAGTAATTGGAAACTATATTTCTTTCATCTGCATTTTTAGATTTATCCGTATATCTTACGCAGGTATTATCTTCAAAAGGAAAAGGATAAACCTTGGGATCGATATTACCTGTATAATATTGTACTGACATATTATTTCTCCAGAACTGGTTTACCTATAGCAGGATCAAAACTTATACTAATACCTGTATTACCTAATTTCTTAGGCGTAGTACTTGCATACTTTAAATTAAACTCGTCTTCTATCTGCCTTACTTCTGCATTATTTAAAACTATCTTTCCGCTCTTTTTACGTAGTAAGCTCTCAACTTTTTGGTTTTTTAAAATAGTTCTATGAGCTTTTGGTACAAATCTTGATTGCGATGGTAGTGTTGTACCGACACCTTCATGACGTTTTTTTACAAAATCACCCTTACTATTAAATTTACGCCAGTGGTCTTTAAAAGTATTCACAATTATATTTAAGCAAAAAAAAGGGCCTTAATTTGATTTAAGGCCCTAATTTTTACTATTTTTGACTTAACTAATTATTTTAAACCAGCTAAGTAAGAACCAACTTTTGATGTCTTGCTAGCTACAACGTTAGCCTTGCCCTTTGGTGATGTGGGAGCACCGCCCTTAACACCAGCACCAACTAAGGCATGACCTTTTTCACCGTCATTACCGACCTTATCGGTAACTTTAGCATCGCCAGCACCGCTTGAGACTAAACTCTTTGTTACATCGCCGACCTTATTATCCTTCTTCTGAAGGCTCTGTCCGGCTGAAGCAGGAACTTCCTTAAGTTCAGTAGCTTCTTTAGCAACTTCATCTTTTTCTTCTTCATCTTTTTCTTCGTTAGCTTCATCAGAAACACCTTCTTCACCGGTGCCTTCTTCATCGTTAACTTCACCTTCACCAGAAGTCTCTTCTGCACCTGCATCGAGAACTCCGTGAAGCATATCACAAAGCTTTTGAGCAACATCACGTGGTAGTGTCAATGTTACTTCTTCGCCGCCAGCACCTTCTTCGGTATCGCCGGAAGGAAGACCAAGGGCTTCGGCATCATTAATACCAGCGTCTTCTTGCTGATCGGACATTACATCCTCATATAGTTTATCAAAAATAGATTTGTTCATAAAAGTATTTATTGTTCGTACCTCTGTTTTTTCAAGGTTTTGTGAGAATTTTTTAGGGTCATAAAAATTTTCTTTTTTTGTTGTTTTAGGATCAACAATATCCTTTTTAAAACCGTCAGCATTTTCAGGTCCTGACTTTTTATTTGTAAAAGCATTCTTATCCGCCTCGACTTCTACGGGCTTTTTATCTGTAGCGAGCTTAAATGTCCCTTTTGGCGGGAAAACAGACTTCTTTTCTTCAATAACTGACTTCTCATAGAAGTCACCCATTTCAACTAGCTCTCTTGTACGGTTCATATTAAGTATTTATGTCATATATGCCTAAAAAACCAGAAACTAAATTTTATTTAGGTAATCAAAACCTACCTACAGCAGATACAGCTTTTGACTATGCTTCACACCCCGAATGGGTAGACGATATTGCAAAGTCAAGAAAAAATATACTCTATTTTGCAGAAAACTTTTTCTTTATTACAAATCTTGATGAAGGTAAGATGAAGATTAAGCTTCACAGTTATCAAAAGCGTATATTGAGAAGTCTAAGAGATAGCAGATTTGTATGCCTATTAGCATCGAGACAGGTGGGAAAGACAACTCTCATGACAATATATGCGCTATGGATTGCTTGTTTTTTTGAGGACCAACGTATTCTTATTGTCGCTAATAAAGAACAAACCGCTATTAATATTTTTAAGAGAGTTCGCTTAGCTTACGAAAAACTACCAAACTATCTTAAACCAGGAACCGTAGAATATGGTAAAACATCAATGTCCCTGGGTAACGGATCTAGTATAGGTATTTCGACAACTAGTAGCGATGCAGGTAGAGGTGATAGCTGTAATGTTCTTATCTTAGACGAGCTAGCATTTATTGACAATCACCTTGTAGAGCAGTTCTGGAGCTCTGTATATCCAATTATTTCATCTTCTAAAAAGTCTAAGATATTTGTAGCGTCAACGCCAAACGGTACAGGTAATCTCTTCCACGATCTCTACACTGGTGCTATTGAAGATAAGAATGATTGGAAAGCAGAAAAGGTTGATTGGTGGGAATTTCCTGGTCGCGATGAAGCTTGGAAAGAAAAGACTATTCGTACTTTGGGTAGTAGAGAAGTTTTTGATCAAGAGTTCGGAAATGTATTTTTACAGACCGGAGAAAGCGCACTCGATGAGCACCTCTTCGAAGCTATGAAAGCAGAATGTAGTGAACCGAGTTTTGTGTTTGATGAAGGAAAATATTTAATGTGGGACGAGCCCTCACAAGATAAAATTTACGTTGCAGGGGTTGACGTAAGCGAGGGAGTAGGAGAAGCTGCAAGTGTTATCCAGGTACTTGATATTACTGACTTGAGAGAAATAAAGCAAGTTGCGTGTTATCATGATCGCACTATAAGTCCATATAACTTTACAACCAAGCTTTATGAAATATTAAAACACTGGGGATCACCCCTGGCAATGATAGAAAGAAATAATTGCGGTGCACAAGTTGTAGATCAATTAAAAAATACCTTGAACTACGAGAATATAGTTTCATATGGAATAAAAGCTGGGCCTGTAAACTTTAATAAAATAGGAGTACAAGCACATACCAACACAAAATATAAAGGAGTAATGAATATGCGCTATTGGATGAGCGAGTTAAAAGTTTTACGCATAAGAGATTTTAAAACGTTAAACGAATTAAAAAATTTCGTACGCTACCCTAACGGTACTTGGGCTGCAAAACCTGGAGCTGATAACTGGGATGATAGAGTGATGAGCCTGATGTGGGGGTTAATGATTTTAGAAAACGATTTAGTTGAAAAATATTTTGAAATAGCAGAATATGATAGCAATAGAAAACCACTTAAAGTCAAAGCATTAGACTACGGTATCAGATATTTTGTAAATCCCGCTTCTATTTACAATAACGAAAAAAACGGTAATTCGCCAAACTTTCCATCTCTACCAATTGTTATTCAGGGTGATAATTCTCAAGATTTTAATGAAATCAGTGATTTAGAATCACAGGGGTGGAAAAGATTATAGATAAATATATTATATGACTAATACAGTCCCGTATGCTCAAAGCCCTTTCAATAAATCTCGTAAAGATAAATTTTTACTTGTTTTAAATTTTCCTGACAGTTTAAAATCTATCTCTAAAAAAATCGAAAGAAACAACGTATCAATACTCCCCGATTCAATACAATTCTCTGTTTACGGTGCAATAGTTCCGGATATTGATATACCAGCTACAAATATTCCTTATGCAGGACAAACATATGTAGCTTCAAGTCATGTGAGACCCCCATATGCAGCATGTACTGTTAATTTTACAATAGATAACAGGTTTAATAATTATTGGGCCATATATAAATGGCTTAATATTTTAAACGATAGTAAAACAGGCTTAGTAGATAACGAGAATATATTAGCCACTGCAAAAACAAATAATTTAAAATATGCAGCGGACATATCTATTTTTGCATTAGATGAATATGATAAAAGAGTTGTTGAGTTTGTATACAATAATGCCTTTCCTACTTCTTTAGGTGGTATTGATTTTAATAACCGCGATGGCGGTGAAATTGAGACCTCTTTTACATTTAATTATTCTAAATTATTAGTCTCTTTAGTGGAAACTGTAGATAGTTTGTAAAAAAATTAAAAGTTTTATCTCAAAAAACATAAATACTTTATATGGCACGCACAATCCAAAGCCCTGGTGTTGAAATTAATGAATTTGATCTATCGATAAGAAATGTTGGCTCACCAGCAACAACAGTATTTATCCCTGGTTTTGCAGCAAATGGACCCAGCTCAGAGCCAATTAGTGTAACATCAATTTCAGAATTTGAATCAATCTTCGGTACACCTACAAATTCTGCAGAACGCTACTTTTATCACACTGTTAAGGCTGTCTTACAGTCACCTGCAAGTGTTCTTGTATACCGTCTTCCTTATGGTGAAGGTACAGGGCTAGATACAAGTGATGAATATAGCGCATTAGTTTATCCAGTTGGAACATATAGCCCTTCGCAAGACGTTCTCGGTACGAGCTTAACGCCCTCCGATAGTGTATATTTATTCGGATCACCAACACATCTTAAACTTACACAAGGTGAATATCTTTCATTACTCAGGGGCGATGCCTTTACGTGGGCTACTGATACACAAGGAGTTGTATATTTTACAGATCTTGGCACATTAAGCGCAGCTGGTATGATAGTTCTCAATAAAGCACAATCAACAATTAACTCCAAATTTGAAGGAACATACCTTGGTATAATTGATAATACTAATTTAAACCCTGCAACACCGTTTAACGATATTAATTCTGTACTTTCAATTAATTCTGAAGCCGCATCCATATCAAACAGCGAGTTCTTTACTGAAGGTGCTTATGTTGAAGTACCTGATGTGAGGTTAAACTTTACTCTTTCTGCCGATTCAGGAGCTCTACAAGGTAGCGTTTCCGAAGTTCTTGAAAACATTGCATCTTTTGATATATCATCCGATAGATACGATGATACAATTATAATGGGTGTATTTAAATTAAGACAGTCTGTCTTCTCTCCCGATACTATCGCTTTAGACTATATCTTACAAGAAGGTTATACTGGCTCGTTAGATGCTAATAGACAAATTAATAGCGAAAATGGTGGTCCTGCTATTAGCTTTTTCGTAGAAATAGCTGATCAAGCTTCAACCAATATTACAACAATTATTAACCCTTATATTTCTAATAAAAATAGTACAACATGGTTAAATATGTCTGGAGCACCTACTAAAAAAGTTCGCTTTTTAAGTCAGCAGCTCGTTACACCTCTAGATGGTGAAACATATAACGAATATCTAACTCGTGTTGGAGCGCCTTCAGCAATTGTTATCGGAGCAGCTGGTATTTACGGCCAGACAAACTCTCTTTTTGCATTAGGAGATTATAGTAACCAAGATCTCTCAACAAAAGTCATCGGTAATGTACCTGCTAAAGTAACTCTAGCTGCGGAAAAGATGAGTAATGTTGATCTATTTCCTCTAACAATTACCACTGAGGCTGGCTTGGGAACAATTTACGCCAATTCATTTAACCCATCAACTTATGGTTATTTCGACGATACTGTCCCCTATAAATCACTTGTTGATGCACTGACTATTCAAAATCCACCTACAGCTCCCGCTCCTGCAGTTAGATATACGGCTGTAGCAAATGCTTTTCTAGGTTTAGCAGAGTCACGAAAAGACCATATGTTTATTGCCGATGCATTAACAAATATATTTGTACAAGGCGCTAATGTCAAGACTTTAGATCAACCAAATACATCGTTTTCAACCAATATTTACTGGCCATTAAGAAATCAATTTGCTGCTATTAATACTAGCTATGCCTGTGCTTTTGCAAATATTGTTAAAGTAGCTGATATAGGAACAAACCAGCAAATTTGGGTTCCTTTTTCTGGGTTTGCTGCAGCTGCAATGGCTAATACCGATAATAACTTCCAACCATGGTTCGCTCCTGCAGGATTTACCCGTGGCGTGCTAACAGGAGTCTCAGATCTCGGAGTTTATCCTAAGCAGAAAAATCGTGACAATATATACAAAATCAGTCTTAACCCTGTTGCGTTTTTCCCTTCTGAAGGTTATGTGATCTTCGGTCAAAAAACACTACAAAAAATACCAAGCGCATTTGATCGTATTAATGTACGCAGGTTATTCCTAAGTTTAGAAACATCAACAAGAGATACAGTTAAGTATTTCTTATTCGAACCGAATACATTGTTTACCCGTACACAGATTATTAATAGCTTAACACCAATATTTGATAATGCTAAAAATACACAAGGTATATACGATTATCTCTTAATTTGTGATGAAAGAAATAATACACCAGCTGTCATCGATGATAATACAATAGTCGTTGATATCTATGTCAAGCCAGTAAGAGCCGCAGAGTATATCCTCTGTAATTTTTACTGCACAAGAACAGGTACAACTTTCCAGGAGATTGTAACCTAACGGATAAATAATTTTATGGCAGACGTAAATCAACTTATTACCGACTTCTACAGAGTAGCATCAAATCGTGAGTTTGCGCGTGATTTTAACTTCAGAGTATTATCAATTAATACTGGCGGCGCAAGTACCGTTACATTTGATCAAGATGACCTCGTTTACGTAAAGACTGCTACTCTACCTGCCCGTTCTATTAAAAATGTAGAAGTACCTTATATGGGTTTAAACTTCAATCTTCCCGGTGTATCACAGTATCCTGGTAGCGATGCTTATGATTTAACATTCTATGCAGATGCAAATTCACAAATCCGTCAAAAATTTGAACAGTGGTCACAGGATATCTTTAACGACGGTACATCAACCGGAAATTACTTTGCACCAAAACAAACAGCTATCATTGACCTCGTACAGCTCGACAATCAACTTAATAAAATTGCACAGTATCAATTAGTAGGCGTTTCTGTAAGAAACGTTGGCCCTATTCAATACAATATTGCTACCGGTACCGGCGAAACAATCGAATTTACTGCTACTGTATCATATCATTACTGGCGTAACATCGGATAATTTAGACGCTCCATTAAATAATTAAGTGAATAATCCGTTCACTGATGCTCTTAATTCCTTAGGTAATAATTTTACTGGATTGGTAGATGGTACCAACCCCGCGTTTGCTCCACAAGTATCCAGCTTATTTGGATTTAATATTCCCGGTGTACCTTTAATTAGTCCTCGCGACTATTTTCTTGTACAAATGGAGTCTTGGTTTACAGCGATTCCTAATTCTACGCAGTGGGTTATAGTTATTGATAGATACCCACCGGCAATTAGAACAAGCATATTACAAGGCTTAGAACGAGTAGATGGAAGTAAAAAAGGGTTTAATGTAGATACAGCAGTTAATATATTAAAGAGTTTTCCGCTTCAAAAAATTGTGGGATGCTTGTTCGCTCATGAAATTACAATTCCAACAGAACAATTTGATATTAAAAGCGCTTCCGTTGATAATAATCGCGGATTTTTACCCGGTATACTCGGGGGTGGGAGAAATACAGAACCACCTTCCCTTGTAATTGATTTTAAAGAAACAAATACATCCTTTATCGACTTCGTTATCCGCCCTTGGGTCATTCTGGGGTCACATTTTGGAATGACTGCACGTCCTGGCGACGTTAATGGTAAAAAAGATTTTCGTAATATGAAAGTAAATATGACTCTGTTACAATATACCCGTACTTTTAACGGTATCTCCATGATACCTAGAAAAGTATTCAGCTTTTTTAATTGTATGCCCTATCAAGTCAGCGAACAGTCCTTAGATTATACTGATGAGAGACTTATAACATATCAAACTCGCTGGACATACTCCAATTATACTGTTGAAAACAATCTTTACTTGCCTATTGCTGATATTGTGAATAGAATAAGCAATGGATCTATTCCAAGGGTTACAAGCTTCCAGAACGGAATTGGTAGTATTAATCCCTTAGGCTTTTTATAATGTCATTTTACATAAATTTTTACATACCTACACAAAAAAGAAATGTCAAGATAAGAGAATTATCTTTCGCACATTACAAGACCATTAATAAATTTTTAATTAACAACAACAATCAGCATATTGCAGATTATTTTGATGGGATTCTTAAAGAATGTCTTGTTGATAGTGAAGATTTTAATAGTTTTACAAGTTTCGATAAATTTTGCGCACTTCTCTTATTGCGTTGTATATGCATTTCTCCTGATATTGAGTTTAAAAGCGGTATAACCAACAATAAAGCATCTATATTACCCTTTTTACAAAAGTGTATTGATTTTAAGACAGACTTTACTGAAACAATTACTATAGATAATCTGGATATACAATTGACATTACCAAAAGTATTAAATTTTGAAACGATTTTTGACGTTCTTCATGATTCCATTTCAAAAGTCTTTTTTAATAAGAAAGAAATTGTATATCCACCAAACAGAAACGATTTATTAGAAATGCTGCCCGCAGAAGTAATGACCCACCTAAAGAAATTTAGCGATAAAATGACTGAAGAATTTAGATCTTTAATTTTAGATATTGGCATACAACAAGATACTAAAATTTCATTATCTCCCTATAACCTTTCGCTTTTGGAGATTTTAAAAGCGCTTTTTACTGCTAATTTAAAAAGCATTATCGAGCTTCAATATGTTTTAGTAAGTAAAATATTTTACAGTCCTGAATATATCGACAAAAATACGTTGGCCGAAAATTTAGTTTTAGTTAATATATATGAGACAGAGATAAAGAGCTTAAAAGAAGAGCAAACCAAAGGGCTTGAAAACCCGTTAGCTGTAAATAAATAGCTTTATGGAGAAATTATCCAGCGCCCTTAATTCATTAGATAGTCTTACTAAAAGTTACGAAATATTTGTACCCTCTCTGAATCGTAAGGTTAAATTTAAAGGACTTAACACCAAGCAACAGAAAGATGCTGTAAAAAGCGCATTAGAAAAAACATCTGCAGGTTTATCTTTCTCGCTTTTATTAAATTCGATTTTAAAAGAAAATTGTCAAGAAAAAGTAGAATTTTTACTAACTGATCGCAGCTATATAGCTGCATGCTTGCGCGTTTTATCTCTATCACCGATTTACGGAAAAGACGAAAATAAGCAAGATCTCACATTTGTACTCACTAATAATATTCCTCTCCCCGTAGAGTTAAAGACAGCTGAAATTAGTGAAGATAATATTAAACTCACGCTTTCTATACCCACTTTTATTCGTGATAGTATAGTCAATATTGAAACAAAGAAAAAATTACTACCTTTACCTGATAACGATGATCTACCCAAAGAGGTTGTTGGTGAGATTTATATTAATGAATTAGTCAAGTATATAGATAAGCTTACCATTGTCGATAACGGTGCTGTAACCGATATAAATTTTGATGAATTAACTGTGCTTCAAAAAGTGCAACTAATAGAAAAACTACCTTTAACAGTTAATACAAAGCTATTAGACTATATTAATAGGGTGAAACTGTTTGAGAGAAAATACTTTACGCATAATGATAATGTAGTTGATGTCAGTGTTGACCCTACGCTTTTTACTGTTTAAACAGTAGAAATTGTTAAATATTATTAATGAACGAGAATGCTCTGGAAAGCAATATACTTGACATCAGTAACAAATTGGATATTGTCGTCGCTTTTCTCTCTAAAAATAAAAAAACAGATAATGGTGATGAAAAAGCGTCCTGGTTTGATGCTGTAAAAAATACTTTCTCTAATCAAGATAAAGATCAAGAGAAAATTAGAAGATTAAAACAAAAGCAAAAAACGTATCAAGCAGTGCCCATAGTAATTGATGGCATTACAGTGGATGGGAAAAAAGAAATTGCTAAAGTTCTAAAAGGCACCACATCTTTTGCTGTTGAAACAAAAAAAGAAGAGAAAAAACCCTTTCCCTGGCTGTTTGTTGGTACTGTAATTGCTGGTCTAATCTCAGGGCTTGTAAAATTCTTATATGGATACATAAAAAATTTCTATACAGTTCTAAAAACTATTTTTTCCAGCTTCAAGGGTTGGTGGGAAGTCTTAAAGGTGGGGGCAGGAGATTGGTTTCTCAAAATAACCGGTGCATTTAAAGAAGATGGTATTTTTGGTAGGTTATGGAAATGGATTAAAGGACTTTTTGCAGAAGAAGGTATAATCGGTAGCACATACAGGCGGTTCAAAGCTCTATTTACTGAAGAGGGCGCCATAGGTAAAATTATTAAGAGCATGGAGGGGTTATTTGCTGAAGAAGGCGTTATTGGCGGTGTGGTCAAAAGAATACGAGCACTTTTTTCAGAAGAGGGAGTATTAGGTAAAATATTCGGTAACATAAAGAGTTTTTTTGCAGAAGAAGGTACAATTGGTAAATTATGGGCAGGATTTAAAGGTCTTTTTGCAGAAGAAGGTATAATTGGTGGGTTTATAAGAAGTATAGGTAACGTTTTTAAAGAAGAAGGTATAATTGGTATGATTTTGAGTAAGGTACGTGCAGTAAAAGATACATTATTCGGCTGGGCAGAAGGTATCTTTAAATTATTTGAGCCTTTTTTAGGAGTTTTTAATAATGCATTCAAGTTTATAGTTGAAAGTCCAGTTTTTAGACTTGCAGAAAAGGCATTTTTCTGGATTTTTGCATTAATTGATGTGGCAACGGAGACTTTTAAATCAGTTATGGAACAAGGTGCTAATCTTAAAGCAGTTTTTGATGGTGTTTTAGGCGGGTTCTTAAAATTCATTACTTTTGGTCTTGTTAATTTTAAAGTGGTTAAGGAATATACAGACAAAATTATGAAAGCATGGAAATCCGGTAATGTTGTGGAATCAGTCTTACGTTCTTTGGCATTATTACCTGAGCTTTTGGGCGATGCTCTCGGTCAAGCAATTGGCTGGGCGGTCGGATTCTTTAGTAAAGAATGGGGTAAAGCAATTACTGATTTCTTTAAAGACAATTCACTATCTGATACAATTGCAGAGCTCTGGAATTTCCTATGGAATAAAATTAAAAGTTTATTTGGAATGAGTCCTAAAGAGGATACAAGTGATTACGATAGAGCTGTAGCAAAAATAAATGCGTCCAAGCAAAAGAAAAAACCGGTAGGTGATTTATATGATACTAAAGATAGAACTCTGTTTTCTAACGGGCAATCTTATTCGTTTGATAAGAACGATGAATTAGTAGCTCTAAAAAAAGGCGGTCCGATTGATAAAATAATAGGTCGTAGAGACGAAATGACAAATAATTCTATTAAACAATTAACTGGTGTTGTTACAGAATTGAGAAAGAGCTTTGAATCTTACGCTAAAAGCACATCAATGATGCAACAGAATGAAATGAAGTTAATGAATGAAAATATGAATTTACTAGCAGCAATTAAGGATAAAGAACAAAAATCTAATGTCCTTGTTAATAATTCATCTAGTAATTTAGTCTTTAATGAGAAATCTTCCTCAAATCTTGATTTTAGAAAAGACATGTCTCATTTGACGAGATTTTAATTAAGTATATATATGCAGCACGTCTTCTCTATTTCAAGAACAAAGAATTACGTAAACTTTAAAAAAGATAATTCAGTAGACGTAGAGCCACCAGTACTAATATCTCCTTCAAATACACCCATAGGATCAGGGATCGGTACTAATAGCAATACTTCTAACGGAGGAGTTGTCAATGTTGTAAATGATTTCTATTGGACATATTCTAAATTAAAGGAGTCCAGGCAAGAAGTCCCGCGTATCATTTTAACAGAAAAGAGATTAAAATCTAATGCACTAATATCTCAATTAAAATACTCTTTCGGCGTGGTTAAATCAAACGGACAAGCATTAATTAATAAGCTCCCTAACAATATCTCAAAAGGTTTAAATTCTTTTATAAGTAAGACTTATAGCGCTGCAGTAAACTCTGATGCTGGTCAAGCGGTTCGTGATTACTATAATTCTATACCCGGGTTTCAAGACACCAATGATGTGTATGAAAATAATCCCTATTTATTACCCTATCAAAACCTTTACATTACCGAGCCTACTGGGTGGCAGTTTATAATGCCTTATTTTACCAATTATAATAACTCACAAGCTAACACATTTTCCAATGATACGGGCGGCGGTGCATTTCTCGGGTTATTACAGCAAGGAGCTAATATGGTTACCGATTGGGCTGCAATGCTGTCTGTACTTAATAACCCTACTCAAATTACTTTTGTTGAAAAAGCTAAATTCTATAATTACCCAACGGAAGGCGATTCTTTTTCATTTTCTTTTCCTCTAATAAATACAGGATCTGCATCATTTGATGATGTTATTAGAAACTGGGAATTATTATTTCTTATCCTATATAATAACAAGCCTTCTAGAAAGAATGTATCAGTTATTGACCCACCGGTAATATATCAAGTCGAAATACCCGGGGTAAAGTTTTTACCGTTTTGCTATATTTCAGATCTTGCTGTTGAATTTCAAGGATCGCGTCGAGAATTATCTTTCGGACTATCAGTAACTGACAGTTTAAATGTAGATGCATCAATACCCGTAGCAGGCCCGACACTTAACCCACAACAAACCCTCGAAACAGTAGTTAGAGGGTTCAGTAATGTCGCAACACCGAGAAACGTAACCACAATTGTACCAGATGCATATAATATCAGAATAACAGTTAAAAGTCTACTTCCTGAATCAAAGAATTTTATGTATTCTGTTTTAAATAAAAACAATATTGTCACTACAAATACTTTAGGTGCAGGTATTAACGATGTATTAAATCCGTTCTTACGAGAAGCAGCTGCTAATAGTTCTGCTGCAGGCCAAAATCCGCTTGATACCAATGCAACTGCTCCAGGATTACCGACACCTTGACAATATCTTATTAACCGTATAAATATTTAAATGAATGGCGTTTTTCAAAATAATGTTACTGATTTACCAAGTCTTAAGACTACAAGATACGAGAACATCTTTAAGCTTTATGCAACAGATGCTAACCAATATTACTATAATCTCATACAATCTGTATACCTACCTGACAATATTAGCGAAGAATATATTTATTATCAATTAGTATCACAAAAAATGCCTTGGACCATTATTAGCTATAACGCATATAAAACGATAGATTTATGGTGGTTAATATGTCTTACTAATAAAGTATATAATCCTATTAAATTCCCTGAACAAGGAAAGCTTATTAAGCTTATAAAACCTGAATCTGTTAACGCTGTTTTAAACGAAATTAGAAGTGCTTTAAAGTGATATGGCAATAGTAACTACTCAAAATACTGATTCTCCTGCGCAAGACCCTAAGGAATTTATTAATATTATTAATAATAACCCTTACAGGTTTAATATAGGCTTATTTACCTCGGATGGTCGCTATCAACAGCTTAAAATGGGGGCTATCAATAGTCTGGTTTTAATCGATAATTTTACAAATTTTTATCATTACGGTTATATAATAATAGACAATACTTTTGATGCCGCAGAACGTATGGTAGATTTTGAAACACAGCAAAGTATTGCTGCAAATTCTACTATTAATACTGTTTCACCTAAAAAAGGATTTATTTTTAAAGGCGATTCAAGAGATTTACTTGTTGTAGATATTATGCCAGTATTATCCGAAGATTCAGATTTTAATTTTAATACAACAGATAAAGAAGCTGAAAATTTCTTTAAAATGTCATTTACTTTTAGTATAAACAATACGGAAGAAATACCCGGATCTGCACCCGGTCAAAAGTTTAAAAAGCTTTATTTTTGGGATATGTATTATGAGCTTTTAAGAGAAAAAAACTCTTACTTTTCTACTGCAAATTATACAGATTCAGAGGATGTAAGTAATTCTGACGATAGTAATAGAAGTATATATACTGGTGAAGCTATTAAGTCATTTTTAACTGAATTTTTCAATGAAGAAGACGGCTGGCCTATTACAATTGGTGATATATTTGATCAAGGAGCTACAAAAGTCTTTTTTTCTTCTCCTGCAGGGTATAAAGGAGCAGATTGCCTGGAATATCTTTTATCCAGACATGTATCTAATTCTGATAATAATTATGATCAAGCATTTTTGCGTGTAGAGAGAAATACTTCAGTTTTTAATCTAGAAAGTTTACGAGATATTTTTAAAAAAGCTTTAAATACAGAAGCTAATAGTAGTACCCCGCAAGTAGGAAGTAGTTATCTTGAAACGTTTAAACTCGGCGTTTATTCAGACGTTAATAACGAATTTACAATTGAAAATGTTTCTTTCACGCCTCCTGATGCCATGTTTCTAGATAAATATGGAACGATTAATAATTTTAATTATGATCCTATGCCTGGCGCACATTCACAGCAAGATCTTGTATCTGTATTAGTACATAGCTACAATAATGATGAAAAACAGTTTACTGTAGAACAAAATCAACACAGTATACAAAGCACACTGTGTGCATATGATGCTAATTACGTGCAACCGTTTAATCCGGTAAGCTTCGCTGGCGCATATCCTAATTTCTTTCCAGGTCAATATAGAATGCAGCAAAAAAACGTAAAAAATGTTTTTACTATTATAAAAGACAGCACTCAAAGATTTTCATCCGGTCGAAATAGAGCTTTATATAATAATATTTTCTTAAACAATACATTGCTTTTTAAAGTCCCAGGATCTACACATAGAATAGCTGGTTCGTTTATAGGAATAAATCGAGATAACGCGTTTTCTTTTAGCGATTTTGATAGTAAAATACTAGGCGTATATTTTATAGTGGAAGTAAAACATATTTTTCAGGGCAACGAATACTTTAACGAAATAAGATGTATAAAAACTTACAGTTATGATAACCTTCAACTAATTACGGGGTCTAGATAATGGCAGCTAAAACAAAAACAAATACAAGAACAAGTTATCCTAATTTAGCACAGGTTGCACCATCAAAAAATATGGCGCTTGTTTCGCGTAACACTAGATTTATTGAAGCAATTGGTGGTAATACACAAAGTGGTGGTGATTTAGGTGCTAGTAACAGCGGGAGAAAGGGTCTAGCTGCATTAAATGCCAGGCTCAATAAAGGAGATAGATTGCAGCTAGTGCAAGTTGAAGGTGGATATTATCTCAATCCGTATGTTGCAAATCAATTTCAGCAAATGCAAGCTGCAGCTGCAGCTGATGGTATTTCTTTGAAAATAATTTCAGGTTACCGTGATTGGGAGAAGCAACAGGCATTATATGATAAGTTTAAACGCGGTCAAAGTGGTGGTCTCCCTGCAGCAGCTCCAGGACTGAGTAATCACGGTCTTGGATTTGCGATTGATCTAGATGTAAATAGTGACCCAAGAACATTACAGTGGTTAAAAAGCAATGCGAATAGGTTTAATTTTAGCGGACTAGCTAACGATAGACCTCATTGGGAAATTAGGCCTGAAAGAGTACCGACAGAATATTTACCAACTAGCAGTGCGTTTCCAAAGCCCACGCTACCTAATCAACCTGTGCCGGGTAGTTTAAATAAGACCGTAGAAACAGCTATCCAATATAATAAAACTAAGACATCGCCTAATCCCATCACAGAGCAAACTAAATTTTATAGCAGTTTAAATACTAGTTTAAAAGATTTAAATAATGATGAAACGTTTTTCTGGTTCAAACAATATTATAGTTCACCAACAGAAATAAAATCTCAAATTGAATTATTTCTTACACCGGATGGTGAAAACGATCTCTTTAATTTTGATAATATGTTTGCTTTTCCTTCTGATAGCTTTGGAACTTTGACAAATACAGCTTATACAGATTCAGTCTCTCCTGTTTTCGACATACCTAACAACTATGGTGCACCGGATCCCGTTCCACCTATCTTAGAAATGAAGCTCTCTCCCGATACTAACATATTTAATCTTTCGTTTAGTAATGAAACAACAAGCCTATTCAAAGCTAATACATATAATCTTCAAAAAGTATCAGATGATCAGCAAGATAATTTAATAGCTGATCCTACAGTACCTCATTCTGCTAATCTAATAACAGATATACCATATTACACTCATAACGTATTTTCACAAACGACTTATACTACTGAAGTTGTTGATTATGTGCCTGAAACTGCTGAATATAGTAGTTATTTTACTAATTTAAATCAAACACCGGGCTATAACCCTAGAGATACTGAAAATTCTAATCTCCAGCGTATTGAAGATATTTATTATGAAATAAACGTTGAGGGTCAAATACAATTAGTAGATCTTTTACAGAAAAAATACAGAGAATCAAGTAGTACGAGAACAATACAAGGATTTTTAGGTGTTAAAGACTGTGGAAGCGATGAACAATCAAATGGCGTTACTACAGACCAACTTAATGAGAGATTTTTAAATCAAATCAGACAATACAACGTTACACGTACACCGATATCTCTTACTGAAGCAGCAAATACAAAAATTAATTCTGCACTTGGAGCTGTTGCAGCGCCTAACATAGCATTAGCTAAATTAGATAATTTAATACAACAGACTGGTATTAGCGATGTACCGGGATTACAAGAAATTTCTGCGCCTTTAATTAGTGGGGTTACATCACCCCTTCAGGGGTTAGCAGGGTCTATAAGTTCTATACAAAATATACTACTCTCTCCTATTAATAATCTACCTAACGCGCTACCTTCTGTAGACCCCGGCTCGTTCCCTGAAATATATGCTCTCCTAGCTGGCACTGATTTTAAGAATGTTAACGCATCATCAATATTTGACAGTATTCAACAGTTAAAAAATATTATTTGTAATTTTAGATTGCCTATCATAGGTAAAGTCGACTTCTTAAGTATACTTGACAATGATATAGACTTTAGTTTCGAGCAACTGCAAAAGAAATTACTAGCTATATTACCCAAGCGACCTACTGACGGTGATATTGCTAAATTCTTCCAAGGGCTTATACCCGACTTTAAGCAGCTTTGGAAAAACTTCTATCAAACATTCTTTGAGTGTGAAAATTCTACGGATAATTAATCCACTATCTCAGCATCTATAATTTTTGCACTCTTATTTGCACTATCAATAAGCATTTTAAATACTTGTTCTCTCGTTGTGAGCAACTTTGAAGTATTATCTGCTTCTTTCATTTCCTTACGTGACGCAATATCCATTTCTTTTGTTTTAATAGTTGTATCATTTCTCTTATCTGCTACAATAATCTTATTAAGCGTTTCAATAGCAGTAGACGTAGCAGCAATTAAATCAGCGAGTGAACCAACATCTTTACTCTCAGGTGCCGAAGAGATATATTCCTTAACATTAGATACAACGTCAATACTCTCTTCAACTAATTTGCCTGCTTTCTCAATAACAAACTTTTCTATATTTTCTTTTATTAAAGGGTTATTTTCTTTTGCAACAACTTCTGCCTTCTTATTAGCATCATTAAGCTGAGATAATAAATCCCCTACCATTTCGTTAAGTTCTTCGCTCATAATAATATTTATTAGCTATTGATTTTTATAAAGGTATATTATAATAGAAGTATGTATAATACTAAAGATGTGGATCCTAATATGCAGTTTTTACCTAAGCTAAAGTTTGAGAAAACACATGATTTAGCTAAATTACCTACTAAAAACCACGAATCCGACACAGGATATGATGTCTACTCTATTGAGGATAAAGCAATACCTGCTAGGGGCAGCGCCGTAGTAAGTGTTGGCTTAAAATTCGCTTCTATTCCTGATGGATACTGGGTAAAAGTTGAGTCGCGAAGTGGATTAGGATTTAAACATGGTATAATGGCTCATCCCGGTATTATTGATTGTGGCTATCGAGGAGATGCGGGAGTAAAACTGTACAATCTAACTGATAATGAATACCAAGTTAAATCAGGAGATAGAATTGCACAATTTGCCATATATCTTAACTTCTCGATGCCTGTTGAGTGGGGTAATGTTGAAGAGAGTACCCGCGGTGACAAGGGATTTGGATCATCAGGTAAATAATGAATACAGAATTTAATAATTTGTGGGTTGAAAAATATCGTCCAAAGACATTAGACGATTTTGTAATATCGGAAAAGAATAAAGCCTTTATTAACTCATTTAAAGAAAAAAAAGAAATACCTAATCTTTTATTCATTGGTACACCCGGGCTAGGTAAAACTACATTAGCTAAGATTTTAGTAAATGATATACTAGATTGTCAGTATCTGTATATTAATGCTAGCGATGAAAATGGTATCGACACTATACGAACTAAAGTAACAGGTTTTGCGCAAACAAAAAGCTTTGATGGTAAAATTAAAGTTATTATTCTTGACGAGACCGATGGTCTCTCTATAGATGCACAGCGCGCATTACGCAATACCATGGAGGAATTTGCTAAAATTACTCGCTTTATTCTTACTGCAAATTACAAATACAGAGTCATCCCTGCGCTTCAGAGTAGATGTCAAGGGTTTGATCTAACACCTCCACTGGACGGTGTAGTTAAACGGTGCGCACAAGTATTAAAATTAGAGAAAATAACTATTCCGGATAATGAAAAAACAAAGCTTATAGAATTTCTTAAATCTACATATCCTGATTTAAGAAAAAGTTTAAATGAATTACAGAAATACTCATCATCTGGCACTCTCAAGCTGGTGGACTCATGTAATAATGAAGTACTAAGCCTTATATATAGCGAGATAATGAAGAAAAACATTACTACTCTTCGTAAAGCATTAATTGAAAATGAGAGTCAATTTAATAATGACTATGTAACATTAATGAGAAATTTGTTTAACTATGTCGATCAGCAAAACATAGACAATAACATAAAGAAAACATTTTTATTGACGTTATCTGAATATATTTACCGCAGTAGTTTTGTAGTTGATCAAGAAATAAACTGCTATTCTTGCTTTATTGCGTTATCTAATACAGATTAACTATTTTTTGGGTAGGTATTTTGCTGTATATGTAGCAGGATCTGCATTGCCCACTGCAGGCGATGACGGTATTTTAACGTTTTGATTGTTTAATACTCTATCTCCTGCTGACATCTTGAGATTGCCTAAATCAGATTCTCTAGTACGCGCTGGGGAATAGAAAGGTACTTCTTCCTGCTCATCTTTAACCTTTTTAGGTTTGATATTAGTACGTCTTGCAGGATCGTCTTTCTTTAAAACTTCAGGTACTTCTGGAAGATTAGGATATGAACATTTTGAAGCTAATGCATTACCTGGAACAGTAGCAAAATCCATATATCTACCTGGTGCAATTTCTGATGTAATATCAACATTAACATCAGTACCTGTATAATCCGTATTACCTGCACCCATAACATTAGGAAGAACGTTTTTAACAGCAGATACACGTAAGTTTAACCCGCTTTCTACCATTTTTTTAATCTTTTCTTGTGTATTAGAGCCTAAGGATTTAAACCAATCAGCTTTCAGTGCACCTTCTTTAAAGACAACAACATCACCCGTTAAAAACCCACCATTTGTATAGCGCTGCAGTGTTGATTCATAGAGTTTGACAAAATTTCTCTTCATTTAAATTATTTATTGTTTTTTATGTGAATAAAACTGTTTTTAAAAGAATAAAGTTTACATAAATATGTATGTGGCGACTATTAAAATTCAATCGATTGCAAAGCCTGAACAATCTACAAGTAAATTTACTTATACTGATTTATTACTCGATTTAAAGATAGATTATACAAAGAACAATGAGTTCTTAAGAAGAAAAGAGATTAAAGATCTTCAAATCGATTATGATTACGCTGCAGTAAGAAACTCTATATTTAACCTATTTACTACTATTCCTGGCCAGCGCATATTAACACCTTTATTTGGCTTAGGCTTACAGAAGTACCTTTTTCTCCCTGTTAGCGAGACGACAGCGTATAACATAGGAAACGATGTTCTAAAAGGTATTACAACATTTGAACCTAGAGTTCGTGTACAAAATATAAATGTCACAGCTGATGAAGTAAACCAACAATACGTGATAACTCTTAACGTCTCAATACTTACTATCGATGTTTCAAGTAGTTTTCAGCTAGTTGGAATATTAAGTAATACTGGATTCAACTTTATAAACTAATATGGCAACATTTAATAACTTTGATCTACCTACTGACGGATATGTTGCGTTTGATGCAACAAGCTTAAAGAGTCTAATTACAACTAGACTTAATACAAATAATATCTTTACTGATCAGAACTTTGAAGGGAGTAATATATCCTCAATTATCGATATTATTGCTTATGCTTACCATGTATTAATTTTTTATCTCAATAGAACAGGCGCTGAAGGTACATTTACTACAGCAGAATTATATGAAAATATTAATAAAATTGTAAAGCTTATAAATTATAATCCAATTGGTAATCAAACTGCTATTCTTTCCTTTTTAGCTACCGCCCAAAACGCCTTGCTACCCGGTACATATACTATTCCTCGCTATTCATATTTTACTCTCAACGGCGCATCATATGCATTTAATGAAGATGTAACTTTCTCTAAAAATGGTGAAGGAATCGAAGCGTTAACCAATTTACAAGAAAATAATCTATTATATCAAGGAGGTTACAATGAATACCCCACATATGTTTCTACTGGCGAGCCATTTGAAGTTTTGACTATGACACTGGTTGATAATTCCGGTAATAATATAATTATTGATCACTTTAATATCGACGTATATGTACGGGATAATTCTGTCACTAATCCTAAATGGGAAAAATGGACATCAACACAATCCTTATTTCTTGAAAGGTCAAATTCTAAAGTTTATGAAATAAGGTTAAACGAAAACGAGAGATATGAAATTAAATTTGGTAATAATGTGACAGGCAAAAAGCTTAATGCAAATGATGAAGTAGCTATATATTATATTAAATCTGACGGTACAAAGGGTGAGGTTGGCGCCGGGCTTTTAAACCGTAATAAACTATTCTTCTATAGCTCACCTCGATTTAATCAGATAAAGACCGATACGACACCTGAAAATCTTACACTTATTACGACCGGGCAATCAAATTTAATTGAATTCTCCAATATTGACGCATCCACTAGTTTTGTTTCACGAGAATCTGTTGCACGTATAAAGAATAATGCTACTAATACATTTAGAAGCCAATTCAGATTAATTACTGCTGAGGATTTTACAAATTATATTTCTAAAAATTATAGCAATATAATTTCATCTACTGTAGCTATTAATAACTGGGATTATATATCTGGTCATTTAAAATATTATTTTGATCTTGGAGTTTCTAAGCCTAATAGTGAAAGCAGGGTATTGTTTAATCAGGTAAAGTTTTCTGATTCTTGTAACTTTAATAACGTATACATCTATGCGGTACCAAAGCTCGAGAAGCTCACTTCACTCACTACAAGGGCTAGCTATCTTAATACAGCCCAGAAACAACTTATCCTTAACGATCTACAAAACGTAAAACTCACAACTGCAGAAGTTGTAATAAACGATCCTGTTTATGTAGGTGTAGATCTAGGCGTAAGGTTCCCTGGTGAAATACTTTCTCCCGCCACTGCAGAAACGTCTTATCTCGAAATTACTAGGGATATAACTGCAAAGCGTAACCCTGAAGCGTTAAGACAACAGATAGCTAATATATTTGCTAATTATTTTTCTACTTTAAAAGATAATCTCGGACTCACTTTAAGTTTAACTCAAATTACAAACGAAATCATATCCTTAGAAGGCGTAAACGATATTAGAACAAAGAGGACTGAAGGTAATGAGACTCTTACTATACCTGGCATAAGCTTATTAATATACAATCCTGTATACCCTGAAAGCGATGCAATTATAACAACACAGGATATTAAGCTTCCTTACTTTAAGTTTCCCTACCTTAATAACCCCTTAGATTTTGTTAATAAAATAAGAATCGTTACACCCTCTATACAGTCTATACAGAGAGAGTTCTAATGGCTAACTTTGTAAACTATACTTACGTATTTATCAACGTAAGAGATTATACTGGACGCTTTGCTCTATCATCCTATACTTTAAGCAATACACCACTCACGTTCTATCCCGATCTTACAACTTCACCTGAATTGACATCTACAAGTAATTTATCAAATAAGCTCGTACGCTGGGATTTTGGTGACGGTACATTTTCAAGTGAACTTACTGCTATACATCACTACAAATCACCCGGTTCATACCCAGTAAGACTTACAGTTTATGATAGATTTGGTAATGCATTTGATAGTTCATACCGCCCTACAGTCTATATACATAATTTTGTTGCTGATCAAATATTGTTTCAAGATTATATAAAATTTATATACGATGTGCCTGCAAGTAAGATTTTAGACCCGATAATACTGAATAGGCAGTCGAGCTGGCAATCATATAACGCTCTTAGTGCTACTGGATATACGATTAACCTATACGCTTCAGGCGCATTAGGTGAATATCAAGATCAAGCCAGCTTCTTCAATGACAAATGGTCACATCTGCGTGCACTAAGTAGATTCTATAAGCAATCGCAGTTGGGAAATTATCAAGAATATACATTAATTGATAAAATACAAACATCTACCGTTGAAGTATATGCACGTGTTAATAATGGCGAACTTAGTATTTGTGGTAAAAATGATCAAGGCAGTGTCTTTGCAGGCACTACTGGAACATGTAGCTTTTATTATGTCGACGATACTACTAAAAATTATACTACTCGCGAACCCCCGATTTTTGTTTTTGCTACGCTCGATAATTCTAAATTTAATGATAGCTATTCAATAGCTAATAATAGTTTTGAGTATATATCGTATCCACCTTACGGGTTTCAAAATATTAAACCTGCAGTATTACCGATAATTAAAGTTAGACATAACCCTGCAGAGAAACTATCTATTTCTACAACCGGTATTGTAGGAGAAGGTACCCTTTCGAGTACTAAATTCGATATACCTGAGATAAGCTGGGAAAATACCGAAATACCTTTTGTTATTAGAATGAAAGATATTGATAATTTTACTACAAAAACATATCCACCCCTATCTTCTTCTACTATATATTCAAATCTATCTACATTAACCGCTTTTAATGTAACTTTTGGCCTAATACAAGATACTCTCACCGGTAGGTATATTCCTCTAGAGGATATAAAATTTTACGAAGACTTTTTACCAGATATTCCTCAGTCTATAGGCGCATTTTATAAGGGATACTTTACCGTTCCGTATGCTACTAATAATTGCATACTAACTGCAAGTGTAAGTATCCAGGATCCGCTTAATTTTCCAAAAGATTCTCTTATTGGCTGGGTAGCAGTCCCACAATTTAACATGCTATTAAGATTCTTTAGACAACAGATATATAGTATGTGCCCGGGGTATTTAACAACTACTATTTCTGCTAGAGGAGATTATTTTAATTCTAATAATGATAGAAACGTATACGCTATTCAAGTTGCACCATCGGGTAATGGTCCGGGGTTAGATTTCTGCACCTGGTTTGCAGACGGTACAAGTGATAAATTATTTAAATTTGATGCTAGTGGTAATACATTATCCTCATTTAATTTTTCTAATTTTCCATATCTATCTGCGCCCGGTGAATTAGCATATACTAATCTACTTTCACCGGTGCTCTCAAGCGCCGCGCCAGGAAGTATTGCTATGGATAGCAAAAGCGATATTTGGATAGCCTTATTTGATTCTGTTTCATGTATTAAAGTTGATGCATCAGGCGGATATATAAAGTCTGTAGCTTACCCTACTGGTACAAATTTTGTTTATTATTTGAGCGGAGATTATAATATTAAGTCGCTAAGTGGGTTTGCTGGTGAAAATTTATTTCTACCTTCTTGTATTGATACAGATAGAGATGATAATATCTGGGTATCATATACCCACCCTGTATCTAATTTTATTGTAAAATATGATACATACGGTACTCTCTTAACTGTTATTCCGTTTCCTAGCCTTATAACACCCGCAGCTATATGTATTGATCGAAATAAAAATGTTTGGGTTACCGCATATAATTATAACAACAATAATATTACAGGTCTTACCGGTAAAAATGATTATTTGTTTAAATTCTCTTCTCTTGGTAAACTCACATCAGGGTATCCTTTAACAGGGTTCAATTTTATAGGTGATATTACTGTTGATGGATATCAAAATGCTTGGGTAGTGCAGGACAGAGACACTCTTACGAGAGTAGATGCAGGTGACGGCAATCGTACAAATTATATTGCAGGATCAGGCAATATTACAAACTATTACAATAGCATAGGTGGTATCGCTTCTGATACCGCATCATATATTTGGGTAATTAATAACACCACCGGTAAAATGTATTTTGTTGATTCACTAGCAGAACCAGTATCGGGGGTGAATGAATATCCTAATGTCGACTTAACATTCCCTCCTAATAGTGAGCAGAATCCTGTCTCTGCTTTTGAAGAGCAGTCATTTCAAGCATATGGTGATTGGCTAGGAAGTAGATGGATTAACAAGTATATGATACAGACAACTGCTTTTAGAACTATTACAGGGCAGTCAAATATGTTTAACATACTTCCAACCAACGGTCAGTATAACTTATACAAAATTAACGAAGATTTTGATGCTGCTGCTTTTTATAAATCGCTTATCTTCACTGAAAGCTTAGAAGATAAAAATATCTTTTTTAACGATTTTCTCGGTACTATAGTTGGAGGCGCTTCTGCACAGCCTTACGAATTGGGAAGAACGATCTATGAAAAAATAGCTAATTATGTTTCTAATACAACAGATGTAGATAAAGCTAATCTTAATCAAGTTATTTCTTTTTGCAGAGAGTTATCGATTCAATTTGAGCAATATAATTACCCCTTTCCACCACAATTAAGACGATTAGTTGACATACTATCAATTAAACATAAAAACCTTTGGGGAGAGAGAAATAAATTTCAGCAAAATTTTTATAAACCAGGATCTGGTATATACAACAGCGCTCCTAACAATTTAGGTACCCAGCTATCAATTCTTTCAAGTATTATTTTCTGCGGAGAGCCTGTTATAGCTTACGAAATATTCTCCGGAAATTATACACTAATAAACAATGTTGCAATTAATGGCTATGAATTAAACGATCCAATAAGCCTATCGGGGTATAATTACGACTGGGGTTGGGGGTTAATCGCGCCTCGAGGCGTTTCCGGTATAATGATATCTGATTATTATAGGTTTTTTAATTATATACCGGTATTTGAAGGTTCGTATTATAATAATATTATAGACTGGGACAACCCACAAACTACTCTACAGTTTACTAGTAGTTCTTTTAATGAATGGAGTAAAGACAGCGGTATAATGCAAAATCTATTAAGCTATGAGCTTACTAAAGGACTTAGACTGTTTTTAAGTGGTAGCGACATAGTATATAACAATTAAATATTTAAATGTTAGATTCAAGCAGATTTATAGATGAACGGCTTTCAGCATCAATTACTTCGTTAATAAAGCCAGATAACCCTATCGATAGTAACGAGCCTTTAACATTTCAAGCTTGGTTACAGTATAATAATTCGCTTTATACTAACGCTAACGACTTTTTACTTCGCTATCAATCATACCTTAATAATTGGTATGAAGTTAAAAATACAGTCAAAACAAGCCGCATTGATATTACGAAATCGCTATATACAACTCTTATTAATGAAATTGTTCTTTCCTTCACATCATCAGATGAAAAGCGCTTTTTAAAAAATATAGATTTTAATAATAATAGAGATTTAGCTATAGCTGTGCCTTTTTTTGCACAAAAGATTAAAGAAATCTGCTTATATTATAGCACTTTAAGAGATGATATTAAAACAGGCAGTCTTAGATACAATCTTAAAGGATCTAATTTAGGTGTTGAAAAATTAATTTATAACGAAATTTCTAAGTCTTTAGAGACAGAAGATTTAACCGACCTCACCAGATCTCTCGCAATAACCCTATCATCAATACGCGATAATATGGTTATCGACGTAGAGGATTTATACGATACATATACAAGCTATTTAGATGTCAGTCCTACTATGCCTGCATCAGCATATAGCGCAACAAATAAGCGTAAAGATTATTTTTCTCTTAATCAATACGATATCGATCCTAATTTATTTTTAGACTTTAACTATTCAATTGTTGACGCCATAACATCATATCCGTTTTTTCTTACCGAGCTAGGTACAAATAATTTTAATATAACACCACAAGTTGATGCAACTCAGTTACAGTACCTAAAAGATGCTGATTTTATCAATACGATAAATACGCAACAATTAGATAATTTAAATCTTAATTTAACACAAACTGGTATTAAGAAATATATTGGTACAGATTTTTATTACATATCTACAAACAGTACATCTACTAATTATATTTCAGGTATTTTATTTTCTGCTGAAAATGAATTTGCTAACTACTTAAACAAAAGATATCCCGCAGTAGCAGCTATAGCAGATACAACCTTTATAAAAACTGCTAAAGAAATCGGACTCTTCTTTAAACCAGATAAAATAGGTCTTTCAAATTTTCATAATTTCGGATTAAATTTTGAAGTCAACCCTGATGCCCTTAGCGCTAATACCTTATATATTTTTCCCGATCCTAATAAATTTGGTAACATCTCTGGGTTGACAGAGGAGGAGTTCTTAAATCCTTTATCTTTTACAGAATTATCATATTTTAATAAAATCGATTTTTCTAATCAATTTAGATTTGGTGACTCTGAAACTAATTCGTATTATCAAACGTTTAGAAGTTATCAAAGTAGAGAGCAAACCCTTGATACAAGCCTACAAGGTATTGCTAAGTATACAGATCCTCAAGAATTTTTTAAAGGCGATTTAAAGAGCATTTGGGCTAATAAAGATATATACCCTGTTGTACCGCAAAACGAATTTCCTCTCGATAATAGAATTGAAAAGCTAGTATCTCTTGGTAAGACTGTTGTGCAGTACAAAAACGACATCTACGGTAATGAATTTAGCTTATACAAAGATGTACACCCGATAAAAATAGCATCGAATAATAAAGTAAACAACACTAACGCTAAGTTAATATATTGCTTAACGGTTGATGGCTATGTGTTTTTTGATCCTATCTCAGGATATAATTTCAATTACAAAGAAGTTGATGAAGAAAAAAATTATTCTGGTATTATATTAAAAACAACTACAAATATACCACCCGGTACCGGATTTTATCTCCCCGGACCTAACATTTTTACCCCTACACCGCTTTCTGCATCGTTTTATGATAATGGTGCTCCTATGTTTGCGCTTACTGGCACTGTACTTCCACTTGTATCTTATAGATATCAATTAGAAACGTTTTGCCCATCAAAAATAGATGTTGTTTTTCTTTGTAGCGTAATGGACGGCGTTACATTTGTATCGCCTTCCTCAGGGCTACTACCTGATTACCCATCTGATGAACCTACCTTTAATCCGCAAAACGCTAATGTATATTATATGGAACTTATCGATGGTGGGAGTACTCCGCTAGAGCCAAATTTTATACCTAACTTCGTTAATCCTGCAGAATTCTTATTCATCCCGCCTTTATCTGCTATTACTGATGTTAATGGAAGTATTTTTGTGTATAATAGTGCATCTCCTTGCGGTGATGCGCTTGATTTTGTTGTTTCGTATACTGAGCCAAGTAATTATTTGAATTATCATATTCCTCTTAGAAATACGAAAGTAATTGAAGGTATATCTGGGTTAGATATTAAACGTACAATGTATCAGACGAAATATCTCGATTATGGTGCGCTTTATTATAGAAATTCTAATTCTACTATAATATTACCCGGTTCAGCTGCACTTAGCGGTCTTTTAATCAAATATAATACTGAAATAAACAATGAAATCGTTAATAATCTTATTAACTTCGATATATACTACGATACAATTCAATTTGAAACAGAAAATTATATAGTATTTGATAAAATTAAATTCGATTACGAGACAAATACAATTATTAATACAACCAAAAATGATTTATTTTTCAAAAGAGGTGATAATAAAGACCTTGAAAAGCTCTCTACTGTTTGGTTTAATGAAACAGAAAATATTCTTTTCTTATGTAGAACTGTTCTGTATCCTCAACTAAGCGCTACCAATAATAAAATAGTCTATCCAGAGATATATTCCTTAAATCTTGGCACTCTAGAGTTCAACAGGCTATTTCCTGTAATTGAACAACCGTTGCTAACATTTGATGAATTAAAACAATTTTCACTCTCTGGTACCGGGCTTAATATTAATATTATTGAGATAGAGAAGCCTTTATTTGCATACGATAGTGATACCGGCACGTATAGTATTACCTATTTAGGCAAAGATCTATCAAACACCTTTTATATTATTAAGACGTTCTTTAAATATGTGAATGGAGTTATAACTAATATAACAAATACCTTATTTAAACTTATGCCTGAGACAGATACACTTAATTTCGCTGGAGCCCTTTCTTCTTCTTACACAACATATACAGTAGTAGGATCAGGACCAGGATCTATTATTGACGGAGCCTTTACATTCGAGTAAACATATGTATACATTAACAGATGCAAATAAGACTGCGCTTGTATATAATAAAAAATTTATAAGCACTGTGACAGATGTAATAGTTTCGTTTGACTACTCGTGTTATGGCATCAACGCCAACGGCTCGGAAGGATTTAGTCTATTTTTTGTCGATAGCGATGAAGCTGATAAATATATTTCAGGAGCTAGCCCGGGACCGGGGTTAGGTGTTACAAGCGGTACCGCTCTTACAGCAAGCGGGGTAGGTACATATAGTATTACATTTAGCGGTGTTCGTAATGCTGCAGCAGCTATTGGTTTTGATATTACAGGTTACTTTGGTACTGATATTCTGGGACTAGATGGTAGTGCTGATCCCGTTCCCAATAGCCTCTCAATTCGCGCCGGGTATGAACAAAATTTCTCTCTTCTATCTAAAACGAATTTAGATACTAAAAACATTACACTCTACACCCAATCTACAACAGCTACACCTTATAATAGTTTTAGAGTGCGTATTAGTAATCTCGGTAAATTATTAATTATTGATCATAAGAGTAAAGGTGGAATTTATAAAAATGTAGTAACCCAAGAATTAAATTATTCGCTCCCAGATACAGTATTTCCTGTTTTAGCTTTTAGTAATGGTATAGATTCAACAAGCTTTTCTGTTAAAAATATTAATGAAAGTGGATTCTTTCAGACACCTACCATCTCACCGTCAATTACACCTACAATGACCGTTACACCGACTGTAACACCTACTAAAACAGTTACACCGACTATTACTCCTACCAAAACAATTACACCAACTATTACACCTTCAATATCCATTACACCAACCATTACACCGACGAAAACTATTACACCATCGATTACACCGACAAAGTCTATTACACCAACATTAACTCCAACAAAGTCTGTCACACCAACATTGACACAGACGCCGACATTTACACCGACATTTACCGAGACGCCTACGCTAACGCCTACACTCACTGAAACACCTACTTTGACCCCGACGGTAACCGATACACCTACAAGAACACCTACAATAACCAGAACACCGACAAGAACGCCAACTAGATCACCCACAACTACACTTACACCTACACCTACTATAACACCTACAAATACACCTTCTATTACTATTTCACCAACTGTTACACTTACGACAACCAGAACACCGTCAATGACACCTACAATAACTAAGACGCCTACCACTACACCGTGGCCTGATTTTATAATGTTCCCATCCAATAATGTTAATACTGTAATACCAGACGGTTTGCCTGCTTCACCATATCCAATGACATTCACTGTTAGCGGTATTACTAACTTTACTACAAGGGTATCTATCAAGCTATCCGGTTACTCACATACTGCACCTTCTGACGTAGCCATGTTGCTTGTATCACCTTCAAATGATGCAGTTATAATAGCAGGCAGAATTGGAACTGATGCTGCTACAAATGCAATCACCGTGCTTGATAGCATATACCCTGTGCCATGGGATGGTTATTCATCAGGGTCATTCAATACCAATACATCTGACATCACATTCCCATTCAATAGTCCCTGCCCTGCAGGTCCATACAACACCGATCTAAGTGTTTATAACTATATACCTGCTTCAAGTGCAAACGGTACTTGGAAGTTATTCATACAAGACTTTGCTGGTATTGATACTGGCAGTCTTTATAAAGCAGAACTAAGAATTCATGCACTATCACCGCTGGTAACTAACACACCTACACAAACGCGTACACCCACTGTAACACCCACTGTAACAGAAACTGTGACACCTACACCATCTATCACCATTTCACCCACTGTAACCAATACCATAACACCATCCATTACCATTTCACCCACTGTAACACCCACTGTAACACCCACGCCCACCGTGACTCTTTCACCAGGTGCATCACCCACCCAGACGCCTACCCAGACACCCACGCCCACCATGACATTGAGTAGTACACTATAACACTAGTCTTGATTTAATATTACTTCATATTAAAATATTCTTGTGAAAAAACAGCCCAACGAAAAAATATTTATTTCTATCGCTTCATACAGAGATCCACAATTGTTGCCAACCTTAAGAGATTGTATTGCCAATGCTAAGCATCCCGAAAATTTAGTATTTAGCATCTGCTGGCAAAGAGATGAGACAGAATCTCTTCAAGAGTTTGCAAAAGATAAAAGATTTAGAGTAATTGATATCCCATATAATGAAAGTAAGGGGACTTGCTGGGCTCGTAATCTTGTACAAAAGAATTATAAAGATGAAAAATACTATTTTCAATTAGATAGCCATCATCGTTTTGTTAAGAATTGGGATGAGAAGTGTATTGGTATGGTCAAACAATTGCAAAAGAAAGGTCATAAGAAGCCTCTGTTAACTGGCTATATTTCTAGCTTCAATCCTGAAAACGATCCTGCTGAGCGTATTGATATTCCCTGGAAGATGAATTTTGATAGGTTTATTCCAGAAGGTGCAGTATTCTTCTTACCTGCTTCAATTGATGACTTTAAAGAGCGTACTGAACCTATTCCTGCAAGATTCTTATCCGCACACTTTATATTTACCTTAGGAAAATGGGTAAAGGAAGTGCCTTATGACCCGTATTATTATTTCCACGGTGAAGAGATAAACCTTGCTGTTAGATCATATACGTGGGGTTATGATTTATTTCACCCTCATATGGTCATTGCGTGGCATGAGTATACAAGAAAAGGTAGATCTAAGCATTGGGATGATGTTCATAAATGGGGTGATCTCAATAAGCTATCACATCAAAGAAATAGAAAACTATTTGAAATGGATGGTGAGAAGAAAGATATGGACTTCGGTGTTTATGACTTTGGAAAAACACGTACCGTTGCTGAATATGAAAAGTACGCGGGTATTAGCTTTAAGAAGAGAGCTGTACAGCGCTGGACGTTAGATAACAATCTTGCTCCTAATCCAAACGATAAATTAACACCTGCAGAGTATGATAAATCATTCCTTAAAATATTTAAACATTGTATTGATGTAAGATATGAGCAGGTACCTGAAAAGGATT
>Ga0164294_10000149_pt1 | contig 64293 bp, 54 predicted proteins | sample GEODES005metaG_FD_111479 | JGI IMG/M metagenome (GOLD analysis project Ga0164294, IMG submission 111479) | Oligotrophic lake water microbial communities from Sparkling Lake, Wisconsin, USA - GEODES005 metaG | ecosystem: Environmental > Aquatic > Freshwater > Lake | place: USA: Sparkling Lake... | reverse complement strand
TTTATCAACTGAACCGGAAGAACCACCTGCTCCGCTGAATTTGCCTTCAGCTTCGCCTTTCTTCTCTGCACCATGACCTGGCTCTTTCTTACTGAAAGCACCACCTGCCTTGCCGCCTGGAACATTGATATTGCCTGCGTTATCTTCTTTTGGATTGCCTTTGAATAGGCTTGATCCCTTTAAATGTCCTTGATTGGCCAAAGTTACTGCTTCTTCTTTGCTTTGTGCAATGTTAGAAGCTGTTCCGCCCATATCGTTTTTACCTGCTACAATACTTTTTGTGTTAGCAGGACCTGCAGATCCGCCTGTACCAGAGAATGTGCCTTCTGCACCACCTTTCTTCTCTGCACCATGACCGCCTGCAACTTTTTCTACATACTCACGCACTGTGGCTAGATCGAAATCGTCTTTCATTTCGTCTGGTGGACCCATGTCATCACCCATGTCATCACCATTCATTGCATCAAATTTGGCCTGTAGTTCATCTACAATAGCATCTAGATCTTGGAACAACTCTTCTGGGGCTTTGTCGTCCATTTCGTCTTCATCACCACTTAGCTCGCTTTCTAAGTCGTCGGTTGGATCATCGCCCATCATATCGTCATCGGCTTCGATGGCAATATCTTCAAAACCTTCTTCCATTTCTTCGTCTTCTTCATCTACTGCTTCGTCGACTTTGTCTTCGTCTTCTTCATCCACAGCTTCGTCGACTTCTTCTTCGTCTTCTTCAGCGGCTTCGTCTAATTCTGCATCGATGAGATTTTCATAGATCTCACGAGATTTCGCAACTACGTACTCGTGGAATAATTCTTCTGCTCTGGCTTGGTCGTCATTGACCAGGCTTTCGAGCATCTGCTCTAGTTTACTTTTATCTGACATGTTTATTCTCCTTAAAGATGATTTGGCTGTCGTGCTTTATTTAACACAGATTTATTAAAACTGTGTTAAATGGTAGTTTTTTGATTGATTCAGTTATTGTAAATAACTTCTGGGTAATTTAATTTAAACTCGTGATAGTTTATATGTTTGAGATTGGAATGTTGATACCCCAATTGATCGGGTACAAATGCACCATCTTCAATGACTCTAACAAACTTGATCTGTCTAAATTCTTTGATAACTTTTTCAGTTTGACTCAACCAGTTGCCGTGGAATGTAGGCGCATCTGTGCTTTTCTTGTAGTTAAATGTGTCTGCATACACATTGTTAAATTTTCCAGCAGCTCCTTGATAATCAAACCCTAATATATAGATAGTTTGATAGGTGTGTGTGCTAGCAAACCATAGTGCAGTAGGACCACTGCTCCAGCCTTTGTGCGGGCTAAAAAAATTGATATTTGCTTTTGATGTTATGCCTTTGTTGGAATTAGTCCATACTTGGTGTGTTCTGTGATAGCCTGAAGCTATGATTTCATTCACCATTTTGACATCAACTGCCACTAGATAATCTGGGGCAAATTCGCGATACAAGGCGTTGCAACCGTATACGGTACCGCGTTCTTGAAAGTTTCTAAGATCTACGTTTAGTCTGCTTTTGCCGTTACCTAGTACAAAAGCTACATCATTCCGCTGGCGCTGCTTCAACTGGTGTTCCATACATTTGTCTTATGAATTCTTGTTCTGACTGTTCTTCAAATTCGTGTGCTTCACTTTGTTGACGCAGTTGATTTATTTGCCTAAGTGTTAGTCGAATTTTTCGTGTGTCACTTTTTTTGACCACAGAAGAATCTCTGGAGCTGTCGTATCTACGATCAACTGCAAAATCATTGTTGTTGTCGTTGAAATATAAAAATTCTAATAGGAGCATAGTGTATTTATATTTTAGACTGCTGTAGGAGCGGCCTGCTCGTCTGGCGCTGCTGCCTGCTGTTCAGCTGCCGCAGCCATAGCTGGATCAGCTTCTTGATCTTGTGCTGTAGTTTCTGCTCCTAATGTACCTGGTGTAATGCCTATGCTACGCATTTCACTACTAGCATCGGGCGCTGGTTTTAAATTACCGCTGTTTTCTTCTCTCCACATACGTTCGTTTTCTTTGATTTCTTCTTCGGATAGTCCCAAGAATCTCTTAAGAGCAAAACGCTTGCTGAGATGCGGCATTTCTTGAACCTGCGAAAATATTGCTGCTCTAGTGGTATCTAGTTCAGCCTGTCTATAGGCTGCAAAGTTCTGAGGCTCGTTGAATTTTAACTCGAATAAACTGGAATCAATATTGATACCATTGTTGTTCATCCAATATTTGAATTCAACATCAAAGGTTTCTACTACCATGGCCTGCAATCGTTTGCAGTATTCGTTGAATCTCAGTTCTTGAATGTATGCGGTGCCCACTTTACCATCTGCTAGACTGTTTGGAGCTTCGTCAACTGCTGTGGGCAAATATGCACTGGGTATTCTTAGAGCACGAAATAACTTGTTGGTAAAATAACGCAGATCGGTAATTTCACCTAGATTGGTACCGCCTGGTAGTGTTTCAACTTTTGAACCACGACCTTCTGCTGTCTGCGGGAAAAAATAGTCTTCACTGGCACTTAGTGGATTATAGCTGGCATCAACCATGTTTTGTCCGCCGCCTGTGGATGAAGGAATGCGTCTTTGTTGTATTTCATTTTTAACACGTTCAACAAAGCTCATGGCCATGTGTGCCGGCATATTTCCAACGTCCACATAAAAAATACGTCTTTCTGGAGCACGTTGTATACGATAGATAATGATAGCATCTTCAAGCAATTCTTTCTGTTTGTATACCTTAAACACCGATTCTAACAAACTGTTGCTAAATGGATAGTTGTTGTCTAGACCTTCGCTGAGTGTGATGTGTACCACGTGTTTAGCATCTACTGTAACTTCATTGGTTTGATTGTGAAATCTAGTGCCTGGTGGTTGAGCTGCTGCACCAACCATTCCACGTCCGAATCCACCACCGCTGGTATAGCTGCTTGTACCGCTGGGCGCAGTGTTGGTTGTGTTGTGAGGAGTAGTTGCAATTAATTCTTTAAAATTAAAATTAATGTCTTTAATCACATACTGTTCAGGAATCTTGCCTTCACTTTCATTAACGATAATTTTTGTAACTTTGGCTGCATCTACAAACAACCATTTTTGTGTTTGCGGATCTCTAACGAAAAAACAATCTCCGTACTTGAATGTGTTACGCACGATACGAAATATTCTAGTTTCAAATTGTTGTTGTTTGGTCCACTTTTGCAGACTGTCTTTTAACAATTTTACTTCTGTTGAAGTAGGTTTGCCTTTGAAGTAAAAATGAAATGGTGTGGCATTTTCTTTGTCTTTTTGTGTGCAGAATTCTGCAAGTATGTCTAGCGCAGCATTGACTTCTGAATCCATGTCCATGGTGTCGTACTGCATATATCGTTCAACACGATTGGGACTTCCTGCATAAACATCTGGTAGAAAACTGGAGTAGTTTGCACGAGCTGGACCTGGTCGACCGCCGCCGATAGGACTCATAGATCCTGTTTGATTTTCTATTTTTACCGGTGTAAAGTATTTTTTCCAGCTCATTGTTCTTCCAAATTATACAGGCGATTTAAACATATCACCAAAACTAAATCCTTTTTGCACACGTAATTGATCGTTATTAATATTGGCCAATTGATGATTGATAGATATTAATTGTTCCAACTTACTATTTAACGAAGACAGCTGCGATACTGAATCATCTTGACCAAGTGATTGTTTACCGGTTTGTGTTTCAATATCATTAGTGTTGTTATAGCTGCTACTGCCGCTTTTGTTGGCTGCATTGGCGTCTGATCCAGAAACGCTACTAGTCGCATCCGCCATTTCTAAACGTTTTAGTAGACTTGTTACAGAACCTATCGAAGATTCCCCTGGCTCTGGGGCATTGTACTCAGCCGCTGCATCAATACCTTGTCTTTGTAATGCTTCGGCCATGTCCGATAATTTTTGTTTCATCGTCTCAGTCTTCTTAATAAGCTCTGGACTGGTATCTGAAAACGTGTTTTTGGAATCACCGCTTCGCATAAAATCTACGCTATCTAATTGTGCTCTAAGTTGATTGTACGCAACTTTCATAGAAGTTGCAAGATCAGGAGCTTTTGGCATATTACTAAAAGACACAGGAATGTTTTTACCGCCTGGTAACGGTACTACAGCTTCAGTGCCATGCAATTCAGCATCAAATCCACTCATAGGACCTTTAACAATTCCCCCATCTTTTGCTGAAGGTTTGCCTGTATCTGGACTAGTTTCTTTGCCGCCTGCTCCCGCAACTTTTACAGATTTACCTGGTGCTGCAGGATTGTCAGGAGAACCACCTCGAGCTTCTTTAGCTTCTATATGCCATGCTTCTGCACTCACAGGTCGAGCAAAACCAAATTTTTCAAATAGGCCTAGACCTACTGCCTTGTTGGCATCTGCAGAATTCATATCAAAGGCCAAACCAACTTCGTGTTTGCTGCGTCCTGGAGGAGCTGCTCTTGGCGATCCGTATTTTTTAAATAGTTCTGCTTGTTCTTTTGAATCTCTATAAGCAGTGTTGATCTGTATTTTTTGTCCAGTGGTATTAAAATATTCCGATGCCATTCCAGCAAGACGTTTTTGAACTCCAGGTTCTAGACCCTGTAGATTTGCTCCAGGTTGAAGTTTTAGATATTTTGATAAATCGCCAACATCAGCCTGCATGCTTTCTGGTGATACTCCGGTTGGTTGTTTGTCTCCCACAGCTGGCAATTTTGGACCACTTAAATCTCCACTTGCAGAGCCACCACCTCCGCCACCGCTACCTCCGGATGATGACGCAGCCCCTGCTGATCCGCCACCGCCACCGCCACCGCCGCCACCGCCACCACCTGCTGAAGTTTTTCCAGCGGCGCCACCTCCGCCACCCCCACCTGATGTTCCAGGAGCTGATTTAAGTTTTCCTGCATTTTTGTCAGCTTCTTCTTTTTCTTTCTTTGAAGTGTCTAGGCGTTTTTGTGCAGCAACTAAAGATTCTAAAGCCGATTTTTTCTCTTCATCAGTTTTGGCGGCTGCATATTTTTTCTCTGATTCTTGAATTTCTGATCTTGCTGATGCCAGTGCTTTTTCTTTTTCTTGTTGTTGTTGTGCTGCTTTAATATTGTTAGCAAAGAAACCATTCTGTTGTTCGCTAAATGATTGTAGCATGGCTTGCGGACTAGACATATCCACTTCTTTAGTTTCTTTTTTGGCTTCGGCTGCTTTTTTCTCCGCTTCTGTTTTATCCCCAACAGCTTTTAATTCAGCCTGTTTTTTGCGTTCAATAGCATCTTTTTCACGTTGTTCGTTGCGTTTTGCTATTTCTGCATCACGTTTGTCTCTAGCATCTAGTTTTTTGGCTTCTTCTGGATTTGTTTTTCTAAGAGCTTCTCTTTCAGCTTTGGCTTTGTCAGCTGCTGCTTTGTCAGCGGCTGCTTTATCTTTTGCCTGATTGTCTTCCATACGCTTGCCCATATCGGTAGCAATCTGATTTCTCTTATCCCCTTCAGCTGTTAATTGTTCATCAAGTCCTTTGATAGCTTCGTCAAAATCTCCTCGAAATCCGGGAATTTTATTCAGTACACTAAACAATCCTTTTTGAAGTTGCAAAAATACTGTTTTCATTAAACTGCCAACCCAACTTGCAGCATCGCTCAACACTTTAAAATCAACACCTAGTTTTTTAGCACCATAAACTAATAGACCTACAGCAGCTACAACTGCAAGTACAGGAGCTGCTATTGCTAGAAAAGGAGCCACAGCAGCCCATACTCCTGCTGCCATGGCTACTAACGATGCAATAAATGGCAACGATGCCGCTGCTTTTGCTAGATCAGACGCGGCCGCAAAACCGGCTGATAATGCTTTTGCTGTGTCAGCAGCGCCAGCTGCAAAGGCGGCAACAGTAGCTACAACTTTAGCAGCAGTAAGACCAACCATTACACCTAAAAACGTCACCAATATAGTTCCTAGATTGTCTTCAATAAAATCACTGACTTTATATAATGAAGTTTCAAACAGTCCAAGAACACCTCCTGTACTTTCCAATAACGGACTTAACATGCTTCCAACTATATTACCTAATTTTTGAAATATTGGAAAAACACCATTCACTAAGAAATTGCCCAATATTTGAAAGGCAGGTACTAGGGTATCTGTAATAAATGGTGTTATAGATTTTAACACACCTGCAAACACATTAAACACAGGTACTGATACAGCCATGACAAAAGTGCCTAGTGTTTCAAAAGCACTCATCATAACATCAATTAGACCACTGTTGGCCAAGAAGTTGGTCATTGTGTTACTGAACTCTGCTAGTTTATCTTTAGATTTCTGTAATGCTTCTGCCTGACTTTTATTTTTTATTGTATCAGCTTGTTCTCCTAACGCCTGTGACAATCCATTAAGTTTACCTCTAGCTAGCTGAGCACCACCTTCATATGTCTGTTGCATATCTTTATTGAACAATCCAACATCTTTTAATGTCTTATTACGTTCTCTTGCTTCTAGAATGCCTGCGTTTCTAGTAGCATCCATAGCTTCTTTGTTAACTACGCCGCCTGCCTTTATAGTGCGGCCATGTGCCTGCAACTGAGTAGCTAATTGCGGATACATAGCTGCCAGTTTTACGCCTTCTTCGGAAGTAATAGTACCAGTGGCTAACATATCTCTAACCGCACTTTGTTGCGCATCAGGGAAAGTCTGTATGAAAGTCAACATATTATTTCGTTGAGCTTCATCTAGATGCTGCATAGCAGCTTCCATCTGTGCATGTTTAGCCAGTTTATCACGTTCTTTGGCCAGATCCTCTCTATTTTTTCCTGTGATCTTTGACAGTCCATCTAGCTCTTTCATGTAGTTGGCAGCACCCTGTGCCAGTTGAGTATTACTAGCACCTTGTAGCCTGCCGCTGGATCCCATTGTAGCTATGTAGCCTGCCATTCCTTTGTTGATGCCTTCAGTGGAATATCCCAATCTCAACAGTTCATCACCTAGGCCACTCTGTCGCATTTTTTTGCCAAGGTCAGCAAATCTTTTAGCTCCCGCTTCTGTAGTTCCACCCAGTTCAGACATAGCTTGACCGTTACTGGATACAATCTTGCTAAATTGTTCTACTGTTAAACCTGCACCACTTGCTGCATTAGTCATAGCAGTCATACTGCCGCCAAATGTAGCACCAACACTGGCCAGCTGCTGGAAAGACCCCAGTTGCTTTTCAGCAGCCGCAGCCACTGCGCCAAATACATTTGCCAGTAATCCACCAACCACTGGAATAGCATTCATTGTTTGTGCAGCACTGGTTAGGCTGTTGCCCATATTGGCAAATTGATTTATTAGATTAGTTGTACCATTTGCAAGTCCTAAAAAGCTACCTGTAAGGACTCCTGCTCCTGTTGTTATTTTATCAAATCCGCGAGCAGCTACGCCTGTGGCTACTCCTAGTTTATAAAGAGCCTGACTGTTTTTTCCTGACTGTTGTGTATTTTGTTGCTGAGCTTTATTTTGAGCAGCAGAAGCGCCACCGCCAGTTTGTTTAGCACCACCAACAGCGCCAACACCGGCAGATCCGCCTGGGCCCGTACCTGTTTTAAATTGTTTTTGGATGCCCTGCATTACCTTTAACAATTCGTTTAAAGTATGTTCTGATGCGGCATTATCAGCAATGACTCTGCCAACGCCTGGGATGTCAATTTCTACTTTTTGGGCCATTAATTTTTTCCGGAAAAACTGCGTATATAAATAAGATACCGTTAATAGTATTTATTGGAGATTAAGTCTATGGAAAACAACCAACCCCTACAGCCCAAGAAGACCATGTTGTCTAATTGGTACAGACAGCCTAAAATCTATATTAGGTTGCCTTCTAAGGGTGAATACTACGCAAAAGATGCTTTAGACATAAGTACCACAGGTGACTACGCTGTGTATGCAATGACTGCCAAAGATGAACTGATGTTTAAAACTCCAGATGCACTTTTGAATGGTCAAAGCACTGTAGAAGTTCTCAAAAGCTGTATTCCTGCAATTCAAGATCCATGGAAGATGCCAAGCATTGATGTCGATGCTGCACTTGTAGCTGTGCGTATTGCAACCTACGGTGAAAAAATGGAAGTCAGCACAAATTGTCCAAGTTGTGCTGCAGAAAATGATTACGAAATCAATCTCAACACTTGGCTAGAAAAATTAAATCAATTTCAATTTGATCCCAAGGTTGTTGTAGATCCACTAACAGTGTATGTTAGACCCTATACCTATCTAGAGATGACACAGACCAGTCTCAAGAGTTTAGAACAACAGCGTATCTTTGGAGTAATCAACGACGAAACACTCAGCGACGAAGAAAAACTAGACAAATTTGGCAAGAGTTTTAGCAAGCTCACACAACTAACAGTTGATGTAATTGCTCAATGTGTGGCACAGATAGAAACTCCCGATGGTATTGAAACCGATGTGACTGAAATAAAAAACTTTATTTACAATGCACCAAAAGAAATTTTTAATGCCATTGCAGATCATGTTCAGGCATTAAAAAGCAAGATTGATATTCCTGCACAAGAAGTCAAGTGTACTAGTTGTGAAACAGAATTTCTAATGCCAGTGACAATGGATCAATCAAATTTTTTCGCAGTAAGATCTTAAAACTTTCCGTACCGGAGATCTTACAGGAAGCCGAAAAGATGGAGAAAGAAGTACGGAAGATCAAGAAAGAAGCTTTTCAACTGGCTTGGTATATGCGAGGTATGAGCTATGCTGAAGCCATGAATCTCAGTTGGGATGAAAGAGAAATTGTTGGAGAGATAATCAAAGACAATTTAGAAACTACCAAGAAGACACAGCTACCGTTCTTCTAACAAAAAGGACTCCTTGGAGTCCTTTTATTTTGTTTATTTCTTTCTAAAAAGACTAAACCCTTCGAGTACCATACTGCCAGTGTTAATTTTACTGGCCATCTGTTGCTGAGGCGCAGGTTGTGCTGCTTTTTTACCTGTTACTCGAACTGGTTTTTTACCAGCTGGTGCTGTTGTAGTTGCACTAGGTGCAACCGATGCCGGCTCTGCGGCTTGTGCTAAATTTGGATTACCAGGTTTAGCCTTGTTAGTTTTACTAACTGGAGCATTAGCCATAGTGTTAGGTACTGCTCCACCTTTAGCTAATTGGCCAGCCATCTGGCCCATTGCACCACCTGCTGCTGGTTTAGCTTCTGGTGCTGCCAGAGATTTTTGCAACAATTGCAAAATTCTCTGCTTGCCTTTTTTGTCTAATTTGTCAACGTTGGCCTTAACCTGAGAATACATTGTTTGACCAGCTTGTGCTTGATCTTGACCTGCAAGTGCAGCTCCAGTTTTAGCAGCTGCCTGTTTTGCTGCCGTGCCCTGAATTGGCTTGGCTTGAGCGGTACCTTTTGGACCTGCCTTGTTGATGTCTGTGGTACTAGGAGGGATCGCTGCCCCACCTGCTGCTGGCTTAGCTTCTGGTGCTGCCCCACCTGCTGGATCTTCTTCTCCACCTGCTGATCCACTAGATGTGCTGCCAACAACATTTGGATCGTTAAGTGCTGATAATCCTTGATTCTGACCTGCTTTTACGCCTGCTATAAAACCTTTGGGTTTAGTGGAAGAACCACCTGTTGCTTTACCGGCTGCTTTACCCGCAGTTGGTTTTGCAGTAGCTGATCCATCAGCTGAACCTGTTGTGCTAGGAGTTGCTTTTTTTGTAATAGGTTTACCAGTTACAGGGCCATCATCGGCAGCGGCTACCTGTGCCTTTCCTGCTTGGAACCCCTTTTTAGCGGCAGCACCTAGACCAGCAATGCCGCCGGCAACGGCGCCAACACCTTTTGCAGCCATGCCTGCTACATTACCTACAGCTTGGCCAAACTTATTCCATCTCGGGCCTTCATTTAAGCGATTGTCTGATTCAATTAAAAGATCATGAATTCTCATTTTAGTATTCCTAAAGGATTATAGTTTATTTATTATATCTATGAGCTAAAGCTCATATTCGTTTTCGCTTATCGCTCAACGAATTTTCTTTCTCTTAACATTGATTACATCAAGTGCGAAGCACTTTAAATATTATCTAGATTGTTCAGTCACACTTAGCCCTTGCGGGCTAAAAAATGAACATTATCTGAGTTGCACAATGGTCACTTAGCGTTACAGCATTACTAAGGCGGTCGTCCGGTACCTTTAGCTGCGTCTTAATACGACGGCGGGTCTGCAAATATACGCTAACATACTTACAGCCGTGGGCTCTTCACCCTCTTTTAGCCTTGATTAACACTTTCTTGTACAGTAAACCGGTTCCGTAGGCATATCCGATCATGGTCCTGTTAAGGATACTACTGTTACAACCCCTCTACCAAGTAGGGAATTCCGTTGACTGCGATCCGAGATCCAGCTTTAAGGGCACTCTAACAACGCCGGTGCGGGCTTATTTGGCAGTTTGTTGCCTAGATTTATTGAGCCTAAGTATGCCTAGCGGCAGTGTGTGATTGTTAGATTTTGGGTTTTTTGAGGATATGTGAGCCGTGAACTCGAACCTGTATGTGACCGTTGTACCAGTCAGTTGATTCTAGAACTTTGTGTTTGAATTGTTCTCTTGCCTCAATGTAGCTGCATTCTGATTTGTTTTTGCAGTAGAATAGAATTTCTCTGGTGAAGTTTTCTTTGCCTAAGGCCTGTACGTCTGCTGTTAGCGCATCGCTAGAACCATAATAGTCCTTCCAATCGCTTTCAATTTTGCCTCTAATTTTCTTTTTCTTCTTTTTGCCGTTCTTCAAAGTAACTGTTTTATAAGTGGTCTTTGCAAATTTAGCTAGTTTTTTGCCTATATACTTGCGCCCAGAGACGACATTGGTAATAAGATATACAAATCCGATATACTCTTCCGAGATTTCTTCAACGATTTTTTTCTTATACAACCATGTCATCCCTTATGTATCTTAGGGGGCCTTCCTACCATGCCTTTTCTGGCTTGTTTACGTTGTTCTCTCTTTGCCTGTATTTCTACTCGTCGTGTACTTGCCTGCTCTCTAATTTCTGATAGTGCATTTCTTGCTTTGATGCCTGCTTCGTCTGAATTTTTATATTCAAAACGATCCTGCCATTTGAAGTATTCTTGAAAGGCCTGAATCATTTTATCGTGTGCTTCTGTGGTCAAGCAACAATCTCCACATCGTTGCTATAGCTAGTGAATCCGTTCTCCTTGATAACTTTGAGCACGTGATTAACACGACTGGTTAAGTCATCTCTATGACTAATTAGAAAAACATTCTTGTTGCGTTCACGGGTCATTTTCTTTAACACAGCAATACTTGATTCAACTCCGCTGGCATCCATACCGCTGTCTACTAATTCGTCAATGAACAATAGATTAATAGCCTGATATAGATTTTCCCATACGTCACGGAACGCCCAACTCAAACTTAATATAAGTCTATTACGTTCTCCACGGCTTAGATTGTCAAAATCTAGATCCTGTCCTAACTGTGTAATAATCACAGTAAGATCATTTTGAAACTCCACAGTGTGCGGCAATCCAATCTTGTCTAGATAATAGGTTAATCGTTGATTGAGATATGCCAAGTTTTGATCAATTATGCGTTTACGAATAAAACTGTCTTTGTTAGTCAGCAACTTGTACAAAAACTCCTGATGATCTTTGATTCTAATTATCTCATTAAGGTTATCGTAGTTAATGACCTGTAATGCAGTATGTTTTAATTCTTCAATCTGTTCAAGATAGGGATTGGTTTCGCCTGCTTTGATCTCTAGATCACGTTCAAAACCACTGAGTGTGTTTTTGTGATTCAATGCCTGTTCTAGATTGTCGTAGATCACTGCGGGCATTTCACCTAATTCACCTAGTGCTTTAATAGCATCAGTATGTTCTAACAATTGCGTATTAGTTGCTAATGCCTGTAAGGCAGTTTCTTGTAAGTCTTTACGCTTTTTCTCTAGCAATGCAACTTGTTTGTCATCGTGAAATCCTTGTCCACAACTATAGCAAGTATGATTTTCTAAACTAGCAATGTCTGCTTTCAGTTTGTCTATTTCTTTTTGTTCTCTAACTTCGTCTAGCTCGCATCTTTTGATCCAACCGGTAAGATCGTTGATAGTCTTACGTTTCGTGTTGTAGGCATCTAATGCTCTATGTGCGGCAACTTCTTGATCGATGTCTATATCTAGAAGTTGTTCAATAGCTTTAGCAAGATTAGTGATACTGGTTTCGTTTTGTTCTTCCCACATCTTTTGTTTACGTTCCAGTGACTCTATGCTTTGTTGTATGCGGTCGTTGGATATTTTTATAGTTTCGATCTTGGTATTTTCTGTAACTATAGAATCCTTGCTGATCTTGATTAATTCTTTAAGAGCCTCAGCTTTTTCACTCAACAAGGTAATACCCAGTAGCTGCTCAATGATGGCTCGCTGATCAGCAGCCTTCATCGACAGAAACGGTTCTGTGTAAGTGTTTAAGGCCACAAGATGTTTGAACATGTCATGAGTCATACCAAATACATCTTCGATGGATTTTTGTGTTTCTCTACTGTCGCCTTGACTTTCGTCTTGATCTAGATTTTCTTGTTCTCGTCCATTAACAGTAAACTTTAGAACATTGGGCTTACGACCTCTTTCTATGTGATAGTCGATGCCGTCTTTTTCAAAACTCATTGTAACCAACATGCCTTTGCCGTTGATCTTGTTAACAAGATTATCTTTCTTGATGTTGGTTAGTGCATTACCGTAGATAGCATAACTGAGACCGTTGATAATTGTAGTTTTACCTGTACCGTTACGAGCACCGCTGTCGTCACCACCGAGGTCAAGATTCTCGCCTAGTACCAAAGTCAATTGTCCGCGATCAAAATCAATGGCCTGTGTTTGTGCGCCCACACTCATGAAATTGCGAACGGTTAAATTCTGTATCTTAATCATAGGTTGTTATATATCTCCAACAGCATGTTCTTTTCAAAGGTATCACTGTCAATGGCATTTATTTGATTCATTACAATAGTGTCTACGCTTTCAAAGTTAATGTCAATGGGCGTTGAGTTAGCATCAACTTCAACTTTTTCCGGAATCAACATGAGTTCGCGCAGTTTGTATTGCGACACAAATGTTTCTTTAATAAAATTGGCTTCTTCAAAACTAATAGGCAAGTCAATAGTAACACGACAATGCATACGTTCTCGTAGCAATTGATTTGGCTTGTCAATAATTTGACTCAATCTATATGTTCTAAAGGTAGGCTGATCAGGCCAAGACTTAAACTCGGGTAAGCCGCCCCACTCTAAGATCATCATACCGCGATCATCGTCACCGGCATCTGCATAGTTGTGTGGAAAAGCATTGCCGATGTAATGTATATTCTTGTTGTTTTGTCTTTTATGAAAGTGTCCTGTGAATACGTACTCTTGGTTGACAAAGTGCCCAGATTGAATTGTGCCATGATCAGGCATCTGCACCATGGCGTTCATATAGAAGCTGGGAAGCTCTAAGTGTCCAAACAGATATCTACTTTTAATATTAGGAATATCTCTCCATTCATCAGCAACCAACCAGGGTATAATAGTAACATCGCCTTCTGTAAGACGCTCTCTAATAGGAATAATGTTAGGAAATAGTCGCATAAACTCGACGGAGTTGATTTCGCGTTTGTCCTTGTAGAACAAGTCGTGATTGCCTAGAATGAAATAGACCTTTTCAAATGACTGACTCAACTTTTCCAAATTACTAACAGTATAGTTCATGGTACTAACGTCTGTAGTACTGCGATTGTGATGCCAGTCACCTAGAAAGATTGCAGTTTCGCAACCCTCTGCTTTAGCGGTTTCACAAAACCAAGAAACGAAATCTTCGCAGTCTTGATTGTGTGTGCGACTACCGCTTTTAAGTCCAAAATGTATATCAGTAAAACAAGCAACTTTTTTAAATAGATTCATATCTTTATTTTACACTAATTTCAAACAAAGGTCAATCCCAATCACTACCGTCCACTGAACTGGTGCTTACAGCACCACTAACTCCGTTTCCACTGTTTTGTCGAGTCCAACTTGGATTCATTCCGTTCATTTCTAAAATATCATCTCGGATATTTTGATTGCGTTTTTCTATGTTGATGATCCTAACAAATGAGTTAGTAACGGCGGCAGTATAATAAGCAAAAGGATTGTCCGATTTACTCTCATCAAACTGTAAGCCAATTTGAGTAAGTTGTAAAATTGCCTGTCCTCGCATTTCATCATTGTAAGTATATCCTCTAACGTTTCCACGAGTTGCATATCGTTCACAGAGTTTGATAAACATTCTAGCTAGATTGTTAGTCATTTGCCCGTGTTCTTTGTTAAAAACTCCATCGAGTAATCCACCTTTCCAATGACTTTTTCCCACACAAATCAAGTTGTCGTTGTCATCAAACTTCCAGTGTTGGAACGGAGGAAAATTTACTTTGTCATGACTGTCAGCGGTATTTTTCAAAGTTTTTTTACGACCAGGTGCTAGAGGAATATGATCAAAGGTCATTACACGAAATACCAAATCCTGTTTTTGTACCTTGCGATAGTCTACTTCAAATTCTTTAATAGATATTTTCTTACCACCAGCAATCACTGCTGCCTCGTGGTTCTGTTTGGCCATTTTTACAGCTCTGTTTCGTTTTGCTTCAGCTATAGTTCTCACATTGATTTTTGCAAGATTAGCAACAATAAGATCGTATTCGCTGTATTCGGGTAGAGTAAAACTACAGAAGGTATTTTTACTAAGATGTATTTCTCGAAGCAAATCCTTGTTAGTAAGATATTTGATCTTGGGCGGCTGGGCAATGATAGTCATTAAATGTTATTCCTTTTAGTAATATAATAGCACATTTTACAAAGAATAAATAGACAAAACGGATATTAATTATGCCATTGTCTATAAACCCTATTAAAAATCTAGCATCAAACATCGGCAGTAGTCTTGGTAATCTAGCCAATGCTGCAAATCAGACTGCTGGCAATTTCAGTATGCCTAATGTAAATCTTGACAAACAAAGTCTAGATGCCACTGTCAACAGGCTAAGTGGCGGTTTTGGCAGCAACTTGAATGGTATCACTGGCAAATTAAATTCATCTAGTGTTAGTAATTTATCCGGAACAGTGCAAAATTTTGCACAAAACGGTTTAACATCATTGTCCGGCGCAGCCAGCAGTTTTGCCACAGCCGGAAAGAGTGTTATTGACAATATTGCATCAGGAGGCAGTATTGCTGGATTGGCTACTGGATTATTAAACGGTGCAGGACAACAAACTGCTGCCGCATTGGCAAGTATAGGACTTGATTTGATCAGTGCCGCTAGAGCAAAAAACATTCCCAGTACAGCTACTCTAGCATTAGGCGAAGAAGCTTCGGTGGTGCAGGTATATCCTAGCAACGAAGGTGATTGGCGCATACGAATTGACTCAATGTTTGGTGAAATTATTTTTCCAACAACTCCCACGTTCAGCCTATCAAACAAAGCAAACTATAACAATCAAGAGCTGGTTCATGCAAATTTTCCTCATCCTGTTTATAAAAACAGCACTTCGGATGATATTTCGATCAGTGGAGAATTTCCAGTCGAGACTCTAGAAGATGCTCAAGATTGGTTGCGTACTATTGCCCTAGGCCGCGGCCTTACTAAAATGTTTTATGGGAACAGTTCTCCGCAAGGAAATCCTCCACCTATTTGTACACTATCTGGATACGGTGCAGTATTAAAATATATTCCTGTTGTGATAAAATCTTTTCAGGTTGATTTTAAAGATGATGTTCACTATATACAAGCAGCCGGCGCATCCATCCCTAGAATAAGTACCATACAAATTACCTGTATGCCTGTGTACAGTAAAAGTAGTCAAAGAGGATTTAATCTCGATGCGTATGTTAACAACGGCGGCAATATTCCTTTCTAATATATGGCAATTTATAAAAAAACTAGTCCTTGGTACATAACCAAACAAAATACACTTTACTTGGAATTATTGACTCTAAGAACAATTCCAACTTCTGATGATGATTTTAAATACGTCATTGAAAATCAATACAGACATCGTCCGGATCTATTGGCATTTGACCTTTATCAAGATGCAAAATTATGGTGGGTGTTTGCACAAAGAAACAGATCGATACTAAAAGATCCTATCTACGATTTTTCTCCCGGCACTACAATTTTCTGTCCAGCTAAAGCCAATATCAATGCTGCCTTATCAACCACTGCTGGAAGTTAATCATGGCACTACCTAATATCTTAGAACAATTTGTCACCTATAATTGTTTGTTTACTTTTTCCTGCGCTAGTCCAGCACAGCTAAATTCTCAATCTTATCGCAGCGGCCCATTGCCAAATGTCATTGTATCGAGTGCAGGCGGCGATGGCGGCGCAAGAGTACAAACGGCCTATGGTGCTCCTGAATACTATATTGACAATGTTTCAATAACAAATTTTGTAGTGCCTACTAACGGCACAGGGTCAGGACCTTGGTCAAAACTTGAATTTGAACTATTTGAACCTTACAGTATGGGACTGTTTCTTCAGAGCTGTCAGGCAGCCGCGGTGAATTCTGGATACAAAAGTTATCTTGATAATGCTGCCTATGTGTTGAGACTAGAATTTGTAGGTTGGACCGGCCCCGGATCTAGTATGACTGTAGGCCCGTTTAATTGGTTGGTAAAACTAATGAACGCAAATTTTACAGTCAATGAAGCAGGCAGTACCTACAAGGTAGAATGTTTCCCCTACAATCATGTGGCATTGTCTCAGCAGATGAACAAAGTTTTTAACGACGTAAAACTTGTAGGCAAAAACAGCAACGAAGTACTGGTTGATCATCCTGAATTCAGTTTGGTATCTTTTTTAAACAAGAGAGAGGACCAACTGAAAAAAGATAAGAAAAAAACTTATGTAGACAAATATAATATTGAATTTGTAGGAGATAATCCATATGGCCGCGGCCCCGGCAATGACTTAGAGTTTAAGCCAGAGAGCCAAGGCGGCACTGAAAAACCCAAACGTGCCGGAGACATATATGATGAAGCCAGCGGAAAAATTACTCGAGGAAAGATGTCTATTAATCCCAAAGAAAAATCTCTGCAATTTAGTCAAGACACTAGTATTACAAACATCATTGATCAGGTGATTCTCAGCACCAAAGAAGCTAGAGATCGAGCAACTAAAGAAGATCTAATTGACAGCCAAGGTAGAGTGACTTGGTGGAAAACCAATGTCGATGTAAAACTATTAGAATTTGATCCCAAACTTAAGGATTTTGCCAAAGATATTACTTTTAGGGTGCAGCCTTATAAAATACATCACAGTGCTTACCTGTCGCCAGAAGCCACAAGTAAAGGAATAGCAGCCTGCAAAAGCGCCGCACAAAAAGAATATAATTACATATACACAGGCCTAAACACAGACATCATTAAATTCAATATTGACATTAAAAATATGACGTTTGTAGCCATTGATCCTAACAAAGTTGAAGACTCAGGTGGCGTTGCTAATAATTCCACAAACACATCTGTACCTAGTGCTACAATGACTAGTAAACAAGCTGACGGAGCCGCAGGTCCATCGGTAGGAGGAGGTGCTGCTTCTGCCAAATTCGATATGGCCACGGGAAATATTCCGTTTAAAGGTGGGTCGGGACAAACCAGTACCGAACAAAAAATTGCTAATGAATTTTATATGGCCTATCTCAACAGTGTAGGAAATCAAATAAATTTAGATTTAGAAATTTTAGGTGATCCTTTTTTCCTTCCTGAAGTTGGATACAGTAATTTTCATGGTGACGGTGACGAACAAGTAACCGGAAACGGAACCATGAATCACGAAGCCACTGATATCTGGGTGGTGGTAAATTTTAGAACTCCTGCAGACCCAGATGCTGGAGGTGCAGCCGCTGCTAACCCCGGCGGCTATTATTTTCCTGAAGGAGAAAGTCCCAGTCCGTTTAGTGGATTGTTTAAGGTTACAAAAGCAGAAGCTAGATTTAAAGGCAATTTATTCACACAAGTAATATCAGGTTTTAGAATACCTGCTCAAGATCAAAGTGGCAGTGGCGATGTGTTCCCAACAAAGACAGATAAACCAGAGCCAGATACTGGCACATACCTAAACGAACCAGGCGAATAATATGATTGAAAAAAGAGAAGACCAACGAGAAAATTCACAAGGCAGTCTCACCGGCGCCCCTTATTTGGCTAAAATTATAGGCCATGCAGATCTGTTGTTTCAAGGCGGTCTTGAAGTTGTGCTTATTAGAGATTCTGGAAATCAAGTAGGCAATGAAAGTCAAACATATTTTGTAAAATATGCCAGCCCATTTTATGGGTGTACACCTTTTGAGTTTACTGGACAAAATGTCACAGCAGATGATTCCCAAATGAGCTATGGATTCTGGGGCGTTCCTCCTGATACCGGTGTAACTGGTATTGTAATTTTTATAGACGGAAAACCGGATCAGGGCTATTGGATAGGAAATGTTCAAGATAAATTTCAAAATCACATGGTACCTGCCATCGGTGGAACCACAGTATACCAAACAGATGAAGACTACCAGCAGAAAGAACATCCTCTACCTGTGGTTGAACACAATAGAAAAGCCAACGAAGGTGACAAAAATTTAGAAATTGATAAAATACCTAGAGCTGTGCATCCTATTGCTAGACGATTTAAAATTCAGGGACTGACTAGAGATGAAGTAAGGGGAACCAGTACTTCTACGTCAAGACGTGATGTGCCGAACATGGTGTTTGGAATGAGCAGCCCCGGGCCTATAGACAGAAACGGCAAGAAAAAGTTTTTGGGAAATAGAGAAAGTCCTACTCCAACTCCAGTGCCGGTTCAAAGACTCGGCGGCACACATTTTGTCATGGATGACGGTGATGACCGATACTATAGAGAAACAAAGCCCACTGACGGAGCCCCCACCTATGTAAAAAATCCCGAAGGACTAAAAGATATTCCCTACAACGAACATTTTAGAATTAGGACAAGAACAGGACATCAATTGTTGTTTCACAATTCTGAAGATTTAATTTATATTGGAAACAGTAGGGGAACAGCTTGGATTGAATTTACCAGCGACGGTAAAATTGATATCTATGCTGAAGATAGTATTAACATTAGAACCAAGCAAGATTTTAATTTTGTTGCTGACAGAGATTTTAATTTAGAAGTTGGTCGTAATTTTAATCTTAAAGTAAACGGAGAAATGCACACTCACGTGATTAAAGATCACATTTTAATTGTAGATGAGAATCAAAAAATACACATTAAAATGGATGTTGATAAAACCTACGATAAAACTTATAAACACCTTGTAAAAGAAAATGTAGATAAAATTTATAAACAGAATTTTAAACATCTCGTGACAGATAACGTTGATAAAATTTATCAAAAGAATTTCACGCACACTGTTTATAATTCGGTCAACGAAAATTTTGCAAGTCAAGGCGGAACAGTTAAAAGTTCTAATGGTGGAAATACAGACGTTACTATTACCGGTAATTTAAAAATTACTCAAAATGGTACTTTAGATCATACAGTTACTGGGTATAGAAAACTAACAACCGGCGGCGGACTAGATATTAATACAACTGGCTCTAATAAGTTTACAGCTAGCGGCAATACAGAAGTTAAGTCTGGTAGTGAAAATTTAACCTCTGCATCAAGAATTGCAAATAATACAGTAATTGAAGCACCGTCATTTAACAGCGGTACAGGAAATGCAGCAACAGCGTCTACCGCTGCTGCCGCTACAGGAGCTGTTTTTGCTGAACAAGCAGAGCCAGCAGTACTGCCAAAAATATTAAAGACTCACAGCCTTCCTGATCTTCCAGCACCTAACGAAGACAATGTGGACAAAGCAGTTATAGTAAGAAGAATGCCAACAGCTGAACCGTATCCCTTCCACGAAAATCTAGACGCTACAAAAGTCAAACCAGATCTAACAGATCGCGACGTAGATGGTCGCTATGAAGGCGAAAGTACCAGTATGCGAACACCACCCGGTGACTGGCGCAAATACAAAAAACCAAGCGATACTCCTTTCTAAGGAAATAAATTATGGCAAAAATATACACTAATAAAGTCATTGCAAAAAACAAAGCCAGCATAGGAAATGCTAATGCTGGTAACTTTCGATACAGAGGATTTAGTTCTAAAGAATTCAAACGAAACTACAAGTTATATGATGCAGAATTGATCAAACAAGATCTCATCAATCATTTCTATATTAGAAAGGGTGAAAAACTAGAAAACCCTAAATTTGGAACAATTATCTGGGATACGTTATTTGAAAATTTTACCCCAGAAATAAAAACAGCAATTGCTAAAGATGTTGAAGAAATTATTAATTTTGACAAGCGTGTGAAAGTTAACTCTGTGTCCATAGACAGCACACAACAAGGTATACGCATAGAAGCAGAAATAGTGATACTGCCATTTGATATCACTGATACACTGCGTTTGAATTTTGACAGAGATAACACAATAACATAAAATGCGCATTTTATTTTTACGATAAATATCAGTATAGGGAAAGAAAATGACAACTACGTCTCGACAGAACAATTTAATTTTAAACCAGGACTGGAAAAGAATTTATCAGACCTTTAAAAATGCTGACTTTAAAAGCTATGATTTTGAAAATCTGCGTAGAGTTATTATTACCTATCTTCGTGAAAATTATCCGGAAGATTTCAACGATTACATTGAAAGTTCAGAATATCTAGCACTGATAGATGCAGTAGCGTTTTTAGGACAGAGCCTAGCCTTTCGTACTGATTTAGCCAGTAGAGAAAACTTTTTAGAACTAGCCGAAACCAAAGAATCTGTGCTGAGACTATCAAGACTGATTTCTTACAACAGCAGAAGAAATATTCCTGCACAGGGATTAATTAAATTTGATACAGTATCTACCACAGAAGGTGTACTTGACAGCAACAACAAGAATCTTGCCAGCCAAACAATTATTTGGAATGATCCCACTAACTCAAATTGGCTAGAGCAATTTATTCTAGTTATGAATTCTGCAATGGCAGACAACACTGAGTTTGGCAGAAGTCAAGGCACAGATACAATTCAAGGCATCGATTCACAGCAGTATAGATTTAGATCTAATTTTACAGATGTGCCAATTTTTAATTTTGAAAAAATAGTGGCCAGTAGAAAGATGCCGTTTGAGTTAGTAAGCACTAGTTTTATCGGTGCAGAAGATTATTATGAAGAACCTCCTATTCCCGGCAGTCAATTGGGATTTATCTATAGACAAGACGGCAAAGGCAGTGCCAGTGCTAACACTGGATTCTTTATGTTATTGAAACAAGGCAGTCTAGAATTAACTGATTTTAGTGTTGATGTTCCTACTACCAATGAAGTAGTTTCTGTTGATGTAACCGGAATCAATGATTCAGATGTTTGGTTGTTTGCCACAAATTCAGACGGAACACAAGGAACCGAATGGACCAAAGTTAGCAGTATCACAGGCAGTAACATTGCCTATAACAGTGTCAATTCAAACATAAGAAATATCTATAGTGTGATTACCAAAGAAGATGATAAAATTGATTTGGTATTTGCAGACGGAACATATGGCAACTTGCCCCAAGGTGCTTTTAAAGCGTATTATAGAGTCAGCAACGGTTTAAATTACACAGTTAGTCCCGCTGAAATGCGAGCAATTAATATATCTGTACCTTATATAAACAAAGCAGGAGTAAGGCACGAACTATTAATTAGTTGTAGTTTGAAATATACCATCAGTACTGCAACAGCTTCAGAAGATATTGATAGTATCAAAGCTCGTGCTCCTGCAATTTATTACACACAGAATCGCATGATTACTGGAGAAGATTATAATCTGGCTCCGTTGTCCAGCAGTCAAGATATTTTAAAAGTCAAAGCTATCAATCGAACCAGCAGCGGCATCAGTAGAAATTTTGATGTAATTGATGCCAGCGGAAAATATTCCAGTGTAAATGTCTTTGCTGACGATGGCGTGATTTATAAAGAACAAACAGAAAGAACAGAGTCTTTTAAGTATACCAATCGAATTGATATTATAAATTATATTAGAAACAACATAGAACCCCTGTTAACCAACACAGATGTTTATAATTTTTATCTAACAAACTTTACAAAAATACAATTTACAGATTCAAATACACTTTGGACACAGACCACCAACGATGTAAATTCTTCTACCGGCTATTTTGTCAACAATATAGATCAGTCATTGTTTAAAGTTGGAACATATACCACAAACTCTTTGAAATATGTGTTTGCAGGAGCACTGATTAAATTTGAACCCCCAGCCGGTAAGGCCTTTAAAAAGGGTGCGATTGTAAATATCAGTGCGACAGAGGTAGAACAAACAGATAGAATTTGGGTCAAAGTTGTTAAAATCACAGGTGATGGGACTAATGCCGGTCGCGGAGTACTGGCCAATGGACTTGGTCCTATAGTGTTTAACGATGTTGTTCCTACAGGAGCAATTGCAACACGAATCGTTCCTAGATTTATTAATAACTTGCCAACTGCTCTAGAAAATGAAATGACCAATCTCATTAGTTTAAATGTAAATTTTGGTCTAAGATATGAGTCTATAGAAAGTTCTTGGAAAATTATTACTTCTGCAAATATTGATTTATTAAATGATTTTAGTCTAGGCCGCGCCGGAGACACCACTAACAGTAATCTAGACACTGCCTGGATTATAGCATTTGTTAGACAAGCAGACAGTTATAATGTGAGAATTAGAGGATTAGATTATATTTTTAGAAGTCTAGAACAGAATAGATTTTATTTTGATGTAAATCAAAAAACTTTTGATAGAAAAACCGGTAAAACAGTCAAAGACAAAGTTAATATTCTTGGCATCAATGCCGACAGCGGTTTGATAAATGCTTTGAAAAATGACAAAACATTTGAAGTCAGCGATGTAATCAAATTTGAAGATGGTTATCAAAGCGCCAATGAAATAAAGCTATCTTTTGCTGACAGTGACGACGACGGAGTCATTGACAATCCTGATTCATTCGAACAGATAGTTGGTCAAGATCTAGATCTAAAATACTTGTTTTTTTATAAAACAACAGATGCTTCTGGATATACAACATATTCTTATGTTGATAACAGCAATAATACTATCCTAATTAAACAAACAGAAAGTAGTATTATTATTTCCGATTACGTCAACGGACAATTAATTTACTTTTACGCCAGCAATGAAAACAGAATAAAGCGTGTTGATCTAAGCACTAACACCTTGATAATTGAATCCGATTACAAAGCAGTAATTGGTCGAGCCAATCTCAAATTTCAATATATTCACAATGCCAACATTGATCGAAGAATAGATCCCAGTGTGAGTAATATTATGGATATTTTTCTTTTAACAAGAACCTACGATACCGAATTTAGAAAATATATATCAGGAGCCATACCCCAGCCTGAAGTTCCTACTAGCGATGCGTTGAGAATAGCATTTGGTACGCAATTAAATTTAATCAAATCTATTAGTGATGAATTAATCTATCATCCTGTAAATTACAAAATTTTATTTGGAAGTACGGCTGATCCTAAACTCCAAGCACAATTTAAAGTGGTTAAAAATCCCTATAAAACAATCAACGACAATGATCTAAAGGTAAGAATAGTTTCAGCAATCAATAGTTTCTTTGATATCAATAATTGGGATTTTGGAGACAGATTTTATCTAGGAGAATTAATTACATACATCACTAATGAAGTTGCCCCGGATGTTAGTAATCTTGTGATTGTACCTAGACAACCAGACCAAGCATTTGGTAGTTTATTTGAAATACAAAGTCAACCAGAAGAAATTTTTATCAGCGGCGCAACAGTGGATGATATAGTGATTGTTACAGCAATTACCGCAGTTGAAATACGTGCAGAAGTGGCATCTATAGTAAACTCAACACAATAAGATTATGGCAAAAGATATTTTCCCTCAAAGTCAGTTACCAATTCGCAGAACTGTAGAACTTCTACCAGAAGTCTTTCAAACTGAAACCAATGCAAAATTTATGTCTGCAGTGGTTGATCCATTGGTTCAACCTGGTACATTATCTAAAACAGTTGGCTATGTAGGTCGTAGATATGGTAAAACTTATAATGGTTCAGACGTATATCTAGACACAGATGCTACTCTTAGAAGTAGATATCAATTAGAACCAGGCGTCACAGTCAAAGAAAAAGACAAAGTAGAAAATTTTTATGACTACATTGATTTTAAAAATCAATTAAAGTTTTTTGGTAACAATTTAGAAAGAGATGATTTAATCACAGATCAAGATCACTATTCTTGGGACCCTCCTATAGATTGGGACAAGTTTGTTAATTTCCGCGAATACTATTGGGTGCCAGATGGTCCACCACCTATAACTATATTTGGTCAACGGCAGGCCATAACCAGCACTTATAGAGTGCGATTAGGAGTAGGTTCATCGTGGATATTTTTTCCAGATGGCCTATCGTTAAATCCTACCCTCACACTATATAGAGGACAAACATACAAGTTTCAGGTCAATGCACCGGGCGAAGGGTTTGTTATTAAAACAGCCTATGATACTGGGTCATTGATTTACAAACCATACCTACCATATCAACAAGGTCAATTTGCTGTATTCAATAACAAGCTATGGAAAGCCAAAACTTTTATTGCGGTCACTGATGGCAGTACCATAGATGAAGATAGTCAAGACTGGGAATATGTCGAAGACGCTAGTCAGGCTACCGCATTGGACTATAATAAAGGAATTACAGGCCAAGGCGCAACCAACAGCACATTAACTTTTACTGTACCGTTTGATGCACCCGATGTGCTATTTTATCAAAGTAGCACAGACATTAATAGATTTGGTAGATTCATTATTGCAGATATCGAATCAAATACTAAAATTGACATCACCAATGAAGTCATCGGTAAAACTACATATGTTAGCAGCAACGGCATTACGTTTACCAACGGTATTAAAGTTCGATTTTCTGGTTCAGTAACACCTACAAAATATTCAGCAGATACTTGGGTAATAGAAGGAGTTGGAGAATCTATTAAATTAATAAGATTTCAAGATTTATCCCCTCCAACCCTTAGTACATCGAGTTTAGAAGTATTGTTTGACGATGGCGGATTTGACACAGAGCCGTTTGATGATGCGGCTACATATCCAGCATCAAAAGACTATATCACAATTAATAGAGCTAGTCAAGATTCAAATCCTTGGAGCAGATACAACAGATGGTTTCATAGATCAATTCTAGAACAGGCACACATCTTCAACAATAGCGAGTTTGATTCGATTGAAACAGCAAGAGCCAAGAGACCTATTATTGAATTTTCTTCAAATCTGCAGTTATTTAATCACGGTAGTCTAGCAAAAACTCCAGTTGATTTTATTGATACTTTTACCACCGATGTATTTTCAACTATAGAAGGTAGTCTTGGTTATAACGTTGACGGTGAAGAATTATTTAATGGTGCTAGATTATTAGTCACAGCAGATATTGATTCATTGGCCAACAATAGAATTTACACAGTAAATTTTATAACTCATAATAATCGAAGACAAATCAATTTGGTAGAGACTGCTGATGCAAATTCAACTATCGGTGACGGAGTGTTTGTTAGACGAGGGTTACTAAACAAAGGAACAATGTATCACTTTAACGGTACATCTTGGGTACCTAGTCAAAAGAAAACAGCAGTAAATCAAAGCCCATTATTTGATGTATTCGACGACAACGGTATCAGTTACGGAGACATGGATACATATCCTGTTAGCAGTTTCTTAGGAACTAAAATAGTAAGTTATAAAGTTGGAAACAGTATTATTGATACCGAATTAGGATTTAGCCTAAGTTACCTAAATATCAACAATGTAGGAGATATTGAATTTAATTTTGACTGGGAGATAGATTCATTTGATTATCATTCTAGTAAAGAAGTATTTTTTAAAACTATAAGACAGGGATATTATAAATTTAATAATACAGGAAGTTATGCCAACGGATGGCTTAAATCTAATCGAACATATTTACAGCCAATAATTTACAGTACCGCAGTTACTGAAGCTTCAACACAAATTATCAGTGATGGAATCAAATGGGCCGACATTGAAGATAGTGAAATTTCTAAAATTTTAATCTACATCAATGGAATAAAATATTCTGGAAACTACACTAGAAATCAGAATATTTTTACGTTTCCTAACAGTCTTAAAATAAATGATATTGTTACAGTTAAGGTTTTTGCAGATGCAGATCCTGATCTAGGATATTATGAAATTCCAGTAGGACTTGAAAAAAATCCCTTAAACGATGAAGTAAAAACATTTACTCTAGGACAGGCTGTTGACCATGTTTCAACAGCAGTAGATCTATTCGATCAATTCAGTGGGTCATATCCGGGATTAAGTAACCTAAGAGATATCACAGGTTATCAAAATCTTTCAAGAAGATTTTTAAAACACTCAGGAATTACACCTACAGCAATAATGTTACTGTGCGACAAGCAGGTAAACATTATTAAATCTATTCAATACGCAAAAAAATCTTACACAGAATTTAAAAATAACTTTATTAAATTTGCCGAAACTGCCACATACAATCTAGATCCTGTTGAATTTGTTGATGAAATTTTGGCCATTATGTCTAAAGTTAAAACGCAAAAAGATGCATTTGCAGATTCTGATATGGTAGGCAGTGGTGCCTACAATCTTAAAGAATATGTTGTAGAAGACACAGAAATTATAACTTTTGCTCTGAATACAAAATTTAACTTAACTCAACTTAGCAGAACAGCAGTATATATCTATATAAACAATGTGCAGTTGATTCACGGTATTGATTATACATTCAATGATACATTTGGATTTGTTAGTATATCCAAAACACTAACAGAAGGGGATATTATTCAAATAAAAGAATATGTTTCTTCAAGTTTCTGTTTTATTCCGCCAACCCCTTCAAAGTTGGGGTTATATAAAACCTACACACCGTCTTTGTTTTTAGATGATACCTACGTAACTCCTATCAATGTAATTCAAGGTCACGATGGCAGTATCACGGTAGCCTATGGTGATTTTAGAGATGATGTATTATTAGAATTAGAAAAACGTATCTACAACAACATCAAGCAAGAATATACAGAAGAGCTGTTTAGCCAAGATAATATTCTTGGAGGATACTATGGATCATCTACATATACTAGACAAGAATTAGACAGCGTGATTAGTTCTGAATTTCTAAGATGGTTTTCTGAAACAAATGTAGATTATCTAAATAACACCTTTTTTGATAGTGAAGATTCTTTTACCTATACCTATTCAAATATGGGAGATCCAACTGGTCAGTTAAATTTGCCCGGATGGTGGAGAGGAGTTTACGTTTGGTTATATGACACTGATAGACCACATCGTTGTCCTTGGGAAATGTTAGGATTTAGTCAACAACCTAGTTGGTGGGAAGACCAATACGGAGCAGCCCCATATACAAAAAATAATTTACTATTGTGGGAAGATCTAGCCGGCGGCATAATTCGCCAGGGATCTCGTGCAGGAATTTATGATAGATATAAAAGAGCTACATTGCTAAATCATATTCCTGTAGACGGTGACGGCAATCTGTTAAGTCCATTTGATTCTGGAGCAGCTACTAATTTTGTGTTGTACAACAACAAAGGAACATTTAAATTTGGCGACCTAGCTCCAGTAGAATATGCATGGCGCAGCAGCAGCGATTATCCATTTGTTATTATGCTGGCTCTATGTCTAATGAGACCTTATGAATTCATCATTGAAACTTTTGATAAATCTCGAATCAAAGTCAACAAAATTGGTCAGACAGTTAATAAAAATACAAATTTATTTTTTAAAAATTCAGACATTATCATACCAACATCTGGAGGCAATCAAACTTCCGGTCTTGTAAATTATGTTGTAGATTATTTAAGATCGAAAGGATTAACTGAATCAGTTCTGCAAAAGAAAATAGATAATTTAGATGTTAATTTGTCTACTAGATTAAGTGGATTTGTAGATCAAAGTCAACAAAAATATATATTAGACAGTAAAAATCCCAGCGCCAGTACTAGCAATATTTTTCTTCCCCAAGAAAATTATGACATTAATTTTAATATCAGCGCACCAATTTCTAGTCCAAGTTACAGTGCATTGGTAATTGAAAAACTGGCTAGCGGATTCAAACTGTTTGGTTATGACATCGGCGAACCGTATTTTAGATATTATGAAGCTGTCAAAAGCTCCAATGATCCTTTGCTATCAGTTGGAGGCGTCAGTGAAAACTTTATTGACTGGGAATCCAACAAGGTGTTTGGTAATGGAACAATAATTAGAATAGCTGATATTTTTTACAGGTGTATAAAATCACATACCAGTGGCGCAGAATTTGACACACAATTTTGGCAAAGAATCGCAAAATTACCGTTGGTGGGTGCAGTAGAAGTTTTTAGAAGAAGAACAGTAAACAGTACCGAAGTAAAAGAATTACCTTACGGTACAGTATTTGCATCTCTACAAGACATAGCAGATTTTATCATAGGTTATGATGCATATCTGCAATCACAGGGATTTGAGTTTACTGGCTACGACGGAAATCTAGAATCAGCTAAAGATTGGATAACGTCGATTAAAGAATTATTGTTTTGGTCCAAGCATAAATGGGCCGAAAGTTCATTGATCACGCTAAGTCCTGCCGCTGCAAAAATAGAGTTAAACATTAACATCGGAGTTGCTGACAATCTGCTTGATAGCTTTTATGATTATAATATTTTAAAAGTTGACGGAACTATTCTTCCTGTAGAATTTATAAATGTCAACAGAGAGTTTAAAAAATTAACAGTAGATGTTGTCAACGACTCAGACGGCATATACTTCTTTAGATGCTATTTTGTTTTAAAAGAACATGTAACAATTTTTGATGATCGTACCGTGTTCAATGATGTTATCTATGACAAACCAACTGGCTATCGTCAAGAGCGTATTAAGAGTCGCGGCTTCCGTACAGTGGACTGGGACGGTGATTATACCAGCCCCGGATTCTTGTTTGACAATGTCAATATACAGATCTGGCAACCTTTTACTGATTATAAACTAGGTGACATTGTCAATTACAAATCTTACAATTGGACTAGTTTAGTAAATCAACAAGGATCAGATCAATTCAAAGACAGCAATTGGACTAAATTAGATACAACTCCTACCAAAGGATTGATCAGCAATTTTGATGTTAGAGTCAGCCAGTTTGAAGATTATTACAACGTAGATGCTGACGGTGCAGGTGCTAGTCAGCGTGAGCTAGCAAGACATCTCATAGGATATCAAACTAGAGAATATTTACAGAATCTTGCAGAAGATAATGTCACACAATTTAAATTGTATCAAGGATTCATTAGAGAAAAAGGTACAGCTAACGCTGTGGTCAAAGTTTTTGACAAGCTCAGTAGAATTACTGCCGACAGCATTGTGTTAGATGAAGAATGGGCTTTTAATGTCGGCCGCTTAGGAGGTCTAGATCAACTTAATGAAATAGAATTTGAAATTGTTAAAGATAATTTGCTAGTAAATCCACAGGCCATAGTAGTCACAAATGGACCAATCGATAAAAATTCATTAGACAAATACCTAAGAGTAAATCAAACTAACTTTACTAGGTCTCTAATTCCTTACAGCGTTAATATTAATCCCTTAATCAATTATCAAGGAATTACAAGAAATGCTGGATATGTTAAAACAGATCAAATAGAATTATTTGTAAAATCAAGAGAAGAAATATTATCACTAGATATTTCATCTCTAGTTGAAAATTCTCACATATGGGTCACTTTCGATAATGCATCTTGGACAGTGTTGAGATTTAACCTTTCTACTGCTCTAACAATCGAAGACATCATAAAAAATTCCGGCACAAACATAGTCACTGTTACTGTGAGTCAAAAACACGGACTTACTGTAGATGAAATTGTAGGCATAAAAGACATTGAAAACTTCACTGGATTTTACAAAGTTGTAGCTGCTACTGATTATACTTTTGCTGTTCAAGCTGCCGCCGGACCTGCACCAGCTGCTCCAGATATCAGCTCCATACAATATAATATATATTTGTTGACGCAATCTAGATTTAATTCTTATCAGGACATTGAAGATCAAACCGCTGCTCTTTTAAAGCAAGGGTCAAAATTATGGATCGACAATGCCGACGCAACAGTGGGAAATTGGGAAGTTGTTGAAAAACAAAGACTTTACGCTGAAAAAACAATAACAAATTTTGGAGCCACAGATCCTAGAAATACAGGAAGAGCTGTAGTATATGCTGCCAATCTCAAACAGGTTATCACAGGTATACCATCTGCTAATTCTGTAATGGTGTATTCGGAAACTGCTACGGGATTATCTGTAAAAGAAATACTACAACCAGAAATCGAATTTGCAAATACACTAGCAAATAGCTTTGGCGATTCTATTGCTATTAGTCCTGATAATGTCTGGCTGGCAATAGGAGCTCCTTTAGCTTCCGGTGTGCCCAGTAGATTCAAAGGAATCTACGAAGACACTTACTCCTATATTGCTGGCGACATAGTGTTGCAAAATGGAAAATTATGGGAAGCTACTAACGATCAACAGCCCGGTGATGGTAGTACCAATACTCTTAACACATTGTCTGTAAATTTTAGAAATGAAGATTGGAAACTTGTTGATATAGTCTATGCTAATGCATCGGGATCTCTGGGACCGGTAAATCAAGGTTTAGTGATTCTTTATAAACGAAAAAATAATGCATGGGAATTACAACATACAATTCTTAGTCCCCGAATTGAAGCAAATGAAAAGTTTGGATCAAGTGTTTCTATTGGAGTTTCTGGAGCAAATTATTACATGTCAATCTCTGCTCCGGGATCTCTCAATAATTTAGGCAGAGTATATCTTTACAAATATACTGGTACAACAGCAGGATCAACTACGCAGATTCTTACATTTAATGGTACTAGTGCTGTAAATTATGTAGTGAATACAATTACATTTTCAAAAAATCATAATTATATTACCGGACAACTTGTAAGATATCTCAATGGCACATATGCCGGAGATGATAAATCTGCAGCAACGTCCCCACCGCCGCCTGAAGATTACACAATTTTGTACGTAATAAGAATTACAGATACTGTCATACAATTAGCAACTTCGGTAGTAAACGCTACAACCGGAACAGAGATTGACCTCAAAGATTTTGGTATAGATGATTCAAGTTCTCATACTTTAATCAGTACAGCAACTGTCGGTTGGAAACAACTGGGAGATCCTGAATACAGAGGATTATATACCAACAGTGCTAGTTCTATTTACAGTCAAGGATCTAAGGTTTGGTATCAAGGAAAAATATATCAGGCACTAGAAAATACCTACGGTGATGGAACATCGCTTGATTTATCTACCAGTAATTCTTGGCAGGTCTTAGATGAATCAGTAACTGAAGTTTCACTGCCATCTAATATAGCTTTGATCGATAGTGGAAATATACTTCCAATTTTTCAAGACAGTTCCACAACTATTTTAGGATCAGTGTATCCGTTGGTTGCTGCCGGCAGTTTTAAAGTAGGTGAAATATACAGAATTGAAGATTACGGAACTACAAATTTTGAAATTATAGGTAGTAATCCTGCAGCCGGTGACGGCCTAACATTCAAAGCTACTGGAGTTGGTTCTGGTACAGGCACAGCCAGATGGATATCCTATCAGTTTGCAGAATTAATTAAAGCTGGCGATATGTTTGGTCAAAGCCAAGCCATGAGTCGAGATGGTGGTATTTTGGTAGTTGGAGCCCCTGAAAGTGACGGAGTATACATTGCTAACTACAAAGGTTCATGGACAAATTATCAAACATATTACGAAGATGATGTAGTAAAGTATTCTGGAAATTATTATAGATTAGTTGATTATAATCCTATTACAGGCGGCGAAGCAGATTCGTCTGAAGATTCTACTTATATAACAACTAGTAAAAATGATGTTCCTACAAGCAGCAGTCCTCAAGGCCCTTGGACTCTTGTTAGTTCTGAAATTTCTCTTCCTTCTGGAAAGATTTTTATCTACAAAAGAAATGCCAGCGACGTCTACGAACTAGCTCAAACAATTACTGCCGGTTCTCTAACTGAAATTAGTGATGTGTCAACTATTGACAATCTAAATACTGGAGACAAATTTGGAACAGCAGTAGACATTGACTATAATGGAAACACAATTATTGCCAGTAGTCCACTAGCAGATGTAAAATCTTCTGATCAAGGGGCAGTGTTTGTGTTTAAGTCAGCACAATTGGATAATATTTCTTATAGATTAAAACAAAGATTAATCAGCCACGAAAATTATGTCAATGAATATTTTGGTTCTGCTATTAGTATAAGCCCTGCAACAGAAAAAATAGTTGTTGGCGCCACTAATGCCAGTTTCAATCTGTTTACAATATATGATCAAGGTTCTACATCGTTTGATAATACAAACACTACATTTAGTTCCGACGAAGGTAACACAGGACAGGTCTATGTATTTGAAAGAAAAGATCAAACTTATCATTTAACAGAAAAATTATATGTACCAGATCTCCAAGACTGGGAATCATTTGGTTCTAGTGTAGACTGTATTGGCTCTGTAATAGCTGTGGGATCTCCTACCTATCGTGATACTGTGTATAGAATAGGTGTTAATTACACAACCACTATTCTATTAGGTGCTAGCGGAAACAACGCACTTACAGTAGACGTAGTAATACAAAGCGGAGTTATTGTATCTGCTATAGCTAAGGATTCTGGAGCCGGATATGCTGTCAGCGACATGGATGATGCTACTGATGCCATCGAAATCAATGGATCTGCAGACAAAGCTCGTATTAAGATACAGTCAATGTCAGGCGGCACTATAACTAGTTTGTTTGTGGAGTATGGAGGTAGTGGATATACCGGCAGTGCAGAAGTTATTGAAACTGGTCAGGTTAGATTGTTTACCAAAGACGCAACTAAAAATCCGTGGAACACCATTTCCTCTAGACAAGATTTAACTGATTTAGATCTATTTAAAAATATTTCAATTTACGATAATGAAAACAATGTAAAAATTTCAGACATTGAAATAGTTGATCATTACAAATTAAAAATACTAGGTGCAGCCGAACAAGAATTAAAGTTTAAAACTCTGTACGATCCTGCTACATATACCAACGGCACTGACCAACAAGAAATTGATGAATCCCAGGCCTGGTTTGAAAAACACGTTGGAGAATTATGGTGGGACCTAAGTACAGCCAAATGGTTGTTGTACGAACAGGGTGATATTTCTTATCGAATCGGTAACTGGAATCAATTGGCCTACGGAGCAAGTATTGACGTGTATGAATGGGTAGAATCAAAATATTTGCCTAGCAGATGGACTGCGTTGGCAGATACAACCGAAGGTCTTGCACAAGGAATTTCAGGACAGCCGTTATACCCAGATAATACAGTGTATTCTGTAAAGATTTTAACTAATCCTTCAACAGGTGAAACTACAGATACAAAATATTATTATTGGGTCAAGAATAAAAATATAGTGCCAAAAAATGTTCCAGGAAGAAGAATTACAGCATTGGATGTAAAGAGCTATATTGAAAATCCCATAGGTACAGGACAGCCTATACTGTCTCCGATAGCCCAAGATACCCTATTAGCGTTTAATTTTGAATCTTTGATCTCGTCAAATACCGCGCTGATTAATATTCAATATAGAAAAAATCTTAAAGCCTTGAATTCTATCCACAATGAATATCAGTTATTGACTGAAGGTGTAGCAGACAGTCTTCCAACAGAAACTCTAGAAACCAAATGGATAGACAGTTTAGTAGGGTACGATCTTGCTGGTAACATAGTACCGGATGCTGGTATACCTATTAAGCAAAGATACGGCATAAGTTTTAGACCCCGCCAGGCAATGTTCAAAGATAGATTTGCCATTTTAAAAACAGTAATTACTAATATTAATTCAATATTAAAAACTCGAGCATTTTCCGATACTTTAAATTTAATTAATCTTGGATCAGTTGATCCAGAACCGGCTAGTGTATTAAATCAGTACGATGTACGTGTAGACACACTAACTGATCTTGCAGAAGTGGGAACAACAAGGGTAAAAAAAGCTGTATTAAGAGCTAATATTGTTGACGGAGAAATTGATACTATTGATATTGTTGATTCGGGATTTGGCTACAGGAATGCCCCATTTGTTAACATTGAAGGAAACGGACAAGGAGCAGCAGCACGAGTAACCATTGACAGTCAAGGCAGAATAAATTCTGCTACTGTGTTGTCCAAAGGTCGCCGCTATACATCTGCCGTAGCAGAAATAAGATATTTTTCTGTGCTAGTGGCTCAAGATAGTTCGATCAACAATTACTGGAGTATCTATTCCTGGGACGATATAAGAAAAACTTTCTTTAGATCCAAGTCTCAGGCGTTTAATACCAACAAATATTGGGAATATATTGATTGGTGGAAAGACGGGTATGGTGTGACTTCTAGAATAGTTAAAGAAATTACCGATCTTTATCAAGAATCTGCAATATCTGTTAACATAGGGGATCTAATACGTATTCAAGAATTTGCCAATGGCGGCTGGGCAGTTTTAGAAAAAACTGAACCTACTCAAGGTAATATTTTAGATAATTACATTCTTGTTGGCAGAAAAAATGGTACTATTAATTTAATAATTGATGATCTAGTTTCTGTACAAAATATAGGATATGACAATGCTATTTCTTTTGATGCTAACGTTTATGATATAAATCCTACACAAGAACTGCGTAACATTTTGAGAGCAGCCAAGGAAGATATTTTTATTGAAGACCTTAGAGTAGAATGGAACAAATTATTCTTTACCAGTATTCGATATGCGTTTGTAGAACAACCATACATCGATTGGGCTTTTAAGACAAGTTTCTTAAACGCTACTCATAATGTTGGAGATTTAGAGCAAAAAATAAATTACAAAAATGATAATTTAGAAAACTTTCAAGAATACATAGAAGAAATCAAACCTTATAGAACCACAATTAGGGAATATATTTCCAAATACACAGATAGAGATACTTCGTATTCGGGAACTACTGACTTTGATCTACCTCCAGTATATTCAACTCAAGATGGAAAAATATTACCAATTAGATCAAACAGCGACAGATTTAGTAGCTATCCCTGGAAGTGGTGGACCGACAACAACGGATATGTGGTGTCTGAAATTGCTGTGTCTAATGGAGGTGCCGATTACACAGAAGTTCCTAGTGTGATAATTGAAGGCAACGGTACCGGAGCAACAGCCCAGGCATTTGTGGCCAATGGCAGTGTTGTAGCTGTAAAGGTTCTAAACAAAGGCCAAGGTTATACACAGGCTCCTAGTATCAGACTAGTTGGTGGCAACGGAACCAGTCAAAGCATTGCCAAGGCTGTGGCCATAATTGGTGAAACTGCGGTAAGAACATTTGACCTAACTGTGAAATTTGATAGGGTTGCTAAACAAGGAATATATCAAACATTTACAAAATCTGAAATTTTCACTGCCACAGGATTTTCCGCAGTGTTTCAATTACAGTATGCACCTAACAGAGACAAGAGCAAGATTTCAATAACAAAAAATAATCAAATTGTATTGAACAGTGAATATACAATCACGTTGTATACTTCCACAACAGATACGTACAGTTTGATCAAAGGTAAATTAATTTTTAATATAACTCCGGCTCTGGGTGATGTAATAGAAATAAACTATGAAAAAAATGTAGAATTATTCGACAGCATAAACAGAATTCAAAACTACTATGCACCCACTGAAGGAATGCGTGGCAATGAACTGGCACAGTTAATGACTGGTATCGACTTTGGTGGCGTTCAAATTCAAGGAACAACTTTTGATGTTACTGGCGGATGGGATGCTCTTCCTTGGTTCACTGACAGTTGGGACAGTGTAGAATCCAACAGTGATTTTTACTATGTGGCAGACGGAAGCACTATTGCAGTGACATTGCCATTTATTCCTGCGGCAGGAGAACAGATTTCTATATATTGGAAACCTTCAGGAACCAGAATTCCTGGCGATATACAAACACTTGGCGGCGCCACAAATCCACAGGTTATTACAGAATCAGGAATCACTGCGCCAAAGACTATAAGAGTAGATGATCCTAATTGGATTCAAAATTGGGATAGTTCGAATGCCACTAATCCTAATGCACAGATGCCTACATTTGTAGGAGATGGATCTACTAGAGTAGTTGAAATTGGTCAATATATCAGTGTAGAACCAGGCGATACATTGATCTTCCGCAAGTTAGACAGCGACGGATCGGTGACCATTACCGATGTAAATCTTTTAGATACTAAATTGAGTGGCGGGTCTCTATCAAATATCAGTGGTGCGTATCAAACAGCCGTCGGCCTCACTGCTGAAGAAATTGTTATAGACGGTGATAAATTCATCAGTCCAGATCAAGTTCCAGCACCTGAAGAAAACATTCCGGGGCAAGTGCTAGAAAGTGTGAGTATCAAAGTGTTCCACACCTATCCTCAAGGATCTGCCCTGATACAAAATACTATTGCATATTCAGACGGTGTAAAATTTAAATATGCCATAGGTATTGATATATTAGAAAATAATTCAGTGATTGTATATATTAATAAAATCAAACAAGAACTGTATCAAGATTATACCATAGATTACGAAACCAATGAGGTAGTATTTGCCTATGTGCCGATCAGTGCCACTATAATTGAAATACTGGCATTTGGTCTAGGCGGTATAAATTTATTAGACTATCAAGAATTTGTTGCAGACGGAGCAACCTCATTGTTTTTGACCAAAGCAATTTTCAGTCAAACTTCATCAATACTGGTCACAGTCGACGGCGATGCCATTGATGTAGGATTTCTAGACAGTGCTGATTTTACAGATACTCCAAATAAAACTTTGGTGCAGTTCGGTATTGCTCCGGCTATTAACAGTGTGGTCAAAGTAGTATGCTTAGGCCCTGGCTTAGATACAGACTCCACAGGACAGAGTATAATTAGAATTAATAATCAAACTATAGTCTACGATGGGTCAACTACTAGATTCGTAGTAGATAAATTTGTTAATTTGTCCAGAGCATCGGCCATATCTAATCTACTCGTAAACATCAATGGACAGCAGGTCAACGGTCCTGATACTGTGCTAACAGTCTACGACGGAACTAACAATCAAATTACTATTGGAGTAGATCCAATAAGATTTCCGGGGTCGATAACATATCCTGATATTCAAGTTTTTGTAAACAACAATCCAACAATTCAGGTAGTAGATTATACACTTAATTCTGGATCCAACATTATCACCGTGCGGCCAGACATTTTGGACATAGGTAATGTTATTAGAATTGTTGTCACAGCATTTGCAGATTACCAAATAGATAGTGATGAAATTGTTTTTACAGATGCAATTATGGCCACCTTGGAAAACAACGATGATAGCACTACAAAAGATATAATTGAAATTGTTTGGTTTAGTGAATATCCTAGTATGGACATTGTAGCTGATCAATTTTCGGGAGGAAAGGTTCAATATCAACTTTCTAGAACCCCTATAAATTCAAGTTATGTATGGGTCTACATAAACGGAGTGAGACAAACACAGGATCGTGATTTTAGCGTATCTCTGCCAAGAGGTGTAGTATATCTAAACGTTGAAACGACTATTGAAGATGCTGTAAAAATTGTTGAATTTGGAAACAACATTTACAAATTTCCTAGTGCATATGAAATTTATAAAGATATGTTGAATATATATCATTTCAAACGTTACAGTAGAAATGATGTTAAGCTAGCAGTAGCATTGAATTATTACGATCAAAATATCACAGTGATCAACGGTGATCAATTATATGATCCAACTGATCGACCAGTGTCGGGTATTGTATACATCAACAATGAAAGAATAGAATATTTACAGAAGTCTGGAAATGTACTTACACAACTTCGTAGAGGAAGTCTAGGAACTGCTATTGCGGCAACTCACGCAGCGGGTAGTTTTGTAACAGACAGCGGACCCTTAGAAACTATTCCGTATAATGAAACACAACACCGATTGGATTTTGTTAGTGACGGCAGCACACTATTAATTGGTCCTTTGGATTTTGTTCCTGCACAAGGAACCAGAAGTTCATGGTTCCGTGGAATTGACATTGTGACAGGTGATCCCAATATTCCGGTGAGCTATGGACCGTGTGATCAACTAGAAATATTTGTAGCCGGCACTAGATTACGTAAAAACCCTGTCGATATATTTGATGAAGATCTAGGACCCAATGGCAGCAAAGAAATAGAAGCAGAATTCAGTGTAGATGGAACAAGTCCTTATGTAAGGCTAACTAAAGCAATACCAGCAGGCACACGTATTACCGTAATAAGAAAAACAGGAAGAACTTGGTATGATCGAGGTGTTACAACCGCATCGGCTGGAAAAACTCTACAAGAAAATGCTACCGCAATCAGCAATTTTATTTTACAAAAGACAACGATCATACCAGAATAAATACACTATGAATAATAATTTCAACGAGCTCGATATGCCCAACGAACAAAAACAACTAGAAAAAACACCAAACGAAAGCGGTGGATTCCACGTCGAGGGACACATAAAAATATTTGATCCTGAAACTGGAGAAGTATTTCAAGATAAACGAAATGCTATCCATTATGAAAATATGAGTGTTGCAATGGTTAACAGTCTTAGCAATCAAGGACAGGGCTGGATTTACCAAATGGTTTTTGGCAATGGTGGAACCACAGTAGACCCAACTGGACTGATTAGTTATCTAACACCAAATACTGTAGGTGTTAATACTAGTCTTTACAATCAAACCTATGCCAAGGTTGTGGACAAAAATGCCACAGAAAATACAGATCCTATTAGAAATAAAATGGAAATTAGGCATATAAGTGGAGCCACTTATAGTGACATTATTATTAGTTGTTTGTTAGATTATGGAGAACCAGACGGACAGGATGCATTTGACAACAGTCAAGATATGAGTGGCAATTTTGTTTTTGATGAACTAGGTCTACGATCTTATAGCGACAGCAGCACCGGCAAATTATTAACTCATGTGATTTTTCACCCTGTTCAAAAATCTCTAAACAGGCTATTACAAATTGATTATACGATTCGTGTACAGAGTTTAACTGGTTTCACAGAGGTGTAATAAATGCCATATATTGTAAATTTTACTGATAACGAAAACAAGACACCGATCACGGTGTATGATAACACCTCAAACACAGATACTAGTTTGACATTTCCAGGAAGAAATGTTACCGGGTATGGTCAAACTATTGGTCAAAATTTCTTAGCCCTTTTAGAAAATTTTGCAGGCCCAGCACAACCAGTCAACCCTATTGAAGGACAGTTATGGTTTGATACCAACACAAGAACACTACAAATCTACGACGGTGTTGCCTGGAAAGCAGCCAGCGACATTCAAAAGAGTGTTGTAGCTCCTTCTGTTGAACAAAGCAAAGTTGGTGAACTTTGGGTAGATACTGTAAATCAACAACTATATGTTTTTTCAGGTACAGACTGGATTTTGGTTGGACCTAATTTTTCAACAGGATTATTAAGTGGTCCTTTAGTTGAACAGATTATAGATACTAATAACAGTACCAAGGTAGTTTTAACTTTTTATGTAGAAGATAAACCAGTTGTAATTATTAGCAAAGACAGTTTCACTCCAAAAAATTCTATCACAGGATTTCTTGCGGTAAGATCAGGAGTAAACATATCATCTACATCAGATCTAGGACTAGGAGGATTCTCTCCTAAATTGTACGGAACAGCTACTTCAGCAGATGGATTAAATGTTAGTGGTGTAGTAATCGACAGTGGTAAATTCCTCAGATCGGATATTACTAATACCACTGAATTTGGATTGAACATAAGAAATAATTCAGGCATCAATATTGGTGTAGACAGTTCATTTAATCTTTCTAACTCAGCTACTGCTGCTAAAATTTATAATTCTTCAGCAGGTAGTAGCATTGATATTCAATTGAATTCTGACGGTATACCAAACACAATACTAAGAGTAATTGATAACAAAGTCGGAATTAACAATCTCAGCCCACAAGAATCGTTAGACGTAATTGGTAACACTAAAATTAGTGGAAACTTAGTTGTTGATAGCACAGTAGGAGCCACTAATCTCAGCAACGGCTCAATTAGAACTGCCGGGGGATTGGCAGTAACTAAAAATGCATTAATTGGCACAACTTTAGAAGTAGTTGGAACTACTACCGCAAGGAATATTGATCCAGCATTAAACGATACTTTTGAATTTGGCAGTGTTACTAAACGTTGGAAAACAATTAGAGCACAGACTATTATTGCAGAAACCGTAGAAGGAGTTCTAGGAGGAGACATCAGCGGTAATGCTGTAACTGCCACCAGTTTACAAAATACCACATCATTCTCTATTACAGGAGATATAGCGTCAACGGCTCCGATAACTTTTAACGGTAGCACAGGCGGCTATACAAAAACATTTAACACAACACTTTCTTCTTCTATTATTAGCAGTAAAGCAGAACCTATTCCTAATAGATCTAAAACAGATGATTTTGTTTTGGTTTTTAGATCAAGTACCAGTGGATTACTTAAACAATCCAGGGATACATTCATATCCGATCTAGGATTACCAATTGGTGCTATTCTGCCTTATGCAGGTTCTAGTGCTCCTTATGGATTTTTGTTCTGCGATGGCGGCGAAGTAGAAAGAGGGAAATTTTCTGATTTATACGATATTATTGGCACGACCTACAACGGTAATGACCCATTAGTTGGAGTTAATACTTTTAGAATTCCTGATCTAAGAGGTAGATTTGCGCTAGGAAGAGATAACATGGATAACGGTATTACAGTACCCAACAGCACAGGCGGATATGTAGAAGGTGGCGGCGGAGTGGTAGGGAGAGTATCTGGAACTGAACCTCAGAATGTTGGACAGGCTAGCGGTGCATCAACGCAAACACTGTTGACTAGAAATCTTCCAGATCATGAACACGATATGATAGGTAGCACAGGTGGTCAATATGCTGCTGTAAGGTTAGACACCGCTTTGCCTACTGATTTCGGTGCATTTTTAGATGCGGGACCAACAGCAGCAGGTAAATTTAATTATCTTCCTAATTCGGGAGGTATCAAAACTAATAGTCCGTTAAGTGACGCATTTTCATTGATGAACCCGTTTCTAACTATAAACTACATTATTAGGTCAGGACCACCTGCATTCTAAAGGATAAAAAATGGCGTATTCGATCAATAAAACAGACGGAACACTTTTAGCTACTGTAGCTGATGGTCAGATTGATGACTTAACAACTGACATTACCTTAATAGGAAAAAATTACAGCGGCTTCGGTGAATCGTTAAATGAAAATTTTATAAAACTCTTAGAAAATTTTGCAAGTACTAGTAGACCTGAGAATCCAATTAGAGGTCAAATATGGTTTGATACTAGCGAAGCAAAACTAAAAGTTTATACCGGTACAGGATTTGTTCCAGTAAGCTCAGCTAGTATTTCAAATTCTCAGCCCGCTCAACCAGGCGCCGGAGATTTATGGTTTAATAATATTAATAAACAATTGTATTTCTATGACGGCGTTGGTTTTATTTTGCTTGGTCCTGCTTATTCTCAGGCACAAGGACTTAGTGGATTCAAAGTTGAAACTATTTTAGATTCTTTAAATGCATCCCGTGTTGTAACCTACTTATACAATAACGGAATTCTGTTAGGAATATTTTCCAAAGACGCCTTCACGCCTAAGTTAAACATCGAAGGTTTTAGCGGAAGTATTGTTCCAGGATTTAATGCCGGAACACTAGCAGGTATAAAATTCAATGTCACCGCAACTAACGCAGATAAACTTGATAATGTTATTTCGTCTCTTTATGCAAGACGTGATCAAGCAAACAATTTTGCACAACCGTTAATTATTACCAACAACAGCGGACTTAACGTAGGAGCTGGTACTGAAGGAGCATTCAACGTTGCTGCCGGTAATGTGAGATTGTACAACACAGCTTCAAATAAGAATCTCAGTTTTGCCGTACAAAAGGGAGTTGTTAGTGAAACAGCAGTTAATATTGTTTCGCCAACTCGAGAAGTAAAAATTTATGACGGATTTACAGACAGTTTAACCACAGTAGGCGGTAGTCTTACAGTGGTAGGCAATCTTGTGGTTCAAGGAAATACAACCACAATTAATACCAGCGTACTTACTATCGAAGATAAAAATGTTGTTTTAGCCAGTCTTGGTGATAGTTCTTCTAATACCGATGAATACGCCGATGGCGGCGGCATCATTTTAAGAGGTACCAGCGATCATGAATTTACTTGGGATAAAAATGTTGGATGGTTCAGCACAGAAAATATTAATTTAGCCGCAGGACAAAATTATAAAATTGCTGGAAATACAGTGTTAACTTCAACACAATGTTTTTCAAGTTCTTTTCCTAATTTAAATAATGTGGGTACTTTGATAAATTTGTCAGTAGACAACATTTTTATAGACAATCAAAGAATATCTACCATAAGTTCTCTAGATCTAGAACTGGCGCCTGATGGTACTGGAAACATTGTATTAATTGGTTCGCCTTTGATGACAGGATTAGCTACTACTAATCAAAATTCTCCTGTACAAACCGCTGAACATACCGGGTCAATTACAGATCTGTTATTACAGGCAAATCCAGTTTTATCTGCTACTGAATTGTCCGAAGCCACTAATAAAAAATATGTTTTGAATGTAGTCAGAACTCGTTCATTGGTATTCAGTATAGATGTATCAGATTTTCCAACCGACGGTGATATTGCGTTAATTTTAACAAGTTTGGCTCCTGTAAACGAATACGAAAACGGTACATTGGCTAGAATCTTGTGTACAAGACTGTCAAACATAAGTTCTACTGCTACTACAAGTCTTGGAGCTCCATCTACTGCTGAATTTGTTACTCCAACAGGAACTGCATTTGCTATAACAAATCAAACAATTGTAAGTCCTATTACTATTTCTGCACAACCTATTAGTGTTTTTAGAACTGTTAAAACTTTTATACTACAGGCAGGTGTCTGGACATTTAGCTCTTAAGTTAAATACATAAGGAGCGAACCAATGCCATACATTATAAACAAATATAGCGGATCAGAACTTGTTGTTCTTCAAGACGGAACTTTAGATACTTCTACAAGTATTGGTTTACTTGGTAGAAATTATGTGGGCTACGGCGAAGTACAAAATGAAAATTTTCTATTTCTTTTAGAAAATTTTGCCGGAACAAATCCTCCCGCTCGTGCTGTAGAAGGACAAACGTGGTACGACAGTGCAAATAACAAATTAAATACCTATGATGGAATCAATTGGGTGCCTGTGGGAGCTGCTACAGCTTCGGAAAATGCACCTTCCGGCCCAACTGAAGGTGCTCTCTGGTATAAAATCTCAACCAAACAATTGTATGTTTATTCTAATATATCAGGATGGACACTTGTAGGACCTGAGGGAGTATCTGGCTTTGGTGAAACAAGGATCAAAGCAGCAATTTTAAGAGATGTTAACAGTATCAATCATGCAGTGTTGTTGGTGTTAGTTAATGATGAAGTATTGTCCATACACAGTTCAGATACTTTTACAATCAATACTTTAGATACTATTATTGGTTTTAATGAATTACAAAAGGGTGTTACGCTATCAACAAACTCAGTAATTTCTGGCAATCTATTAGGTAATTCAACCACAGCTACTAGATTGCAAAACGGAAAATTTATCAACGGTGTGTACTTTGATGGCAACAATGATATTACTGTTACTGCTAATACTCCTACCATTCTTACTAGAGGCACATATTTAACAGGCAGTAATTTTAATGGCAGTACTGCAACTACTTGGTCAGTAGATGCATCGTCAGTTAACACTATAGGTAAGGTAGTTGCTAGAGATAGTACGGGTAGTTTTGCAGGCGGAACAATAACAGCAGATCAATTTATTGGACCATTAACGGGCAATGTTACTGCAATATCTGGTACTAGTACATTTTACAGTCTTGTAGCCAATAATATAGAAGGTTTTACTTTCAGTGGACTTGCCGCCCAGGCTAGCACATTAACTCCTGGAAGAGCCATCAATGGCGTACAATTTAACGGATCACAAGACATTACGGTTACAGCCGCAGCCAGCACTTTGAGCGGATCAACATTAGCTGCTGGAATAATTAATTCATCTTTGACTTCGGTGGGAACACTGGCAGGAGTCTCAGTTACAGATGCCGGCGCAACAATTGGAGATGCGGGCGAAATTCATTTGTTTATAAATGGAAACTCTCCTACTTTGGCCATTACTAACGGGCTGGGTTTTACAATCAGTATCAACGATGCGTTTCAAACTGGTGACGAAGCAAGTTTTGAGTTTATTTCAAGCTCTGTGGCGCTAGCCGCCGGCGGCTCAGCAGATCCTACTTTTGTAGGAGATGTTTCTAGCAAATGCAATATAGGACTACCGGGACGAACGTTTGGTAGTGTATATGCAGATATTTTTAACGGTGTTGCAACCAGCGCACAATATGCTGACTTAGCTGAAAACTATGTTGCAGATACAGAATATGCTCCAGGTACAGTGCTAGAATTTGGCGGCGAATTTGAAGTTACACTTGCACAAGATGGTACCAACAGAGTAGCAGGAGTTGTTACTACAAATCCTGCTTATTTAATGAACAGCAACTGTCAAGGAACATACGTGGCAGCTGTAGCATTACAGGGAAGAACTCCTTGTAGAGTTAAAGGCTCTATTAGAAAAGGTGATATGTTGATTAGCGGAGGAAATGGTTTTGCTAGAACTACCCAAAATCCACAAATAGGCACTGTAATAGGCAAAGCACTTGGTGATTTTGATGGCATAGAAGGTGTTGTTGAAGTTGCAGTAGGTAGATTATAATAAATCTACTCAGATAAATAATAGAATAATATTGGAGTAGATTGATGGCATATCAAGTAGACAGATTTAATGGCACGTTTTTAGTCTCAGTAGAAGACGGTACCATTGATACCACTACTGATCTACGCTTCTTAGGTAAAAATTATGCAGGTTATGGCGAAGTACAGAACGAAAATTTCTTACACCTTTTAGAGAATTTTGCCAATACTTCTGCCCCACCGAGAGCTGTACTAGGTCAAATTTGGTTCGACAGTGCAAACAAAAAGATTAAATTCTATGATGGATCTAGATTTAGAACATCTGGCGGATCTGAAGTTAGTGCAACAGCACCTTCCGGACTTGTTGCAGGAGATTTTTGGCTAGACACTACCACTGAGCAACTGTATGTATCTAATGGTACATCCTTTGTGCTGGTCGGTCCTCAAATAGCAGAAGATCCCGGTGCTACCGCTGTAGAAGTAGTAGTAGTAAAAGATGTCAGTAATGTAAATCACACAATTATTAAATTCACTGTTAGCAGCGATACGCAATATATAATGAGTAAGACTGCATTTACACTAAATCCTTTAGTAAATCCTATCACCGGTTTTAGTGAAATCAAAAAAGGCCTTACTTTAATTAATACTCCGGCCACTGGGGTAACAACAGATGACCACATTCATTGGGGAACAGCATCTAATGCAGCTAAACTAGGAGGTTTTGCAGCCAGTGAATATCTTAAAAATACCAATGCACTATTTCCAAATGGGGCAAAGTTTTATGACGTTGGCTACACGTTAGGTGACACTGATGATTTAAAAGTGTTTATTGAATCCGGCGATCAACCTATTATTTCTAATCAATTAGGATCTTCTGGATCTCAAACAATTACTGTGAGAATTGTTACAACCGGCGGCGATAGAGATTATGTATTTGGTGCAGATGCTATCTATCCAGCAGCAAATAATGCAAGAAATCTAGGTGCTATATCTGCAAGATGGGCCACAGTGTTTGCTACCACATTTAATGGTGCGCTATTAGGCAATGTAACAGGCAATGTGACAGGTAATGTAACAGGCAATGTGACAGGATCAGTTAATGGATCTTTGACTGGTAATATACTTTCGTCTACAGGAGTTACTGTATTAAATTCTGGTGCAGGTGCAGGCACAGCGGTATATGTAGGATCTGTTAATGGAACAGCCAGCAATGCTTTGCAATTGAATAATAAAATACAAGATGTTACTGCTGCTGCTAATACAATTGCTCTAAGAGATGCTAGCGGTAACCTAGTAGCCAATCAATTTACAGGAACAGCTACTCAGGCAAACACATTGTTATATAACGGAGCCTACAGAACTGCTGTACATACTTCAACAGCTAACACAATTGTAGCTAGAGATGCTAGCTCAAACATCTATTGTAACATACTTAATGGAACTGCTACCTCAGCACAGTATGCCGATTTGGCAGAAAAATATCTAGCAGATAAACAATACGATATTGGTACAGTGGTGTGCATTGGCGGTGCTAAAGAAATTACAGCAGCAACTTATGGCAATAGGGCTATTGGTATTGTGTCAGGGAACCCAGGATTCATAATGAATTCACACTTAGAAGGTGGAACACTAGTGGCACTAAAAGGCCGTGTTCCTGTAAAAGTGCAAGGTACAGTTAAGAAAGGGGACAAATTAGTTCCATCTCAAAATATGTTTGGAGCAGCTTCGGCAGCCAACAAATCTGATACAGATTATTTTGCTATAGCCCTTCAAGACCATCAGTCTGGTTCGGGTGTAATAGAAGCGTTGGTATTATAAGGATTCAAAATGGCCGCAGGTACAGGATTAATAATTGAAGCAGTAGACTATAATACAATAAGAACAAAAATTATTGGTATTATGGGAACAGGAGCCGGCCAATCAGGCTACGGCCAAACGTTACTGAGTTCTCCTGTGGCCTTTGGCAATACAGTGACAAAAGCGCAATGGGATAATTTGAGATTTGACATATTTAATGCTCGACTCCATCAAGATGGAGTATCACCAACCATTGTTACTGCTACTTCGGGACAACCTGTGCGATACGGTGCAGGGCATCCTAACAATCAATATAACACACAGGCAGATACTGCAATTGCAAATAAATTTAATATAGGTACCGGTCAATTTGTTATCGAGTCGGCTACGTCAGCTACTCGAAACACTGCATGGAATTCTAGTCTTACAGCAACAATAACAGTAACCTTTGCTACCGCTGATCAAGCTCGTCACTTTTTTAACAGCGGCAGTAAGGTAAGGTGTTCAAGTTCTAGAACAGGCGGCACAGCAAGCCCGCAGAATTCTTCGTGGTCAAATATACTAGATTCTGCAGGCACGGTAGCATTTGGTGCAAATACTTCAGGATTAAATTTTTACAATTTAACAAATAGTTACCAAACATTTTTTAATTTGAGCTCAAGTGCCCCGTATACAGCAAATCAATATAGAATTGAAGTAGTTTCTAATGTGGCCGATAACACCATAGGTGGTGCTACTACTTTAACTTTTAGAGTTACATATTCTGATACCTATACATACACCGGTCCCGGCAGTCCGAGTATTCCAGATAACGTTAACGGTACGTTGACTCTTACAGTAGATGAAATAAGAGCATCGGGCACACTACAACCATTAGGTACCGGGCCATTTGTTATAACAAGACCTAGTTACTCCATCTCTGGTATATCTGGTTCTTAACACCCGTATAAATAGTCTTATGAAAAGAATTAAGGACTACAATGGCTGTTAATGATCTTATAAAGACCACAGACTACAATAATTTACGTGCTAACATAATTGATATTATCGGCGACGGTTCGGCTACCTATGGGTATGGTCAAACTTTACAAAGTTCTGCTAAAGTTAACCATGAAAAAATCAGTCAAACCGACTGGGACCTTTTAAGATTCGATATCGTCAATGCTAGAACACATCAAGACGGGGCAGCGCCAACGATTACCGATATTAATGAAGGTCAGACTCTTTCTTTTACCAATAACACACAGTACAACAGTCTAATCTCAACTGCTGTATCAAATAGATTTAATATAGGTTCAGGTAGATTTTTGACAGAAAGTGCAGTAAGTTCTACTAGATCCACACAATGGAATACTTTGGTTGTGTGTGAAGTCACAGCAACTTTTGCTAATGCTAATCTGTGTCGTTGGTTTTTTAATAGTGGTGGACAGATTAGAATTCAATCTTCACGAACTGGCGGTGCCGGTACTGCTCAAAATAATGATTGGTCTAATTTAACTACCTCCGCGGGAATGCAGGCATTTGGAAGTCAAACACCAACTGCCGGCTTTAGCCCAATGAACGGTCAAAATTTTTATAGATTAACAAACTCTTATCAAAATTTCTATTCTTTATCTTCTTCTGCACCGTATTCTGCAAATAGTTATCATCTAGATGCTAAGTGCGATGTTGCAAATAATTCTGCTGGTACAGCTACCACTGTGTTTATTCGAGTTAGATTTGTTGATAATTATACGGACCCAGGACCAGATGGACCACCTTTTACTGAAGATGTTATAGACGGAACACTAACAGTCACAGTCACCGAAAAAAGAGCCACCGGATCCTTAGTTCCATCAGGAACATTTACAATTACTAGACCCACATATTCAATTACTGCAATCGGCGGAACATAATTTTTCATCAACAACAGCAGCATATAAATAATATGCTACTATAACTGAGGATGATTATGGACGACCGTTTACAAACTGCATTGGATTTTTCTAAGTATCGCCAAACACTTGCAATACAAAGAAGACTTCTAAAAGAAAAACTACAAGCTAAATTAACTTATGGCGCCAGTGGCGGCATTTTTCACATTGATCACTCTTTAATTTCTTTTGTTCAATTGTGTATTGATCAAGGTAGAGTATCCGGTATACCATTGATCGATACTAACGAAAATCCAGTGCTTATCGACGACTTGGTGAAATTTCGAGATGAAATTTTTGATAGATATTTTTCAGCCAGCTTTGAATATATGAGCGAATATGAAAAAATTAAAAAAAGTAGAACAGTTGAAAAATTAGTAGATTTATGAAAAAAGGAATATTAATATTTGCTCACAACAGCAGAGACATTGATTATGCCTTGATGTCTTTGATATCTGCAAAATTTGCAAAAACAAATCTGCAAGTTCCTGTATCTTTGGTAGTCGATAAATTCACAATAGAATGGATGCAGTCTTCTGGGATCTACAATCTTTCTCTAGAAATTTTTGATAAAATTATAGAAATTGAAAAACCTGTTACTCAAAATATTCGAGTACTCAACGATGGATACACTTCTAAAACAGTTCCTTTTGTAAATTCAAATAGAGCTTCGGTTTGGGACCTCACACCGTATCACAGAACATTGTTAATAGACAGCGATTTTTTAATTATGTCAGATAGACTGAATGCATATTGGGATGCCGATTCCGATGTGATGCTATCTCCATCTATGCAAGATGTTAGAGGAGATAGAAAAGGTATTTTGGATTCTTGGGTTTCTGAAACTGGAATTCCGTTATATTGGGCAACCACAGTGATGTTTACTAAAAACACCGAATCTAAGATATTTTTTGATCTAGTGGACGTTATTCGTACAAATTATAATTATTTTGCAGATTTGTTTAGATTCAATCCCAAACAATATAGGAATGACATTGCTTTTAGCATAGCAAAACATATGCTTAATGGATTTGACACTGGGGCTGAAAATCTCCCCCCAGTGTTAACACTGTTAGATAAAGATCTAATTCATTCTGTTGGAAAAAATCAATTGCGTGTTTATCTAAATGACAGTATGTCTGCAGATCACGTAGTTATTGCATCTATTAAAGATCTAGACATTCATGTAATGAACAAACAAAGTATAATTAGAAATGCAAAAGAATTTTTGGAGATACTATGACTTTTGGATACCTCATTGTAGTTTCTAAAAATGAGTCAGTTGACTATTTAAAATTAGCTTATGCTCTAGCATTGAGTATTAAAAATACTCAAAGAAAAGGATTTGACAAAGTAGCATTGGTAACTGATAATATTGAAGACGTTGAAAAACTAAAAAGTCCTTGGGTGTTTAACAAAATTATTGAATGGAATCAAGAAACTTTTTGGGATGGACGAAGTTGGATGGATAAACTAAGTCCTTGGGATCATACTGTATGCTTAGATGCAGACATGTTGTTTTTTAGAGACTACAGTCATTGGGTTGAATACTTTATTGAAAACTCTGAATTATATATTCCCAATAAGTCATTTACCTATCGTGGAGAGATTGTAAAAGATTCATATTATAGAAAAACATTTGAACATAACGATCTCCCCAATTTATATTCTTTTTACACATTTTTTAAAAAAGATTCTAAATTATCCAAAGAATTCTTTTCATTAGGTCGGCACATTTTAAAAAATCCCAATGAATTTAAAAATCTATTCTTAGAAAATTATCTTCCGAAAGTAGTAGGCACTGACGAAGCATTTTCCTTAGCTGCAAAAATTTTAGATATTCAAGATGATATTAGTTATGATTTAAAATTTCCTAAAGTAGTTCATTTAAAACCAATGATACAAAATTGGCCTTGGCCTGCCGATAAAGTTTCTGATCATGTTGGATTTTATTTTGATCTGCAAGGTAAATTAAAAATTGGAAATTATCAGCAACAAGATATAGTTCATTATAACGAAAAAAATTATGTAACTGATGAAGTTATCAGTATTTTAGAGAAAATTCTATGGAAGAAATAATTGATTTTGACAGTTGGTTACAGCAATATACTGCACCACAAGTAGAATACTGGGCAATTTTTGAGCCTACTACCGGTGAAGTTACTGGAATTTATCCCGATCTTGCTGCTTATGATAAACAATATAAAATAAAAATTGATAGAGATCTAGCAGAAGATATACATAACGGAATAATTCAAATGAGTTCCTGTTTCGTAGATATGGATTCAGAAACAGTTGAAATTGTTACCAAGTACAGTCTTGTTAAGATTGACGATGTACTTCATAGAGTTATTGATAAAAAATATGTGCCTGATCAAAAAAATGATATTATTATTCAATATAATGAATTAGAAAATAAAATAATTTTTGTTTTACACAGTTCAATTAAAACTAGAAAGATTCAATGGGATGGAAGTACTGAAATGCAGTTTTTTATCACAGCCTATAATGATCCACACGATCTCTATCAGACAATAGTTTTTCAACTAAAAGATTTAAAACAGAGTTCTAAAGAATTTATTTACACAGGATCTCACAATCGATTTAGTATTTTTACAAGAAGAATATTAAAAAATTATGTTTTTGAAAAAATATGAAAACCATAGAATTAGATATTGTATTTTTAAGTTATGACGAGCCAAATGCAGATTTGCATTATGCAGATCTATGCAATAAAGTTCCTTGGGCTAAAAGAGTACACGGAATAAAAGGCAGCGACGAAGCACATAAAGAAGCTGCAAGACAATCAGAAACAGATTGGGTCATTACTGTAGATGCAGATAATATTGTTGACACAAAATTTTTTAACACAGAGTTTGATCCTGATCAAAAAAATTTACAAGTAGTCAGCTGGTTAGCACGTAATAAACTAAATGGATTACGATACGGCAATGGTGGGTTAAAAATATGGCGCAAGGATTTTATTCTTAATATGAAAACGCACGAAGCCAGTGACAGTGATCGTGCTCAGGTCGATTTTTGTTGGGAAAATGGGTACCAACAGTTTAAAGAATGTTATAGTGAAACAGTTATCACAGGATCACCTTTTCAGGCCTGGCGAGCAGGATTCCGTGAAGGTGTTAAAATGACTTTGTTAGACGGAGTCAAAGTATTGTCTGATGAAATTCAAGAACGTGTATGGTGGCATAATCTTCATAGATTAAAAATGTGGTCAACCGTTGGATCTCATGAAGAAAATGGAAAATATGCTGTGCTTGGCGCACGTATGGGAACTTGGATGACTAACTGTACAAATTGGAATTATGTTGATGTTAGAGATTTTGAAATCTTAAGAAATATCTATAACGAAAATGTTAATCATGACACAGTTGAACAGGATATACAAAATTTTGGAATAAAAATTAATCAGCAATTAGGTTTTAATTATCCTTATCTAGACCCCAAGCAAAGCAAGTATACATTAGACCTGTATAATGAAACAATGAATTTAACAAACACATATCTAAAATGATCTACGATATTTTTTATGTAAGCAAAAACACCATCGACGACACTGATTGGTTATCTTTTAACAAAAGATTCCCATTATCTCAAAAAATTGAAAATATAAAAAATTTCTCAGATATTGCCAACAGAGCATTTACTAAGTTATTTTGGGTAGTTTGGGACGATGTAATCATTTCAGATGATTTTGATTTTAGTTATATTGTTACAAAATGGGATGAAAAATACATTCATGTTTTTAAAAATGCAGAGTATTTTGATGGTGTAACATTATTCTCAAAACATTCAAATGTAAGTAACAAAGAACTTGAAAAAAGATTTTACATAAATCATAAAAAAATAGATATAGTTGCCAGTAAACCAAAGAACACCGAACATTATGATATAGTGTTTATCAGTTATAATGAGCCAACAGCCGATGCTAATTTTATAAATTTAAAATCAAAATTCCCAAGAACTAAAAGAGTGCATGGAATTAAGGGTATACATCAAGCCCACATAGCCGCCGCCAAACTAGCAAAGACCTGTATGTTTTGGGTAGTTGACGGCGATGCTGAAATTGTTGAAGATTTTAATTTTGATTATAAGGTATCCGCCTACGAACAAGATATTGTATATGTTTGGCGTAGTAAAAATCCCATTAATGATCTAGTGTACGGATATGGAGGAGTTAAACTATTGCCAACTTCAATGACTATAGGCATGGATGTATCTAAGCCAGACATGACAACTAGTATATCTAGTAAATTTAGAGCAGTTAAGTCTATATCAAACATTACAGCATTTAACACTGATCCGTTCAACACTTGGAAATCAGCTTTTAGAGAATGTTGTAAATTGTCCAGTAAAATTATTGATAGGCAAAAAAGCGAAGAAACATTACACAGACTCAATGTATGGTGTACGTTAGGCTCTGACCGACCGTTTGGTCAAGAAGCTATTGTCGGAGCTATTGCCGGCAAAGCATACGGAGAATCCAATAAAGACGATCTAGAAGCACTTAAAAAAATCAACGATTTTGATTGGTTAAAAGAATATTATGAACAACAAACAAAAAAATAGATCTCAAACAGGATTTAAATATTAATATGAAATGGCGTCAAAAAAGAATAGATTTTAAAGAACAAATTCTAAATCCCATTAGCCCTAGTTATTGCGCAGCCAAGTGGAGTCAAGTTACTATACACTTGGGGTCAGGCCATACTCATAGTTGTCATCATCCAAGAACACATCTAATTCCTCTAGAAGAAATCAAACAAAGTCCTAGTGCGTTACATAACACGTCTTTTAAGATTAAACAGCGTTTAGACATGCTTAACGGAAAACGTCCTACAGAATGTGAGTATTGCTGGCAAGTAGAAGACCAAGGTGAAGTACTCAGTGATAGAGTGTTAAAGAGTTACGAGCCATGGAGTAAAGATAGAATTTTTGATCTGCAAGGACTAAATCATGTTAATCCGAGCTATTTAGAAATTAGTTTTAGTAATGTATGTAATTTTAAATGTAGTTATTGTAGTCCAGATGTAAGTAGCAAATGGATGGAAGAAATTGAAAAGTTTGGAGCATATCCTACTAGTCAAAAATTTAACAATATAGAATGGATTAAGATACAGAACAAGATGCCTTTTTTAGAGCGTGATCTTAATCCATACGTAGAAGCATTTTGGCAATGGTGGCCTGAACTTTACCCTACTCTCCATACATTTAGAATCACTGGTGGCGAACCGTTAATGACCAAACATACTTTTAGAGTATTAGATTATATCATAGAACATCCAAATCCGGAACTAGAGCTAGGCATAAACAGCAATCTATGCGTTCCAGAAAAGCTAATGGATGAGTTTATTGAAAAAATTCAACAAATACAAACAGCCAAAGCTGTTAAGAATGTAATGGTTTACACCAGCTGTGAGGCATATGGAGCTCAAGCCGAGTACATACGTTACGGCATGGATTATGAACAATGGTTATCAAATTGCGATCGTTATCTTAGCTCTGTTCCAGACTCACAAATTCATATCATGAGTACTTACAATTTACTCAGTGTAATCAGTTATCAACAGTTCTTAGAAGATATTTTAGTCTTGAAAAGAAAACATTGTAGTCCTCGGATTAATAACAATCATTCTGTATATATAGATATTCCCTATCTAAATTATCCTTCTCATCAAGTTGTAGGTTTATTATCGGAGGAGTTTATTACTAATATACAAGTACAGATTGATTTTATGAAAAACAACATCGATAAAAATGAAGAAGATCGTATGGGATTTTTTATAAGTGAGGTAGAAAAATTACAGCGTGTACTTACTGTATTTGAATCTAAGATAAAAAACGGATACCCAGAAAAAGAACAATTTAGAAAAGACTTTGTTAACTTTGTTGATGAACATGATCGTCGTAGAGGCACAAACTTTAAAAATACATTTCCAGAACTTGTTGAATTTTATAACGCTTGTAAACAATTACAATAACAAACTGTCTAAAGCAATTTGTTAGTTTTATCAGTTATATCTTGTTTTAGCCGTTGAATATCTATGGCAAAATCAACTTTGGTAATTTCTTCTTTGTATTCTTGAAATGTATCCAATAGTTTTTCAGCAACAATATCATTGGTTGCATTATCGAGCTGTTCTTGAATATCTATTTCCCATATTCTACCATTGTTAAATTCTAACCGGACGTTTTTTAAATATGCTACTGGCATGGTATTCATATACATATCTTCAAAAACTTCCGGCCATTCTTTAATCAACTGACTAGGTGGCCTAAATAAATGTTTAGGCACTTTCAGCTTCTTTGGACTTTGCCGTTTTCTTTACCGGTGGATCTAAGTCATCTGCTTGCTTTCGTAGTCTCGCTGCTTCTTTGTACATAGCATCTGCTTGACTTCTAAAATTGCGAGCTAGATCGCGATCGGTGAGAATCTCACTGACTGAGGCAGCCGCGCTAACAGTTTCTTGAACTGCTGTTGCAGTTTCTTTCTTGGCAGGAGCTCCTTTGGTAAATGTATACAAATCATCTATCGCACAATTTTTTTGTTCTGCAATAAATGAATTTAGCTCATGCAGTGAAATCTCTGAATTTGGAGTAGGTGTCATGATAACAGTATCAGTGGCTACTTTTATCAAACGATTATCTGCCTGCAATGCCTGTAACATAGGGCGTCCGTCGGGGAATGGTCGAGTGAAAAGGATTTCTCCAAATTCCCATGCATCCTGTGCAACATCTTGATCCACAAGATCAATAATTGCATTGTGATATTGATCCGGCAACGGAGATGTTTGTACAACCAGTGCCATATTTGACTCACCGGGTAACGTTCTAAAAACTACAAGAACTTTTGATCCTGTGTTTTTTATCTTACCCACGTGTTTGAGATTTTTCATATTATTCCTTTTTGGTGGCAACAGATTCTAGAAAGGTATTTAACTTATTGTAAGCCTTACCTACCGCTTCTAATTCTGCAGCTTTGAATGCACCTCGACTACTAGCAACTTCTAAAATACTACGCAATGAAGCTAGATCGCTGAGATTAAGTTCGGCACCGGCAGCACTTGGCGGTTGTTGAGTTTGTTCTTGTGATGATGTTGTTACTTCTTGGTCCATTAGTTTCTCCTTAGATATGGGCACGCTAACATAAAATATGTCAATTCTTTATGATCTTCAAATCCCGCAAACATTGCGGATTTTAATTTGCTATCGTTTTCTATACTTGAAAGTTTCACGACAGCATATCTACCTTTTAATTTGATTCGAATCCAGTTTTCAATTTCGTCTGTAAAAAAATCTATTTCCTCAAGTTTAATTTTTCCAAAATGTGGAGGCATCACTCGAAGTGATCTTTTCTTTAAAATGTCTAAAGGATTATATTCGATCATTGTAAAAATATTTATAGATAACAAATAATTTGATCAGGATTCTTGGCTAAGCCTTTGATGCATTGCTTTGGCATAACCCATTTTTTTTACATCTCCTGAAAACAAGTACAGTTCGAAGGCAGATTTTTCTCTTAAAACAACAATATGTTTTTTAGTTAAATGATATGGCGATTCGATGAATTGATCTAACCAAACTAGTATTTGTGGAGTTATACTAATTTCTTTCAATATTTCAACTTTGTATGTTTTGATTTGAGAATGAGTTTCTACAAATTCTAGCCCTTGATCTGTAAGTCTTAGGCCGCCGCAGTCTTTAGCTCTGACATTTTGCCACCAGGTACTACGAAATTTTTTTATGATATTCTCGTCAAAGGGTTGACCAGCAGCTTTGAGGAATACCGAAGTATAGGTATCCTTTAAATCCATTTAGTCTACTCGTTCTCCGGCATTTAATTTAAACACTGCAAAGTCTGTGGTCTTAAACAACTTGTTTAGTTTCTTGGCTAAATTTCTTGCGTGTCCGGGATTACTAAAACTGACTTTTTTGTACTTTGGACCAGGATAACTGGATACCATACTACCACTTTTTAAGTTAAAAGGTTGATCTTTGTAAAACACAGCCCAAATGGCGTCACTGTTGAGAATTTGCTCAACTTTGTATGTTTCCTTGTCAGTGTATTCGAGAATAACTTTGGGTTTAGGTCGACTCATATCTATACGTGTTATTATAAAACACGTATATATTTATGTCTAACTAAAGTTGCCACCGTCAAATTTAACATTAATGTTGGTTGTAGATTCGCGTATTTCTACCAGCATTGCGTGTATTTCCTGAACAGTTTTTCCTAATTTAGCAGTCATTACAGCTAATTCTTGGGTAAGCTCTCTTGCTTCTTGGATACTCATACGAATATCTTTTTGTTGACTTCTTTCAGCAACTGCTATGCGCTGAATAAGCCTTTCGACGCCTGGCAAAGTATTTGGAACGTTATTTTGAGACATTGGCTAATACTTGTTTCATTTCAATTTCGGATTGAAATGGTCCTTGATATTCATATCTTTGCAGTGTAATCAGTTTAGGGCAAAAACTTTTTACCCATCCTTTATCAAAACGTATCACATAAAAGCCTGCACAGTACAAACTCTTGCTGTCGCCACTTTTTGTAAACAATGGCAACTTTCTTTTTATATCATACATTGAATTATGCGGCTCGGCACTTGTGGCATAACCGTGAACTTCGTTAGGTAATGCATTGTTGGCTTCTTTGATAATCTTAGCTACAAAGAAATTTTTACCAAATTGTCTAGTAAGACTTTCTTTTGTGTCGTAGATTTTTACACCTAATTCGTTGCTCATGACAAATCTATCATCTTCGTTTTTTCTTAGGGTGGCAAATTTTTCTCCGTCTTTTTCTACAATCCAAAATTTGTTTTCTATAATTGGTTTAGCGTGTAAGTCTGTCACAGTATTCTCCCAGCAGTCGTTGGTTTTTGATTGACAAGTATCTTTATACTGACAAAGTTTTAATTTCATTTGAATACCTCGCATTTAGTGGCTCGGCATAGGTCTGTGCCTGATCGGCAATCTTTTTAAGATCATAAAGATTGCAAAATTTCATTAATCTAATACCAACCTGACTAATATTTTTATTAGCAGTTTTTGCTATTGAAATAGTTTCTGTAATGATATTTTTAATTTCATCAGGTTGGGCAGATAGGTCAATTAAAATACGATTACGTTCATAATCATCTAGCACACGATGTTCTTTACCTTCGTGGTCGGTCCAACGCTGCAACATGAGATTGTTCCACGAGTATCCTTTTGAGTCTCGATCACCGTAGGCCTCACGGAGACCAACCTTATTCTTTGTGCCTTTTTCCCGTACTCCCGGATATGCAGAGAATACATTGTCTGAGGTATCGCCTCGCATACACTTCTCAAAAAGTAACCACTGGGGGTCCGGAATGGCTTTTGGCTCTTGAGTTTTTTTATCAATGACTCTTTTACCTTTTGCATCAAAAATACCTTCGTGTGTAATAGTAGTTTCCATAACACCATTGAATTGACGTACATTAGGTGCAATGAGTTGTACAAAGTCTGTATCGGTCGAAATAATAACATGGTCATCATTTGGATGACTTTGTATCCATCCAGCAATAAGATCATCTGCTTCTAGGCGTGAATGTTGTAGAACTGTGCAGTTAGTTTTTTCTGTTACAAACTCTTTGAATGTATCAAATGCTTCCCAGAATACTTTTTCTTCTTCTGCTTCACGTTCTGTGTGTGCGGCACGACTCGCAGCTCTTTGTGCTTTGTAAGGCTTGTAATGATCTTTACGCCAGCTACGACCTTCTAAACAGAACACCACATGACTTCCACCAAAGTCTTGCCAGGCCTTTTTAATACTGTTTAGTGTAATATGAAAAGCCATACCTAGTTTGATATCAGCGTCACCGTTGATAACGTGTCTTGCACGAAAGAAAGTGTTTGCAGTATCAACTAAAATATATGTCATAGATTCTTTTTTCTAATTTGATTAACGTCAATGACGCCGGTATTCACAGCGCCACCAAATCACCATCCACTACCACATTGGCACACAGTTCACGAAACCAACGATCTACTATCTCTTCGTCCTTGTCCCCGTCAAAACCATATCCCTCTTGCTTTAATTTTAACACAAAATGGTCATTCCAGTCAAGCTCAAAAAAGCCATTACGTATGTTATCTTCGTTAATGTGTGTATTAAGAACACCTACCCAGGGTTCTTTGAGTTTGGTTGCGCGATCTTTCGGCGCCAATTTTATTAATGCTTCTTGTTCTAGGGCAGCGGTTGTCTTTTGTTCTGCAAGTGCAATCTCATTAGTTTTTTGATCAGCCAGCTTTGTAGCTTCTTCAATGGCTGTTTTAGTATCGATGAGTTGTTGCTCTAGTTTATCAATACCCATTATTTTTTTAAAGAATTTTGTTATCATCAAGTACCCCACTCGTTCTTAAACAATGGAACTTGTAGTCTATCACTATAACGCCATCCGCGCTTCATCGCCGCCAGTGCTACATTCTTTGCGTTAAGTGTATAAACACTTTCTACACCGCCCACTGGCATTAGATAAACATGTCCTGTAAATCCAGCTGCTCGAAACGCACCTACAGCACATTCAGCGTCGGCAACATCTTGCTCAGTGGCAATAACAAACTTTAAGTATGCAGTACCATATTCTTCATACTCGCAAACAACCTCTGGAAGTATTGCTTCTTCCCATTTCTCGCCACTACACGGAAGTTTGGCGCTGACACTAAAGGTAATCTCACGCCAAAAGTCTTTATCGTGATGGCTTTTCCAAGTATGCAAATAAGCGGCGAACTCTGGAGTTAGTTTTTGAGTTCCATTTGTTTCAAATGTAATTTCTTTTAGGTCCGCCATCTTAGGATTATTCAGCAAGTCTGGATAAGCACGTTGCCATCCTAACAATGGCTCACCGCCTGTAATAACCAAGTGTTCATCCTTCCAATGATCCTGCGGGAGAATTTCCATAATATGATCTGCGATTGCTTCGCTTGTTAGCATAGGCGACAAATCTTTAAAGTCAGGATGCCATGACGCATAACTATCGCAACCGGTACTTACAAGCGGTAAGTCTTTATAGTCTTTATAAGGAGTATTGTTATGAGCAAAGGAAATTGTTTCAACTTCTGTACTCAGTTCACCACGAGGCATACCAAAGCCAGCACATTTAAAGTTGCAACCAAATGTGCGTAAAAACACACTGGGCACTCCCATATATCTACCCTCTCCCTGTATAGAATAGAATAGTTCCGCTATTTTAATCTTGCTCATGTTCATTCCCACTTTTAAATATATTTGACCATATTTTTAATTTAGCAATTTTGTTGTCTGCTGCCACAAGCACTTCCTTTTTGTCTACTAGATTGTGATCGATACAAAGATTGATCATGGCCTGTAAATCTCCCAGCTCTTCTGCTAGATGTTGTCTGTTGGTGAGTGGCTTGCCTGGTTTGACATTATCTAAACCAAATCGACTTATCTTGCTAATAGCAACTATAACTTCTGCACATTCCTCCTGAGTAATGTCTAAGATTTCTTTTTCTTTATTGTTCATGTTACTAGTATACACTCTTTTTGTCAAAGACCAAGAGCCATTTTGATTATCTTTCCAGTCTAATACATCGCCTTCTTTCCAACCCGTTTCTTCGAGCATATCTTCGGGGAAGGGCAATATCAAGTCACCTGTCTTGGGGTCGTCTTGTAGTTCAATAGTCCAATTTTTCAATGTTTACTCCTGATTTTTTAAGGAACTCGATTCCTGAATCATCTCTATAGTTTGCACCATAGTAGACACCATTTATGCCAGACTGATATATGAGTTTGGCGCATTCAATACAAGGGGCGTGAGTAATAAAAATATCAGCCCCAAGCCCACTGTCGTTAGACTTCGCCAATTTTGCAATGGCATTTGATTCTGCATGAAGTACTTCTGGTTTGGTTTTTAATCCGTATCTGTATTCTTCTTCTGCATCTTCGTTATATTCAGTATAGGGATATAGTGCATTAAATTCTTCCGGACTGATCCATCCGCCGGCACCGCTATCATATACTCTATCTTCGCAGTTGTTATCCCAACCTGCCGGCATACCATTGTAGCCAATACTAATAATACGATCGTCTTTCACAACAATAGCACCTACGTGCAATCTACGTGCTGAACTGAGTTCCGCGAATATCTTTGCGGTCTTCATATAAGTTTGTTTGAACTTTTCCTTCATTTTCTTTTTTCCATTGTTGGTACTTGAGTTCTTGACATTGCTTTTTTACTTCTGGAGGAATATCGGGATGCCATTCTGCCATGCCGCAGTCGTAGACTCGATACGCTGGCATTGGAGTTAGACTGAGTATCAATACCCACAACAGAAATCCTATTGCAAATCCCACTAGGTATTTTATCATAATCTATCACTTAATAATAGATTACACATTAATGCATCTTGTTCTGTTTTAAAAAAGAATTTCATATAGTCTGCAGAAACTTCAGTGGTATATCGATCGCCCGGTAATCCAAAATGTTCTATTATCAAGGCACAACTTTCATTCCACCAATTATTAGTCTGTGAGTTCCAGGTTAAATTAATAACGTTCATTTGATGTATCTCGAGAAAATCTATGTATAAAACTTTCTTCTAAACACGAATATTCGAGATTATCTCTAATACGCATATAGTGTATCCAATTTTGATTTTCTATATCAACTACAGCAATGACTCGAAAAGTTTCAAAGTCGCCGCTACGCCATTTTTCACCCATATTAACTTTTTGCATTTTTAGCCCTTTCAGATAGATAAGTTTCATTATGAATCCACCTGTTATTTACTAAAAAACCCCATTCACGCTTCTGGGGACCGGGCATAAACATGGTCCAAGCTGTTATGCTAGGATCAAGCTCAATACGATGATAAGAGTTAGCCCTACATATACGAAAATGGCCGGGTCCTCGCCATTTACATATCTCACCAAATTTACGACCCTGCTGGTCAAATTGAGGAACCCATTCATAATAGCCGCCTTTAAGTATTAGTGTTGCATATGGCCAGGGATGATCATGAACATCATCTGGATCTGATTTAAGAAATTTGTGAATAAAGACATTAAATGGAAACCAGTCCCTATCTTTTAGAAAGACATAGTATCTTTCAAGATATGGTTGATCGTTTACACGATCCATTATAATTCGTTTACGTTCTAATCGTTCTAAAAGAGCAAGAAACCATTTCATTTACAAGTCTCCAGAAATTCATTTAATCTATGCGCAGCCTCGTTGAAATCTATGGCCCAGACCTTGGCTTCGAGTATTCCTTCGACGATATGTATACCAAAAGGAACTACGCCATTCAGTCTAAAGTTTTCAGGAACTTCTGTGGTAACAACGAACTCAGTCAAGTTCTTTGCTCTAAAGATTAGATTATTTGCCATATCCACTGAGTTCATAGTAATCCTTTAGTTATTACACAAAATCGTAAGTGCGTTCAAAGATTGGACCATCACAAATGTACAACTCACCATCAATGCCACGCATGAGATAATCGCCCGGCTTTCCCTGTTTGTAATTGCCTTCTAGAGTATTGACTCGAAATTCCTCATCGATCTGTTTAGCGTGTACTACGATGGGTCGCTTTACACAGGCACCCATATCTTCTACTTGTTCAAACGTATCAAATATTTTCATTCTTGTTCCTTTATATAATATTTTGATGCAGGATATTTTGCCTGCAACCACTCTAACAAGCCCTCTTCTACCGGCAGGCGAACACTATCAAACTTGTTGGTAATGTATCTCATCGTGGTGCAAACTCTTGTTGTAGTTTGATGTTATCAAAGAATTCTTTCTTTGTATGAGGATCGTCTTTGAATGAACCTTTGAGCACTGTGGTCTGTGTCAGACTAGAGTGAGCCATAATGCCACGATTTTCGCAACACCCATGAACGGCCTGTACATAGACTGCTACGTTTTCCGATTCGGTTGCTCGGCTGATCTCACGGGCAATGTCATTGCAGAGTTCTTCCTGTAACGTGCCACGACGAGCACACCACTGAGCAATACGAGTGTACTTGCTAAGGCCAATGAGCTTTTGAGCGGCAATAATCCCGATATAAGCAACGCCACTGACAGGTTGGTGATGATGACTGCACATACTGCGAAGCTCACTACGTACCACAAGCATTCCTTCGTAGCGGTCTGCTGAATCGTTTGGAAATGCTGTTGCGTCTGGTGCTGGTTCATATCTTCCTGCCATTATCTCGTTAAAATACATTTTGGCCAGTCGTCGTGCTGTGCCTTTACTGTTAGGATCGTTATCACGATCAATTAGCAAACTATCTAGCACTTGTTCAAATGCTGGTGTTGCTTCTTCGATTAGTTGTTCTATGTCGCCTTCATGCAAGTAATCGCTGATGTTGTCACCTGCCCAGAAACGTTTGCCTTCACGTTTCATTTTGAAACGAATATGGTCGCCTAGGTATGCTTCTTGATAGCCGCCATCGCCTGCCATTGCGTCTAGGCCTGTTTCTTGTTTTCTTAATTTCAATTAATTTCTCCGAGTTAATGTCGTGGATGACACAAGTTATTATTTTAACATCTCTAATAGTTTATTGCAACTAAAGAATTGTTCTGTTAATGTATCTACTTGTTTATTTAGGCTGGGTAAAAATTTTTCGTAATTATTCATATATTGAATAATCTTGTTACAAATTTCTGGTCTATGTGCTTCATAAGAAGCATAGCTTTCAGTCCATTCGCTGGGATACTTAAACGTATCAAATGCCATCTCACTGTAGCTAAGTCTGTCAGGTACCATAGGAATAGCATCTACAATAGCACCTTCGTACCAACTGATGCCTAGTGTTTCTTGTAGATTGGCACTGAACACCAGTTTTGTTTCGCCTAACAAATTGTGATATTCGTTTTTTGTTAGTTGCTGATCTTGACAGACGACAAATTCATATTGAGGCAAGTGCTCTTTTAAGTCACGGAAGATTTCAACCTGCTTCTCTGGAGCAATACGATGCGGGAACAAGATAAGATCACGCTTGGGCATGTTCTTGTACATGAGCAGGGTATCAGTCATATACTCCATGGGCCAGCCTGTGCGTACAATCCTTGGCTCTTCACCTTTTAGTATTTCGTCAAGATGTTCACTAAACCAAGGATTTTCTGTAGGATAATCATTTAACAGATTAGTATAAAACATTGTAATATGAAAATCTGTAGCAAAGTAGTTGTGATCAAATGCGTGAAAGAAACTTTTTTCAGCGTTTCTAACCCAAGGCTTGTTGCCAACTAAGCGACCTAAAAAGTCTTGTGGATCATAACTACCGGCATGCCATAAGCCGTGAGTTACTACTGGAATGCCCAGCAACTCACTCATGTACTTTAGGTTAATGATGCCTGGATGCCAAGCGTCAGTAAAGATAAAATGATCGCCAGTCTTGACGGATCCTGCACAAAAAAGTCTTCCAAGCTGTTCAACTTGGCTTGCCTTATAGATATTAGTGCCCCCAAAATTGAGAAATGCACCAGGAGTAGTGGCGCTAGGAATATCGCTAGGGCCCGATATAA
>Ga0164294_10000147_pt1 | contig 65193 bp, 57 predicted proteins | sample GEODES005metaG_FD_111479 | JGI IMG/M metagenome (GOLD analysis project Ga0164294, IMG submission 111479) | Oligotrophic lake water microbial communities from Sparkling Lake, Wisconsin, USA - GEODES005 metaG | ecosystem: Environmental > Aquatic > Freshwater > Lake | place: USA: Sparkling Lake... | reverse complement strand
ACGCCTGCCCGCCCCGTCAGAGGGCTCCATCGTCCAGGCATCGCTCATGGCGCTTGTGGAGGGGTTTGAAACCGCCTACGAACTCATTTACGGCCTGCGCATCCCCCATTGCGATGTTGAGGTAGTCACTTGGTCGGTCACCGTCTCGACACAGCCTCAAGCAGCGCAAGCCATCGCATTGCCGCCCAGCATCCAGCAACGCAAAGCGTTGTCGACACGGCCCGTCTGGGAGCCGGCACTGGGTGAGCAGCGCCCCTTTGGCTTGCACTGGCGCTTTGACCTGCAGACCCAAGAGCACATCACAGGGCCTGCCTTGGTCGCAGAGGACGAAACCACCATCGTGATTCCCGCTGGCTGGGTGGCGCGGCTGGACGAACAAGGTCATTTGATGATGGAGGCCCAAACATGAGCTCACAGATGCTGCACGCGATTCGCACACAGGTGATGTGGAACCGTTTGATTTCCGTGGTCGAAGAGCAAGCCCAGGCCTTGTTGCGCACCGCTTTTGGATCGGTGGCCAGAGAGGCCGGTGACCTGTCGGCAGGCGTTTATGACACACAGGGGCGCATGCTGGCCCAGGCGGTCACGGGCACCCCTGGTCACGTCAACACCATGGCGGTTGCTGTAAGTCATTTTCTGGAAAGGTTTCCGCTGAACAGCCTGAGCGCTGGTGACGTGCTGGTGACCAATGACCCGTGGATGGGCACCGGCCATCTGTTTGATTTTGTGGTGGTGACCCCCGTTTTCATGGAACAACGCCCGGTTGCCTTGTTTGCATCCACCTGTCACACCATCGACGTGGGGGGGCGCGGTTTCACGGCCGATGCCGCCTCCGTCTTCGAAGAAGGCACCTGCATTCCCCACCTCAAACTGGTACGTGCCGGTGCACTGAACGAAGATGTGCTGGCCATCATCCAGGCCAATTCACGCAACCCCATTGAGGCCCGGGGAGACATCCTGTCCCTGGTCAGCAGCAACGAAGTGGGCAGTCGCCGCCTGATTGACATGATGCGCGAGTTCAAACTGGCGCACCTGGACACCCTGGCCTTGCACATTCTCGCGCAATCGGCACGCGCCACCCGAGAAGCCATCGCCAGGCTGCCCGAGGGGCAATGGCGATCTGAAATGACCATTGACGGTTATGAACACCCTGTCACCCTGGTGGCCACCTTGCGCAAGCAGGGCGATCGCATCCGTGTGGATTACGAAGGCACTGGCGCTGCCTCGCGTCTGGGCATCAATTCCCCCAAGTGTTACAGCGATGCGTATTCGGTCTTCGGCCTCAAATGCCTGATTGCGCCCGAAGTGCCCAACAATGCGGGCTCTTTGGCCCCCTTCGAAGTGCTCGCCCCCGAGGGCAGCATTGTTCACCCGCAGCGACCCAGCCCAGTGACGGCCCGCCATGTGATCGGACAAATGCTGCCCGACCTGATGTTTGGCTGCCTGGAACAGGCCCTGAACGGCCAAGTACCCGCTGAATCGGCGGGCAGCATCTGGGTGCTGGCCATGAGCCGGGATCCAGCGCAGGGCCAAGCCTTCAATGTCATGAGCGTCGGTCTGGGCGGCACGGGTGCACGCCCCACCAAAGACGGTTTATCGACCACCGCTTTCCCAAGTGGTGTTGGCGGCATCCCGGTTGAAATCACCGAGGCGCAATCACCGCTGGTCTTCTGGGAAAAAGAGTATTTGCAAAATTCAGCCGGCGCGGGTCAATGGCGTGGCGGCCTGAGCCAACGCATCGTAATTGGCACCCGGGACGGTCTGGGGTTTGACTGCTCGGCAGCGACCTTTGACCGTCGCGCCCACCCCGCCCGTGGTCGCAACGGTGGCCTGCCCGGCGCACCGGGGAAGGTCGACATCCAATCGCCCAACGGCGAATTGCGCCCCCATGAAGACAAAAGCACCATCCATATTCCCGATGGAGGCCGACTCTGCATCGAACTGCCCGGCGGCGGCGGTTTTGGCCCCCCCGAAAAACGCAGCCCCGAACTCAGCGCGTTGGACCAGGTCAACCAATGCGTTCGATCTGACCCAGCGGACAAAGATTTTTCACCCCTGCCTTCCACCCCACCCACAAGGAGATCCTCATGAAACTGCTCCACCGCCTGACTTGTTCATTTTTTTTGCTGTTCATGGCACTGCCATGGTCCGCACATGCCGCCGATTACAACGGCACGATCCGCATCATGGTGGGATTCCCGCCCGGAGGCGCCACCGATGTGGTGGCCCGCATCATGGGAGAAAAATTGCGTGTGATCATGAACCAGCCCGTTATCGTCGACAACAAACCCGGTGCTGGCGGCATGGTCGCCACGCAACAACTTAAGGCTGCTGCGCCTGACGGTGCCACGGTGATGCTGACCATCGACCACTCGCATGTGATCATTCCGCTGACCTTCAAGGCGCCTGGCTATGACCCGCTCAAGGACTTCACGTCCCTGGCCGGTGTCGCCAGTTACTACAACGTGATGGCGCTGTCCAGCGCCATTGGTGTCAAAACGCCGGGTGAATTTGGCGCTTGGCTCAAAGCCAATCCTGGCAAGGCCAATTACGGCATTCCCGCTGTGGGCAGCGTGCCGCAATTTGCAGGCCTGCTGGTGGGCAAGTCGCTGGGTACACCCATGGTGGCCGTGCCCTATCGGGGCGGTGCTCCCTTGGTCCAAGACCTGCTGGGCGGACAAGTGCCCGCCGCCTTTTTGTCACTGACCGAATCCATCGAGCACCACCGCACTGGAAAAATGCACGTCATGGCCGTCTCGGGTACAACGCGCGCCAAGTCGGCACCGGACATTCCCACCTTCCAGGAACTGGGCATCAAAGGTGTGGACAAAAACCCTTGGTTGGCGTTTTTTGGCCCCAAAGGCCTGCCACCCGAATTTGTGGACCGCTTCAGCCGCTCGGTGGCCAGCGCCTTGTCTGACCCGGAAGTCGTTGAAAAGTTGTCTAAATTGGGCAATGTGGCGACCTACGCCAGCCCAGCCCAGCTGCAAGACTGGGTAAGCTCCGCCAGCCTGCATTGGGGCCCGGTCATCAAGGATTCAGGATTCGAGTTGCAATGAAAGTTTGATGGAAAGTCAGGGGCCATCAGTGGCCCCTGACAGTGTCAAGCAAGCTTTTCTGCTGAGAGGCTGTTGGCCATCCTGCGATAATCGACCCTCGCTCAAGCGCCCCGCGCTTTTATTTTTCACAGCCTCTGGACATAAACCATGAACCGCTGCACTTTGGCCCCCACGGGGCCTGCTTTGCTTTGCCTTGACCTCATCACCTCGTTGGAGGCCGCATGAGCAAAAAGGTCTTCATCAAAACTTTCGGTTGTCAGATGAACGAGTACGACTCGGACAAGATGGCCGATGTCATGCACGCCGCTGAGGGCTATGAACCGACGCAAGATGTGAACGAAGCCGATTTGATTTTATTCAACACCTGCTCGGTGCGTGAACGGGCGCAAGAAAAAGTGTTCAGCGACCTGGGGCGCATCAAGCACCTGAAGGCCAAGGGCGTGTTGATCGGCGTGGGCGGCTGCGTGGCCAGCCAAGAAGGCGCCGAAATCATCAAACGTGCGCCTTATGTGGACGTGGTGTTTGGCCCGCAAACCCTGCACCGTTTGCCTGAGTTGCTGACCGAGCGGGAGCGCAAGAAGCGCCCCCAGGTGGACATCAGCTTTCCGGAGATTGAAAAGTTCGATCACATGCCACCGGCCAAGGTCGATGGCGCTACCGCCTTTGTGTCGATCATGGAAGGGTGCAGCAAGTACTGCAGTTATTGCGTGGTGCCTTACACCCGTGGCGAAGAATTCAGTCGCCCGTTTGAAGATGTGCTGGTGGAGATTGCCGGTCTGGCCGAACAAGGGGTGCGCGAGATCACGCTGTTGGGGCAAAACGTCAACGCCTACCGCGCCCCTATGGGCGGCACATCAGAGACCGCTGACTTGGCCACTTTGATCGAATACGTGGCCGACATGCCGGGCATTGAACGTATTCGTTTCATGACCAGCCACCCGAATGAATTCACGCAACGACTGATCGATGTGTACGAGAAGGTGCCCAAGCTGGTGAGCCACCTGCACCTGCCAGTGCAGCACGGCTCCGACCGGATTTTGATGGCCATGAAGCGCGGCTACACCGCCATGGAATACAAAAGCACCATCCGCAAACTGCGCGCCATCCGACCCAACTTGTCGATGAGCAGTGACTTCATTGTGGGTTTCCCGGGCGAGACCGACGAGGACTTTGCCAAGCTGATGAAGCTGATTGACGATGTCGGTTTTGACACCAGCTTCAGTTTCATTTTCAGCCCACGCCCCGGCACGCCAGCGGCCAATTTGCATGACGAGACACCCCACGAGGTCAAGCTCAAGCGGCTGCAACACCTGCAAGCCACAATCGAAGCCAATGTCCAGCGCATCAGCGAAAACCTGGTGGACACCACACAGCGTATTTTGGTCGAGCGCCCTTCGCGCAAAGATGCCAGCGAATGGGCCGGTCGCACAGAATGCAACCGCGTGGTGAACTTTCCTGCCGGTCCGAATGCGGTCCGCCTGATCGGGCAGATGATGGATGTGCGGGTAACGCAGCCGCTGGGGCATTCGCTGCGCGGCGAGCTGATTCTGATCTGAAGAACGCACCAACTGAAAAGGCCACTTCAATCGAAGTGGCCTTGAGGGTTGACAACCCCAGCGCGTTCACCCAAGGGCGTTATTGGCCTAATTTGGCAAAGTTAGGTTGCACGCTTTGCATCAAGCCGCGGTTTTTGTACAGAACCGCATCGTCTGGCAGCATCAGCTTGTCTGCCACCAATGTATCAACGGCGGCATTCCATTTCGCCAGATAGCCCGCGGGGTTGGTGTACAACTCTTGGACACTCTTGCGTGGGTCTTTGGCGTTTTTGCTGGCGGTGTTCAAAGCAAACCCTAATTGCGAACTGCTCAGGCCGTTTTGATCGCCCTGAACAAAACCGGGGTTGCGAATGCTGTAACCCACAAACGTGGCCAGCGGCACCGCACTGTCAGGCATTTTGACGCCCGACTTGCTGTTGCCTTGGCTATCGGACGTGGGCAAATGCACCACATACATTTTGCTCGAAGGCACAGAAGGAATCACGCTTTCGTCGTTCAGTGTCAAGGTGTTGTACACGCCATTGAAGCCCAGACCCAAGCCAGACAAATCAGGCGCTGTCAGGCTTTGCGGATTGCTGGTGGGTACAGCCATCGTGCCGTCCGACACCTTGGGCCAGTTGCTGGCCAAGGGTGTGCCTGTACCCTTGACCCAGCCTTCAAGGTTGCTGAGCAAAGCTCGGTAGAGGGCGGTGCTGGCGTTCAACGCACCCGGCATGGAAGCCACGGCGTTGCCAGCCCGATCAACGCTGTAATCGGCTTGATTTTTAGCATTGTTGGCCAGTTGTTGCGGGCCATGCGATGTGCCTGCAGAGTAGAACAAGCGCACATTGGTCGGGATTTCGAGATCTTTACCCGCGCCATCGGTCGAGACCAAAGAGGCACGCGCACCGCCAAACTCAATCGGGCTGTCGTACTGAAAGACCTTGGGGCAGGTATTGAGTTCGGTGCACTTTTTCAACAGACCATCGGTCTTGCCAGAAAGGGGGTCTGTGATCGTCGAATAAGCAAACGGGAACTGGTCACCCGGGGTGTAGTGCGTCTCGTGTTGACGTGAATAGTCGCCGGGTTTGGACCAACGGTAGTTGGTGTAGGTTTTGCGCGAGCCGCCCACCAAAGGCAGCATGCCATCAAAGACTGTGCGCACTTGCCGATCGGCATTGAAGCCCATCCACAAGAAGTCGCGCAGGTAACGGCCAGATTGTGAAATGCCCGTGGCCAAAGTGGTCTTGATGCGCCCTGCAAGAGGGTTGGCATTGCCCGCCTTGTCTTGCGTTTCATAGCGCAAGAACGAAATCAAATCCCGCACGCCCAAGAATCCCAAGCCCATGGCCTTGGGGTCGCTGGCGGTGTAATTGAAGTGGTAGATCGACCCGTTGTCGCTGCCATTGTCCAGTGCAGCAGCATATTTGGCATCGGCCTTGACTTTGGTGCGGTCAATGGTGACATAACCAAAACCTGTGGCAGTGGTATTGCCACCTTCAGCCTCGCCCGAGCCCGCTGTATAGGTCCACATGGAAGGGTCCACCACGATGTGTGCATCGGTCGGTGATTTGCGAATCCACAAACTGGCAGAACTCGTTGTCACACGCGGATAGTAAGTGCCCAAAAGACTGCCAGTCGCGTTGTCCGCAATAAACTCGTCTTGCACCTCTCCGGTGATTTTGGCACCTGCGGCATCCTTGGCAACCGGCAAGGTCATGCCCGGTGCGTACCAGGTTTTGGTGCTGCTGATGGCCGCTGTGGCGCCGCTCAGCGACGAGGGACGATCGCCCTGCCAGCCTGACAAGACCACGGTCATGCCTTGTTTCATCAAATAAGCACTGCCCGCGCCCAGACCCGTTGTGACGGTGCCAGCGGCTGTGGTGGGTATCACGGGGGCAACGTTGTTAAACAGATCGTTGCCCGAGCCATCGTTCAATCCTTCTAATGCACTGGTGTTGGTTCGGTTGTTGACGATGTAGAGCAAACTACCGCTGGCTTTGGCCGCATCACTGGGGGTCAAGATGACCACATCGAATTTGTAGTTCACCATGCCCGAGGCATCGGCAGAGTTTTTCAGGTCCACGATGGTGGCAGCACATGGATCATTGGGACTCACCTTGGCCGAGGCTTCAGCCAAGATGTAATCATAAGTGCCAACATTGCCAAACTGGGCGCCGTTGAATGCAGGCGCTTTGCCCTTAGTGACCAAAGACTCGATCCATGAGTTGGTGATCGGGCAAGACACCGTCAGGTCTGGAGCCACCAAAGGCGTCTTGGCGGCAGGTATGACGGGTATGGCAAACAAGTCGGAATTGCTTGAGCCACAGGCCACCAGCAAGGCGGCTACGGCACTCAATCCAAGCACTGCTTGAATGGGTTTGCGGGAGGGTTGTTTATCTCTTTTTGTAGGCTTGATCACAAGGCACTCTCTTTCATCAGCGTTGATTGAAGTCAAACGATTGGACTTCTGCGTCGACCTTATGTCAATTTGGTGAAAACTCAAAGAGTACAACTACTCATTAAAAAATAATTTATATTAATAATATTATTTACAAAAATGATCAACGTTGCATACCTGGAAACCCGCCGCCCATGCCCTTCATGCCGCCCAGCCGTTTCATCATTTTCATCAAGCCACCGCCCTGCATTTTTTTCATCATGTCCTGCATTTGCTCAAACTCTTTGAGCATCCGGTTCACGTCTTGCACCTGCACACCCGCACCAGCGGCGATGCGGCGCTTGCGGGTCGCTTTGATCAGCTCGGGTTTGGCGCGCTCCTTGGGCGTCATGCTGTGGATGATGCCTTGCTTGCGAACGATGTCTTTTTCTGCTTTTCCCAGGTCCATGCCGGCCGCTTTGGCGGTGAGCTGACTGGGTAATTTGTCCATCAGGCTGGACAAGCCGCCCATTTGTTTCATCTGCTGGATTTGCGACAAAAAGTCGTTCAAATCAAAGCCACCACCACTTTTGACCTTGGCGGCCAACTTTTGCGCCGCCTCCATGTCGACACCGGCGGTGACTTGCTCAACCAGCGCCACGATATCGCCCATGCCTAAAATACGGCCCGCATGGCGCTGCGCGTCAAACACTTCAAGGCCATCAATTTTTTCACTGGTACCGGCAAACTTGATCGGCGCACCCGTGATTTGCCGCACCGACAAAGCCGCACCACCGCGTGAGTCGCCATCGAGTTTGGTCAAGATGATGCCGGTCAGTGGCAAGGCATCTTTGAAAGCCTTGGCCGTATTGGCCGCGTCCTGGCCTTGCATGGCGTCCACGACAAACAAAGTTTCAACCGGCTTCAGGGCCTTGTGCAAAGCGCGGATCTCATCCATCAGGGCGTCGTCAATCGCCAGGCGGCCCGCGGTATCGACCAGCAGAACATCAAAAAAGTGTTTTTTGGCGTAGTCGAGTGCAGCCAGCGCAATGTCCAGCGGCTTCTGCTCGGGCGAGCTCGGGAACCACTCGGCCCCGGCTTGCGCGGTCACGGTTTTGAGCTGCTCGATCGCGGCGGGTCGGTACACGTCCCCTGACACAGTCAAGACTTTTTTCTTGCGCTTTTCGATCAGGTGCTTGGCCAACTTGGCGGTCGTGGTGGTTTTACCTGCGCCCTGCAAACCCGCCATCAAGATCACAGCGGGCGGTTGGGCGGCCAAATTGATGTCAGCGACGCCCTCGCCCATGGTGGCGGCCAACTCGTTGTTGACAATGCCCACCAGCGCCTGACCGGGTTTGAGCGAGCCCATGACTTCCTGACCCAGTGCCTTGTCTTTCACACGGGCAATGAAATCGCGTACCACCGGCAGGGCCACATCGGCCTCCAGCAAGGCCATGCGTACATCACGCAGCATGTCAGAGACATTGGCTTCGGTGATGCGGGCCTGTCCACTGATCTGTTTGACGAGTTTGGAAAGTTTGTCGGAAAGGGCGGTGGCCATGGGTTTCATCTTCAAAAAAAAGCAACGCAAAGCAGACCGAATCCCTGCGACAGGGTCTGAAACGCTAAACTTGGGTTCTATGATTTTAGCCAACACATCTTCTTGGGCCTTGCTTCTGACCCTGTTGACCGCCTGCGGCTACGCCGTTCCGGCGCTGGCCGCCCAGCGCTTGGGCGAGAAAACCACCCGTCAAATTTTGATGGTCGCAGGGCTGTTGCATTTATTGACCTTCTCTTGGGGTCTTTGGGGAGATGCCCCACGGTTCGGCTTTGCGCCTGCTTTGTCAGTTACCGCATGGCTGGTACTTGCAGCCTACATGGTGGAGAGCCAATTTTTCCCTCAGCTCAAAGCGGGCAGGGCGCTGGCCAGTCTGGGGGCCTTGGCCGTCACAGGGGCTTTTGCCTTCCCGGGTAAATCACTGTCCATCGATTCATCGCCTTGGCTCCCACTGCATTGGGCTCTGGGGATCGCGTCTTATGGCATGTTTGCCGTGGCCGTTGTCCATGCCATCTTGATGACCCATGCAGAACGGCAAATTCGACTGGCCCATGAAGGCGCCAGCGGATTGCCTTTGTTGACCCTAGAACGCCTGACCTTCCGGTTTGTCAGCGTGGGGTTTGTACTTTTATCGGCAACCTTGTTGGCCGGTTTTTTCTTTGGTGAATCCCTGTATGGCCTTTCCGGAGCCCACTGGAAATGGGATCACAAAACTATTTTTTCATTGCTGTCTTGGCTCACCTTTGCTCTGCTATTGGTCGGCAGGGCACGCTTTGGCTGGCGTGGTAAGCGTGCGGTGCGCGTGCTTTACATCGGTGCGGCACTGCTCCTGCTCGCGTATGTGGGCTCGCGCTTTGTTTTGGAAGTTTTGCTGGAACGCAGTACAGCATGAAAACGGCGATCCTCTTGCTGGTGCTTCTTTTTGGCATTTGGCTTTGGAAGCGCAACCGTGTCCGTCACACCAAGTCACCAAGTCAAAAGTCGGTAAAGCCCAATTCCGAACCGAACACCATGGTCAGTTGCCTTCACTGCAGCATCCACTTTCCTCAAGAGGAAGGGGTACTCGGTGTGTTGGGCCTTTACTGCAGCCAAGCCCACCGAAATGCTGCAGGTGATCGTTCTCCTCGCCCTTGAGGCCACTTCGCCGACACGTTGGAGTTGACAGGCAAAACAACAAAAACAATAAATTGAATATAAAACAACATAATTTCTCGGTGTTTACCCAAACAAAAAAAATCCGCCAACAGGGTGGGGGAAAAAATTCTCGCTGGTCACTTGGCTGGTTTTGCCGATCGAATGACCTCATTAAAAGTTACAACGCCAGTAACAGCGGGCCTTTCAAGCGATAAATATCCTGAAACGCAGGATTCTCCGCAAAAATTCATCAATAGCATTGATTTCACAGGCCGTTTTTTACACCATTTCGGCAACTGAAAAATTCGGCACTTCCACCCAAATTTGCACATTGGGCGCCAACATCGCATCCAGGACCGGTACACTACAGGTAGTGGCTTGCAATCACTTCAAACCCCAGATATAGTGTGTCTACTGGATTATTGACCTGCAAGAGCAGGATCGGTTTCAGCCCGCCTGTTTTTGACGACTCGCCTTTTCGCAGCCCGCTTAAAATCAACAAAAATATCAAAATGCAAATCAATATTGCCCCGACCACCAGCACCTTGAATATGCTGGGCAATCCAGCTGAAAAAGTTAGCCTTGCCGCCGCCTCTAGCGCCTTGGCCAACTACCAAATCATCCGCCGCAATGGCGCTGTGGTTCCGTTTGAACCCAACAAAATCGCTGTAGCCTTGATGAAAGCCTTTTTGGCCGTTCATGGCACCCAAGGTGCAGCCTCGGCGAGCGTGCGGGAAGTCGTCGACAGCATGACCCAAAACGTTGTCAAGGCCTTGGTCCGCTCGCGGCCGGGTGGTGGCACCTTTCACATTGAAGACGTGCAAGACCAGGTCGAATTGGGTCTGATGCGCAGCAGCAACCACGAAGTGGCTCGCGCCTATGTGCTGTATCGGGAACGCCGCACACAAGAGCGCGCACAGGTCAAGATTGAAAAAGCCCCCGCAGCGCCGACTTTGCATGTGATTGACGGCGGCAAAAGGGTAGCGCTCGATGTGAAGTATTTGCAAAACTTGATCGAAAACGCTTGCGCAGGCTTGGGCGCTGACGTCAAACCCGACCCGATCTTGGCTGAAACGATGCGCAATTTGTACGACGGCGTACCCATGGAAGAAGTCTACAAGGCTTCTATTCTGGCCTCGCGCACCTTGCTCGAAAAGGACCCCGACTACACCTACGCGACGGCCCGGCTGTTGATGCACACCATTGCCAAGGAAGTACTGGGCAAGGAAGTAAGCCAAGCGCAAATGGCCGAAGAATATGTCAACAACTTCCCCCTGTTCATCAAAAAGGGCGTAGACAACAGTTTGCTTGACGAAAAATTGCGCCAATTCGACTTGCCTAGATTGGCCCAAGCACTCAAACCCGAACGTGATTTGCAGTTCGACTTCATTGGTCTGCAGACCTTGTATGACCGTTATTTCCTGCACGTTCGCAAAACCCGCATCGAGTTGCCGCAAACTTTCTTCATGCGCGTGGCCATGGGTCTTTCATTGAATGAGGTCGATCGAGAAGCCCGCGCTATCGAGTTCTACGAAATTCTTTCTTCATTCGACTTCATGTCGTCCACCCCCACCCTCTTCAACAGCGGGACCTTGCGCTCACAGTTGTCGAGTTGCTACTTGACCACCGTGCCCGACGATCTGGACGGCATCTACGAGTCGATCAAGGAAAACGCCTTGCTGTCCAAGTTTGCTGGCGGTTTGGGCAACGACTGGACCCGTGTGCGCGCACTGGGCTCTCACATCAAGGGTACCAACGGCGAATCGCAAGGCGTGGTGCCGTTCCTGAAAGTGGTCAACGACACGGCTGTGGCGGTTAACCAAGGCGGCAAGCGCAAAGGCGCCGTCTGCACTTACCTTGAAACATGGCACCTCGACATCGAAGAATTTCTGGAACTGCGCAAGAACACTGGCGACGACCGCCGACGCACCCACGACATGAACACCGCCAACTGGATCCCCGACCTGTTCATGCGCCGCGTGATGGAAAAAGGCGACTGGACTTTGTTCTCCCCTTCTGATGTGCCTGACTTGCACGACCTGTTTGGCGCCGCCTTCGAAAAGGCCTATGTGGCCTACGAGCAAAAGGCCGAACGAGGGGAAATTAAGCCCAGCAAAAAAGTGGCCGCCACCGACATGTGGCGCAAGATGCTGTCGATGCTCTTTGAAACAGGTCACCCTTGGATCACTTTCAAAGACCCCTGCAACATTCGCTCACCCCAGCAACATGCAGGTGTGGTGCATTCTTCGAACCTGTGCACCGAAATCACGCTCAACACCAGCGATACCGAAACTGCGGTGTGTAACCTGGGCTCGGTTAACTTGCCACAGCACTTGAAAGATGGACCAAATGGCAAAGAGATCGACCACGAAAAACTCAAGCGCACGATTGGCATTGCCATGCGCATGTTGGACAACGTCATTGATATCAACTACTACGCGGTCAAAAAAGCGCGCGACTCCAACATGCGCCACCGCCCCGTCGGTCTGGGCTTGATGGGTTTCCAAGATGCTTTGTACCAAATGCGTGTGCCTTACGCATCCCAAGAGGCGGTAGAGTTCGCCGACAAATCGATGGAAGCCATCTGTTACTACGCCTATTGGGCCTCCACTGAATTGGCCAGCGAGCGGGGTAAATACTCCAGCTACAAAGGCTCGCTGTGGGACCAGGGCATCATGCCCTTGGACACTCTTGATCTGCTCGAACGTGAACGTGGCGGTTACGTTGAAGTCGATCGCTCCATGCGCATGGACTGGGATGCTTTGCGCCATAAAATTGCCACGGATGGCATGCGCAACTCCAACTGTGTGGCGATTGCCCCTACAGCGACCATCTCCAACATCATCGGCGTTGACGCTTGCATTGAGCCTTGCTTTGGCAACCTCTCCGTCAAGTCCAATTTGTCTGGTGAATTCACCATCATCAACAGCTACTTGGTACGCGACTTAAAACTATTAGGTCTTTGGGACGATGTGATGGTTATGGACCTCAAACACTTTGATGGTTCGCTGCGCCCCATCGATCGTATTCCTCAAGAAATCAAATCGCTGTATGCCACTGCGTTTGAAGTAGAAACGACTTGGATTGTGGAAGCTGCAGCGCGCCGCCAAAAGTGGATTGACCAAGCCCAGTCACTCAACATCTACATGGCCGGCGCATCAGGAAAAAAACTCGATGACACCTACAAGTTGGCTTGGTTGCGTGGTTTAAAGACCACCTACTATCTGCGCACCACCAGTGCAACACACGCCGAAAAATCAACCGTTCAATCGAGCAAGATGAATGCAGTTTCTTCAGGTGGTACGCCCAATGGCATGAGTGCATTGGATGCAGCAGCAGCAGCAGCTCAGGCTCAAATGAACGCAACACCGGCAACCGACATTAAGTTCTGTGCAATTGACGATCCGGGCTGCGAGTCCTGCCAATAAATTGCGATCTCTTAACGGTCACGGCGCTGCATCGAATCGATGTGTCTACAACGTCAATACGATGCAATTGAACAACACTCGGTCATTGAAAAAAGCTTGCATGTCAATCACTTCTTTTCTTTTCTCTGACATGCTCCCATAATTTGCGAATTGGAATTTTTTATGTTGTCTTGGGACGATCAATCTACACAAGCAGTGCCCAGTGCACTGCCTTCTTACCCCGCCAGTGGTTCAATCATGAACACTGAAGCGTCAGTGTCTCCAACTCCCAACCCAGCACCTTACCGCCGAATGAATGCGGCAGACAAACGCATCATCAATGGTCAAACTGATTTGAATCAGTTGGTCCCCTTCAAATACAAATGGGCCTGGGAAAAATACCTGGCCACCTGCGCCAACCACTGGATGCCGCAGGAAGTGAACATGACCCGTGACATCGCTTTATGGAAAGACCCCAATGGTCTGACCGAAGACGAACGTCGCATTGTCAAACGCAACCTCGGCTTTTTTGTGACGGCTGACTCCTTGGCCGCCAACAACATTGTTTTGGGCACTTACCGCCATATCACTGCGCCCGAGTGCCGACAGTTCTTGTTGCGCCAAGCTTTTGAAGAAGCCATCCATACCCATGCCTACCAGTACATCGTGGAGTCACTGGGATTGGATGAGAGCGAAATCTTCAACGCCTACAACGAAGTTCAGTCGATTCGCGACAAAGATGAGTTTCTGATCCCATTCATCAATGCGATCATGGACCCCAACTTCAATACGGGTACGCTTGAAAACGATCAGACTTTACTCAAGTCATTGATCGTTTTCGCTTGCTTGATGGAAGGCTTGTTCTTCTATGTCGGCTTCACACAAATTTTGGCCTTGGGTCGCCAAAACAAGATGACGGGCGCTGCCGAGCAGTACCAGTACATTCTGCGTGATGAGTCTATGCATTGCAATTTTGGCATCGACCTGATCAACACCGTCAAGCTGGAAAATCCCCAGTTGTGGACATCGGAGTTCAAGGAAGAAATCAAGGTCCTGTTTATGAAGGCCGTCGAACTGGAATACAAATATGCCGAAGACACCATGCCTCGCGGTGTGTTGGGTATGAATGCCTCCATGTTCAAAGGCTACCTGCGCTACATTGCCAACCGGCGCGCTACTCAAATTGGTTTGGAAACTCTGTTCCCGAATGAAGAAAATCCATTCCCCTGGATGAGCGAAATGATTGACTTGAAGAAAGAGCGTAATTTCTTCGAGACTCGCGTGATCGAATACCAATCAGGCGGCGCCTTAGATTGGGATTGAAAGCGCCTCAAACTTATGCCTTTCATTTACAAGCAACACATGCGCAATCCCTCAAGGGTTTGGCGCGAGTTGCTTTCCCGAGTTCAAGGTGTTGGGGTCTGCCCCAGCACCTTGAATCGCTTTATGCCCTCCAACAGGCATCCAGCGTTTCCCTCTGTTGATTTTTCTACTTGATCAAGGAGAATAAAGCATGGCAACTGCAAAAAAAGTAGCAGCTAAAAAAGCTGCACCCGCACAGAAATCCGCTCCGGCTAAAAAAGCTGCTCCAGCTAAAAAAGCTGCTCCAGCCAAAAAAGCTGCTCCAGCTAAAAAAGCTGTAGCCGCCAAAAAGCCAGCTGCTAAACAAGCAGAGCCTAAAGCTGCGCCAGCCAAAAAAGCTGTAGCTGCTAAACAAGCTGCGCCTAAAGCTGCCGCCAAAAAAGCTGCTCCAGCCAAAAAAGCTGTAGCCGCTAAAAAGCCTGCTGCCAAAAAAGCAGCCGCCAAGAAACCAGCTGCTAAAAAACCAGCTGCTAAGAAAGCGGCTAAAAAGCCTGCCCCTAAAAAGGCTGCCAAAGCACCCGCTGCTCCTGCGGCGCAGACCACTTTGAACCCTCAAGCAGCCTGGCCGTTTCCTTCGGCCGCGAAGCCTTAAAGTTCAGCACCCTTAAAAGTGCAAAGCAAAACCCGATGCAGCAACGCATCGGGTTTTTTTATACTTTCCTCAAAAACTAACCTGTGAAGATCAATAAACTGGAGAGCCCAGAGCCCGCGATACCTGCTTTTGTCTAGAAGGGTTCTGCACGCGGCGCGTCAAAGTAGGGCTCTGGTGTCAGAATGGGCTCAATCACAGTGAGGCTGACGACAGTCACGTATCAGGCTATCGCCGTCATCAATATCCAACCTTCTTGCGTATCACTGACTTGCAGGGGCAAAAAAGGCGCATAGGCGTGCTTGAGCTCATCTGCTTGTCGCTCCAAAATACCAGCCAAAACCAAAGCGCCGCCAGCCTCCACATGCGCGCATAGCAAGGGCGCCAAGACCTTGAGCGGTGTTGCCAAAATGTTGGCCAGAACTGTCCCGTAAAGACCCTTGGCCACTTCAGGCAAGCCTGCATTCAAGGTGACATGATTTGCCTGGGCATTGAGTACTGTTGACTCAACAGCTGCCGTGTCAATGTCCACCGCATCAATGTGGATTGCACCATACTTGGCTGCACCAATCGCCAAAATGCCGGAGCCACAACCGTAATCGAGTACACGCTGACCCGCTACAGGGTGTGAAGCAATCCATCGCAAACACATGCGGGTTGTAGGATGTGTGCCTGTTCCAAACGCCAATCCGGGATCCAATCGGATCACCTGTTTTGCTTGGGTGGGGGGTTCATGCCATGTCGGGACGATCCAGAAATCGGAGGTGATTTCAACAGGCGAAAATTGCGACTGCGTTAAACGCACCCAATCCTGATCAGCCACTGCCACAACAGCCACAATTTGGCAGCCCTCGAAAAAATCTTGCGCTGACAGCAAACGGGCTGCTTCTCTTGCCGACAACTCCTCTTGGAAAAGCGCCACCATCCGCGATCTTTGCCAGCCCTCTTTAGGGGCTGGCATGCCAGGCTCACCAAACAAGGCTTGCTCAGCTTCTGTTTCAGCATCCGCATCTTCGACGGATACGCTCAGAGCATCCAAGGCCTCCAAGGCGTCACTCAAAACCTCGACGCGATCTTCCGGACACAACAGGCAAAGCTCAAACATGGTCAGCGCTTGTGGTGGCTGAGCCACTCTTCCAAATAATGGATATTCGTACCCCCCACCATGAACTTGGCATCCACCATCAACTCACGGTGCAATGGAATATTGGTGCTGATGCCTTCGACCACGGTTTCTGCCAGAGCCGTTTGCATACGGGCTATGGCCTGTTCTCGGGTATCACCATGGACAATGATTTTGCCAATCATTGAATCGTAATTGGGTGGCACAAAATAGTTGTGATAAATGTGGGAGTCCACCCGCACCCCTGGGCCACCTGGTGCATGCCATAAGGTAATTCGCCCAGGTGAAGGGACAAATTTGTAAGGGTCTTCTGCGTTGATTCGGCATTCAACCGCGTGGCCACGAATTTGGATTTGCTTTTGCGTGAATGGCAACTTTTCTCCTGCCGCGACCATGATTTGGGTTTTCACAATGTCCACGCCGGTGACCCATTCGGTCACTGGATGCTCAACTTGCACGCGCGTGTTCATTTCGATGAAATAGAACTCGCCGTTTTCGTACAGAAACTCGAAGGTTCCAGCACCCCGGTAATTGATCTTCTTACAAGCGGCCACACAGCGGTCGCCAATCTTGTCAATCAATTTACGTGGGATTCCAGGCGCTGGCGCTTCTTCAATTACTTTTTGGTGGCGGCGCTGCATCGAGCAATCGCGCTCGCCCAAGTGCACCGCATTGCGGTGCTTATCAGCCATAATTTGAATTTCAATATGACGCGGATTCTGCAAGTACTTTTCCATGTACACAGCAGGGTTGTTGAATGCGGCACCCGCTTCAGCTTTGGTCATTTGCACCGCATTGATCAGGGCGGCCTCTGTGTGCACCACACGCATGCCACGGCCACCGCCACCGCCAGAGGCTTTGATGATGACGGGATAACCCACACTTTTCGCAATGCGCCTAATGTGAGCCGGGTCATCGGGCAACTCGCCCTCCGAGCCGGGGACGCAGGGCACACCGGCACGAATCATGGCTTGCTTGGCAGAGACTTTGTCACCCATGATGCGAATGGATTCGGGGGAGGGCCCGATAAACTGGAAACCGCTTTTTTCAACGCGCTCGGCAAAGTCTGCGTTTTCACTCAAAAAACCATAGCCTGGGTGAATGGCTTCTGCATCAGTTACCTCGGCAGCAGAAATGATTGCCGGCATATTGAGGTAGCTCAGTCCGGAGGGGGCAGGTCCGATACACACAGCTTCTTCAGCCAATTTCACATATTTGGCCTCGCGATCAGCCTCTGAATAAACCATGACCGCTTTGATTCCCAATTCGCGGCAAGCGCGCTGGATACGCAAAGCAATTTCACCACGGTTGGCCACCAATATTTTCTTGAACATGCAATCCCCGTGCTGGGTTATTCGATGATGAACATAGGTTGACCGTATTCGACAGCCTGCCCGTTCTCACACAAGATCTTCGCAACCCTGCCAGACTTATCAGATTCAATTTCGTTCAAAATCTTCATCGCTTCAATAATGCAAAGCGTGTCGCCTTCTTTGACAACCGACCCGATCTCAACAAATGAAGCAGCCCCGGGGCTGGCTGAACGGTAGAAGGTGCCGACCATGGGGGATTTGACGGTATGTCCAGAGGCAACTTCGGGCGCCGCGGCAACAAGCTCAACCACAGGTGTTGCGGCAACTGGAGCAGGTGTTGCAGAATACTGAGTCGCATTCAGGGGCGCCTGCATGGCGTGTGGCAAGCTTTTAACAATGCGTACTTTGCCTTCGGCTTCAGTGATTTCAAGTTCCGACACATTGGAATCAGACACCAAGTCAATCAAGGTTTTGAGTTTTCGCAAATCCATAAGAGCTCCCGCATAAGCAAACGTAAAAGCCGTAATTTACACTAAATTAACCTCAATTTACCCCCATTTAACGGGATGTTGCTTTTATGGGCTCGATCTGATTGATCATCAAATTAAAACGCTCAAACTCACTATTTCAGGTCTTTCAGCCAATCAGCCAAGTCAAGCGCCTCGAGTTTGCCCATTTTTTGAGCAATCACGCGGCCATCTGCGTTAAAAAGAACGCTGTATGGCAAAGCATTCACGCTGTTGCCCAAACTGCGGCCTAACTCGGTGCCATTCAACCCAGCCAAGCCCATCGGGAAAGTCAAGGGGTGTCGCGCCAGAAACTGCCGCACAGAACTCGGTTGATCGACAGCAAGCCCTAGAACTTGGAGACTTTTAGGGCCATTTTTTTTCCAAATAGACTCTAATAAAGGAAGTTCTTCAATACAAGGAGGGCACCAGGTGGCCCAAAAATTGACCAGCAATGGGCGACCTTTGAAGTCCTGCACAGAAAGCTCGCCGCCTTCTGGTCTTTCAAAGCGCATGTCCCAAAAGGCTTGTGCATCCGGCTCCATTCCAGGCTGAGGCATTGAACGCCACCACGCCCAACCGGCACCGGATAAACCAGCGGCGAACGCGACCGATGCAAACAGAATACGCCTCCTGAATTCAACTTTATCGTTTATTTCCATATCTTCTAATGTCTTCATGCTCGCATCCGTCTTCAATCAGTTTCTTTAACGCAGATAAATCACCTCTCACAGAGCGACCCTTTTCATCCGGCTTCAAGGCCCCTCGCACATCATCGTGATCATAAATCATGAGGTGAATACCAATATCCTCTTCCAAATCTGGGCACACACTGTGCAAGCTCAGGGCATCCACCGCTTTACCCTGAAAGCCCTTCACCGTGGTCACGTCATAAAACAGGTTCATATTGATCAGCGCAATTTCTGTCGATTTCGGATCATCACAAAAAAGTTGCAAGTAAATATCCGACAGTCGCGTGGCCGTGCCGCGCCAGACAGCCCCGGAGAGATAGGGTCGAAAGGCTTGGAGTCGCCCCATCCATTGCAAGGCATGGCGGCGCAAAGCCAGCAACTCTTGGGGTTGCGTCTCGGCGCAAAACATGTCCAAGTAGTCGAGTACGTGTTGCTCTACCAATTCGTTGTTCGGCAGCGCAGTGCGCTGTGGAAGGCGCATCGATTTGACCGCTCTGCGCTTGGCAGCGCCGTATTCCAAGCCCTCTTCGACCACCAGGCGGGCGGCGCATGCGGCGATTTCCTGCATCAATTCTTCCATGTCACGGATTGTGCACCCCTGCAGACACTGCGCCTAAAATCGATGTCTATGCACATTCATATTTTAGGTATTTGCGGCAGCTTCATGGGCGGACTGGCCGCGTTGGCACGAGAAGCGGGCCATCAAGTCACCGGTTGCGATACCGGCGTTTATCCCCCTATGAGTGATCAGCTCAAGGCCTTGGGTATTGATTTGATTGAAGGCTTTGATGCCGACCAGATGCGCCTCAAACCCGACTTGTATGTGATCGGCAACGTGGTCAGCCGTGCCCACTTGAAAGACGGCTCTGCCAAATTCCCGCTGATGGAAGCCATCCTGGAAGCCGGCTCCCCCTTCACCAGCGGTCCGCAATGGCTTGCAGAGCACGTACTTCATGGCCGTCATGTGTTGGCGGTGGCAGGCACCCATGGCAAAACAACCACCACCTCTTTGTTAACTTGGATCCTCGATCAAGCCGGACTTCAACCCGGTTTTTTGGTAGGCGGGGTGCCGCTGAACTTTGGGGTGTCGGCCCGTTTGGGCAGTGGAAAATACTTTGTCATTGAGGCAGACGAGTTCGACACCGCCTTTTTTGACAAGCGCAGCAAGTTCGTCCATTACCGACCCCGAACGGTGATTTTGAATAACCTCGAGTTTGATCACGCGGACATCTTTGACGACTTGGCCGCAATCGAAAGACAATTTCACCACCTGGTTCGTACTGTGCCTGGCAAAGGCCGCTTAGTCGTTAATGGACTGGAAGAAAGCCTGGCCCGAGTGCTGGCTCAAGGTTGCTGGAGCGAGTTACGTACATTTGGATCGGCAGTCAGTGACTTTGTGGCCGAAGGGGATCCCTCGGAATTCAAGGTGTTTTACGCTGGCCAATTCGTCGCCATAGCGCAATGGACGATCGGTGGTGTGCACAACCAGCTGAATGCGTTAGCAGCCATCGCCGCCGCCGAGCATGTGGGCGTCAGCCCCACCTTGGCCGCCCAGGCATTGACCCGCTTTGAAAACGTCAAGCGTCGAATGGAAGTGCGCGGCTCTGTCAATGGCACCACGGTGTATGACGACTTCGCACACCACCCTACCGCCATCCGCACCACGGTCAATGGCCTTCGCAGGCAGGTCGGGCCTCATGCACGCATTCTGGCAGTCTTTGAACCCCGCAGCAACACCATGAAATTGGGCACCATGAAATCCCAGTTACCCTGGAGTCTGGAAGAAACCGATCTGGCCTTTTGTCATGCAGGCGGGCTGGACTGGGATGCAGCCGAGGCACTCAAGCCCATGGGGGCGAGGGTCAAAGTGGGGGCCAACGTGGATGAGGTGATTACCCTGGTGTTGGCACAAGTGCGACCTGGCGATCATGTCCTGTGCATGAGCAATGGCGGTTTTGGCGGCATCCACGAGCGACTTCTGACGGCACTTCGACTTTCTTGAGCAGCATCAAGCCAAGACGAGATTGGGGACCTTGTGCGCATCCCCAACGAAGGCCGTCAGCGAGAACGACGAGCCTTCACCGCATCCGATAAAACCTGCAGTACATGCTGGCTGTCGTCCCAACTGATGCAGGCGTCGGTGATACTCTGACCGTAATTTAGCTTGGAGGGATCGTCTTTGCCGGGCGTGAACTTCTGTGCGCCATCCAACAAATGGCTCTCCACCATCACGCCAAACACTTGATGAGAACCGCCCGCCATTTGCGCAGCAATGTCCTTGGCCACCTCGATTTGGCGGGTGTGCAATTTGCTGCTGTTGGCATGGCTGCAATCGACCATCAGGGTGGCCGGTAATTTGGCAGCCTCCAACTCCTTACACGCTGCAGCCACGCTGGCAGCGTCATAGTTGGGGGCCTTGCCGCCGCGCAAGATCACATGGCAGTCTTTGTTGCCCAGTGTTTGCACAATCGCCACTTGACCATTTTTATGCACTGACAAAAAGTGGTGCCCACGAGAGGCTGCCTGAATCGCATCGGTTGCGATTTTAATGTTGCCATCGGTCCCGTTTTTGAATCCAATCGGCGCAGACAAACCAGAGGCTAATTCTCGATGCACCTGACTCTCGGTGGTACGCGCACCAATGGCACCCCAGCTGATCAAATCACCAATGTATTGAGGTGAGATCACATCCAAAAACTCGCTGGCTGCTGGCAAGCCCGCTCGGTTGATCTCTATGAGCAGTTGGCGGGCAATGCGCAGACCCTCTTCGATGCGACAGCTTTCATCCAAATAGGGATCGTTGATCAGCCCTTTCCAGCCCACTGTCGTGCGCGGTTTTTCAAAGTAAACGCGCATCACCACTTCCAGGGTATCGGCGTATTTGTCACGCAAAGGCTTGAGTCGCTGCGCATATTCCAGGGCCGCAGCCGGGTCGTGGATGGAGCAAGGGCCCATGATCACCAACAAGCGTTCATCCTTGCCGTGCACGATGTTTTGAATGGCTTTGCGGGTCTGTGAAATCAGCCTTTCTACCGGCGTTCCGGCAATAGGGAAAAAGCGAATCAAATGTTCTGGAGGGGGAAGCACGGTGATGCCCTTGATGCGTTCGTCGTCGGTTTGGCCTGTTTTGTCGACTTGGTTCGCATACCAGGCTTCGCTGGTGGCAGTGGCTTTCGTGGGCATCATCAAACTCCTTGAAAATAAAACTGAAAATAAAAAAACCGCCGGGCTTGGGGCTCCGGCGGTTTTGACTGAGTGGGGTGCTGTTTACGCGCTTGCCTCTCGTCCGCCGGGGACTGAGAACCAAAAGTAAAAATAAAAGGCTGTTGGCAATTTCATGCGGCGAATGTATCACAAGTTTCTGACACGACTTGAAAGGGCTCGAGACCCCTGAAGCTCAAGCCGTGCCGCCCACAGTTAAACCCTCAATGCGCAAAGTAGGTTGCCCCACGCCCACAGGGACGCTTTGTCCTTCCTTGCCACAAGTGCCCACACCGCTGTCCAAGCGCATGTCGTTGCCGATCATGCTGATTTTTTTGAGAGATTCAGGCCCGCTGCCCACCAGGGTGGCGCCTTTGACAGGGTACAAAATTTTGCCGTTTTCAACCCAATAGGCTTCGCTGGCAGAAAAGACGAATTTACCGCTGGTGATATCTACCTGTCCGCCTCCAAAATTGGGGGCATACAAACCCTTCTTGATGCTGGCCACAATTTCTTCGGGCGCTTTGTCGCCTCCCAACATGTACGTGTTGGTCATGCGGGGCATGGGAACATGGGCGTAACTTTCACGTCGGCCATTGCCTGTCGGTTTGACGCCCATCAGTCGGGCATTCATGGCGTCTTGGATATACCCCATCAAGATACCGTCTTCGATCAGGACATTGCGCTGGCTGACATGGCCTTCATCATCGACATTGAGCGATCCCCGCCTGTCCGCCAAGGTACCGTCATCCAAGACGGTCACACCTTTTGCCGCCACCCGCTGTCCAATGCGACCACTGAACGCGCTGGAGCCTTTGCGGTTGAAGTCGCCTTCAAGACCATGCCCAATAGCTTCGTGCAACAAGACGCCCGGCCAACCCGGACCCAGTACAACCGTCATTTCACCTGCGGGCGCAGGACGTGCGTCCAAATTGGTGACAGCGGCATGAACGGCATCATTGACATACGTGTTGATCATTGCATCATCAAAATACGCCAACCCAAACCGCCCCCCCCCACCGCCGCTACCTGATTCGCGTCGCTTGCCTTGCTCGGCGATGACAGAAACCGACAAACGTACCAAAGGTCGAACATCGGCGGCCAAAGTACCATCTGCACGCGCCACCATCACCACGTCGTATTCAGTAGCCAATCCGGCCATGACCTGCACAATGCGGACATCCTTGGCACGTGCGAGCTGCTCAACCTTCTCAAGCAATTTGACTTTCGCCGCGCTGTCCATGCTGCCCATCGGGTCCATTGAAGGATAGAGCAAACGGCTTGTTGCCACTTTGCGCGCGGGCACTTTGGCTCGCCGGTTTTGCGCGGCACCGGCAATGCTGCGCACCGTCACTGCTGCGTCCATCAAAGAAACAAGAGAGATGTCATCGGAATACGCAAATGCTGTTTTTTCACCAGCAACAGCCCTGACGCCCACACCTTGATCGATGCTGAAGCTGCCTGTTTTAACGATGCCCTCTTCCAAACTCCAGCCTTCTGAGCGGGTGTATTGAAAGTACAAATCGGCATCGTCGATTTTGTGCGCTTTGATCGCAGACAAGGCCTGCGTCAAATGCGTTTCGTCCAAACCAAAAGGTTCAAGCAACAAGGATCTGGCCGTGGCCAAGCGTTCAAGGGTGGGTTCGCGAGAAATCATGGTCTTATTGTAGAGAAAGTGCCTCAAGCACGCCCAAAAGAAAAGGATCGGCCTTTTAAGCCTGCGGGTTCAGCGGTGGTCTTTCATCCACTGAAAGAGCGCTGCATCGTCTTGATTGGCCCAACCATCGGCGCTGGCTTGCGCAAAAGCCTGTCGGGCCAATTCGCCGATAGCAGGGTCAAACCCGACACTTTGCGCCATTTCAACGGCCAATCGGGTGTCTTTTTCCAATAAGGTCACATGCGCCCGTGGGGCCAGATCGCCCACAAAAGCCCGCGGCAACCGGTCAGAGGCAATCCAGCTTTGTCCGCTCGACTGCGCCATGACGGACAAGGTGGTGTCCAGATTCAAGCCCAAGCGATCGGCCAGAGCCAATGCCTCTGCGGCACCCGATAAATTGATGGCAGCCAACAGGTTGTTGACCAATTTCGTTTTGGCACCGTCGCCAACGCGTTCGCTGATGCGAAAAATTTTCTGGCTCAAGGTGTTCAACAAGCCCGCGTGACGCTGAAACACACCGTCTTCACATGCCACCATCAAACTCATGCTGCCGTCACGTGCTCGCAGGGGCCCTCCCGACATCGGGGCATCCATGCAACTTACCCCCATCTGGGCCAGCATCGAACCGATGGCTTCGACATCGATGGGTGACAGGGTCGGACACAGCATCACGGTTTGACCTGAATGCATGGCGGCCATCGCGCCATTTAGACCGGTCAACACGTCGTGCGTTTGTTCCGCATCAATCACCGCGATCAGCAAAACGCCTTCTGTTGCCAAAAGCCTCGCCGCAGCCAAAGGGGTTGAACAATCTTGTGCGCCACAAGCCACCGCCAGAGCTTGCCGTTGAGGGTCCACATCGCAGACAGCAACCGTCCAACCGGCCTCACATAAACGGGCCAGCATTGCACCGCCCATGTTGCCTGCGCCAATCACTGCAACTTGAACCCCATTGACCGTGCTCATGTTTGCACCAACCTTTTTGCTTTGGCAATCGACATCAAAATTCCCAATCCGAGTCCCAACGTGACCATGGCAGTGCCGCCATAGCTGATAAACGGCAGTGGCACACCCACCACGGGCAAGATCCCACTGACCATGCCCATGTTAACGAAAGCATAGGTGAAGAAAATCATGGTCACACTGCCCGCCAGCAAACGCGTGAACAGGGTGGGCGCATCCAGTGCGATCATCAAACCTCGGTAAACCAAGAAGAGAAACGAAGAAATCAGAAAAAGATTGCCAAACAAGCCAAACTCTTCCGAGAAAGCCGCAAAAATAAAGTCCGTCGTTCGCTCAGGAATAAACTCCAAATGCGTCTGTGTGCCTTGCATAAATCCTTTGCCCCAAATACCACCGGATCCAATCGCAATCATGCCCTGAATGATGTGAAAACCCCGCCCCAAAGGGTCGCGCGTCGGGTCCAGTAATGTGCATATCCGCTGCCGTTGGTATTCGTGTAAAACATGCCAATTCACATCGTTTGCACACAAGGCGGGTTCAAAGGCAACCAGCAACACGATCCCGATCAATCCCAATACCAAAGGGGGAACAATCCATCGCCAACTCAGTCCCGCAAAGAAAATCACAGACAAACCAGCGGACAAAACCAACGATGCCGTTCCCAAATCAGGTTGACGAAGAATCAAGCCCACCGGTATCGCCAGCAAAACGCCTGCAACGGCAAAGTCCAAGGGGCGCAATTGACCTTCACGCTTTTGGAACCACCAAGCCAGCATCAAGGGCATGGCAATTTTCAGTATTTCGCTGGGTTGAATGATCACCCCCAGGTTCAGCCAGCGACGCGAGCCTTTCTTGGTGACGCCAAAGACTGCCACGGCGATCAACAGAATCACCCCTATTGTATAAATGGGTACCGCCAAGCTCATCAACTTTTGGGGCGGAATTTGCGCTGCAACAAACATGATGAAGGCAGCAATCAACATGTTACGAGCATGGTCAGCAAAGCGAGTGCCATGGTCATAGCCTGAGGAATACATGATCAGCAAGCCTGCACAGGCGAGCAAAAAAACAGCGAATGCCAAAGGCCCATCGAAACCATCGAGCCACAACTGCAAGCGCTTTATGTTTGTCTGTTTCTGGATAACCCTGTTCATTCTGCGATTATCTCAGCTTCGACATCTTGGATAATGAACTTGATGAAAAGCAAAACGTCCATCACCCATTTGCTGTATTTGCACGGTTTTCGTTCTTCACCCCTGTCCATGAAGGCTCAAAAAATGGCCCAATGGGTGCGGCAATTGCACCCGCAGGTTCAGTGGTGGTGCCCGCAACTCCCCCCATCACCCAAGGAGGCCATGGCCGTGATCATTCAAGGCACTCAGGATTGGCCTGTGGCAAACACCGCCGTTGTGGGCTCTTCCTTGGGCGGCTTTTATGCGCAGTGCTTTGCAGCTGTTACGGGCTGCCCTGCCGTCCTGCTGAACCCCGCTGTTCAACCTGCCCGAGATTTGAGTCGCCATGTGGGCATGCAACAGGCATGGCACGATCCTGCGCAGTCCTTTGACTTTCAACCCCACTACGTGGACGAATTGAAAGCGCTTCAAAATACCCTGAAATTACTGCATTCCGAGGTATTTGCCATTGTGGCCAAAGGAGATGAAGTGCTGGACTGGCGAGAAATGACGGGGCACCTGTCACATGCCCAGGTCAAACTCTTGGCTGGCAGCGACCATGCCTTGTCTGATTTTGACGATCACCAGCACGATATTCTGAGTTTTTTGAACTTGGCTTGAAGCCGGAGCATGGGACAATCGGGGCTATGTTTTTATTGTTTGAAGAAGCCGGAAAATTCATGGCCGGTCGTATCTTGTCCGAAGCAGAAGCTTCGACTCAGGTTGAACTCGACAGCGGCAAACGCGTTAAAGTCAAAGCTGCCAATGTGTTGCTGAAGTTTGACAAGCCCTCGCCTGCCGTATTGCTTGAAGAAGCCAACACCCTGAGTGCAAGCATTGACCTTAATTTGGCATGGGAATTCGCACCCGACACCGAATTTGGGTTTACCGATCTGGCGCACGACTATTTCAGTACCTCGGCGTCCACCACCGAACGGGTTGCCGCACTGATCACATTGTTTGAAGCGCCCCATTACTTTCGCCGTGCAGGCAAAGGGCGTTTCCGAAAAGCCTCAACCGAGATCGTTGCACAAGCACTCGCTGCCATCGAAAAGAAAAAGTGGGTTCAAGCCCAAATCGAAAACTGGGCTGCCGAACTTTCGCAAAAGGTCTGCCCAGCCCCCATTCGTGAGCAGTTGTACAAAATTCTGTTCAGACCCGACAAGAATGCGCCTGAATACAAAGCCGTGGTTGAGGCCAGTCGTACAACACAAACCGCGCCTTTGGACCTCTTGCAACAAGCCGGCGCCATTGAGTCGGCTTATGACTTTCACTGGCAAAGATTTTTGTTTGACAACTTTCCGAAAGGCACAGGATTTCCAGCCTTGTCTGCCCCGCCCATCACGGACACACTGCCATTGTCCCCAGCGCAGGCTTATTCGATAGACGATTCCCAAACAACCGAGATTGACGATGCTTTGTCGCTACAGGGGTTGGGCAGTGGTACGGTGATCGTGGGCATTCACATTGCTGCACCGGGTCTGGCGGTGTTGCCCGACAGCCCGATCGATCAACTGGGTCGAAATCGTTTGTCCACTGTGTACATGCCGGGCTACAAAATCACCATGCTGCCTGATGATGTTGTCAAAAATTACACATTGGCCGAAGGACATAACTGCCCCGCGGTTTCTTTGTATGTGACTGTCGATGAGACCAGTTTGAACATCCTGAGCAGCGAAACCAAACTTGAGAAAGTGCACATTGCGGCCAATCTGCGGCACGATCAACTCGACCGCTTGGTCACGGCGCAGTGGCTGGAAGACCCTGACTTTGCTCACGCCGAAGCGCAAGCTGATCTGCCCATGGCGCGCTCATCACTGGCTTTCTTTTGGCGTTTGGCTCAACACCTTAAAGCGGGCCGCGAAGTGGTGCGCGGGAAACCCGAAACCTTCAATCGACCCGATTACACATTCCGCTTGGAACGCGAAAACAATGCCATGCCCCCGGTTGGCAACGAGCTCGTCAGCATTGGCACTCGCCAACGCGGAGCGCCCCTTGATTTGATCGTGGCCGAGTCCATGATTTTGGCTAACAGCACTTGGGGACAGTGGATGGCGAGTCTGGGCGTGCCGGCCATTTACCGCAGTCAAGCCAGCTTGGCGCCCGGCGTGAAAGTGCGCATGGGCACCAAGGCCTTGCCGCATGCAGGCATTGGCGTGCCCAGTTACGCTTGGAGCACATCTCCGCTTCGCCGCTACACCGACTTGGTCAACCAATGGCAAATCATTGCGTGTGCACGACACGGTGCCACGGCGGCCCTTGCGGCCCCCTTCAAACCCAAAGATGCACAATTGTTTGCCATCATCAGTGGCTTTGATGCGGCCTACAGCGCTTACAACAGCTACCAGTCAGGCATGGAGCGGTTTTGGACTTTGCAATATCTTTCTCAGCAAAACATCACCGAACTGACCGCCACCTTGTTCAAAGAAGCCACAGGCGGGCAATGGCTGGTCCGAGCAGATACGCTGCCGCTGGTGTTGACCGTTCTTGGCGCACAAGGCATGGAGCGAGGTGCCAAAATCCTCGTTAAATTGGGTCAAATTGACGCCATAAGCTTGGATGTGCACGGCACGGTTCTCGAACGACTCGACTCGCAACAAACTGTCGAATTGGCTGAAGAAAATGAGGAGGACGATACTCCTGCAGGCCCCATTGCCATAGCCGTTGATGTGAATGAGTCACCGGTGGGCAGCACTTCCTGATGTGCGTGATTTTTCGATCCCTTCAATGTGCTGCCTTTCTTTTTTTTCAGCCTTTCATCTGACAGGGCTCTGAATGAAACAATGTTTTTCATGAAAGCCATTTTGTGCTGGTTGAAATTGGCTATTTTTGCGACTCTTGGGCTGCAGATTTTCTTTGTCGCGCACATTGGTTTAATGGCGTTCATTGATCCGCCGTCTACGGCTTTTGAACGCTCCCAAATCTGGCAAATTTTGCGAGCCCAAGGGGCATTACCTTGGCGACAAGAGTGGGTTGAAGCTGGACACATTTCGGTCAACTTGAAACGAGCCGTCATGGCATCCGAAGACAGTGCCTTTTTGCAGCACAACGGTGTGTGGTGGGACTCTATCGAAAAGGCATGGGGTCGCAATGCCAAGGCCATGGCCAAGCTGGCACAACGGACTGAAAAATCTGGCCCTCAAGCCGCAGCCCCTGCGATCAAAATAGTAGGCGGTTCAACCATCACACAGCAATTGGCGAAAAACCTGCTTTTATCGGGTGAGCGCACGCTGGTGCGCAAGGGGCAGGAATTCATTTTGACGATGGCTTTGGAGGCCTGCCTTTCTAAACAAAGAATCTTGGAAATTTACCTGAACCACGTCGAATGGGGAGAAGGTGTTTTTGGCGCAGAGGCTGCTGCGCACCATTACTTTAAAAAATCAGCGTCCCGGTTGACGCCTTGGGAGGCCGCTCGTTTATCGGTCATGCTGCCTCGTCCCCGTTTCTTTGAAAAACGTCCACAATCACCTTATTTATCCGATCGAGCCCAAACCATCGTCATCCGCATGAACGATGTGGTGGCGCCATGAAACCATGACACGCTGAACCATGAGAATTTTGGGAATTGACCCCGGATTGCAGACCACTGGCTTTGGCCTGATTGACGTGGAAGGCTCTGAATTGTCTTACGTGGCCAGTGGCGTGATTCAAACAACCAAAGAAGAAATGGGCAATTTACCTGCCCGACTGAAAGTCATTTATGACGGTGTGCGCGAAATTACGGCGCTTTACCAGCCGGATGTGGCCTCGGTAGAAATCGTATTCGTGAATGTCAATCCGCAAGCCACTTTGCTGTTAGGGCAAGCACGCGGCTGTTGCGTCACGGCTTTGGTTTCGTGCGATTTGGCTGTTGCCGAATACACTGCTTTGCAGATGAAGCAAGCCATTACAGGGCATGGACGAGCGGCAAAATCTCAAATTCAGGAAATGGTGAAACGACTTTTGCGTTTGCCAGTGTTGCCCCGGCAAGACGCTGCAGATGCCTTGGGCTTGGCCATTACACACGCCCACGCCAGTCCATCCATGAACAAGCTCGCTGCGGTCCATGCCCTGCATCGCAAGACCCATGGCATGTACCGCGGGGGTCGCAGTCACTGAGTCACCGTCACAGGTTCACTTGTCACAATGTCACGAGCGCTTCATGGATTAGAAACCATCCGATCTCGCTGCGCCAGATCGGGGAACAAGCGCAACCAAGCGGCCGCAACCAGCACGGTGGCAACACCCCCGACGACCACCGATCCCACGGGACCCCAGAGTGCAGCAGTAGCGCCCGATTCAAATTCGCCCAGTTGATTGGAGGCACCAATGAAAATAGAGTTGACTGCTGACACCCGGCCCCGCATGTCATCGGGGGTTTCAAGCTGCATCAAAGTCAATCGGGTCACGACACTGATGGTGTCTGCTGCGCCAGTGACTGCCAATGCAATCATGGACAGGACCAAGTCCTGCGAAATACCAAACACCACATTGGCCAGACCGAACACCGCCACTGCGGCCAACATGCTGTGCCCCACTCTGCGCTGAAGAGGCCAGCGGGTGAGCACAATTGACATGATCAATGAGCCAACTGCGGGTGCAGCGCGCAGCAAGCCCAAACCTTCAGGACCTGTATGCAAAATATCTTTTGCAAAAATGGGCAGCAAGGCCGTGGCACCTCCTAACAAGACTGCCACCAAGTCCAGGCTTATGGCCCCCATCAAGGGTTTGTGATTCCAGACAAAAACCGCACCGGCCAATACAGTTCGCATATCGGCAGCACCTGAGGAAGCTTGGTGGTGGTAGCGCACCCACAAGGCCAAGGCCATGGCCAACAAGAAGAGTGCGAGGCAAACCGCATACACCGTCATCACATCGTGTGCATACAACAGCCCACCCAATGCGGGTCCCCCAATCACTGCTGTTTGAACACCCATGGAACTCATCGCAATGGCCCGCGGCAACAAGGGTGCTGGAACCAATTGAGGTGTCAAGGCTTGTTGGGTAGGCATTTGGAAAGCCCTGACGCCACCCAATACGATGGAGATGCCATAGATCAATACAGGGCTTACAAAATGGCCCCAACTGGCGGCAATCAACAAGCCCGCAACTACAGCTTGAAGTCCCATGCAAACTGCATAAATCCGGGCCTTATGCAAGCGGTCCACCCAATGGCCTGCTGGCAAGGTCATCAGCAAGGCAGGGACAAACTGAAACAAGCCCACCAAGCCCAGGCTCCAAGCACTGTGGGTCAATTCGTACATATGCCATGCCAAAGCGACCATGAGCATTTGATGGGCCAAAATACCTGACAGGCGGGAAAACCAAAAACGGACAAACGCTTTATGAGTCAGTAACTCTGAAAGACTATGAGGCGTCACAGATTACCAAGCAGGTTGAGTCCATGCCAAACCGGCGGGCGCCTTGCTTTCATCGACAAAGCTGACAATTTCATAGGCTTGTGGTCGCGCCAGCAGGGCTCGCAATAGCTTGTTGTTCATGGCGTGACCTGAACGAAAGGCCGAGTAAGCCGCCAACAAAGGCTTGCCCAGAATGAACAAATCACCCATGGCATCCAAGATTTTGTGTTTCACAAACTCATCGTCATAACGCAGTCCGTCGCTGTTGAGCACTTTGTAGTCGTCCATGACAATGGCATTGTCCAAGCCACCGCCCAAAGCCAGACCGTTTGAACGCATCATTTCGACGTCTTTGGTGAAGCCAAAGGTACGGGCGCGCGCAATGTCACGGGTGTAATTGCCTTGCCCCACATCAAAAATGACTTGCTGACCCGTAGAGTCCACTGCAGGGTGCTTGAAATCAATTTCAAAACTCAAACGGTATCCTTCATAAGGTGTCAGGCGCGCCCATTTGATATTTTCGCCTTGACCCTCAGAAATCTCCACAGTTTCCAAAATCCGAATGAATCGTTTGGGTTCATTTTGCAGCTCAATCCCAGCACTTTGAAGCAAGTAGACAAAAGAGGACGCAGACCCGTCCAGAATTGGAACCTCTTCGGCTGTGATGTCTACATACAGATTGTCAATGCCTAAACCTGCACATGCGGACATAAGATGCTCCACTGTATGAACTTTGGCTTGACCGCAAGATAGGGTGGAAGCCAGCCGGGTGTCTGTCACGGCTTCAGCGGAGACTGGAATGTCTACAGGTTCAGGCAGGTCCAAACGCCTGAACACAATTCCCGTGTTCGGCCGCGCAGGCCGCAAAGTCAACTCCACACGTTGACCGCTGTGCAAACCCACTCCGACGGCTTTGGTCAGCGTTTTAAGTGTTCTTTGTGCAAGCATGGTGGCATTTTAAATAGCATTGTCAAAGGGGGTTGAAACGCAGGCCATCCGCTTCAACCCCCTTTGACTGACCGAGGGTTTTCGGTTCAGTCAGCTTGCTTGCGCAAAAAGGCGGGGATTTCGATGTCATCCATGCCCGCAGAAGACATGCCGTTGACTTTGTCAGCCGCTTGTAACCTGTTGGTTCGCCAGACACTCGGCGTGTTCAATCGACCATAGTCGTTACCCACGGCAGCGGCTGTCAGAGTGCCGGGTGAAACCGCATCATGTCCGCCCATTTGGAAGGGCATGTTGTCCGTACCTGTACGCCGATTCGGCTGCTGGACCAGTGTAGGACGTCGCGATCCTTGCTGCGATAGACCGGTTGCCACAACGGTCACGCGGATCTCATCACCCAAGGCTGCATCGTAGGCTGTGCCATAGATCACATGCGCACTTTCAGAGGCATATGCCCGAATGGTGTTCATGGCTTGTTTGGATTCACTCAATTTGAGGGATCCCTTGGCAGCACTGATCAAAACCAAAACGCCTTTGGCGCCCGACAAATCAATGCCCTCCAGCAATGGACAGGCTACCGCTTGTTCTGCTGCTATGCGCGCACGGTCCGGACCACTGGCAACTGCAGTGCCCATCATGGCCTTGCCAGGCTCACCCATGACTGTTCGAACATCTTCAAAGTCGACGTTCACATGTCCGGGCACGTTGATGATCTCCGCGATACCACCGACAGCATTTTTGAGCACATCGTTGGCATGCGCAAATGCCTCGTCCTGCGTCATGTCTTCACCACCAGGCAATTCCAGCAGCTTCTCATTCAACACCACAATCAACGAGTCCACATTGGCTTCGAGTTCCGTCATGCCGGCTTCGGCATTGGACATACGGCGGCCACCTTCGAATTCGAAAGGCTTGGTCACCACGCCCACGGTCAAGATTCCCATTTCTTTGGCGATCCTTGCAATCACCGGTGCTGCGCCTGTACCGGTGCCACCGCCCATTCCTGCCGTGATGAACAACATGTGAGCGCCATCTATGGCTGCACGAATATCCTCTTCTGCTGTCTCTGCAGCCTCACGGCCTTTTTCAGGCTTGCTTCCGGCCCCCAAACCTGTATGGCCTAACTGAACAAAGCGATGCGCTGCGCTGCGTGTCAAAGCCTGTGCATCGGTGTTCGCACAAACAAACTCAACCCCTTGTACATTGCGCTCAATCATGTGTTCGACAGCATTCCCACCACCACCGCCCACGCCAATTACTTTGATACGTGTGCCTTGGTTGAACTCTTCGACTTGGATCATTTCAATCATTTTTTTCTCCTAAATTACTGCAGTTGCCTAAAAAATTCTCTTTTTTAAAATTAAAAATGTATTTCAACATCGACATCGATACAACCACAAGGGGCTGCCTCGAGCCTGATTAAAGTGGTGCCATCGCATCAGAAGTTCCCCACAATAAAGTCTTTGAATCTGCCAAATGCATTGTTCATCGAGCTTTTACGCTCTTGGACCTTAAAGCCGCGCAAACGGGCCATGCGGGCTTCTTCGAGCAGTCCCATCACTGTGGCTGCACGGGCTTGACTGACCATATCGGCCAAAGCGCCTGTGTACTTGGGCACACCGCGTCGAACTGGCTTCAAAAAGATGTCCTCGCCCAACTCCAACATGCCGGGCATCACGGCACTTCCACCTGTCAAAACAATACCTGAGGACAAAACTTCTTCGTAACCGGATTCCCGAATCACCTGATGCACCAGTGAAAATATTTCCTCTACGCGCGGTTCAATCACGCCGGCCAATGCCTGGCGACTGAGCATGCGAGGTCCCCTGTCACCCAAGCCAGGCACCTCAACTTGGGCATCTGGGTCAGCCAATAACTGTTTCGCGTATCCGCTCTCGACCTTGATGTCTTCGGCGTCCTTGGTGGGTGTGCGCAAGGCCATGGCGATATCGCTGGTGATCAGGTCACCCGCAATCGGGATCACAGCGGTGTGACGAATCGCGCCATTGGTAAAAATAGCCACATCTGTCGTGCCAGCACCAATGTCCACGCAAGCCACGCCCAGTTCTCGCTCATCTTCTGTCAAAACGGCCAGACTGGAAGACAGCGGATTGAGCAGCAGCTGCTCGACTTCCAGACCGCACCGCCGAACACATTTAATGATGTTCTCTGCCGCACTTTGTGCGCCCGTCACGATATGAACTTTGGCCTCTAGACGCATGCCGCTCATGCCTATGGGCTCTTTGACATCCTGGCTGTCAATGACAAACTCTTGGGGTGCCACCAAGAGCAAACGTTGATCCGTTGAGATGTTGATGGCCCGCGCAGTCTCCATCACCCGTGCCACATCGGAGGCGGTGACTTCTTTGTCCTTCACGGCCACCATGCCACTCGAATTAAGACCTCTGATGTGCGCACCGGTGATGCCCGTATTCACACGCGTGATTTTGCAATCTGCCATGAATTCAGCTTCCTTCAAAGCCTGCTGAATGCTCTGAACTGTGGCGTCTATATTCACCACCACACCTCTTTTAAGGCCGTTGCCCGGGGCGATACCCATACCGGCCAATTTCAGCTCGCCGCCAGGCATCACCTCAGCGACTACGACCATGACCTTGGATGTTCCAATGTCCAGTCCCACCACCAAATCTTTGTATTCTTTTGCCATAATTTCAACCGTTCTTTGTTAACACTGATCACTCTTATTTATGGTTTTTTTTATCACCGTCATTTTTCAAAGTTGTCACACCCCGCAAGCGCAATGCATAGCCGTTGGTATGTCTTAAATCTGCGGCCAACAGTGAACTGCTGGAAAGCTGATAGCGCGAAGTCACCTGCGCTACCGTTTGCAAGAATATTTGCAAACGCTCTCCCACTTCTTCTTGAGTTCCTCGACCTAATTCAATCGTCGCATCACCATCGGTGTGCACCCGCCAGCTCCCGCGTGGCGACAACTCGAGTTTGTCCATACCCATCGATACCGAGCTAAAGATCGGCAGTAAATACCGGTACATCTGCCATACCATGACCGATTGCCCCGCGGGTCCAATCAAAATAGGCAAGCGATCGGCATCGATATCTTCAACATTGGCTTCAAAAACTTGGCCTACTTGATTCACCATGTGGGTATCGCTGTTGGCTCCCCACAATGCAACGGGGTGATGCTCCTCGAGTCGAACTCTCAAACGATTAGGAAATTCCCGCCGCACCACGGCTTTGCGAACCCAGGGCATGGCCTCAAAAGCAAGTTGCGCCTGCCTCAAGCTCAATGTGAAAAAATTGCCAGACAATTGAGGCATCACATTAGCGCGCAAGGTCACATCGTTATGGTGTGACACATCCCCATAAACTGAAATCTCTTTTATGGCAAACATCTGGTGGCGCAAGATCCACCATCCGCTGACACCCAAGCTCAAACACAACAACACCGTCAACAGCAACCCGGAGGTGATGTTCATGATGCGAATGTCCCAAGGTAATGGTGCCGACTTGTTCATGGCAGTGGACCTCCTTGAACGGCATGCTCCAATCCAGCGCCTTGAAGCAACTGAACACACAGATCTTCATAGGAAATGCCGGCCGCTTTAGCCGACATGGGCACCAAGGAGTGACCGGTCATGCCTGGTGATGTGTTGATCTCAAGCAAATAAGGTCGCCGTGTTAAGGCATCGATCATGACGTCAATCCGGCCCCATCCTTTGCATCCCAAAACCTGGTACGCCTTGAGCACCAACGCCTGAATGGCTTGTTCTTCGCCAGCAGGTAAACCACACGGGACGATGTACTGGGTGTCGTTGGTCAAATATTTATTCTGGTAATCGTAATTGCCCTGCGGCGCCACAATACGGATGACAGGCAAAGCCACTGCCTTGTCACCTTCCCCTAAAACAGGGCAAGTCACTTCATCGCCATCAATGAATTTTTCACACAATATGTCTGCATCGCAGGACGCCGCCAGCGCCAATGCATGCGGCAACTCGGCTCCACTCTTGACTTTGAATACGCCAATGGAGGAGCCTTCATTGGCGGGTTTAACGATGAAGGGCAAGCCCAATTGAGAAACCAATGCGACCAGATCGAGTTGATTGATTTGTTCACGAAGTACCAATTTGTAGGCTGGTGTCGGGATGCCTTCCGCTGTCCAGACGCGCTTGGTCATGGTCTTGTTTATGGCGATGCTGGACGCCATGACGCCAGAACCGGTGTAGGGAATACCCAGTAATTCCAGAGCCCCTTGTACCGTACCGTCTTCGCCAAAACGACCATGCAACGCTATGAAGCATCGAGAAAATGCTTCTGCCTTGAGTTCAGACAAATCACGTTCAGACGGGTCAAATGCGTGGGCATCAACACCTTGATTGCGCAAAGCATCGAGAACGCCCTGACCCGACATGAAAGACACCTCACGCTCTGCGGAGCGTCCTCCCATCAGTACTGCAACTTTGCCGAAATTATGTGCTGTTGCGTTCATCGCGCACCGCCCAACTCAACGACTTGCGCAGGAACACTGCCAATTGACCCAGCGCCCATGCACATCACAACATCCCCATCGCGAACGTTGTCGACAATGGCTTGTGGCATGGCATTGATGTTGTCTATAAACACGGGCTCAAGCTTGCCAGCAACACGCAGTGCCCTTGCCAAAGAGCGACCATCTGCCGCTACGATAGGCGCTTCACCTGCCGCATAGACTTCAGCCAAAAGAACAGCATCTGCGCCCTTTCCAATGACTTTCACAAAGTCTTCAAAACAATCGCGTGTTCGGCTGTAACGGTGAGGCTGAAAAGCCAGCACAACACGCTGTCCAGGATAAGCGCCTCTGGCAGCAGACAATGTGGCGGCCAGTTCAACCGGGTGATGTCCATAGTCATCGATCAATGTGAACATTCCACCACCCTGGACGACTGGCACTGCCACTTGGCCATAATTTTGGAAACGCCGACCCACACCTTTGAATCCAGCCAATGCACGCACCACAGCATCATCTGGCACATTCAATTCAATCGCCACGGCAATGGCTGACAGCGCATTCAAGACGTTGTGCTCACCTGGCAAATTCAGCACCACCTGCAAGTCGGGCAAAGTGATGCCATTGCTGCGTTTAACAAAAAAGTGCATTTGACCCTTGTGGGGTCGCACATTCACTGCTCTGACTTGTGCGCCTTCATTCAATCCATAGGTAGTCACGGGACGCTCTAATTGAGGCAAGATGCTTTGCACACCCGGATCATCCAAACACACTATGGCAGTGCCGTAAAAAGGCATGCGGTGTATAAATTCAATAAAAGCCGATTTCAATCTCGCTAAATCATGGCCATAGGTTTCCATATGGTCGGCATCGATGTTGGTGACCACAGCCATCACGGGCAAAAGATTCAGAAATGAAGCATCTGACTCATCGGCTTCAACCACGATGTAATCGCCTTTTCCCAGCTTGGCATTAGCCCCTGCACTGTTTAAACGACCTCCAATGACAAACGTTGGATCCAGTCCTGCTTCAGCCAATACACTGGCCACTAAACTTGTTGTTGTTGTTTTGCCATGTGTTCCTGCAATGGCAATGCCTTGTTTCATTCGCATTAATTCAGCCAGCATCACTGCGCGAGGAACGACGGGGATATGCCGCTGTCTGGCCGTCAAAACCTCTGGGTTGTCTGCTTTCACGGCGGTCGATGTCACTACGGCATCAGCGGCCTGAACGTTTTGTGCACTGTGTCCAACGTGGGTGAAGATACCTAAGGCAGCTAAACGCCGCAAAGTGGGGCTGTCTGTCAGGTCGGAGCCTGATATCGTGTAGCCCAAATTCAGCAAAACCTCAGCAATACCGCTCATGCCTGAGCCACCGATGCCAATGAAATGAATGTGTCTGATGGCGTGCTTCATTGAGCCAACTCCTCGCAGGCCGATACCACTTCATGGGTGGCATTTATTTTTTTCTGTTTCCATGCCGCTTCAGCTTTGGACAAGAGTTCAGCTCTGCCCAGTCCAAGCCATTGAGCGGCCAAAGACTCTGGCGTTAACTCAGCTTGTTGAACCAACCAGCCACCACCTTGCTGCACGATAAATTGGGCATTCGTTGTTTGGTGATCATCAACTGCGAATGGAAAAGGCACATACAGCGCGGCGGCACCTACGGCTGCAATTTCTGTCACCGTGCTCGCACCCGAACGACAAATTATCAAATCTGCTTGTGAAAAAGCTGTAGCAGTGTCCTCTATGAAGGGGGTTAATTCAGCGCTCACCCCTGCTGCTTGGTAATTTGCACGCAGCGCATCAATTTGCTTGACACCACTTTGGTGGATGACCTGCGGGCGATTTTCCTCAGACATCAAAGCAAGCGCACGCGGCACCACGTCGTTCAAGGCCTTGGCTCCCAGACTGCCGCCTACAACCAGCACATGGAGTCGACCCTTTCGCCCCGCAAAGCGATGAGAGGGCGAGGCTTGCTTCGTAAATGCTGCGCGCAACGGATTACCCACCCATAAGGCCCCCTGCATGACATCTGGAAAGGCAGTAAACACGCGATCAGCAATTTTTGACAATACGCGATTGGCCATTCCTGCTACAGAATTTTGCTCATGCAATATCAAGGGAATGCCCCTCAACACACCCATCATGCCGCCTGGAAAAGAAACATACCCGCCCATACCGACCACCACATCGGGTTTCACACGTTGCATCACCGCAAGGCTTTGAACAAAGGCTTTGCATAGGCGCCACGGCAACAGAAACAAGGCGGAAAGTCCCTTGCCACGCACACCATTGAAATCAATCATCTCAACAGAAAAACCCCGTGCTGGCACCAGTTCGCTTTCCATGCTGCCTGGCGTGCCCAACCAGTGCACACGCCAGCCTTTATCGCGCAAAGCCTCGGCCACTGCCAATCCAGGGAAAATATGCCCACCTGTTCCACCCGCCATGATCAAGGCGCAAAGACTCATTCACGGCCTCCACGCATCATTTGTTTATTTTCAACATCAATGCGCAGAACGATCGCAATAGCGACCATGTTGAGCAATATGGCCGAACCTCCGTAACTCATCAAAGGCAAGGTCAGTCCTTTGGTCGGCAAAGCACCGAGGTTCACCCCCATGTTGATGAAAGACTGAAATCCAATCCAAATGCCCACACCCTGTGCAACCAAGCCTGCAAAAACTCGGTCCAACTGAATCGCCTGCCGACCAATCAACATGATGCGACGACTCAACCATAAGAACGCAGAGATCACACAGACCACACCCACCAGACCAAACTCTTCCCCGATCACAGCCAACAAAAAGTCGGTATGTGCCTCAGGCAACCAGTGCAGCTTTTCAACACTGCCCCCCAGTCCTACGCCAAATATTTCTCCACGACCAATAGCAATCAAGGAATGAGATAGTTGATACCCTTTGCCCAATGAATGCTTTTGGTCCCACGGATCGAGGTACGCAAAGATCCGATCACGACGCCACTCGGAAGCCATGATGATCATGGCGAATATAAAAACCAACACGCCCAGGATCAAGAAAAACATCCTCGCATTGACACCGCCCAAGAATAAGATGCCCATCGCAATGATGGCGATGACCAAAAAAGCGCCCATGTCTGGCTCGGCCAACAACAATATGCCAGCCAAGGCTACGGCTGTTCCAATAGGCAATACGGCCCGGAAAAATCTTTCCTTGACATCCATTTTCCGGACCATGTAGTCCGACGCATAAATAATCACAGCCAACTTAGCAAACTCGGATGGTTGGAAATTCATGGCTCCCAAAGAAATCCATCGACGCGCGCCGTTCACATCTTTGCCAATGTGTGGAATCAATACTGCGAGCAATAAAATCAATGAAACGACAAAAAAAGGACGCGCGATTTTTTCCCACTTTTCAATAGGAACCTGAAAAGCCAACAAGGCTACAGCGAAACCAACTCCAATTGATACGATGTGTCGCATCACAAAATGCGTTTGCGCATAGCGTGCAAATTTTGGACTGTCAGGCAACGCAATCGAGGCCGAATAGACCATCACCATGCCCCACATGAGCAAAGCCACCACCACCCAAGCCAAGGTCTGATCAAGCCCCTGCAACTTGGCATTAGCATTTGCAGATCTGGCATAGTCATAGCCGCCCAAATTCACCGGCAAGACGCCTTCTCGAGCCGGCTGCAGCCCCATCAGACCACCCGATAATCCATACAAGCTTGCGCTTAGTCCTGCGCTTGCACGGTCGATCAGAGACTTCTGGCGCTCGCTCATCCCTGAGCCTCCATCACAACGCCGGACGCATCAGCCAACGCAGTGACTACTTTGCAATAGACTTCAGCACGATGGACATAGTTTTCAAACATATCAAAACTTGCGCAAGCTGGCGAGAGTAAAACAGCATCACCTGATTGCGCAAGTTTGCTGGCTTTGCTCACTGCATCTTGCATATCTTGGGCATCCACCAAGAGGGCACCTGTTGCGGCTAATTGGTGGCGAATGTCAGCGCCAGCTTGACCCATCAAAATGACGGCACGTGAATAGCGCGCAACCGGCTCTTCCAAGGGTGAAAAGTCTTGACCTTTGCCGTCGCCGCCCAAAATCACCACGACTCTGCGGTCAACCCCCAAGCCTTGTAATGCTGCAACAGTGGCGCCTACATTAGTGCCTTTGCTGTCATCGAAATATTCAACCCCATCGATAACGCCCAGCGACTCCACTCGATGCGGTTCACCGCGGTACTCACGCAAACCGTAAAGCATAGGCGCCAAACTGCAACCAGCACTGCAGGCCAATGCCAAAGCGGACAAGGCATTCACCGCATTGTGTCGCCCCCTTATGCGCAAAGCATCGGCTGGAATCAATCGTTGGATGTGGATTTCTTCGACTTCGTCCTTGCGACTTTTACGGGTCTCATCACCTGCTACAGCGCGGACCAACCAGGTCATACCATTCAACACTTCGATGCCAAAGTCACCTGGACGCAGTGGCATACCCGCTCCAAAAGTGACATGGTTGCGCACTGTGGGCTTTTGCAGTTTGACGCGAACAGGTTGCGGCAACATCGCCATCACAGTTGCATCTTCTCGGTTCAACACCATCAAAGTACTTGGACCAAAAACAGAGGCTTTGGCTAATGCATAGGCCGCCATGCTGCCATGCCAGTCCAGATGGTCTTGGCTGATATTGAGTACCGTCGCCGCTGTGGGCTCAAAGGACCTTGCTAAAACGAGTTGGAAACTGGACAACTCAAGAACCCAGACTTCTGGCAAATGACTGTCCAGTGCGGCGCTCAGTGTGTCGAGTAAGGAGGGACCAATGTTGCCGGCCACCTGGACTTTTTTTCCAGCCCGCTCTACCAACTTACCAATCAAGGATGTGACTGTCGTTTTGCCATTGGTCCCGGTAATGGCCAAAACTTGCGGTGTGTAAGCACGCAGAGTTTGGAGATCCTTTAAAGCTTGTGCAAACAGGCTCAACTCACCACCCACAGACAAGCCCTTTGCCTTCGCCTCGTCTGTCACCGGCGAAGTGACATCGGGTTTCAAGCCAGGGCTGACAAAAACGGATCCGATGGGCGTGCCTTCAATCAATTGGGCTGTGAAAGCACCCCCCACGAATTGCACAGCAGGCAATTCATTTTGAAGTGATTGCAAATGGGGTGGCTCTTCACGCGTGTCCGCCACCACCACTTGCGCACCAAACCGAACACACCAACGGGCCATGGCCATACCTGAGATGCCAAGCCCAAGTATGAGGATGTGTTGCCCTTGAAGTTGCTGCATGACTTATCTCAGCTTCAAAGTAGACAAACCGACCAAGCACAACAACATGGTGATGATCCAAAAACGAACCACGACCTGGGTTTCTTTCCACCCACTTTTTTCGAAATGATGGTGCAATGGCGCCATTTTCAATATACGGCGTCCTTCTCCATATTTTTTCTTTGTGTACTTGAAATACATCACTTGCAGCATCACCGAGAGGGCTTCCGCCACAAAAATACCGCCCATGATGGCCAGCACAATTTCTTGGCGAACAATGACTGCAATCGTCCCCAAGGCTGCCCCCAAGGCCAATGCCCCAACATCCCCCATGAAGACTTGCGCTGGGTGGGTGTTAAACCACAAAAATGCCAGTCCAGCACCCGCCATGGCTGCACAGAAAATCATCAACTCACCGGCCCCGGGTATATAGGGAAAGATCAAATATTTGGAATACACAGAACTGCCTGTCACGTAAGCAAATACGCCCAACGCTGAACCCACCATCACGACCGGCATGATCGCCAAGCCATCCAAACCATCAGTCAGATTGACCGCATTGCTGGCACCCACGATCACCAGATAGGTCATGATGACGAATCCCAAAATGCCCAAGGGGTAACTGACTTCCTTGAAAAATGGCAGAAACAAGCCCGCTTTGGGTGGCAAACTGACATCGAAGCCAGAGATGATCCAGCGGAAAAACAAATCCAGCACCCGCATATTGGAGTTTTCTGAAATGCTGAAGACCAGATAAAGCGCGGCCAACAAACCAATCACCGATTGCCAGAAATATTTTTCTCGCGACCGCATCCCCTCTGGATCTTTGTTGACCACTTTTCGCCAGTCATCGACCCAACCGATCGCGCCAAATCCCAAGGTCACAATCAACACAATCCATACAAATCGGTTCGATAAATCAAACCAGAGCAAAGTGGAGATCGCTATGCACAACAGTATCAATACGCCACCCATGGTGGGGGTCCCACTCTTGGCCAAATGGGATTGCATGCCATAGCCCCGTACAGGCTGCCCTATTTTGAGCGCAGTCAAACGACGAATTACCCAGGGTCCTGCCGACAAGCCCATCAACAAAGCAGTCATCGCTGCCATCACCGCCCGGAAGGTGATGTATTGGAAAACGCGCAAGAATCCCCACTCTGGAGACAATGTCTGCAGCCACTGGGCCAGGCTAAGCAACATGCTTGAATTCCTTCACCGGTGGCCAATGTGCATTCAGTGCTTCGAGCACTCTTTCCATCTTCATAAAACGTGAACCCTTGACCAAAATACTGTTGAAATGAGGCAGCATCTGAATCACGTTCGCTTGCAATTGAGCCATATCCTCAAAATGCCGTCCTCTACTGAACGTTTTGATGGTGTTATGGCTCATGGTGCCCAAGGTGAAAACTTGTGTCAGTCCCTTTGTTTGCGCGTAGGCGCCCACTTCGGCATGGAATTGAGGGCCTTGATCACCGACCTCCCCCATATCACCCAACACCAGCAGCTGAGGGCCGGGCAATTCACACAGCACATCGATGGCCGCACAGACAGAATCCGGGTTCGCGTTGTAGGTGTCATCAATGACTGTGATGTCATGTGTGGCATCTCTCAAGGTCATCGAACGAGAGCGCCCTTTGACTGGCTCAAAAGCATGCAAGCCTTGGACAACGTTTTGGACAGAAACACCCATACTCAAGGCGCAAGCCGCTGCGGCCAAGGCATTTTTGACGTTATGCCGACCCGCCACACGGACACGGCAGGGGCAATGTCCTGACTTGCTGATCAATTCAAACTTCCACGCGCCCTCTGACCATAAGGGTTCGCTTGAATGCACATCCCCTGATTTCAAACCGAATGTCACCACCCTGCGACTTGCCGCCATGCTCTGCCACATCGGGGTGTATTCGTCATCAATCGGAAAAACAGCGATTCCATTGGAATTCAAAAAATCGATGACCGCACCATTTTCGCGTGCAACGGCTTCAACAGTACCCATGAACTCTTGATGCTCGCGTTGTGCGTTGTTCACAAGCGCCAGGGTGGGGCGTGTCATGTGCGCCAAATTGGAAATTTCACCTGGATGGTTCATACCCAACTCCACCACGGCCATCTCGTGATGTGAGCGTAAGCGAAGCAAGGTCAAGGGAACCCCAATGTCATTGTTCAAATTTCCTTGTGTCGCCATGCTGGCATTAGGCAGTGCCACCTGCAAAATACTGGCCAGCATTTGAGTCACGGTGGTCTTGCCATTGCTGCCGGTGACAGCGATCAATTGCAAATCGAATTGGGCTCGCCAACCAGCAGCCAACTGACCCAACGCCAAACGTGTATCGGCCACAACAACTGCTGCCAGCCCTGCCGCTTGCGCATTGTCCAATCCCGTGGCATCGCACAGTACAGCCGTGGCGCCCATGGCTTTGGCTTGCGCAATGAATTGACCTCCATCGAATCGCTCACCTCTCAAGGCCACAAATAAATCACCCGGCTCCAAGGTCCGCGTATCGGTGTGCACGCGTTTTACTTGGACTGCGGCATCGCCATGCACGACAGCCCCATTCACCCAGGGCAATAGGCGTTGCAATGACAGGTGCATCCCTCCGCTCATGAGGCATCTCCTGCGTGACGCAAAGCCAGCTTTTGCAACACACGCTGTGCGTGTTCAATATCTGAAAATGGATGGCGAACGCCCGCAATATCTTGGTAGTTTTCATGCCCTTTTCCAGCAATCAGAACCACATCCGAAGGCTTTGCTTCGCACAGAATTTTTTCAATGGCCAACGCCCGGTCTACGATCACACGTGCATCCAAAGGCTTGCGCATACCCAATGACATTTGCTCCAAAATATGAACCGGGTCTTCAGTGCGGGGGTTATCGCTGGTCAGCACCACCTGATCAGCAACCTGCTCTGCTGCGCGCGTCATCAGTGGGCGTTTAGAGGGATCCCTGTCTCCACCGCAACCCATCACGCACCACAATTGCCCTTCGCGCTCTGCCGCCACATTTTTAAGCGCCTGTAAAGCTTTTGCCACAGCATCAGGCGTGTGGGCATAGTCAACCACGGCAAGTGGCAAATGACTTGACTGTGACAAGATCAGTTGCATACGCCCTGGCACGGGTGACAGCTGAGTGCAAGCTTGGACGGCAGCGTGGAGTGGATAACCCAAGACACGCAGCACACCGATCACGCCCAGCAGGTTGTCGATGTTGAAATCACCGATCAAAGAAGTTTGCAACGAAGCAACCTGGTCTGCTTCCAAGATGTCTAACACCAAACCCGCCTGCACACTTCTGACTTGACGCGCCTGCAAACGTCCATGACCACCCGTGCGTGAGCAGGTCCAGACATCCAAGCCCTTACCCTGCAAAGATGCAGCCAACTCAGCGCCAAAGGGGTCCGCAATATTGATGACACACGACTTCAAACCTGGCCAAGCAAACAAACGTGCTTTGGCCTGTCCATAGGCGGTCATCTCGCCGTGGTAATCGAGGTGGTCTTGCGTCAAATTGGTGAACACAGCGACACGCACTTTCGCGCCATTCATACGGTGCTCTTGGATCCCTATAGAGGAGGCCTCCATGGCTACATAGGTCATTTTTTGATCTGCAAATCCGCGCAACTGACTTTGCAACAACACCGCATCCGGGGTGGTCATGCCCGTCGATGTCAGTGCAGACATGACACCTGTACCCAAAGTACCTATCACGCCACAATCATCAACGCCTTTTAATTGATTCAAGGCTTGCGCCAACCACCAGGTGGTCGATGTTTTTCCATTGGTTCCAGTCACGGCCAGCAAGTCCAGCTCTTCGCTGGGAGACTCATAAAAATGGCTGGCAATCCAACCGGCGTTGGCTTTGAGCCCGTCAAAAAAGGCGATTTCAGGCGAATCGCCCATTTCTAACAAATCGAGACCTTGCTTCTCAACGATGCATGCGGCTGCGCCTTGTGCACGCGCCAATGAAACGAACAAACGACCATCTTTTGAGGCCCCTGGCCAGGCCAGAAAGCCATCACCCGCCTTGACGTTGCGACTGTCTGTTTGCAATTGTCCGGTCACACGCTGACGCAGCCAACGTGCGGCCTCCACAGGGCTATGCAGTTCCAACATCAGAACGACTCCTCTACGGCTTGAACCGCGGTTTGTGGCTTTACAGACATGTCAGGCTGAACCCCCATCAAGCGCAAGGTTTGCTGCACCGTTTCACTGAACACCGGGGCTGCCACATCGCCGCCAAAGTACCGTCCATTGCTAGGCTCATCGATCATGACTGCCACAATGATTCGAGGGCGTTCAATCGGCGCCAGTCCCACGAAAAAGCCACGGTATTTTTTATCGGAATAAGCTTTTCCCTCTTGTTTATGTGATGTTCCGGTTTTGCCCCCAACCGAATAACCCACAGTCTGAGCCTTGGGCGCTGTACCACCGGGTCCTGCTGCCAAGTTCAGCATTTTGCGAACATCCAAGGCATGTTCGGCGCTCATCACACGCAACCCCGCGGTCACGCCGGGGTTTTCGATCTTGATCAGACTGGCTGGAATGACCTCGCCATCACGCGAGAAGATGGTGTAGGAGCGTGCCAATTGATACAAGCTGGTCGACAATCCATACCCATAACTCATCGTGGCTTGCTCAATGGGTCGCCAAGTTTTGTAGGGACGCAGTTTGCCGCTGACCACCCCAGGAAATAGGACCTGGGGTTTTTGTCCAAAACCTACCTGGGTGTAAATTTCCCACATGTCTTTGGGCTGCATTTGCATCGCAATTTTCACGGTGCCAATGTTGCTTGACTTTTGAATCACCTCATTCACTGTCAAGGTCCCATGGGGATGCGAGTCAGAAATGGTTGAACCTGAAATGGTCAAACGACCTGGCGCCGTATCGATGCGAGATTCTGGTTTAACGATGCCCTTTTCAAGCGCCAGTGAAATCACCAAGGGCTTCATGGTCGAGCCCGGCTCAAAGCTGTCCGTTAATGCACGGTTACGCAGTTGCTCTCCACTCAAGTTGACACGCTTGTCAGGTGAGTAGCTCGGGTAATTGGCCAATGCCAGTACCTCTCCCGACTGTGCATCAAGCACCACTACGCTGCCCGCCTTGGCCTTGTGTTCCAACACGGCATCACGCAATTTTTGATAAGCATAGAACTGCACTCTGTTGTCAATGCTCAGTTGCAAATCCACGCCATCAACAGGCAACACGGTTTCACCAATGTCTTCAACCACACGACCCAATCGATCTTTGATCACACGGCGTGAGCCAGAACGTCCTGACAATTGCTTTTGGAACACCAACTCCATACCCTCTTGGCCCACATCTTCCACATTGGTGAATCCCACCACATGTGCTGCGGCCTCGCCTTCCGGATACAAGCGCTTGTACTCTTTGATGGTGTAGACACCTTTGATGCCCAGGGCCAGAATTTCTTTCACCACGGGCTCATCGAGTTGCCGTTTTAGCCAAACAAATGTTTTGTCTTCATTGGCTAACTTTTTTTCCAAATCAGCGGGCACCATTCCCAGAAGACGGGCCAATTGGCGCAATTTTTCAGGATCACGCTCCATATCCTCCGGATTGGCCCAAATGCTGGGTGCAGGCACACTGGTCGCCAAAAGTAAACCGTTGCGGTCCAAAATGCGCCCTCGATTGGCCGGCAATTCCAAGGTGCGCGCAAATCGAACTTCACCTTGTCGCTTGAAAAAAGCGTTGTCAATAACTTGAACATAGGCTGCGCGGACGACCAAACCCGCAAAGGCAACCGCAATCGTCGCCACAATCAGTTTGCTGCGCCAAACCGGCGCTTTACTGGTCAGCAAGGGACTGGAACTGAGCTGAACGCTTCGACTCCTCATTGCAAAGCCTCCCGCGCAGACCCTGGTCTTGTCACATACTGCGTGATACCCGGGGATGGGTTGCGCATCTGCAATTGATCCCGGGCCAACCTCACAACCCGCAAAGGAGTGGCTTGCGCTCTTCGCTCCACAGTCAATCGTTCCAGGGAAATTTCGAGCTGCGCGGCTTCTCTCAGCGTTTTTTCATGCTCTACAAACAAACGGCGCATTTCATACTGGCTGTGCACCAACCACATTGCACTCACCACCACGGAGACCAACAAAACCAAATTCAAGCGCATCATGCCTCGACCTCCATGCGCTCAGCCACACGCATGATGGCGCTTCGGGAACGAGGATTTGCAGCCACTTCTGCAGCAGACGGACGCACGCGCTCAATGGCCTTGAGCTTCATCAGGACAGGCAACGCAAAAGGCATGCGGCGGTCGTACACCTCTTTGGAGTGCTTGGCGATGAACTTTTTGACGATGCGATCTTCCAGCGAATGGAAACTGATCACCACCAACCGCCCCCCCGGCTTGAGCACTTGCAAGCTGGCCTCTAACGCTTGTTCAAGCTCCTCAAGCTCTGCGTTGATGAAAATCCGAAGAGCCTGAAATGTCCGCGTTGCAGGGTCCTTGCCCGGCTCGCGGGTTTTGACCGAACCAGCCACGAGCCCGGCCAAATCGGTGGTGGATAAAATTGGGCTCCGCTCTTGTCGGCGAGCCACAATCGCCTTTGCAATCGGAACAGCAAACCGTTCTTCGCCATAGTCACGTATCACCTCCGTGATTTGATCCACACTTGCCAGCGCAAGCCACTCAGCCACACTTTGACCGCGCGTGGTGTCCATGCGCATGTCCAAGGGGCCCTCAAAACGAAAAGAAAAACCCCTCTCGGGGCTGTCAATTTGGGGGGAGCTCACACCCAGGTCCATCAAAACCCCTGCGATGCTGGCTTCAGGCATTTCCCCCAGTTTGGCGAAACCCTGATGCCGAATAGAAAACCGTTCGTCAGCAATGAATTTCGCATCGGCGACAGCCTCTACATCCTTGTCGAAAGCGATCAACCGTCCTTGTGAAGCCAACCTGGAGAGCACCAAACGGGAATGCCCTCCACGGCCATAAGTGGCATCCACATACGTACCGGCATCAGCCCACGGGCCACCGAGCAAAGCTTCAACGGCCTCGCTCAGCAAGACAGTGGTGTGGTTCAAGGAGGTCATGGCCATTGCACTCAGAATGAGAAGTCTTTGAAGACATCGGGCATTTCACCCTGCATGGCTTGCGCCTCTTGCTTGTCGTAAGTGGTTTTGTCCCACAACTCAAAGTGATTGCCCATACCCAACAACATCGTGTCTCTTTCAATTCCCGCTGCTTGACGCAACTCCGGCGAGATCAGAAGACGGCCTGTGCCGTCCATGTCCACATCCATGGCATTGCCCAAAAATATCCGTTTCCACCACTGAGCAGACATGGGCAGTTGTGCGATGCGTTCGCGAAACTTCTCCCACTCCGGCCGAGGAAAAATCATCAAACACCCGTGTGGGTGTTTGGTGATGGTCAACTGCCCAAATGCCGTCGCGCTGAGTAAGTCGCGATGACGGGTCGGCACTGAAAGCCGCCCCTTGGCATCTAAACTCAACGATGAAGCACCTTGAAACACGCGGTATTCCTTTGATTTGAACAGTCAATGCAAGATTGGGGCACTTTCCCCCACTTAATTGCACTTTTTTGCACTGTATCAGGAATTACGCACTTCAGAAAGGGGAAATGAACATTTTTTCAATGAAATCAAAGAGTTAGAAGTGATTTATAATATTACATTTATAAAAAAACGTTCTAAATTAGGGACTTAGAGAACTGAATGAAAGTAAGATATGAAGTAATTTAGAACTAAAAGCAATCACTAAAAATAAAAAACTCGACATCTTCAAGGGATAAAAACAAAAAAAGCTCCTTAACGGAGCTTTTTTCATGACTTTCAGGCGTGTGTTTAACCGTGCGGGTCAGTCTCCAAACATTTTTTGCTTGAGTTCACGACGCTGTTGCGCCTCCAGAGACAAGGTCGCTGTCGGACGAGCCAACAAACGGCCCAGGCCAATGGGTTCGCCTGTCTCATCGCAGTAACCATAATCACCCGCATCAATGCGGATGATGGATTGCTCAATTTTCTTAAGCAACTTGCGCTCCCGGTCGCGTGTGCGCAATTCCAAAGCATGCTCTTCTTCAATCGTGGCACGGTCGGCTGGGTCGGGTACGACGACCGTGTCTTCTCGCAGATTTTCAGTGGTTTGGCCGGCGCTGGCCAAAATTTCGTTTTTCAGAATCACCAGTTTCCGTCGGAAGTAAGCCATCTGAGCGTCGTTCATGTAAAAGTCGTCAGACATGGCCAGGATTTCAGGGTCGGAGAGTTCTTCTACCTTTTTGGTTTTCCAATTGTTGGCCAACTTGGGGTCTTTTTTGATGGATGCGGTAAATACTGGAGTCATCATTTGAGCGGGCGTATTTTGGAGATAACTTGCCTTGGCCGCCGTGGAGGCGACGGATTGGGCCATGGACGGTACAGTGATTTGGGCCAAGCGGGCTGAAGGGCGTATTGCCCGAGCAGGCACGTCACCAGCGACCAAGGGAGCAGGCTCAATAAGCCTGACCGCTTCGGCAGGAGCTGACGCTTTGGATACAGTTGCTTTGGGAGGGGACTTCACCATAACAGGCGGCGTTGCAATGGGGGCTTTTGCAGTAGCTTTAACTGGCTTCAAAACTTCCTTTGGTGCGGGTGGAGGAGGTGTCTTGACTGCCGCTTTGGCAGCAGTTTTGACTGGGGTTTTCTTCGGGGCAGCGCTGACAGCTTTGAGCGCAGCCAGCTTGCCAGCAGGCTGACTTTGACTGGCAGAGATTGTCACCGTCTTCGACTTGATTGGCGTTTTACTCGTCGCTTTAGCAGGCACCTTCTGGCTCACTTCAACAGCGGGCTTCACCTTCGCTTGAGCCACCGATTTGGCTGGTGACTTGGCGGCCGTTAGGGCTTTGGATGAAGGCGGGTTCTTGGCCTTGCCCACAGCCGACACAGTTTTGGCTTTCACAGGAGCGGTCTTGATCTTGGTGTGCGCCACAAGCTTGTTGGCAGATTGGGTCTCAGTTTTGGCATGGGCCGTGACCTTCACCTCAACTTTTGACGCCGCTTTGGCGCCAGACCGCTTTTCAGATGAATTACTGGATATCTTCACGTCTTGTCTCCTAGCCGTGGAGCTTGCTCGCACACCGTGCGCCAGCCCATCGCATAGAACGCTTTGCGCTCATTTGCATCAGAACCCATGGATTGAATTTCATGGGGTGGATATGGCGCCCAAATAATGCACCCTGTCAGGGCGGCGATTGTAGCGACAGGACAAGTCAAAATCTGGATCAGTCGATATTAAATTTACATTTGAGCTAAAAGGATTTACGAAAGAGGGGGCCCGATACTCATCCGACCAAACATTGCTCCAGGCCTTGTAACAAAATATCTTTAGGCAAATCAATCCCAATGAATACCATTTTGCTCAATTTTTGCTCTCCATCGGACCATATCGGGCCCAAATCACTGCCCATCAATTGGTGTACACCCTGAAAAATCACCTTGCGATCGGTGCCTTTCATGTTCAAGACACCCTTGTATCGCAACATCCTGGGACCGTAAATGTTGACGATGGCGCCCAGAAAGTCTTCCAATTTCGCTGGGTCAAAAGCCTTTTCAGAGCGAAACACGAAACTCTTCACGTCATCATCATGGTGATGGTGATGCCCTTGTTCGGTTTGGTGCGAAGGGTGGTCGCAATGTTCGCCTTGATCGTGATGATCATGTCCATGGTCGTGATGCTCATGGGTATCCTCTTTGAGGAAATCCGGGTCAATATCAAGCTTGGCGTTCAAATTGAATCCGCGCAAATCGAACACCTCAGCCAAGGTCACCTCGCCAAAGTGCACCGCTTTTTGCGGCGCGCGCGGGTTCATGTGCTTGAGGCGGTGTTGCAAAGCATCCAGTTCTTGCGTTGACACCAAATCGGCCTTGCTGATGAAAATTTGATCGGCAAAGCCCACCTGGCGGCGTGCCTCTTGACGATCGTTGAGCTGCGTGGGCGCATGCTTGGCATCCACCAAAGTCAAAATCGAATCCAGTAAAAACGTTTCGGCAATTTCATCGTCCATGAAAAAAGTTTGCGCCACGGGCCCCGGGTCGGCCAGACCGGTGGTTTCAATGACCACACGCTCAAAATCCAACAAGCCTTGGCGCCGCTTCGCGCCCAGCAATTGGAGGGTGACGCGCAAGTCTTCGCGAATGGTGCAGCAAATGCAGCCATTGCTCATTTGAATGATTTGCTCCGTCGTATCGGAGACCAAAATATCGTTGTCGATGTTTTCTTCGCCGAACTCGTTTTCGATCACTGCTATTTTTTGGCCATGGCCTTCAGTGAGCACACGCTTGAGCAAGGTGGTTTTACCGGCGCCAAGAAAGCCGGTCAGGATGGTCACAGGGATAAGAGCCATGGTGAATTTCTTTTTGTCAGTAGAAAGCAGATGCGAAGTGTATCGGTGATTTCAAAGCTTCTTAATCACCACCAGGCCTTTGAGGTATTCCCCCTCAGGAAACAACACCGTCATGGGGTGGTCGGGTGCGCCTTGCAAACGTTCGCTGATAAATCCGTCCACCCCTGCATCCATGCCCGCTGAGGCCACGATTTTGTGAAACAAATCGGCACTGATGCCACCCGAACAGGAGTAGGTAAAGAGCTCCCCACCTGGCACCAACAGTTTCAAGGCCAAGCGATTGATGTCTTTGTACGCACGCGCTGCACGGTCAGCGTGCGCCGCCGTTGGCGCAAATTTGGGAGGATCGAGCACGATGGCATCGAACGTTTCTCCGCGGTCAATGAAGGCACGTAAAGAAGCGTTGACATCGGCATCCAGAAACGTGGTGTGCGACAGGTCAAAACCATTCAGCACCACGTTCGCCCGCGCCCGCTCTAAAGCCGGCGCGGAGGAGTCGATCGAGGTGACGTGCCCTGCCCCACCGGCCAAAGCCGCCACGGTGAATCCGCCGGTGTAGCAAAAGCAATTGAGCACCTTCTGAAAGCGGCGATGCCGCGTATGCGCAGCAAACCGCTGCCGACTGTCGCGTTGGTCGAGGTAAAACCCGGTTTTGTGACCCTCCGCGATATGCAGTGACATCTGCCAATCGTGCTCGCGAATCTGCAGATCCACCGGTCCCTCACCACGCAACCAGCCCGTCACCTCGGATAAGCCTTCCAGGGAACGGACACTGGCATCTGAACGCTCGTACAGTCGAGTCAAGCCCGTCGCACGCAACAAGGCATCGGCAATGTCTTGTTTAAATCGTTCGGTCCCGCAGGAGGTGAACTGCGCCACCAAGGTATCGGCATAGCGGTCTACGATCAGACCTGGGAGCCCATCGGACTCACCGTGGACCAAACGCATGCCGTCACTTTGGATATCAAACAATTTACGGGCGGCTATGGACTTCTGAATCAAGCCTGCAATGAAAGCGGCATCAATGCGTTGACCTTCGTCAAAGCTCCACACCCGCGCCTTGATACGTGAAGCGGGACTGAAAGCTGCCCAAGCCAGAAACTGACCACTGTGCGACTCCACGCGCACGGTTTCGCCAGGGTCCGCAGCGCCTTTGGCGATGGCAGACTCGAACACCCAAGGATGGCGGCGCTGCAAAGACCTTTCTTTGCCTTCTTTGAGACGGATGTTTTTCATGGGCCTTATTGTCGGGCCGAACACAGATGCAGCCGACTTAGACGCGGATTAGTCGCGGATCATGTCGACCCGTCGCCCGAATTGTTGCCCGAACCGTTTCGTTTGGCGCGAGGATGGGCAGCGTCATAAGCCTTGGCAAGGTGTTGAAAGTCGAGCCGCGTATACATCTGCGTGGTGGTGATGCTGGCATGTCCCAAAAGCTCTTGCACCGCCCGCAAATCACTGCTGGACTGCAGCACATGGCTGGCAAAGGAATGCCTCAGCATGTGAGGATGCACCGGCGTCGCCAGACCGGCCAGTTGACTGCGCCGCCTGAGTCGTTGCCACACCGATTGCGCCGTCAAGCGTGTAGCGTGTCGGCCCGGAAACAAGGCCAAGGACTGGGCTGAAACACCGGGCGAGGCCTGCGACAACACACCGGCGACCTGCGTGCGCACCTTCAGCCAATGGGTCAACGCCGCTGAGGCCGAAGCGCCCAAGGGCACTGAGCGACGCTTACCGCCTTTGCCTTGCACCATGACCTCGCCGGCCTGCAAATCGATCCAACCGCGGCCTTGTTTCGCCGCAGCATCGCTGGCAACCACATCGAGTCCTGTCAACTCTGCGACCCGCAAACCACAGCCATAGAGCAATTCAACCATTGCGGCATCACGCGCCTCCAGCCAAGGGTCATCACCATCTTCCGTGTGGTCTGCCAGTTGCATGGCTTCATCGACGCCCAAGGCCTTGGGCAAGGGCTTGGCCACTCGCGGTGCACGTACGCCCTGCACGGGGTTGCTGGTGATGAGTCCTTCACGACCCAACCAGGTATAAAAGCCCCTCCAGCCCGACAAAATCAAAGCAATCCCGCGACCCGATCGCCCTGCGCCATGCATTTGGGCCACAAAGCGCCTGATGTGCGTGTTTTGCACCTGCAACAAGTCTGTGTTTGCGGAATCTGCCAAGCGCTTGAGCTTTTCCAAATCGAGGGTGTACAGCGCGGCCGTGCGATCGGCCAGCCGCTTTTCAAAACGGACGTATGCCAAATAACGTTCGGCCAAAGGGTCCATGGGCAATGCTCAAATGGTCAACGGCTGCAGGCGCAGCAAAGCCGCACTGGACAAATCGGCCAGCCGCGTCAGGAAATCGGTGCCAATGTGGCTATGAAAGCGCTGAGAATCCGGCGAAGCGAGGACCAACAAACCGAATGCCGGTTGACCTTTGGCGCGGCGCAAGGACACCACGGCCACCGATGCCGCTTGAGCCGGCTGCGCCAGCCATTGCACCGCGGCCACGCCGGTATTGGCGCCGACATAAGGGGCGGTCAAACCTTCGGCATAGGTTTTCACATCGTCACTGATGTTTTGTGCGTAGGGCTGCAAGGCATAGCGCGCCTCCAGACCCCAAAGCTTTAAAGCCACCTGCGGCACCGCAAACTGCACGGAAATTTTGTCTGTCGCCACGAACGGACGCTCGTCCAACGGCGTTTCAAACAACTCACAAGCCCAGCGGTGCAGCTTGTCAATGAGGACCATGTTTTCGTTGCCGTTGCGGATCATGTCCATGATTCGCCCTTCGAGCCCTTTGATCTTGTCACGCAGCATTTCAGCTTGCCGCTCTTGCAAACTCACCGCCCTGTGACTGTGGGGGCTGTTCAACTGAACCGTTGCCAGCAACTGGGCATGGCGCTCAAAAAAATCAGGGGTATTGGCCAAAAACTCAGCGATATCGTCTTCAGTGATCGGGTTCATTGGGCTCATGCCTGGCGGCGGGGTTGTGGTCATTCAGTTCGTCCGTTCATAGATCAGGAATATCAATTTCGCCGTCAAACACCAAAGTGGCCGGCCCGGTCATGTAAACAGGACTGTCCGCAAGACCAGCCCATTCAATCGTCAAGAGGCCACCCTGGGTGTGCACATCGACGCAAGTGTCCAGCAACCCCAGTTGTATACCCGCCACGACAGCTGCGCAAGCGCCGGTGCCACAGGCCAAGGTTTCGCCCGCACCACGCTCATAGACGCGCAAACGAACAGCCGAGCGGCTTTGTATTTGCATGTAGCCCGCATTCACCCGGTTGGGGAAAGCGGCATGTTTTTCGATCAACGGCCCTTGGCTCAGCACCGGTGCTGTTGCCACATCGGTCACCACTTGAATGGCGTGGGGATTGCCCATGGAAACGGCCATGACCTCCGCTTCAGATCCGTCACTCAAAGGCAACAACCAAGTCGCGCAGCCTGTGTGGTCTTTTGCCGTCAAACCGACAGGATTGAAAGGAATGTGCTCAGGCTCCAACACCGGAGCGCCCATATTGACCGTCACGCGGCCATCGGCGTTCATGCTCAGCGCAATATGACCCCGTTGGACTTTGACTTGGACCGAGGTTTTAACGGTCAGCCCTTTTTCAATCACATAAAGAACAAAACACCGGGCCCCATTGCCGCAATGCTCCACCTCGCCGCCATCGGCATTGTGAATCACGTACTCAAAATCCAAACCTTCTGCAGGCGAAGGTCTGACACTCAGGATTTGATCGGCACCCACACCAAAATGTCGATCAGCCAGAAAACGGTATTGCGCCGCGCTCAGATTCAAGCGGCCCTGGGTTTCGTCGAGCACAACAAAATCGTTCCCGGCGCCCTGCATTTTGGTAAAGCTAATTCGCATGGCCGAATTATCCCCTGATCAGCGCCCACCGGTCACACTGCGTTGCGCGAACACCAAACGGCCAGAGCGAACGATAATATTGCATGTCCAGAATCAGTCAACTCCTCCATCCCCAACTCGAAAGCGTTGCCCTTCGACCTGCGGCCACCGTGTTGCTCCTCCGGGACAGCCCCGAGGGCCTGCAAGTGCTGATGACCCGGCGCTCCATGACCGCCAGCTTTGCCCCGGGGGCCTATGTGTTTCCGGGCGGTGGCATTGACCCGGCAGACGCACAAGCCCACAGCCACTCACTTCGGCGCCCCACCCAAAGCGATTTGCGACTGACACAAGCGATTGCCGCCATCCGCGAAAGCTTTGAAGAAGTGGGGGTTTTGTTGGCCCAGCGCGCTGATGGCACACCCGCCACGGCCGAGGACATTGCAGCCCTCGACCGCAGCGCGCCATTCGCGGCCCAATGCGCCGAGCGCGGACTGACACTGACCGCCGACGGGGTCTATGTGTTTGCCCATTGGATCACCGACCGCGACCTGCCGCGCCGATTTGATGTGCCTTTTCTGGTGGCCCGTATGCCCGAAGGCCAAACGCCTGTGGCCGACGAAGCCGAGCAATTCGAGCCGGTCTGGATCAGCCCAGCGCAAGCTTTGACACAACACGCAGCTGGTACCTTTTTCATCATCTTCCCGACCATACGCACTTTGGAACGGCTCCAAGCATTTGCCACGGTAGAGGCCGTCCTGAATGCCTGCGCCGTAGACGACGAACCGCTCTGGACGAGTTGCCCGCGGGGGGGTCTCTTGGCCGGGAAAGACACGCGCTACATGGAACACGAAGCGCCTTTCGGTGAACTGAGCCTGGTCAGCCCCGATGGACAAATTGTGCATGCGCTGGACTGGCAATCCGAGCGCCCGGTACCCTTGCTGAAAAACCTGATGCGGCTGACCGCTCCTAATCCCGGCGTCATGACCGGCCCCGGTACCAACAGCTACGTGGTGGGCGACCCCGCCACAGGTTATATCGTCATCGACCCCGGCCCGGCAGATGACGCGCACGTGCGCAAGCTGTGGCGTGCCGCAGGTGGGAACATCCGCATGATCGTGTGCACCCACTCGCATGCCGATCACTCCCCTGGGGCCAAGCCATTGCAAGACTTGTGTGCCCACACCCCGCCGGTTCTGGGCCTGCACTCACTCCCCACTGCGCGTGCAAACAGTTTTTTTGTCCCCGACCGGGCGCTGGCTCACAACGAGCAACTGGTTTTGCAAGGCCACGGGCCTGAAGGTGAAGTGACCCACAGCTTGCGTGTGCTGCACACCCCCGGTCATGCGGCCAACCACCTGTGCTTGGTTCTGGAAGAAGATGGCCTGTTGTTTTCCGGCGACCATGTCCTGAACGGCAGTACCACCGTCGTCGACCCACCCGACGGCAACATGAACGACTACTTGGCCTCTTTGGACCTGCTGGCCAAGGCTTGCGATCAATTTCACATTGATTTCATCTTGCCCGCACACGGCTATGTGCTGGGTTCTGCCCGCAACGCCATTACCCAGCTCAAGGCGCACCGCCTGAAGCGCGAAGCCAAAATCATGGCCGCCATGCAAGCGCTGCCTGGAGGCACTCTTCAGGCGTGGGTTGAACACGCCTATGCCGATGTTTCCCCAAGGTTGTGGCCGGTGGCTGCTCGCTCCTTGCAAGCACACGTCGACCGCATCCGCTCCTTTGAACCCGGGAACGACTGAGCGCATGCAATTTGAATCGACCGAAGGCATCCGTTTGGCCAAACGCGTGGCCGCCTTGCTCAGCTGTTCACGCAGCGAAGCCGAGCAAGTGATTGTGGGCGGTTGGGTGCAAGTCAATGGCAAGGTCGTGGACGACCCTGCCCGTCGGGTGTCAGACCAGCAGATTGAAGTCCACCCGAAAGCACAGCGCGGCAGCGTGCCCTTGTTGACCATCGTCATGCACAAGGCCGAGGGCGTGACCTGCTGGGCCGATCGCGAGAAACGCGGCCAGACCCTTTGGGACCTTGTGAACCCCGCACAGAGGTCAGAAACCGACCGTTCTGAACTGAGCGTGACTGCCCGCCAATGCAAGCTTCTGGTGTGTTTGACCCCTCTTGAGGACGCGGCCACAGGCTTGGTCGTTTTAAGTGAAGATCCGCGCATCTTGAAACGCTTAGAAGACCGGCAAGCACCGCTTGAAAATGAAATGACGGCAGAAGTTAAAAGCCCTGTTTCCCCCGAAACCTTGGCACGCTTGAACCCCTTGGGTCTTCGCACCAGCGTCAACCACCAGACCGATCAAACAACCGGCCTTCGGTTGGCCCTCAAAGGCTATGTGCCGGGCGAGTTGGGCCGCCTGTTCGCCAGCAATGGGCTTGATTTACTCAGCCTCAAACGCCAGCGGCTTGGACGCGTGAGCTTGGCCCCTTTGCAAGCGGGTCAATGGCGTGCGCTTTTGCCTTACGAGCGGTTTTGACCCGCATGCAGGAACAAAAAGAGACACCCACACGCAAAAAAATACGAGGTTTACCCTTGTTTTACCCATGGGAACCCCAATTTAGTTTAAGAAGTTTGAGAAAATAGTTTCTGTGCTGCCGTGCATTCCGAGATACCCAACGATGCCGCACACCACAGGTCCGCAACCTGTCCCGTTTGCGCTTGATGCGCTGAAAGGAAAAAAAACATGCGTTTGAGCACCAAAAGTCGCTTTGCTGTCACCGCCATGATTGACGTGGCCCTGCGAGAAGACCGGGGGCCTGTCTCTTTGGCTGCCATCAGTGAGCGCCATCACATTTCATTGTCTTACCTGGAGCAATTGTTCAGCAAGTTGCGACAACAAGGCCTGGTTGAAAGCACCCGAGGCCCCGGCGGCGGCTACTCTTTGGCCCGCAATGCCGAAAAAATCACCATGGCCGACATCGTCAGTGCCGTGGACCTGAATGTCGACCAAGAAGGCGCCGCAAGTGGAGAGACCGACAGCTGGATGAGCAGCGACCTGTGGTCCAGCCTGAACGAAAAAATGCTGGCGCATTTGAAGTCCATCACCCTGCGGCAACTGGTCGCGGAGCAACGCGCCAAAGGTGTGACCGTAGAGCCCGTGGCCCCCATGATCAAGCGTGGTGTGTTTGCCAAGCCCAACACGGCGCCCCTGCGAAGCAATGCCCCCAACTCGGTTTTTGCCTTGGCGGCCAGTCTGGTTCCGACGCGAGGATAAGCAATCAAATAGTTGCAATCCAAGCTTAAAAGGGCCCTGCGGGGCCCTTTTGCATGGGAATCGAAGAGGCCCTTAAAAGTGTGAAGCTCGCCGATAAGCCGGATTCTGTGCACCGGAGTTGCCCCCGGTGTGACCGCCATTACTCTGGGCCGAGGGTCACCCACCCGGCTCGATGCTACCTACCCGCCAACTCAGCGAACCGCCTCAACGCTGGCCTACTTGGTATTGCTGCGCGTAGAGATTGCCCGTTTCACCCGAACTGAATCGGCTCGTCTCTGTTGCTCTGATCCTCACCTTGGGGCCTTGCGGCCTTTCGGTGGAGAGGAGTTACCTCCTACGCTGTCCTGTGCAGTCCGGACGTTCCTCCAGTGCGACATTTCTGTCCTTGCACCAGCGGCGGTCTGGCGAGCTCCACAGCCGCATTATCGCTTGCATGCATCAACATATGCTGTAAACAGTTTCAGAAATGCGTCAGAATAAACCAGACACCACGCGCAGACAACCCACTCAAACAGGAAACTCCATGAAAGCCCAGAACATTCTCGAGACCATCGGCAACACCCCCCACGTGCGGATCAACCGCATGTTTGGAGCCGCAGCAAACGTGTGGATCAAATCGGAGCGCAGCAACCCCGGCGGTTCGATCAAAGACCGTATCGCGTTGGCCATGGTCGAGGCTGCCGAGCAATCCGGCGCCTTGAAACCGGGCGGCACCATCATCGAGCCCACCTCAGGCAACACCGGCATTGGCTTGGCCATGGTCGCCGCCGTCAAGGGCTACAAACTGGTCTTGGTCATGCCTGACAGCATGAGCGTTGAACGGCGTCGCTTGATGTTGGCCTATGGCGCCAGTTTTGATTTGACGCCCCGCGAAAAAGGCATGAAAGGCTGCATTGCCCGCGCCCAAGAGTTGATCGCTCAAACACCTGGGTCCTGGATGCCCCAACAATTTGAAAACCCCGCCAACATCGATGTCCATGTGCGGACCACCGCGCAAGAAATCCTGGCCGACTTTCCGCAAGGCATTGACGCCTTGATCACCGGCGTGGGCACCGGCGGTCATTTGAGCGGTGCGGCACGCGTTTTGAAAGCCAGGTTCCCCCAGCTCAAGGTGTATGCCGTCGAGCCATCTGCATCGCCTGTCATTTCAGGGGGCGCCCCCGCGCCACACCCGATTCAAGGCATTGGTGCCGGATTTATTCCCATGAACCTGGACACCAGCCTGCTCGACGGCGTGATCCAGGTAGAGGCCGAAGAGGCCCGTGAATATGCCCGTCGCTCGGCCTGTGAAGAAGGTCTTTTGGTCGGCATTTCCTCGGGCGCCACCTTGGCCGCGATTGCGCAAAAGTTGCCTGAGCTGCCAGTGGGCGCCACGGTACTGGGCTTTAACTACGACACCGGCGAACGTTACTTGTCCATCGAAGGTTTTTTGCCCAACGCATAAACCAAACCAAGTCACGCTGCCCCCGTTACATCTTGGATAATGGGGGCCATTGCTTGATAACCACAAGCATGTCAGGCCCCCATGATCCGAATTTCAGAAATTAAACTGCCCCTGACCGCCCTGCCGGTCGAATCTCGTCGGGCTGCCGATGCGCCGCACGAAACCGAAATCGACCGCACCACCCCGCCTCACCCCGACGAAGCTCTGCGCCAAAAGGCGGCGCAAGCCTTGAGTCTTGACCCCTCCGAATTAGCCGCACTGCATGTCTTTAAACGCAGCTTTGATGCCCGTAAAGCTGACATTCTGGCGGTTTACATCGTCGATGTGCAGTTGAAAGACACCCAGCAAGAAGCCCTTGTTCTGGCGCAACATGCGGCTCACCCGCACATCCAGGCCACACCCAACATGCAGTGGCAACCGCCTTGCCATGCCCCTGCCCGCTTTGGCGAACACAAGAACGAACTCAAGAACGAAGACAAGAGCAAAAACAAGAGCGAGCGCCCGGTGGTGGTGGGCTTCGGACCCTGCGGCATGTTTGCCGCGCTGGTGCTGGCCCAAATGGGCTTTAAACCCATCGTGATCGAACGCGGCACCACCGTTCGGCAACGCACCAAAGACACCTGGGGCTTGTGGCGCAAAAAAGTGCTGAACGCCGAGAGCAATGTGCAGTTTGGCGAAGGCGGTGCGGGCACCTTCTCGGACGGCAAACTCTACAGCCAAATCAAAGACCCACGCCATCTGGGTCGCAAGGTGATGGACGAGTTTGTGCAGGCAGGCGCACCGGCTGAAATTTTGTACGCCGCGCACCCGCACATTGGCACCTTCAAACTGGTCAAGGTGGTGGAGCACCTGCGTGCACAAATCATCGCTTTAGGGGGTGAGATACTTTTTGAACACCGGGTCTCCGATGTGCAGATCAGCGAGACAGCACAGGGCCGTCAATTGACCGGCCTGCACGTGCTCGACCTGTGCAGCGGGCAAACCCGCCTGCTGCCCACGCGGCACGCCGTTTTGGCATTGGGCCACAGCGCACGCGACACCTTTGCCATGCTGCATGCGCGCGGTGTGTTCATGCAAGCCAAAGCGTTCTCGATCGGGGTGCGCATTGAGCATCCGCAAAGCGTGATCGACCAAGCCCGTTGGGGCCGCCATGCCGGTCACCCCTTGCTCGGCGCGGCCGACTACAAACTGGTGCACCACGCCCGCAACGGCCGTGCGGTGTACAGCTTTTGCATGTGCCCCGGTGGCACCGTGGTGGCCGCCACCAGCGAGGCGGGCCGCGTCGTGACCAATGGCATGAGCCAATACTCGCGCAATGAACGCAACGCCAATGCGGGCCTGGTGGTAGGCATTGAACCAAGTGACTTTCCTGTGGATCCTGTGGCTTGGATCGAGGCCTTTGGCGAAACGGCAGGTGTGGCCCTGTCGCAAGAAGCATCCGAGTTGACCGCGCTACACCCGCCCCAAGCCCACCCCTTGGCGGGCATCGTTTTGCAAAGACAGCTTGAAACGCTGGCCTACCAAGTGGGCGGCGAAAACTACGAAGCCCCCGGTCAATTGGTGGGCGACTTTTTGGCCCAGCGCCCATCGACTGCGCTGGGCAGCGTGGTGCCCTCTTACAAACCCGGGGTTCGGCTGGGTGACTTATCGGATGTATTGCCCGCCTACGCGATCGACGCCATGCGCGAAGCGCTGCCGGTATTTGGCCGCAAGATCAAAGGCTTTGACATGCACGACGCGGTAATGACCGGGGTCGAAACCCGCACCTCATCGCCCCTCAAAATCAGCCGAGGTGACAACTACCAAAGCCTGAACACGGCGGGCCTTTATCCGGCAGGTGAAGGTGCCAGTTATGCGGGCGGCATTTTGTCGGCGGGCGTGGACGGCATCAAGGTGGGTGAGGCGCTGGCGAAGGCGCTGGTGGCAGGCATTTGACCTGCGCCCATGCAATTTTCAGTGCTCAAGACTGCGGCACGCGCACCTGATCTGGCGCGCCGTAAAAAGCAAAGGGATTCAAAAATTGCCGCCGCCACAAATAGTTTTGGTCTACAGGGCTGAGTTTGGCTTCCAGGCAAATGGCAGGCCAGTGGGTTTCTATCACCTCGATCTGCGTATTCACGATGCGCAGCGCCTCCCCCGGCTTGAGTAAGAAAATACCTGCAGCCTCTAAACATGTGGCGATCTGGCTGGTGCGGCGCGGCCCCTGAATGAGCATGGCCTGCGTCGCCTCTTGGCCCGAGCGTGCTTGCGGGCAAATGTCATAGGCCGGCGTTAAGCTCAATTGCCGACCATCCCAAAACGCCGCATGGTTGCGCGCATGGTCATCTGTGTTGCCGCACAAAATTTTAAAAACAATACGCCCAAAAAGTTCCCTCAAGGTCTTCTTGGCATCCTTGAATCGGTAGCGCACCAACTCTGCCAATTTTTCGTAACTGGCATAGGCCTCCATCATTTCGTCGAGTTCGAGAAGGGTCAGTGCAGACACCATCGCGCAGCGTTGCCAATGCACGCCATGGCGTACGCGGTCGAAGCGTTCAACCATCAATACATCTTTTCCCAAAGCCGAAACCAGCTTGACCTGCGCCACATACAAGCCCGCTTTGGCCGCCAAGCGCATGGCCACATACTCGGCCTTCACCACGTTGTACAAGTCATTGCGGGTCGAAAATTTGGCGATCCATTTGCTTTCCCCTTCGTCCAGCAAGACCTTAGGCCTTGCGCCCCCGAGCGAAGTCCCGTGCTGCAAGGCTTGGCCCAGATCGCCCGCAAGCAACACCTTGTTCCACTTGGTCTGCGGCCGTCCCTAAATCCTCTAGGGTGGCTTGCTTTGTGCTGCGTGGCAGGTAAACCGAAGGTGAAGCCTGAAAATCCAGTGCCCCAATCCGGTCTGAGCCCGATTCCATTAAATAAGTCAGCTCATCGAGTTCGACAAGGGCAGCTTGATCGCCTGCAGCTTGATCGCCTTTGAGCCCGAACTTGCGATTGACCAGTACACGACGCCCCCAGGCATCAGGCGACGCATCTCGAATGCAACTGGGCATGCTCATGCCTGGCAAAAGGGCAATAGCGCCCGGCTTTAAAGGCAGCTCAGGGTCGTACAGGGCGATGGCATCCGAACGGTCCAAATAACTGCGGCCATAGTTGAAGACCAACTGACGACCCTGACGCGACAGCACCCCCGCCGCCACAGGGGCGTTGGCGCTGGGCAACCACACCCACACATAGGCTTTGTGATAGGTCGCAGAGGTCTTGACGGCGGCGTCAGAAGTCATCATCAACCACCCGTTTTACAGCGCGTACCGACTTGGGCAGCAAGGCCAGCTTTTCGCTTTGGCGAGAAAGGCGCAAGGTCAAGGCGTTCTCGTCAGGCTCAAACAGCGTCACGCCGCACAAGGCTGCCACCTCAAACGCAGCGCCCATGGAGCAGCCCGGATCGCCATGCTCAATGCGCGCCAACAAGGTGCGCGACACACCCGCCCGGGCCGCCAGATCCGTCGTGTTGAACCCTTTGGCCAAACGGCCTTCACGCACCAGTTGCCCGAGCAACTGCATGGCGTTGAGGCTGTACTGTGAATAAGGGCGATTCTGAGGCTTGGCCAAAATATGTCCGTTTATGAGTCAATATTAAATTATTGATTCATTAACAAAACAAATCAAGTGGCTGTTTTGAAAAAAAATGCCGTCACATCAATCCGGGCCAAACACTTCAATTTTTATCGCCATCCACTACACACCAGCCATCAATACGTCGACCGCACGATGGATGAGGTCTGCCTGGTCTGCCACGCTGCCCACGCGGCGCAAACTCGTACGCCGAACCGCGGCAATCAGGCGGGTGGCAAGTACCCAATGCTGGCCATCGAGCGACAGTTCTGGGTTCAGATTTTTGACAACCGGATAGTCGGCCAGCAAGGGAATGACCACCACCGCTGGATCGGGTGGCAGCAGGTCGCTTTCGACCACCACCATCTTCACCCCGTTGTATTCGGCCACGTCATAGCGAGTCAGGCGTTCCAAGAGGCACTCCCGGGTGCGGTCATGATGTCGGCCAGCGGGTGCCCATGAAGCTCGTGCCAGGCCGCTTGTGCTGCAAAGGCCTCGGCGTTTTGCTGTAGCCATTGCACATGCCGAGCACTGGCTACAGCGTTTTTAAGTGCCGCCTCGGCCACGGCCGACACATTGATGCCCAGTGCTTTTGCAACATCCAACACCTCTGCATCCAGCGTCAGAGATGTTTTGCGTTTTGTTGTTGATGTCAACATAAAATACCCCTATTCATACCGCAAAAATATACCGAAATTTTGGCGGAAGTAAAGCATCCCCTGCAAAATTCATTTCAAGCCAGCATCTAGCGCTAATTTTGGTTTGCGGTCGTGTATTGACTCAGCCCAAGCCCGATCCGCCAAGCCAAACGATGCCAACTGCCCCTGCAACTTGCCATCGTTAAAACCCAGCAAACCGGCCTGCTTGGCTTGCTTCGCTTGGCTTGGCTTGGCTTGGCTTGGCTTGGCTTGGCATCGAGCTTCATGTGTTCAATTTTTAAAAGAATCCGTGATCACCTGCACAACGGCTCCCCACACTTTGGGGTCTGCCAGCAGAGGTATTTCATCTCGCAACACATTGGACAACTTGT